>Ga0326727_10008196_pt1 | contig 26770 bp, 15 predicted proteins | sample MB2enrmetagenome_FD_207643 | JGI IMG/M metagenome (GOLD analysis project Ga0326727, IMG submission 207643) | Lab enriched peat soil microbial communities from McLean, Ithaca, NY, United States - MB29MY | ecosystem: Environmental > Terrestrial > Soil > Wetlands > Peat | place: USA: New York...
TGAAGCGAAAGTCCGAGGATGTGTAGTGCTTCATCTCCTGGTCGGTGGCAAAGCCGGTCTTGACCTGGGTCGGCCCCTCGCCGGAGAGGGTCCACGGCTCGGTCCCATAGATAGCCTCGCCGTTACGATCGAGCCACGCGCCTATATCCAGCAGGATGGTTCGCACTTCGTCCGGAATCGTCCCATCCGCTCGCGGCCCGATACTCAACAGCAGGTTGCCGTTCTTGCTGACGATATCCACTAATTGATGGACAAGAAACTCGGGTGTCTTGAACTGGTCGTGCTCCATGTATCCCCACGACAGATTGCTGATGGAGGTGTCGGTCTGCCACGGCCGCGGATCGATATCCGTGCGCAGGCTTCGCTCAAAGTCCCGCGCTCCCGCAGTCCACTCCATCGCATAATCCTTGAGTGTAATCACGCCGTCGATGCGATGGCTTACGGCAAAGTTATCGTAAAACGCAGTGAATTCCGTCATGCTGGCGCGGAAGGCAGGTTGACCGTTGCCGCCGTCGAAGTACATCAGCTCCGGCTTGTACTTTTCGACCATTTCGACCGATCGCGCCAGCCAGTCGCGAAGCCAGGCATCGCTGACGTAGGTCCATTCGTTCACCGGATTGAAATGCGGATCGTTGAGCCACTGGTGGGCCGGACCATAGAAGGAGGCAAACTTCGGATCGTTGACATCGGAGCGGATGGAACGCCCCTCTCCGTAGTAATAGTTGTGCTCCGCACGATGCGAGGAGAGACCAAAGTGCAGCCCGGCTCCGCGAATGGCTGCTGAAAGCTCCGCCAGAACATCGCGCCGCGGCCCCATTTTGACCACGGTCCAATCGGAGAGGTCTGAGTCGTACATTGCGAATCCGTCGTGGTGCTCGGCGATGGGAACGACATACTTTGCTCCTGCCTGTTTGAAGAGCTTGACCCAATCCTGGGGATCGAATTTTTCGGCGCGGAAACTGGGAATGAAGTCCTTGTAGCCGCGACTGTCGAGACTGCCGAAGCGCTTAACAAAGTCGTCGTGCGCCGGGTCGCCGGGCCGGTACATGTTATGCGGATACCATTCATTCACCGCGCCGGGAACAGCATAGACTCCCCAGCCGATGAAGATGCCGAATTTGGCGTCCCTGAACCACTGGGGAATCGCGTGGTTGCGCAAGGTTTCCCAGTCCGGGCGATAAGGTCCGTCATGGGCCTGTTCATCCGCCAATTTCAACAGTGTATTGCGGCGGCCACTGAATTTCGCGGTCGAGTCCTGCCACTCCTTGTCGATCTGTTCCGCCGATTTGACTCCGTGCGTGGCCGCCCAGGCATCTGCAATTCCCACCGCCGGTTGCGATGCCGGAGCGACGGGATAACTCGATTGGGCCGGAACGGAAAGCGGCGCCGCACAGGCCCCCATGAAAAGCAGAAAAAAGAAGTGGATTTTCATATTCCAGTCCCCGTCGCGCGGTAATCGATTGCAAGACGACCACATTGTAAATGTTTCTATTTACACGCCGGAAACGTGCAGGTCAGCCGGTAGGCGAAGACAATGATTCCGCGCGGTTCGTGAGTCCGCCGGAAAGGACTTCCGGCGGACCCATGAATGTCGTCTCGCTATGGAAACCGGTAGAGCGTCACGCGCAGGATGGTGTAAGGCCGCAAGATCAGGATCTCGCCTTGCGCATCATCGTCGCCGGCAATTTGGCGGGTCACAACCCACTTTCCGTCGACAAATTTACCCTGCTGCACATCTCCGAGCCCTACATTCTGTGGCCCGGGAGTGTTTGGGGTGAAATCGATGCGCATGCCGCCACCGGCAATGTAATACTCGTCGGGACCGGTCGCGATGAGGATGGCGGCTGCTTCGAGCGGCGGCTCGGAGGCGGTTGCCGTTGCGGCAAATTGCGGGGAAGCGGCAACCTGCCCCTTCGGTTGCGGTGCAATGTGCATACTGCGGCCCGTGTAGGTGAGCGTCAGGGTGTAGTTGCCCAGCTTGACCTCTTTAGGCGAATCTCCCTCTTTGAGTCGCACAGCCGTGATGGAGTCAGTGCCCTGGTGAGCCAGAATCATGGGCGAAAACTGATCAAGAAGGCCATATACGGTGGCAAGATCCTGTGGAATAGGCCTGTTTCCGTCAATGCCGAAGGGAGAGAAGCCGATGGTGTCGTATTTGCCGACAGCCATGATGGCATTGGCGGGATTGGTGCTCGTTTCGGGAATGAAGAGCGGGTTGCCGTTGCGCTTGAAGCGCTCGCAGAGATCGTCAAAGTATTCGAGGTAAAGATCGGGCGCAAGGATGTCGATGTCCGGGGCGCCGGCGCGCCAGATGTCATGAACCTGTGGGAGCGGGCCTCCGCTGGGATAGGTGCCGGGCCATGCGTGGTTGGGCTGCTGCAGCCAGGCGTTCACGTACATCGGGATGTCATACGCGGCCTTGCCGGCCTGCACAACCTTTTCCATAAAGCGTGCATAGTTCCAGGCCATGAAGATTTCATCCGAGGCCCAGTGCAGATTTTGCCAACTGTTTTCATGTTCGAGGGGGCCGAGCAAGGAGACAGTGGTCTGAATGGGGATTTCCAGGGCAGCCGGTTTGCCGGGGCCGAATACCTCTTCCCATGTTCCCGACTTTTTATAGCCGTTGGCTGCCCAAACCTCACGCAACTCGGGGATAAGGGTATCTTTGTGGGATTGAAGATAGTTCATCAGCTCCGCGGGAACCGGTCCGGCAAATGCCCGGTTGGCTGCCGGAGAGCGGTCGCGTGTATCGCGCAGGACGCCAACTTCATTCTCGACCTGCATCATCACCACGGTGTGTTGTGTCCCATCGACCTCTTTGATGTGGCGCATGAGAGCGGCGAAGGCCTGGGCATCGGCGTCACGCGTGGCGTCGCTAAAGGTGCTGAGCAGCTCAACAGGCCCGGAGGCGGAGACCGTCTTGCCTTCCCCGATCTGGATGCGGGGAAAGCGGAGATAGTCTTTCTTGACCCAGTAGGGCGGATAACTTGAGGTGCCGTTCTTCCAGCAGCCAAACCACAGAAAGACGATGTGCAGATGGCTCTCCCTGGCCTTAGCAATGACGCCGTCAACCAGGGTGTAATTGAATTTGCCCTGTTCCGGCTCGAACTGCGCCCACGAGACTCCTACGAGCACGGTGTTCAGATTGCCGGCTACGAGCTTGGGCCAGATGGTCTCCATGGGTTCAAGAGCGGTAGCTGCGTTGTTGGTCAGCTCCCCGGAGAGAATCATGAAGGGCTTCCCGTCGACGATCAGTTGCGTGGCGCCGCCGTGCCTTTCGAGATGTGGCGCGTCGTTGCGGTTTTGTGCCTGATTTGAAATCGGCAGGCAGGCAACAGAAAATAACAGAGCGAAGAGAGACAGGCGACCGATGCGCATACAAGCCTCCAATTAGCTGGTTCAAATGGGAGATTGGCCGTCCAGATGTCTTCCACTCATCTGAAGACCCGGTAGGCCGCACCAGGGAGATGCAATTCCCCGATAAATGGATGATAGTCCCCAAAATTGCTTGTCACCAAATTCTGACGATCTGTACAGACAGCAGGCCAATCATCGAAGCATCACGCAGCAGTGCCGTGTTTGATTCCAGACGGTTCTGGAAGCCGATCTGGCATATTAATCCAACTAGGACATCCTCTTATTTGTCCAACTGCATACGGCTTCTCCCGACATAGGGCGCGCAATAAAAAAACCTTGGGCCAGGTCGCATCCCAGGGAATTGATGTAGTTGAGAGTACTCACGTCATCGACTCCCTCCGCCGTGACCTGGAGACCGAGGCTATGGCCGAGATCAATGATCGATTTGATGACTGTGAGGGATTCCTTGGTCCGATTGGCAAGCAATACAAACGATTTATCGACTTTTATCTCTGAGAAGGGCAGTCTGACAAGTTGAACCATTGAAGAATAACCGGTGCCAAAGTCGTCGATCGAAAGTTGAAAGCCTTTCATGCGGATTCGGGTCATCAAATCGAGAGAGAGGATTGGATCGACCATGGCGCTGGTCTCTGTCAATTCCAGGACAATGCGCTCTGGAGCAATCTGAAACCCATGGCAAAGGGCGGCAAGATGATCGGCCAACCGAATATCCACGAGACTTCTTGCCGATAGATTCAAAGACAAGTGCAGATTGGACTTAGGAAACGCACTGGAGAACCACTCAAGGCTTTGGTCAAAGACCTGCTCTGTCAGGAGATCGATCAGCCCGGTATTTTCCGCGACCGGAATAAAGCTGTCTGGCATCACAATTCCCCTGTCGGGATGCTTCCATCGAACCAGTGCTTCAAACCCGGCCGTCGCGCCGCCCACGCATTCGGTTTTTGGTTGATAAGCCATGAAAAACTCGTGGCGATCCAGCGCATTCTGCAAATCCTGCTTGGTAACATCAAATTCATCTCTTTGCGCGGATTGCTCCTCTTCCGATGCAGGCTGATCGCGCTCGCATCCATCGCCAATCAGCAAGTGCAGAGCCTCCTTGGAAATCGGCTTGGAAATGATCCCCGCAATGCTCAACCCGTGCTCCGATGCAGAGCGTTGCGCGGCTTCCAACACCCTGGTGCCCATGCCGCTGGAGATGACAATCTTCGCGCGCGATTTGCGCTCTGCCAGAAGCCGCATGATCTCAACGCCGTCCAGATCCGGCATCACCAGATCGATGGTTATGATGTCAGGACTCATCCGCTCCAGCCGCTGGAAGAACTCTTCCGGGCGGGTCACGAACTCCGCTGCAAAGCCGAGGCTCTCCGCTATCCACTGGATGGTCTGACCAACAGCCGCGTCATCGTCCAGAATGAGGATGCTTTGGTTAGCCATGGCGTTCCTCCTCTTCAGGCGCGGACGAGCTTGCCGTCAGGATTTCGCGGATTCTTCTCGCCAGTTGCAGCCGGGAGTAGGGCTTGTTCAGCAACTGTATAGATTCGTTCAAAAGCCCCAGGTGAAAAATCGCGCTCTCAGCATACCCGGAGCAGAACAAGACCTTCAACGCGGGACAAAACTTGCGCGCTTCGTGCGCCAGTTCGCGGCCGTTCAAGCCGCCCGACATCACCACATCGGTAAACAGAAGTTCAATCTCCGGGTGTTCCCTAAGAATCGCCAAAGCGTCGTTGCCATTCGCGGCTTCCAGGACGCGGTACCCGAGATGGAGCAACTGGGCCTTGGCAAACTCACGCACCGGAGCATTGTCTTCCACCAGAAGAATGATCTCCGAGCCATGAAGATCGGCAATCAAGGTTGCTTCCTGATTGGATGGTACGCTCTTCGGATCAGCCTGGGGAAGGTATAGCTTCACCGATGTGCCATGCCCAGGTTCAGAGTAAATTCTGATATGACCTTTGGATTGCTTTACAAAGCCATACACCATGCTTAAGCCCAGGCCCGTGCCCTTTCCAGCTTCCTTGGTAGTGAAGAATGGATCGAAGACGCGGCTCAGGTTTTCCCTGCTGATGCCACAGCCGGTGTCGGAAACTGCAATCAGAATGTACTGCCCCTGCGTGACGTCGGCGTTCAGTTCCGCATAGTCGGAATTTAGGGTGGCCATACCGGTTTCGACGATCAATTTCCCGCCTCTCGGCATGGCATCCCGGGCATTCACGCAAAGGTTCAGCAGTGCGCTCTCCAACTGTGTCAGGTCAACGAGCGCCGTGCAATTCTCCCGGCTCAGGATTACTTCCAGGTCTATATCCGCGCTCAAGGTGCGGCGCATAAAGCTCTCCATATTCACGAGCATCCGATTGACGTCTATCGGCTTCGGCTGCAGCGCCTGGCGCCGCGCAAAGGCCAGCATGCGGTGCGTCAGATCCGCGCCGCGCTGCGCTGCATCCAGAATCATCTGCGCCATCTTGCTCAAGCGTGGATTCTCTTTTACTTCCTCATTGATGAATTCTGAACAACCCAGGATCACGGTCAGCAGATTATTGAAATCGTGAGCAATCCCTCCGGTCAATTGGCCCACCGCCTCCATCTTCTGCGCCTGCCGGAATTGTTCTTCCAGTTGCCGCCGTTCCGTGATGTCGCGAAAGGTCCAGATCCTGCCGTAATAATTGTTCTGTTTATCCCGGACCGGGGCGGAGTAGCGATCGAAGATGGTGCCATTCAGCAATTCAACCTCATCGCGGCTGACCTCGTCGGGATGGGAGTTCAGATAATCCACTTTCTCTGTAAATTTATCGGCGTCCTTGACGATGGTGCGCACAAATGCGCGCTGCCTGGCATCGTCTGGATCATCGGAAATCTCTTTGGGGATTTGCATGAGTTCGTTCAACCGCTGATTCTGGAGAATTTTTTCCCCGTGGCGGTCGACGACAAGGACGCCGTCGAGAGCGGCGTCGATCTGCGCTTCAAAGAAGGCGGTTCGCCAGCGCAATTCTTCTTCTTTCTTTACACGGTCCTTTTCATGCTGGTTCACTTCCAGTGCGAAGGAGATATCCCTGGCCATCTCGTCAAGGAGCAATATCTCGTCGCCGGAGAAATATTCCGGATCGCCGGCGTAGAGGTTGAAGACGCCGACCACCCGGTCTTCGACAATGAGCGGAAATCCCGCCGACGACCGGAAGCCGCGACGCATGGCCTGTTCCCGCCATGGCTCGTAATTGGTATCGTGCTCAATGTCGTTGCAGAGGGCGTGTTGCCCCGTTTGAATGCAGTGCGCCGACGGCCCGCCGTAAATAGCCGAGTTGTGCAAATCTAGCTGCAAATGATCCAGATAATCCACCGCCGCGCCGCTGGATGCGATGGGTTCCAGTATTTGTGTGGCGGGATTAATCATGCCGATCCACGCCATAAGGAAGTTCCCCTTCTCCACGGCGATTTGGCAGACGGCTTCCAGGATGACCTGGGAGTTCTTCTCGCGAACGATAGTCTCGTTGATGCCGCTGAGGACGGCATAGACGCGGCTGAGTTGCTGAACGTGCTTTTCAGCCTGGCGCCGCTGGTCTTCATGGCGGTTCACCTCCAGGGCGAAGGAGATATCCATCGCCAACTCTTCCAGCAACTTGACTTCTTCGTCGTCGAAGAACGCCAACTCGCTTGCATAGAGATTAAAAACGCCGACGATCTGGTTCTCACACCGGAGTGGAAAGGATGCCAGCGACCGATACCCGAGCTGCAAAGCGTATTCTTTCCAAGGCTGGTAGAAATCGTGCTCGATGTCGTTGCAGACCTGGCGTTCTCCGGAATGGAAGCAGCGCGCTGCCGGTCCGGTGGCAGTCTGCGGGTCCTGAAGATCGATTCTCACCCGTTTGAGATAATCTTCGGCCACGCCACTGGATGCGATGGGATTCAGCACTCCTGTTGCGGGATCGGCCATCCCGATCCACGCCATGCGGAACTGTCCCTTGTCCACGGCAATGCGGCAGGCGGCTTCCAGCATCGCCTGGGAATCCTTTTCGCGAACGATGGTCTGGTTGATATCGCTCAACACGGCATAGACGCGGTTGAGGCGCTCAATATGCTTCTGCGCACACCTGTATTCCGTCATGTCGTGCAGGACGCCGATCAGGTTGGAGCATTCGCCCCGCTCGTTGAAAACCGGACTTACGGACACATTCGCGTGCTTTTCTCCGGTTGGATAGACGGATGTCTCCTCCCAGGAGACGGTCTTTCTCTCGCACACCGCCTCTTCGTACTTCTCCAGTACTTTGCTGCTGGCGGGCTCGGGAATCACCTCCCGCGTCAGTTTCCCCACCACCTGACCGGTCTCGAGGCCGGTAGCACGCAGAAAAGCCGGGTTAACGAAAACAAAGCGGAACTGGCCATCCGGCTCCATGGCCAGATTGAAGACAACGTCTGAAATGTTCTGGAAGATGAGCGAGAGCTCGCACTCGTTTGCGCGCGCCTTCTGCTCCCGCACCGACAGTGTGCGGTTTGCCTCCTCCAGTTTGAGGGCCTTTGACTCCAGTTTGTGGATAAGGACCTCGCTGTATTGCCGGAGCAAATCCGTCTCTTCGCCAACTGGAGCATTCGCGGGAGACATGTCTCCTCGCGCGGCTTTCGCCAGAACCTCGCGGATTCTAACCATGAAAGGAGCGGGTTCAGTAGGTTTGACGATAAAGGCGTCCGCGCCGAGGTCCAGTGCAAGTTGTTCGTCCTTCGGGTCGGTATAGGTTGCCGTGTACACAACAAACGGGATCCGGTTAAGCCGTTGGTCCACTTTCCATTGCCGCAACAGAGTAAAGCCATCCATGATCGGCATGAGCAGGTCGGAGATGACCAACTCCGGCGGATCGGCCAAGGCTGCGTTCAATGCTTCGGCGCCGTTCCTGGCCGTAATAACCTCATACCCGACGGAGCGCAATAATGCATGCAGGTAATAGATGTTCTCGTCATTGTCATCTACAATCAGGATTCTTTGCATTGGATCGTCTCGTTTCCTTCGCAGTAATTACCGGTTACCGAGGCATGTGTTTGGTGATCTGGTCGATAAAAGTGCCGGGGTTGATTGGTTTTTCAATATAGTCCGTCGCGCCCGAGGCCAACGCTTTCTCGCGGTCCCCCACCATCGCATAGGAAGTCACGGCAATGATCGGCGTATCCCGGAGTGCCGGGTCGTTGCGAATCTCGGCAGCCACCGCATAGCCGTCGAGCATGGGGAGTTGAATGTCAAGCAGAATCAGATCCGGGCGCAATTCGCCGGCCATGGTCACGCCCAGACTTCCATCCCGAGCTTCGTAGACGGAAAATCCGTGCTTCTCGAGCAGGAAGCGCACCAGATAGAGATTCTGTTCGTTATCTTCAATGACCAGAACTGTGTTCTTCATGAGTCTTGTCCCATACCAAAGGTAGTCGAACGGAGAATGTGCTGCCCTGATCGAGAGTACTCTCCAAGGAGATATATCCCCCCAGGAGCTCTACCAGTCTTTTGCAGATGGAGAGGCCCAATCCGGTTCCTTCACGCTTGCGCGCCAAGCCTGTGTCTGCCTGACGAAAAGGTTCAAATATACTCTGGCGGTACCTGGGGTCGATACCAATGCCCGTATCCCGAATGGTAGTGACAATCCAATCGTTGTGCCGCCGGCACTGAACGACCACTTCTCCCTGATCGGTGAACTTGACGGCATTGCCCAGCAGATTCAAGAGAATCTGTTCCACGCGCCGCTGATCGCTGACAATCTCGTTCACCTCCGGTGAAAGCTCTGTCCGCACCGCGATCCCTTTCTTTCCGGCCAGAGGCATAATGGCGAACACGGTTTTCTGAATGGCGGGGAGCAGTGGAAACGATGCGCAATAAATGTCGAGTTGGCCGGCCTCGATCTTCGAGATGTCGAGAACGTCATTGATGAGCGCCAGTAAATGCCGCGAACTGTTCTGCACCATTCCCAACTGTTTTTCCTGTTCTTTGTTGAGAGGACCCGCAAGTCCCTGAAGAACGATCCCCGTGAATCCGATGATGGAGTTCAGCGGAGTCCTCAGTTCGTGCGACATGGTGGCCAGAAAGGCTGACTTAAGCCGGTCGGCGGATTCTGCAGCGTCCCTGGCTTCCACCAGTTCAGCAGTGCGCAGGCGGACGCGATCCTCCAGTTCGTTGCGTACTCGTTCGAAAGCGGCAATGGCTTCGGCACGCTCGTTTCGCGCACGCAAAGACGCAATGCCGTGAGCCAGGTTCTCCCCAAGTTCTACGATGAGTGCGACTTCCGATGAGTCGAAAGCCTCGGGTTCCTGCGCATAGATTGCTAAAGCTCCAAAGACACTCTCCCCTTGACGCAAAGGCACTGACAAGACTGACTCAAAATTGCGGTTCGCAAGCGCATTGCGCCAGACACTAAATGCCGGCTGCTCCTTTAGGTGATGCACGACCACCGGTTTCCCCGTGCGTATCGAGGAGCCGACGCTTCCCCTGCCGAACTCGTTGTCGGCCCAACTGATATGGATGCGATCCAGAAAGCCTTCCGCTGGGCCGGCGAATGCTACCGGACGCACGGTGCGCGCTTCGTCGCTGTCCGCAAAACCCACCCAGGCCAACTCATACCCTGCCGGCCCGACCGCGATACGGCAAACCTCGTTCAGCAGGGCCTGCTCCTCGGTAGCATGAACCACTGCCGAGTTACATTGTGACAACACTCGAAATGCTCGGTTTGTTTGGCGCAAAGCCTCTTCCTTCGCCTTGCGTTCGGTAATGTCCGTGCTGATTCCGCAAAGTGCATAAAAATGGCCGTTATCATCCCTGAGCGCAACCTTGATGCTCTGATAATGGTGCAGAACATCTCCAAACAGCGATTGTTCATCAAATACCAGTGCCTGGTTGCACTCCACAACGGACTTGTCATTCGCAGTAAACTGGCGAGCTGCATCTTCGGGAAAAAGCTCGAAATCTGTCTTCCCTTTGGCGCGTTCGATAGGGATCTTGAACCACTCAGTCCAACAGCGATTGACAAAAATATAGCGGCCAGCCTGGTCTTTCATATAGATCAACGCCGGCGAGTTGTCGAGAATCGCTTGCAACTCCGAACTTCTCTTGCGTACCAGTTCCTCGGCGCGCTTGCTCTCCGTGATGTCGGTAAGCATGACCAACATGCCATCGGCTGCGTGCTCTTCATCCGGAATCGCTGTGGTCGAAATCTTTGCCCACACCTCTTTGCCGTCCTTCTTGCATAAACAAAGTTCGCTGGCGCCAACTTCCAGAAGAGATGGTTGGGGAATTTGAGGACAGAAATCAAGAACCTTCTTTCCTGCCATTTCCTTCGGCTCATAGCCAAGCATGCAGGCAAACTGACGGTTGACGAAAGTTGTGCCGCCTTGCGCGTCCAGGGTCCAAATGCCTTCGTTGGCCAACTCCACAATCCGGCGATAGCGCTTTTCGCCTTCACGCTCCGCTTCCTGCTTCGCCTGTTCCCGGATGAGATATTCCCGCTCCGCCTCAGTGGCTTTCCGTTCAGCAATCACGGCCGACAAGAGGAGTCCGGAGACAGCCAGGGTGGCAAAGAAAAGCTGTAGCAGGAGGGCATTGGTCAAAGGCTGGTCCTTTGAAAAGGGTCCCAGACCGTGCGCGGTCGCAAGTAAGGCGATGGTAGCAATAATGGCATTGATCAGAGCGGTTCCGCGAACTCCAAAGCGAATTGCCGCCCACAAGACAAACGGGAAAACCAGCAGCGCCAGCACGGTGTGTTGAATTGCAAAATAGAAATGCTCATCGAAGAGCAGCACGCTGGTAAGGGCGGTGAGAAGGAGCAGCCCGGCCAGTTCCAGCATCCGGGCAGCGGAGCGCACTTTGAACAACTCACCCAGCGAAAGGAACAGGGGTGCAGCCAGCAGAATGCCCATGGCGTCACCCAGGTAGTACACCAACCATACGGTTGTCCCGCTAGCCCACGGCATTACGCCGGAGAAAAGGAGAACCGCGGTACCAATGGAAGCGCTTATCGTCGAACTGAGTGCGGCCGCCAACAGCACCAGGCCGAGCATGTCCCGAAGGCGGGCCAGCGAAGTTCGAAACCCGGGGATGCTCTTGAGCAGGAACGCGCCCGCCAGCGCCGCTGCGGTGTTTCCTCCAGCCAGCCCCAGAGCCGCCAGTAAAGAAAGATGCCAGAAATAATTGACCAGGAAGGCAGCGAGAAAGATGGCAGGCCAGCAACGCCACCCAAAAAGCAGCAGACACGCAAGAGCAACCCCGGAAGCCGGCCAGACCGGGGAGACATTACCTGCTGTGAAAGGCACTGCCAAACCTGCCATGCCAGCCAGGAAATAGAGCACGCCAGTTCCTGCGAAGCGCTTGTAAACCGGGATCGCCATATGGACCCTCGGATAGATCAAATGTACATCTAATGTACGCATTATCAAGAAACTATTTATGCCCAGGGAATAGAGCGGGAGATAAAATGGCCCACAAAATCCATCACTTATGACCGGGGGCATCAAGATCGGACTCAGGCCAACCGGAATTCTACCCTTAGTTGGTGACACAGGCCATGGCACAAAACGAGTGCGGCAAGGTGCAGATGTTGCCGCTTAAGAAACACATCAACTCTATTAAATACAACTTGATATGACATCTGTTCCTGGATCGGTCCCGCAATGTCGGCTAGGCTTCAGCAATAGAGGCTAGGGCTGTGAATCCAGAGGAGGTCTGGTATACAAATTCGCCAAAATCGGTTAAAACGCGCTCTCTACTCTACTCCCGGACACTGATTTCGCGTATGTAACTGATAATAGATGAGTTATAGAATGGTGCCGGGAGGGGGGGTCGAACCCCCATGACCACAAGGGCCGGCAGATTTTGAGTCTGCTGCGTCTGCCAGTTCCGCCATCCCGGCTCGGGGTGGGAATCCGCTTTCAAAGTATCGCACACCCTTGTCTCGCGCGCCACAGTCACTCGCTACAGAAAAGCCTCGTTCTCCGGAGTGGCTGAAATGCGCCGCGGGATTGTCCCGCAGTTGTTCTAAACTCGCACGGGGATTGCGGCATCTGGGACTGATCCCTGCTTTCCACACCGTAAGTCACAGCCGGAATGTGAACGGCGTGCGACAATGGAGGCAATCGTGATGAACTCCGCCTCCTCTCAAGATTTGCCCGAGCCGGTTTCGGTTACCCCGGAGCTGCTGGCCCAGCACAGCATCACCGCGGATGAGTACAGCCGCATACAGGCCGCTCTGGGCCGTGTGCCCTCGCTGACCGAACTGGGCATTTACAGCGTGATGTGGAGCGAACACTGCTCCTACAAATCCAGCCGCGTGCATCTGAAGCGGCTGCCCACCAAGAGCGCCCTCGTGGTGCAGGGGCCGGGCGAGAATGCCGGCATCATCGACGTGGGCGAGGGCTGGGCCTGCGCCTTCAAGATCGAGAGCCACAACCATCCGAGCTATATCGAGCCGTTTCAGGGCGCGGCCACCGGCGTGGGCGGCATTCTGCGCGACATCTTCACGATGGGCGCGCGGCCGCTGGCGGTGATGGATTCGCTACGCTTTGGGCCGATTGAGCCGGAAGAAGGCGTGGCCGGCGCGGAGCCGGAGACGGCGCGTAAGAACCATTCGATCGTCGAGGGCGTGGTCAGCGGCATCGCCGCCTACGGCAACTGCTTTGGCGTGCCTTGCCTGGGCGGCGAAACCAAGTTTGAGGCCTGTTATAGCGGCAACCCGCTGGTGAACGCCTTCGCGCTGGGGCTGGTTCGCAAGGACGAAATTTTTTACGGCAAGGCCAGCGGCACGGGCAACCCGGTGATCTACGTGGGCGCGAAGACGGGCCGCGACGGCATTCATGGGGCGACGATGGCTAGCGAGGAGTTCCACGAGGGCACCGAGGCCAAGCGGCCCAATGTGCAGGTGGGCGATCCTTTCATGGAGAAGCTGTTGATGGAGGCCTGCCTGGAGGCGATGCAGACCGGGGCGATCGTCGGCATTCAGGATATGGGCGCGGCGGGGCTGACCTGCTCGACCTGCGAGATGGGCGGGCGCGGCGGCGTGGGGCTGGACGTGGAGCTGGACCTGGTTCCGCAGCGCGAGACCGGCATGAGCGCCTACGAGATCATGCTTAGCGAGAGCCAGGAGCGGATGCTGCTGGTGGCCACTAAAGGGCGCGAGGGCGAGGTGCTGCGCGTCTTTGAGAAGTGGGGCCTGGATGGAGTCATCGTGGGCACGGTGCAGCCCGAGCCGCGGCTGCGCATCCGCCATCACGGCGTCCTGGTCGCCGACATTCCCAACAAATCGCTCACTGACGATGCGCCGCTCTACCATCGCCCGGTCGGCGTCTGGAAGGCGCCGGTGGCGTTGGAACCCTCGGAAGAGGTATTGAAGCAGCTCGCCAAGGACCGCGACTACACGGCGGATTTGAAGAAGCTGCTTGCCAGCGCCAACGTTTGCAGCAAGCGCTGGGTGCATGAGCAGTACGACACCATGGTGCAAACCAACACTGTGATCGGCCCCGGCGGCGAAGGCGGCGTGATGCGCATCAAGGGCACGGCGAAGCCGGATGCCGCCGATGGACCCATCGGAGATATCGGGCTGGCGATGGCTCTGGACGGCAATGGCCGCTGGGCTTACCTCGATCCCAGGCTGGGCGCGATGCACGCCGTGGCCGAATGCGCCCGCAAGGTGGCGATGACCGGCGCAAAGCCGGTGGCCGCAACCAACTGCCTCAACTTCGGCAACCCGGAGAAGCCGGAGATCATGGCCCAGCTCTCGGCGGCTATCGACGGCATTGCGGAGGCTTGCACGGCGCTCGGCACGCCGGTCACCGGCGGCAACGTTTCGCTGTACAACGAGACGCGCGGCGAAGGCATTTATCCAACGCCGGTTCTGGGGATCGTGGGCATTCTGGACGATGTGAACAAGGCGGTTCCGGCGGATTTCCAGAAGGCGGGTGACGCGATTCTGCTTTTGTGGCCGCTTCCGCGCGACGAACAACCCGACCCCAATCTTGCCGTTCCCTTCAAACCAATCCCAATGAATCCCTATGTTGTTCCGGAACTCAATCCCAACCTTCCCATTTCGATCTTCCCTGACTTGGTTCCGGATGCTCCTACCTCATCGGCTGCGGAGCTGATTGCCTTTGGCTCTTCGGAATACGCTAAAGTGATTCTCGGCAGCCTCTGGGGCACACCGCCGCCGCTCGATCTGGAGGCCGAGGCCAGCCTGCATCAGTTGCTGTCCGAGTTGGCCGGCGAGGGATTGCTGCGTTCCGCGCGCGACTTCTCCGACGGCGGCATCGCAGTTGCCCTGGCGCAGGCGGGATTTGCGAAGGGAATCGGCGCAACCGTCGAGCAGGATCAGTCGCTGATGGTTCATCCGCTCTTCGGCCTCTTTGCCGAGCCCGCCTCCACCGTGCTCGTTACCACGCATCCGTCGAACGTCTCCGCCATCGAGAAGCTGGCCGACGAATATAAGCTCTTCTCCGCTCGCATTGGCTCGACCGGTGGAACGCGGCTGGAGGTCACGGTCGACGGCGAGTCCTTCATCTCCGCGCCACTCGCCGAACTGCGCAAGCCCTGGGCCACGGCTCTGGAAGCCATCCTCCACGACGAGGTAACCGCATGACCGGGCTTCTCTTTCAGGGGGTCGAAGGCGAGATCGACGCATCAACCGCCTGCTTTATATCAGGGCACGACTTTAGTCGTGCCGATCATGCTGCAAAATCAGCGGGGGCTTTAGCCCCTGAGGGGAATCTTCGTGCCGCGGATGACCCAAAGCTCCGCGAAGAGTGCGGCGTCATCGCCATTCACGGCCATCCCGAGGCCGCCCGCCAGGCTTATCTTGGCCTCTACGCACTGCAACACCGCGGCCAGGAGTCGGCCGGTATCGCCACCGCCGACGGCCAGCACCTGGCCAATATCAAGGGCATGGGCCTGGTCTCGGAGATTTTTACCGACGACGTTCTCGACAAACTCCCCGGCCGGATGGCCATCGGCCACACCCGCTACTCGACCACCGGCGACTCGGCGCTGCTGAACGCCCAGCCCATCCGCGTTGACTCGACCAAGGGCCTGATCGCCATCGCCCACAACGGAAACCTGGTCAACCTGGGCAATGTGCGCGCCCGCCTGGAGCGGGATGGCGCGTATTTCCAGACCACCTCCGATTCTGAAATTATCGTCCAACTGATCGCCCACTCGCCAGCGGGAAGCCTGGTGGACGCCATCGCCGACTCGCTCCGCCAGGTCGAGGGCGCATTCTCCATCGTGATGATGACCCGCGACCGCATCTTCGCCGCCCGCGATCCGCACGGCTTTCGCCCGCTCTCGATGGGCCGCATCAAGAACCCCGACGGTCCGGACACCATCGTCTTCGCCAGCGAGAGTTGCGCCTTCGACCTGCTGCGCGCCACCTTCGAGCGCGATGTGCTGCCCGGCGAACTGATCATGGTCACCGGGGACGGCGTCACCAGCCGCCAGTATGCGACCGGTACTCCGCAATCGAGCTGCATCTTCGAGCATGTCTACTTCGCGCGCCCCGACTCGCGCATCTTCGGCCGCTGGGTGCAGGAGAGCCGCGATCAGATGGGCCGCCAACTGGCCCGCGAATCCGGCGTGCCGGCAGATTTGGTCGTCCCCGTCCCCGACTCCGGCGTGACGGCTGCCATGGGATACGCGGAAGAGGCGCGCCTGCCTTTCCGCATGGGACTGATCCGCAACCACTATGTGGGCCGCACCTTCATCGAACCGGAGCAGCGCGTCCGCGACTTCGGCGTGCGCCTCAAGCTCAACCCGGTGCGCAATCTGCTAGAAGGCAAGAGGGTCATTCTGATCGACGACTCCATCATCCGCGGGACAACCTCTCGGAAGATCGTCCGCATGGTGCGCGGCGCAGGCGCCAGTGAAGTCCATCTGCGCATCAGTTGCCCGCCTACCATCTCGCCCTGCTTTTATGGCGTCGATACTCCCAGCAAGCGCGAACTGATCGCCGCCAATAACTCCATTGAAGAGATTCGCCAGTTCATTGAAGCCGACTCGCTGGCCTACTTATCGCTCGACGGCCTGCTGAAGTGCTGTGACGGCGAAGAACACACGGGCTACTGCACCGCCTGTTATACCGGCAACTACCCTACCCAGTGGGTCGATGTGGAAGAGATTCTGCCGGTTGCCGTGAGTTTGTAAATCAGCTCTCGGAAATTATGCCGCGCGATCTTTTCGCGCCAGCGGCAGGTCAAGTTCAATGCGGTCGTGGATAACTTTAGCGGCGATGCGCCCGCGAGGGCCGCGCTCCAGCCGCACCAGTCCGTAGTTGGCCATGGTTTTGAGCGTGCGGGAGAGGTTCGGCTTCTGGCGGCCGGTGAGGTGAGCCAGTTCTTCAAGAGAGCCGGGCGCGCTTTCCACGAGGATGCGCAACAGATCGCGGTTACCCGCCGAGAGTACACGGGCAAACGACTCGGTGGAAGGGAACCACACCCGCGGCTCCTGCGGCGCGAGCTTGCGCTGGCCGCGGGCGATGGCCAGAGTCAAAGCCTTCACTTCGTCGTAGCTGGCAATTCCAACCTTGAGCGTACTCATAGGCTAATTCCTCTCTCTTTCAGCACCCTATCAACCTCTGTCCAGAAATCGGCGAGCAGCGTAGCGGCATCGCTATATTCATACGGCTTCACGGCTTCATCGTCCGAATGTGATGACGATGGTCCTGCGGATCGCCGCGTTTCTGTTTTCCAGCCGGATGAGCATTGTCGAATCCAACCAGCTGTTCCCCATTCGGTCCATGCAGCGTGAGCGAATAATCCAAACCATGCGGCTTCTCCGGCGTGGGCGGAATCTGTGTGACCACAAATCGCACCCAGTGTCCGCCATCCTGGTCCACAATCAATGTGATTCCGTCCAGATCAAGCAATGTGTCGAGAGCGGAATCGCGTCCGTACATGACATTCTATGGTTATCAGAAAGAGATAACAAATGCAAGCGTACTTTCAAAGCCGATCATGTCTGTAATGCGTCCAGCCCCAGTGGATGCCGAATCGCGCCCACTTTTGTTACTGTTGACCCATGACCGAAGTTGCCGCTCAACCCGAAATGAATCTTCTCGACCTGGAATCCCTGGCCGCCGATGTGGTGGCGCTGGCTATGAAAGCCGGCGCCAGCGACGCCGAGGCTGCCGTCCGCGAGGGCGATGAGTTCTCCGTCAATGTGCGCCTGGGCCAGGTGGAGACGCTGAAGGACTCCGGCTCGCGCGGGCTGGGTTTGCGCGTTTTTCTGGGCAAGCGCTCGGCCTCGGCGAGCACCAGCGACCTGACCCCGGAGGGAATCCGCCAACTGGTGGACGGCGCGCTGGAGCTGGCCAAAATCACCGAGGAAGACCCCTGTTGCGGCCTCGCGGAGAGCGTCGAATTCGGCTCAGTTCCCGGCGACCTTCATCTCTACCACGAGGATGTGTATTCGCTGCCCAGCGCTGAGCGGACCGAGTGGGCGCGGCGGGCCGAGGCGGCGGCGCTCGGGGCCGACCCGCGCATCACCAACTCCGACGGCGGCAGCTTTCAGGCGGCCACCGGGCGGAAGGCGCTGGCCAACTCGCGCGGCTTTGTGGGCGGCTACCGCTCCAGCTACGCCGGAGTCTCGGCGTCGCCCATGGCCGAAGACGTGGACGGCAGCAAGCAGGTCGACTACTGGTGGTCCGGCGCACGCCGGCTCGCCGACCTCGAATCGCCCGAGTCGATTGGCAAAGAAGCGGCGCGGCGGACGCTGCGCCGGCTGGGCGCGCGGCGCGTTCCCACGCAGCGGGTTCCGATTGTCTTTGCGCCGGAGGTGGCCGGCTCGCTGCTCGGCTCGCTCTTCGAGGCGGCTTCCGGCGACGCCATCTGGCGCGGCGCGTCCTTCCTCGCTGGGCGGCTGGGCGAGCAGATCGCTTCGGGCAATTTAACCCTCATCGACGACAACACCATGTTGCTGCCCACTGGCATGGGCGGCTTCGGGACATCCCCATTCGACGGCGAAGGCCTGCCCTCGCTGCGCACCGTGGTGGTGGAAGCCGGCGTGCTGCGTAACTACCTGCTGAACACCTACACTGCCCGCAAGCTGGGCATGAAATCCACGCACAACGCCTCGCGCGGACTGGCCGGCACGCCGGGCATCGGCTGCGGCAATCTTTACCTTGAGCCGGGAACGCAGACTTCCGAGCAGATCATCGCGGATGTTCCTGCCGGACTCTACGTCACCAGCTTGCTGGGCTTCGGCGTCAACGTGGTCACCGGCGACTACTCGCGCGGCGCCACCGGCCTGTGGATCGAGAACGGCGCGCTGACCCACGCCGTCGAAGAGGTGACCGTCGCCGGCAACCTCGCCGAGATGCTCAAGAATGTGACCGCCATCGGCAGCGACCTGGAATTTCGCGGCGCGATTGCCTCGCCCACGCTGCGCATCGACGGCATGACGATTGCAGGAGCCTGAGCAGAATGGCCGAGCTCGAAACTCTCGCCTTCGACCCGGCCGACGCCAAGGCCGCGCTGGCGCAACTGCCCACCAGCCCGGCGGTTTTCGCGCTCTATGGCGCGGAGGCGCACTTCGAGCCGTACATCGGCCGCACACCCAACCTGCGCGGACGCCTCGAACGCCTCTTGCAGCCCTCGGCCAGGCACCCGCGCCGCTTGCAGTTGGCCGGGCGCGTGCGGCAGATTCGTTGGCGGCTCACCGGCTCGGAGTTCGAATCCCTGCTCCTCCAGTTTGAACTCCTCCAAAACGAGTACGGCGCGAAGGCTCTGGAACGGATGCACCTTGGCGCGCCAGCCTTTATCCGCTACCTGGGCGGAAATCCCTACCCGCGCATCACGGTAACCAATCGCCCTAGCCAGCGCGAGGCCGGATGGGCCTACGGGCCGTTCCAGTCGCGGGCTGCGGCCGAGCGCTTTGCCGACGAGGCGCTCAAGCTCTTCCTGCTGCGCCGCTGCACCGAGGAGCTCGCGCCCCATCCCAGCCACCCCGGCTGCGTCTACTCCGAGATGAAGATGTGCCTCGCGCCCTGCTACCAGGGCTGCACGGACGAGCGCTATGCGGAGGAGGCCGCGTCGGTCGAGCACTTCCTGGCCACGCGCGGCGAGAGCCGGCTGGTCCAGCTCCGCACACAGCGCGACTCAGCCTCGGCGTACCTTGAATTCGAGGCCGCCGCCGCCGCCCACGCGCAGGTCGTCCGCGTCGAGAGCGTGCGCGCCCTCGCCTCCGAGCTGATCCGCCCGCTCGCGCAGCTTCGCGCAGTCGTGCTGCAAGCCTCAGCCGTTCCCGGCGAGGTGGCTGTCTTCCTCTATGAAAACGGCCGGCTCAGCGGCCCGGTCGGATTTTCGACGCTGGGAATGAGAATCCAGAACGAGCAGTCAGGCTCCACTTCGCTCTTCGCGCATCCGATGGCGATTGAGGCAATTCCGGAAGCGCCAGGCCTGGAAGCTGCGCCGGAAGAGACGATTTCCTCCGGGGCTGAAGCCCCCTTGGATTCAATTGGCTCTACACGGGGGTTAAAACCCCCGTCTCCCTCCGTCGAAGCCGAGGAGCCGATAAAGCTCGCGCGCGGCACGCTCGAAGCCCGCATGGAAGCGACGCTTGCCGCACTCGCCGCCCCAAGCCAAGCCCTATCGCCCACCCTGCGTCAAGGCCATCTGGCGCTGCTCAAGCGCTGGTACTACCGCCCCGAAGCCCGCCGCGCCGGCGAAATCTTCTTCCCCGACAGCGAAGGCGGCTGGCCGGTGAAGGCGCTGCTGCGCAGCGTGGGGCGGGTTGCCGGAAAAATGCTAGTTGAGGGTCGTGGTCTCCCACCCTTTCCGCGATAATCCTGCAGAAAGGATGATGCATGGAGTCGATGGCTACGCATCGATGGATTGGGCCGCCGCCCCTCAGCGCTGATACACTGACCCTGCACGGAGATGCGTTCAAAGAGCATGGTTGAACTGCTGTCGGTATCAAGATGATTGAACTTTTGCCATCGATATTATCGGCGGACTTCGCCCACCTGGCGGAGCAGGTTGCCGCGGCCGAGCGGGGCGGCGGCACGGCCATCCACGTGGACGTGATGGACGGCCATTTCGTGCCCAACATCACCATTGGGCCGCCGGTGGTGAAATGGCTGCGCAAGTTCACCAGGCTGCCGCTCGACTGCCACCTGATGATCGAGAACCCGGACGAGTTCATTCCTGCCTTTGCCGAGGCCGGAGCCGACTGGGTGAGCGTCCACTACGAGGCCTGCCCCCACCTGCACCGCTCACTGGAGCTGATCGCCGAGCACGGCATGAAGCCGGCGGTGGTGGTGAATCCAGCCACCCGCGTGGAGTTGCTGCGGGAGATCCTTCCCATGGTCCACCACGTGCTGGTGATGAGCGTGAATCCGGGTTTCGGCGGGCAGGAGTTCATTGAATTCTCGCTCGACAAGATCCGGCGGCTGGTTGAATTGCGCCAGGAGCTGGGGCTGGCATTTAGAATCGAAGTGGACGGCGGCGTGGCTCACGATACGGTGGAGCGCATCGTCCAAGCAGGAGCGGAGCTGCTGGTGGCCGGCAACGCCGTTTTTGGCGCCGGGCAGCCGGAGCGGGATGCGCGCGCGCTGCTGGCCGCTGCCCGCAAAGCCGCGGGCGAATTGTAGAGTACAACATTCGAGATGCATGGCGTATGGCCTCACGCGGGGCCGCTGCCGCAATGAGGGGTTATGAACCGGTTGACCACGAAGATTGCCGCGGTAGCTCTGGCGGTTCTGCTGCTGGGCGCAGTTGCGGCCCAAGCCAAAGAGAAGAAGCCCAAACATAACAAGAACGAGGACCTCAGCGCCAACCCGCTGGCCGGCGTGAAATCCAAGCAGCCCGACAAGGAACTCTTCGACAAGGCCATGATCGCCATGAAGAAGGGCCGTTACGACGTGGCGCGGCTGGACTTGCAGACCATGCTCAACACCTATCCCGACTCCGAGTACCGGATGCGCGCCAAGCTGGCCGTGGGCGACACCTGGTTTAAGGAGGGCGGTACCGCGGCCCTGACCCAGGCAGAGGCCGAGTACAAGGACTTCATTACCTTCTTCCCGGATGCCCCGGAAGCCGCCGAGGCGCAGATGAAGGTGGGCGACATCTACTACGAGCAGATGGAGAAGCCGGACCGCGACTATACGAACGCCCAGAACGCCGAGCGGGAGTACCGCACGATGATCAACATGTTCCCCGACTCGGCGCTGGTGCCCCGCGCCAAGCAGAAGCTGCGCGATGTGCAGGAGGTTCTGGCCGAGCGGGAAACCGAGATCGGCCTTTATTACGGGAGCCGGGAGAATTTCACCGCTTCCGTTGCTCGCCTGAAGACTGTGGTGGATACTTACCCGTTGTACTCCAAGAGCGACCTTGCCTTGCTGGGCATCGGCGATGCGTATGCCGGCCAGGCTCACGCCATTCAGATGGCTCCGAGTCTTCCCGGCGCGATCAAGGAGCGATTGCGCGCGGTCTACCAGGACCGGGCCGCCGAAGCTTACACCAAAGTCATCACCCGCTATCCCATGGCTCCCCATGTCGAAGATGCCCGCGACCGGCTGGTGGCGATGAATCGCCCCGTTCCCGAGCCTACCGAGGCCGCGGTTGCCGAGAGCGAAGCCGAAGAGCAAAGCCGCCAGCCCCTGCGCTTTACCACTAAGACCTTCGACATTATCAAGCACGGGCCCTCGGTGGTGGAGGCGGTGCATGTGGGAGAGCCCAGCCTGGACGACCCCAAGCGCACACTCGCGTCGGATGTAACCAAGCAGAATGTCGCGATCTACAACGACGCCGTCAACGCCGGCAAGCCTGCCGCATTGGCCACCGGAGCGGCAACGCCCACAGGCGTCAACGAGCCGCCCCGCAGCGACCAGCCCTCCCAGGCGCCCTTGCAACTGGAGAAGCCCGAGGGCGGCACCGGCGTGGGCGTTCAGGTGGTCAGCGCGCCCGCGGCCGATCCCAACGCCGTCGTCAAGCCGGTGGGCCCCGTGAACACCACGCTGCCCGCCGCGGAAAAGCCCGCCGAGGCTCCCGATCAGGTGAACGACGTCAAGCCCGGCTCGACACCGGCTCAAGTAGCTGCCGACGCCAAGAAGAAGAAGGCAGACCTCAGCGAAGAATCCTCCAGCAAGAAGAAAAAGAAGAAGGGCCTAGCCAAGCTGAACCCGTTCTAAAAGTAAGGCGGAGTCCGGCCCAGGCCGCACCCTCACCCGGTGCGGCCTTTTTCTGTGTGCTTCCCCTCTCCAATTGGCAAGCGCGCGAAGCTGTGTAGTGCCGGTCATGGCGATTAAACGCGGAAGTTCGAGCATGTCTCCGGGTTTGACGCTCTCACCTGGGCCTCCTATAATCCATCTAGTTCCTGCTGATGTCTCCATCCGCGTTTTTTGCTGTTTCTGCCGCATCCGCCCCAGAAACATGAAGCGAAGCCGCTAAGTTTCTCAGAAGGACAGGATCGTTTCCGCGTCCAGGCGCGGGCAGATCCGCAGGAATTCCGAAGGAGCTTTACAATCGCATGAAAAGTACTCTTGTACTTGCCGCCGCACTGGCCTCGGGCATTGTCCTGAGCGCTGCCGCCCAAACGCTGCCCGCACCCGCCGCCGCCGCTCCTGCCGGTCCCGCCAAGGTTGCCGTTATTGCCTTCCAGGTGGCTGTGGCGCAGACCAATGAAGGTCAGCGCAACTTCGCCGACCTGCAGAAGAAGTACGCGCCCAGGGAAGCCCGGCTCAAGGCCCTCGGCGAAGAGATCGATACCTTAACCAAGCAGTTGCAGAAGCAGAGCGATACGCTCAGCGATAGCGAAAAAGCCCGCCAGGCCAAGATCGTCGACGATAAGACCAAGCAGGCGAAGCGCGAGCTCGAAGACGCCCAGAACGATATGCAGCAAGAAGGGGGAGAGGTGTACAACGCCTTGGCCTCGAAGGTCGGAGCCGTGATGGCCTCGTACGCGGAACAGCAGGGATACACGCTGGTGCTGGACTATGCCCAGCAGCAGAGTCCCGTTCTCTATGCGCAACCCTCTGCGGACATCACCAAGCAGGTCATTGAGGCCTACAACGTGAAGTCGGGCGTGCCCCCTCCTCCGCCCCAGCCGGCAGAGACCGCCGCTCCAGCGGCGCCCAAGCCCGCGGCCAAGCCTCCCGCCACCCACAAATAGTCTGAAGACCAATGGATTGGAGTTTGGCAAAGGCCCCGCGATGCGGGGCCTTTGGTTTTCAGGAGCCTTTTCCGGGAGAGCGAAGAACGCGGCCGGCACAGGGTTCACGGACACATGATTTGACGCTCCTACCTGGCGTTCCTATAATCTAAATGCATCTTGCTGACGTCTGCGTTCGCTTCTTTCTCCTGATTCCGCGCCATACAGCGCATAGTCCGCTGGGGGATGGAGAGGTTTCTCCGCATCAGGCCTTGATTCGCGCGGGAAGATAGCGCAGTCCCACAGGAATTCCAAAGGAGTTTTTAATTCACATGAAGAGATCGCTTGCACTCATCGCAACATTGGCCTCAGGCTTGGTTCTGAGCGCTGCCGCCCAAACATTGCCCGCTCCCGCCGCCGCCGCGCCTGCCGGTCCCGTGAAGATTGCCGTCATTGCGTTCCAGGCGGCTGTGGCGCAAACCAATGAAGGCCAGCGCAACTTCGCCGACCTGCAGAAGAAGTACAGTCCCAAGCGCGAACAATTAAGGGCTCTTGCCGAGGAGATCGATACCGAGACCAAGCAGTTGCAGGCGCAGGGCGACAAGCTGAGCGAGGCCGTGCTCGCCAGCCGCACCAAGGCCATCGAAGACAAGAAGAAGCAGTTGCAGCGCGACTCCGAGGACGCCCAGAACGACTTCCAGCAGGAGATGCAGGAGATTTACAATACCCTGGCCTCGAAGGTCGGTGACGTTCTGGCCAGCTACGAGCAGCAGCAGGGGTACACTCTGGTGCTGGACTATGCCCAGCAACAGAGTCCCGTTCTCTATGCGCAGCCATCTACGGACATCACCAAGATCATCATCGACGCCTACAACGTGAAGTCGGGCGTGCCCCCTCCTCCGGCGCCGCCGGCAGCGGCGCCCAGGCCGGCAGCCAAGCCTCCCGTCGCGCACTAAATACGGGTAAAGTCCTATCGGACAAAAGCTGGCAAGGGCCTCGCGATGCGGTGCCCTTGCCGAACAGCGGCGTTGTTGAAGAGCGGCGGAAGGGCGGCATGCCGGAGTAAGCAAAGAGCTGCGATATATTACACTCGTGTTGTGGAAAAATCTGTGGATTTCTTTCGCGAATTGAGTGAAGAAATCCAGAATTCTCCTCTTGCCAAGATCGGTTCCATTCTGATATACAAAACAACTCCTTATTTATCAATCACTCTGAATAAAACTCCTTGATCCCCAGACGGGCGATCAGACGCAGGAACGCACAGGCGGGCTTGCCGGGGTTATCCACAAATTGGAGTGAATAGATTGTGAAGAGGGTCACTTATTCTGTGGTTACTTCTGCGAATCTTCGCCTATCCGCAGCACCGCCAGGAAGGCTTCCTGGGGGATGTCCACCTTGCCGATACGCTTCATGCGCTTCTTGCCTTCCTTCTGTTTTTCCAATAGTTTGCGCTTGCGGCTGATGTCGCCGCCATAGCACTTGGCGATCACGTTTTTGCGCAGTGGGCTGACGGTTTCGCGGGAGATAACCTTGGCGCCGATGGCGGCTTGGATGGCCACCTCGAACTGCTGGCGGGGAATCAGTTCGCGCATCTTGGAGACCAGCGCCCGGCCGCGTTCATAAGCGAAGTTCTTGTGCACGATGACCGAGAGCGCATCGACCGGCTCGCCGCTGACCAGAATGTCCAGCTTGACCATCGGCGACTCCCACTCGCCGGCCAGTTGATAGTCCAGCGAGGCGTAGCCGCGGGAGATCGACTTGAGGCGGTCGTAAAAATCCAGCACGATCTCGTTCAGCGGCAGCTCGTAGGTGAGCAGAACGCGGCTGGAGGTGACGTACTCGAAGTTCAATTGCTTGCCGCGTTTTTCTTCCACAAGTTTGAAGATGCCGCCCACATATTCCTCGTTGGTGAGAATCTTGGCGGTGATCACCGGCTCGCGGATCGATTCGATGTTGGTGGGCTCCGGCCAGCGCGAGGGATTGTCCACTTCGAGTTCGCTGCCATCAGTAAGCGTGATGTGGTAGCGCACGCCGGGAGCGGTGGTGATCAGGTCCAGTTGGTACTCGCGCTCCAACCGCTCCTGGATGATCTCCATGTGCAGCAGGCCGAGAAAGCCGCAGCGGAAGCCGAAGCCCAGCGCGACCGAGCTCTCCGGCTCAAAAAAGAAAGACGAGTCGTTGAGGCGCAGTTTTTCCAATGCGTCGCGCAGCAGCGTGTGCTCGTGCGAATCGACGGTGTAGAGGCCGGCGAAGACCATCGGCTTGATGTCTTCAAAGCCGGGCAACTGGGCGGCGGCGGGGCGTGTGTCGTCGGTGACGGTGTCGCCGATCTTGGTGTCGCTGACGGTTTTGATCGTGGCGGCAAAAAAGCCCACCTCGCCGGCCAGCAGTTCGCCGATCTCTACCGGCTTGGGGCAAAGCACGCCCATCGACTCGACCTCAAAAGACTTCCCATTGGACATCAGGCGAATGCGCTGGCCCTTGCGCATCGTGCCCTGCATCACGCGCACCAGCACGATCACGCCGCGATAGGCGTCGAACCAGGAGTCGAAGATCAGCGCTTGCAGCGGCGCGTTCGGATCGCCGGTAGGCGGCGGCAGCCGATGGACGATGGCTTCAAGGACTTCGTCGACGCCCTGGCCGGTCTTGGCGCTCACCGGGATGGCGTCGGTGGCGTCCAGGCCGACGGCCTTTTCGATGGCCTCCTGGGTGCGCAGGATGTCGGCCGAAGGCAGATCGATTTTGTTGATAACGGGTATGATTTCCAGGCCGTGATTGATGGCCAGGTAGGCGTTAGCCAGCGTCTGCGCCTCCACGCCCTGCGAGGCATCCACCACCAGCAGCGCGCCCTCGCAGGAGGCCAGCGAGCGGGAGACCTCATAGCTGAAGTCCACGTGGCCGGGCGTGTCGATCAGGTTGAGCTGATAGGTGTTGCCGTCGTGCGCCTTGTACATCATGCGCACCGCGTGCGCCTTGATGGTGATGCCCCGCTCGCGCTCCAGGTCCATGTCGTCCAGGATCTGCGCCTGCATCTCGCGGCCCGTCACCGAGCCGGTCAGCTCCAGCAGACGGTCGCTCAGCGTCGACTTGCCGTGGTCGATGTGGGCGATGATGGCGAAGTTTCTCAGGAAGCGAGCGTCCATGGATAACCAGAGCGAGCTGTCAAATTGGTTGAGCGGCAAACCATAAAGCAATCAGAAATACGATTTGAATGATCGCCCGCGGGAACAAGGATGGAACCGCACGGCCACCGATCGTCAACCGATGCCGGGCCGCATAGACATTGGCGGGAAAGATAGCGATGAGCAGGAGAAA
>Ga0326727_10008197_pt1 | contig 26766 bp, 20 predicted proteins | sample MB2enrmetagenome_FD_207643 | JGI IMG/M metagenome (GOLD analysis project Ga0326727, IMG submission 207643) | Lab enriched peat soil microbial communities from McLean, Ithaca, NY, United States - MB29MY | ecosystem: Environmental > Terrestrial > Soil > Wetlands > Peat | place: USA: New York...
CCCGCAGCAGGTATCCACCACTCAGCCGTCGTAGTTGGCCTAACCATGCTATTTTTATCGAAATACAGCACACTGACCCTTTGGTTGTCTGGAATATCAGCAGTTCTTTGTTTAACAAGGGTTTCAACGCTGTCCAGATAGGCTAATAAATCTTTAATCTCTTGCTGTTTATTGAAAACTTCACCCATAATATTCATCGTACCTTTAAAGTCCTGATAATTAATACCCACCACGGTCAGTCCGGCATCTTCCATTGGTTTAATTGCAGACTTGTTATCAGTAATTACGAGATCGGGCTTCAGCTTGAGCAGTTGCTCCATTTCAGGCTGCTGTTGATTATCCTGAACTACCGGATCGGTGGCCAATTGAGGGGCAAACAACAACTCGTCATGGTATCCCCCAAAGCTTGAAGGTAAACCGCATGCTACTTTATTCCCTTCTCCCGCCGCCAGAATAAAGCTCATATCCAGAGGAAAGCCGCCTACGGGAGCCACTGTATTGATATTGACCGGCAACGTCACATGTCGGTCGAATGCATCTACGATCACCTTCGTGGTTGGAGCGCTGCCTACAGATGAAGATTGGCTCGACTTCGTTGCACAGCCGGTAAGGGTTAAACCCATTGCCATTATTAAACATACAATCAATAAACATAAGCCCTTTTTTCTCATTGTTTCTAATCCCCCATTTTTGTTGATTTTCTGTGCTTTCCTCCGCATCCGGGCTACGCCCGGCCCGAACGAAATACGATGTTGTCGAACGCTAATCTGCAGTCGAACATGAAGTTAAGCTTCTCCGTTCGTATCTATCAAGTCTTTCTAACAGATTTCGAGGTTTGGTCTTTTCGGCCTGCCCCGCTTGCCTTCGGGCGGTGGCCATACTTTAAAAAACGGATTCTCCTCTGTCACGCTAAGTCGAGAGTGAGTATGCTGCGAAACACTACATAATCATTCTTCCGTATTCCGTCTTTGAGCTTGCCACCTACAAAGCCGCCAACATTTTTGATGTTGTCCTGCTTCGGCTTTGGCATTTTCCGATATTCTGCAACATTTGCAGTCTGGTAGGGTGCCTGTTTTACTGACTTTGCGGATGTGGAATTGCGACAATCTTTTTGTTTCCCAATTTGTGCAGCTCTTCATCGGCCCCTTTCTCCCTCAATACAAATGAGATCTTTATTCTAATACCCATCACCTCCCAAAACCTGCCGCTAAATAATCTTGTTAAAATCCTCGCCTTTCGGCTTTTGCTGTTTTAACGCATCGGTTTTTCATGGGCGTTGAGTTTTCAGGGACCATTCCACCCGGGTTTAACGTTAATTTCCCGATTCCACCTTTACCACTAATTAAAATTTCGTCATGATTCTGACTTTTATTAACGTGAAAGTTTTGAATTTTCAAACTAATACATTGCGTTTTTTTCCCAGCCTTAATTTAATAAATAGTTTTATGTCGATTCAAATTATAGCAAAATGAAATAAGGATGTATGTTGTTAATACAACATGAAAGAAAAAATGGATATAATGGCCTGTCATTTAAAATTCTAATTGTTTAGGGGCTTTTCAGCCGACGAGCTGCGGGAACTACTACCCGCTATTCAGATTGGTATTCAAAAATCTCCAGGGCACGGTTATTCGGTAAATAAATTCAATAAATCAATTTTTAGTGCTAATATTTCAGCAAATTCTTGGCATCATCATCCGATAGATCCGCATGATAGAATAACGAATAAAAAGTCTTCACTTCTTTGACCATATCCACCTTATAGGCATCCGGATACAAGGTAGCCGCCAACCATTTCAAACCCAGGAACCGATTGACTGAAGGCGGACGGTCAAACCAGTTGAACGGGTAACTCGGGATTTGAAATACTTTGTTGTTCTTGACCGCAGTAATGTTTTTCCAATCCGGACTCGTTCGAATAAAATCATATGCACCGCCGCTGTCCATACTCCAGGTCAAAATGACATCCGGATTCCACTTGAGAACCTGTTCCATCGAGACATTGCTCATACCGCTGCCGCCTTTGGCATCAACTTGAGCCACGTTATTGCCATTGACCAAGTCCAAAACCAAGGAATGGCTGGAGCCCTTGGGCTCTGTGGCAAGTCCTTTGGGACCTTCGGCATAATAGACTTTTACTCGATTCTGTTCAGGTATTGCTTGGGTTACTGCCGTAACCTCCTGCATCGTCTTGCTACAATAAGCCGCGAGTTCTTTGGCCTTAGCTTCAACACCCAGAAGATGTCCGATAAAGGTATAAGTCTTTTCCGTACTATTGATATCTCCATCCACAACAATGACCGGAATGTTGAGCTGCTGCTGGAGTTTGTCGGCATCACTTTTTGAGGCGGCAGTGAGGGGATCGGGTCCAACCGAGAATATGACATCCGGTTTGGCCTTGAGCAGTTCTTCGGTGTTAATCTTACCGTTCATCTGCACCCCTCCCTGGAAAGGCAAAGAGGCGTATTGGGCAGGGATATACTTCTTTTCTTTATCTGTTAACTGCATAGACCAACCGGCCATCTTGTCCGGAGCAAGAGAATAGACCATAATCAGGCCTAAAGGGCTTGTATAATAGCATTTATTAATTTGAGCGGGAATAGTAACTGACCTTCCGGCCTGATCGGTAATGGTTTGGGTCGTTGGCTGGGGCGGTGAGGGATTCTTAGCGGCACATCCTGTAAACAGAGAGCAAATTACGACGAGAAGAATTAAGAGAGAAGCAATTTTAAATTTTCCGGTCCTTATCATTTCATCCACTCCTTCAATAAAAAATTCCAGGAAATCAGATTACCGGCTGAATGCCAGTGAGTCAGTATCAGAGCCAGTGTCAGTCTTTCTTTAGAAACTGCTCTAAATCCCTGCGGGTTTGGGTACAGCAACACAAACGCAAATTATTCTCCCATCCGGCAGCTGCATTCGATCGATTTTCACCTCCGTATCGTACATAGCTCTCATTGAATCCTCAGAAATTACATCTTGAGGGATTCCAAGCTCTAGCAAGCGGCCTTTTTTCAGAGTCACCACTTTATCCGCACAAAAGAGTGCATGACCGGGATCATGGGTCACCATCAGGATGCTGATCCCTTTCCGAGCAAGAAGCCGTACATGTTCAAGCACGATATTTTGTTTGCCAAAATCGAGGCTGGAGGTTGGTTCGTCCATAATCAGGATTTTCGGCTGCTGAGCCAAAGCCCGGGCAATCAGAACCAGTTGTCTTTCTCCGCCGCTGATCTTGGTGTAAATACTATCTTTTAAATGGGTTATATTCAGTTTTGCCAAAGCTTCCTGGGCGATTTCCTCATCCCTTTTATTGGGTATGGCGAGGCTGGATAAATACGCGGTTCTCCCCATGAGGACAACATCGAAAACCTTAAACGGAAAAGGGAGGGTATGGGCCTGCGGAATATAACCCATCACTTGCGCCAATTTTTTCTGGGATAATTTTTGCACCTCGTCTCCATCGATCAGGACAGATCCGGCAGAAGGAGTTAACAGTCCGAGGATATTTTTAAGCAGAGTCGTTTTACCACAGCCATTGGGACCCAACACACACATCAATTCCCCTTTTTCAACCTTGAAGGAGATCTCATGCAGTATTTCGCTCTTGCCATAGCTATAAGAAACATTTTTAATCTCCAGCACTATTTCCATCCCCTGACATTGTTTTTGAAGATTAAGATAAAGAAAGGTACCCCAATCAAGGAGGTGAGAATCCCCAGGGGGACTTCGAGTGAGCCAAGGCAACGGGCCAGGTCATCGACAAGCAGTAAATAGGTTGCCCCGAGAATAAACGTGACGGGCAAGAGCGTTCTATAGTTGGGACCAACGATGGCCCGGGCCAGATGGGGAATCACCAAACCAATCCAGCCGACCATGCCGGAGATGGAAACCGAGGCGGCGGTTACTAACGTCGAACTGAGGACCACGATTAACCTTAGCCGATTGGTGTTAATTCCCAGCGTCCGGGCTTCATCCTCTCCGAAAGCCAGCACATTTAATCTCCAGCGCACCAGAAAAAGGGGGATAAAGCCCAACGTGATGGGAATCAGGGCGCTGAAGAGATCGCCTTTGTCTACCGAGGATAGGCTGCCCATCAGCCAGAAGGTAATGGCCGGCAGTTTATCATTGGCATCGGCAAAATACTTCAGAGCACCCGTACCTGACGAAAAAAGAGTACTGATCAGAATCCCGCTCAGCACCAACCCGACTGTCGGGTCATAGTCAAGTTTGATATTGATCAAATAAGCCAAAAGTACCGCAACAAACCCGAAAAGAAAGGCCGAAACCTGGATGACAAACCCGGATTGTGAATAATAGATGGCTAGGCAAGCCCCAAAACCTGCCCCGGCCGAGGCACCCAGGATATCCGGAGATACCAGAGGATTCTTGAACATGCCCTGATAGGCAGCACCCGCCGTTGAAAGCGCCGCTCCGACCAGCATTGCCGCAAAAATGCGCGGTAATCGGATGTTAAAGACGACGGTTTCCAGATTTGTTTCTGCTCCGCTGCCAAAATAATGCCCATAAAGGATTGACCAGAGCTGAGGGAGTGAAATAGCATAGCGTCCGATAGCAAATGAAAATAGAAATGCGGCGATTAGAAGTAGGATAAGAATGAATTTCTTCATTGCTGAAGGCATCCTATTGGTTCGCCCCGTTTGGTAATATTTACCATATCGCTTTCTTGAGCCACTTTCCAACTAAGTCGTTCAGGTGGAATCAGCGGTTTTTTCAATATCTTTTCCTCCTCGGTTATCCAGCCACTGCCGGCATTCTCCAGTGCGTCGGCATCAGTTACAGTGGATTAAGTTTTATCCTTAAAAACCATTGTCGACGGAGCATAGGGCCTAAAATCGACGGACATGCCCCCTTCTCCAACCACTCTTCTGACCACATCGGGTTCTCTCACGATATTCCCCCATAAAACATCGACGCCATAATCAAAGAGCAGTGGTGCCAGGGGAGTGCTGGGACCCCACAAAACCGTAAAGGCCTGCGGGCAAAGTTCCAGTAAATGCGGCAACGTTTTATTCTCCAAGGAGGTTGCTGTGATGAAAACAAAATCTTGTTCCGGCAAAAGGTATTCGCAAGCCGGGTCGGGATAATCTCCGGGCTGAGGGATGCGTTCCAGGACAGAGATCTGACAGCAGTCCGCCAGTTTTTCCACACCCGGAAAATGACCGATGGCCGCCACCTTTTTCCCCCGGTAAGACTCTCGAAAGTACTCAAAGACACTGACTTTTTCGAAGTTCTCCCACGACTGAGACTTCAATTTCTCCATCCGGTCTCTGCTGTTAATCACCGAATTGATTGCTGCCAGTCCCACGGCTGCTTCATGCAGATTCCACGACTTTACGTATTCCGCAAGCTGGCGAACCGACATACCGGCCATTTTTCCCGACAGGGTGACTTTTCGCGCACCCTCCAAAGGAGTCATCGCCAGTCCGGTCGTTCCGGAGCGGACCAAAGTCCAATACAGACCAATCAGGCATTCCTCTACCCTCAGATCGGCTGGAATCAGGGCCAGCAAATCGTCATAAAGCTTCCACAAGGCTCTCCCCTCCCTTTTGTTTAGCTGGTTCAATTAATGAACTTTACACACTTATCTGCAACAACCCCTCTTTCTCCCCAAGGTGCAGCTTGGATACACCGTAAGGACTGGGCACATCAGCCCTACTTAGCAGCTTAATTCCTGATTCAGTGAAAAATCGGCCGAACTGCTCGACATGACAAATCGGGTGCCCCTGACTGTGAATAGCCTTGTCCAGTTCATTGATCCCACCCGCTTCAACTTCGCAGCCCGGACCACAGAACCAATGGTTCGATACCAACAATCCGCCGGGCTTGAGGAGACCGGACATTTTCGCGAACATGGGCGATAGCTGTTTGCGATAAGCATAGAGCTGGTGGGCCATCAGAATTACATCGAAATTGGGCTCCGGATTTATTTCCAGGAGATTATTACTCTCTTGGACTTTCACTCGGTCTTCCAAGCCCTGATCCTTAATTAGCCGGGCCGTATGGGAAACCCGCAGCGGTTCCTCAATGATTAAGCCTTCTAACTGCGGATTTTCTTGACACAGGGCAAGCGTAAACAATCCGAAAGAACCGCCGATATCTAAGATTTTTTGAGCTTGCTTGAACCCGGGCCAGTCCAGCACGTGGCGCGTAACCGCCTGAAGTTCACCAGTCAACGGACGTTTGGCCAAGGCCTGGATGTATTCGGGAAAATCGTTGTCGTGATACAATTCCAACACCGGATTTTCCGAACGAAAGAGGGCAAGCAGATCGCTCCAGTCGGAGCGGGCGGTTAAGCTCAACCACTCTCCTTGGTAAGTCTCTTTATCACTGGTTAATAAGCTGCTCGCTGTAGGGGAATTAGTGTATTGATTGCCTGCTTGCACCAACCAGCCTAGTTCCACAAGTGACTCTAAGTAGCCCTTCATGAAAAGACCGTGCAGCTTGACCCCTACGGATATTTCTTCTCTCGTACTCCCTCCCGTTTTTTCTAACCAGTCAAACAAGCCTGAATCAATGGCCGTTCTTACTACCTGGAAGGATTTATAAGATTTCATCAGGTTTTCAATGACCTCAAGTTTCTCCGGGATTTGGATGTCCGCAATTTTTTTCATTAAGACTACCTCCTGAGAAATTTTCTGATTTTGATAATAATCCCAATTCCCGAAAAAGCTAACTTTGCTGTGAGGTTTGTTAAATCTCGGTTGCCCTACTGCGTATTCAGAGCGTAAATCAAAACGCTTCTTTTCCAGAAACTGACTAGGCTGTTTTTTTCATCATAATCCAGACACCCCGGTCATCGTTGATAATTTCCGCCGGTATCCCAAGTTCCTTTAAAAAGTCCGCATAGTCTTCCGCCCCAAATCCATTGGTGGCCTCAATCACGCACTGCGGCCACTCCGGATGCGCGACTTTCATCTCGGCGGTGATTTTCGCTCTCAATTCGGCGCTGCCGAAGCCCTTGCCGACATAAGTCATTCCGTTCGGAGCCAGCACCCGGTAAATTTCCGCAAAGGACTGCTTCATCTCGTCTTTGTCTCCCCAAAAGCCTATCGAGCCTCGGCTTATGATCAGATCAAAGCGGTTATCCGGCAGATTTATTTTTCGCACATCGCTAATGAGGGTTGAGGCTCTGCCCTCAAGCGCCCAATCCTTAATCCGGTTGTTGGCAATTTGGATGGCGTCTTCCTTGACGTCCAGGAGAGTAATCTGCATATCGCTTGCTTTGGCAACGCTGAGTCCGAGGTGTCCTCCTCCGCTGCCCACATCAAGGCAAGCGCCGTTTTTTCGTCCCAAGATTCTGAGCGCATCTTGGGCAATAACCTCATAAATCGGAAAGAAAATTTCATTGGCGATTTTGTCAAAGTCTTCTCTGCTCCTCATAGTATCCTCCTCAATTAGTTTTGTGCTGCTTGGGCATTCATGAATGACGCAATTTTTTGATCAGTTAGCGTACAATGGTAAAAGGTTTGGAAAAATTCTTTAGTCTCTTGAGTCAAGTTGATATTGGCAAAGGCCTCGGGCTGAAGTGTCTTGGCCAGCCACATAAAGCCCAGAATGGATTCCGGTGAAGGACGGTCCCACCAGAAAGCGCCGATGGGGCATTGGTACATCTGGTTGTTTAAAACCGCCTTTAAATCCTTCATTTGCGGGTTACTTTTTAGATCGTCAGCCTTGATAAATGAATTTTTGGTTGGACCGATATTGCTGCTCATAATCATAACGTCGGGATTCCATTTCAACAGCTGCTCAACTGAAATCTGATTGGCATTATCCACCTTCTCCGCCACATTTATCCCCCCGGCTATACTGACTAACTCCTGTCCCCAGGGCGAGCCATCTGTTTTAAGCGGAGTGCCGAGCATATAATACACTTTCTGCAATTTTTCCGGTGGAATTTTAGCCGCATCATCCTTGAGCAGTTTTAAGCGGCTTCCCCAAAAATCAGTAAGCGCCGCTGCTTCTTTTTCCTTGTGTAATACATCTCCCATCATCTTAAATTCTTTATTCAAACCATCAATCGTGGCCCGTCCGGTCAGGACCGAGACAACAGGTATTCCGGCTTCCTCCAATTTTTTGTTGCCCGTCGGCGAAGTAACGCTGGCCACAACAAGATCCGGCTTTAGTTTAATAATCTCTTCAACATTGATATTGTCAAAAGAACCGACATCCGGTATGTTCTTGAATTGAGGGTCCATTTCCATTAACTGCGAAAAATTTTCCTGCGCCGGCTGAGCAATTATTTTATCCGCAGCACCGAGCACGACAATTTCATTGGTGGCCCCTCCGTAACAAGTAACCACGATTTTATTGACTTCCGCCGGAATTTTGACAGTCTTATTGGCCATATCCACAATCGTTCTTTCCGGAAGTGGTGCGCTATTGGTTGTTTGGCTGCCGCAGCCGCTTAGGATCAGAAGCACGGACATAATAACCATCAGGGCAATGTAGAACCTCACTGACTTTCTCATTCTCTTTCCTCCTTATCTCTGTTTACACACCTCTTGGCAACTCTCTGCCCTCCTTTTGGACCGATCTGACCTGAACCGATCTGCAACTTATCCAGAGCGTAAGTACCGGGTAATTATCACTTTAAGCCCCAGCTTTTGTTATACTGCAAGGGCAAAGGCACACACATGCTTAATTCACTCTCCTCACTGTCATATAAGTGAATGCCTGTCTTAATGATTTTAACGTTAACGCCGTAGAGCGCTTTTAATCTTTCTTCAGTAATAATGTCATTGGCTTTTCCCAGTCCGGACAGACCCCCTTGGTTTAGCAGCATTACTTTTGTGGCATAGAAGAAGGCATGATCAGGTACATGGGAAGCCATGATGATCGTCAAACCTTGATCTGCAAGCTGCCTGACCTGACTTAAGACTTTTAATTGGTTGCCAAAATCCAAGGCGGAGGTTGGTTCGTCCATCACCAAGATCTTGGGTTCTTGAGCCAAAGCACGGGCAATCAGCACGAGCTGCTTCTCTCCCCCGCTGAGTTCTGTAAAAATACGATTGGTGAGATAGGATATCCCCAAGGTATCAATGGCTCGTTCCGCTATTTTCTTATCCTCTTTGGAGGGAGAGGCAAAATTCCCCAAGTGTGCCGTGCGCCCCATCAGAATCATATCCAGGACACTGAAAGGGAAAGATGTGTTTTGGGCTTGCGGTATGTACCCAATCACTTGGGCCATCTTAGATCGCGGCCAATGAATCAAGTTTTCTCCATTAAATAATATCTCGCCTCCGAGAGGCTTGATCAGACCAAGGATGGTCTTAAAGAGCGTCGTTTTGCCCGTCCCGTTAGGTCCCAAGACGCATAAGACCTCTCCCGGTTCCAGCGAGAATGATATTCCTTGGAGAACCGCTTGATTACTGTAACCGCATTGGATGTCTTTAAGTTCAAACCTCATTACAAACCCTTCTTTCCGCGCAAGAGGATAGCAAAGAAGAAGGGAGCTCCGATGATGGAAGTGAGTATTCCTAAAGGAATCTCAGCGGAAGTCAAACAGCGGGCCAGATCGTCGACCAGCAGCATATAGACGCTCCCGATCGCAATCGACACCGGCAGCAGCACCTTATAATTTGGTCCGACCAGCATCCGGGCCAGATGAGGTACAATGAGTCCAACCCAGCCAATCAAGCCGCTGACCGACACTGCCCCGGCCGTGAGCAGCGAAGAGCAGATAATTACGGCCAGCCTTAGTTTCCCTGTTTCCAGCCCCAACGTCTTACCCTCGTCTTCTCCCAGAGATAAGACGTTGAGACGCCAGCGCAGTAAATAAAGAGGGACTCCTCCAGCTGACATAATGACGAACGAAGAAATCACGTTCTTCGGTGAAACCGTTGCCAAGCTGCCCATCAGCCAGAAGGTTATGGCCGGCAGCTTATCATACGGATCAGCCATGTATTTCAGCAGGGAGGTAAATGAGGAACACAACGTACCTACTAAAATCCCGGTGAGTACCAAGGCCAAGGTCGGATCGCGCTTTATCTTATTGCTGAGAAAGTACACGGCAATAACGGCCAAGAGGCTGACAACAAAGGCTGCTATCTGGATGCCCGCCACGTTCCAGGAGAAAAAGATCGCCAACGCCGCTCCCAAGCCGGCTCCGGAAGATGCGCCTAAAATATCCGGCGATACCAAAGGATTTTTGAACATTCCCTGATATGCAGCCCCCGCGATCGACAGCGCCGCCCCCACTAACATAGCCGCCAGGATTCTGGGGAGTCTCACTTGAAAGATCACCGTATTGATCACACCTTCGGGACCATGAACAAAAGGAAAAACTTTTCCCGCTAAAGCTGATAAAAGATCGGGTATTGATATGGGATACCGGCCTAAGGGGAAGGAAAAGACAAAGGCAGCGATAGGCAACAATACTACAAAGATATATACCAAGCGCAGATTTCTTTCAGCCTTCGCTTCAACCAACCCGTCTCTGCTAGCATAGTTATTGCTCACGATCAAGAATCCTCCTGACTAAATCCAGTGTGTAGCTATACCTTTCTTTCCGATTAACACCTCAACTACACACCTTGCAACATCAACTTTTTAGGAATCCGATATTTCGCATCCTTAATCAAAAATCCTTGATTCATACGAGTTTGCAAACTTTTGTAAAAAACAGGTATAAATCCGGAAGCTGCGCTGTATTTATGTTTCTTGTAGAGGTGCAGAAAATAGGAAAAATCATTTTGTTTCACTAATTTAAAATATTCTTTAATCCATTCGATTTAATCCTGTTCGATATTCAGATATCAATTGGCACAAAAAATAGCTCCACCCATAGAAAGTGGAGCATGCCAAACAAAAGCCCGGCAGGCCTAGCCACCTCCTTTTCAAAAGTGAAGGCATATCCGTTTCCGGGTACACCCTGAGGGCTGAAAGCCCTGGCCGGTAACCATAGATTTCTCTTTAGGTTAGTACGGCTCGGAGATAGGATCTCTGAAATTTTCCAAGTAACCGGCAGTATTATTTCCTTCCGCCAATCATACGTTTAATATTTTTCCATAGTCACTCCTATATCGGCAGGTTTGCCAAAATACATCGAAGTGGTCACAATCCCGTCGACGCCGGAATGAGCGTATTCTTCAATATTGCCTTCATTTATGCCACCCGCGCCAAGCAGCGTAATCTGGGGGTTGATCCGTCGGATTTGATCAACGATGAATTTTAAATCCGCAGCCGGGAGCTTATCAAATTGCAGCCCGTCAACTCCGGCTTCGACTAAAAGAAGCGCTGCTTCCAGGTTTTCCACCTCAGCAATTATTTTCTTCTCACAGGCATTGGCCTTTATTTCTCTGATTACTCGAGCGAGATTGTTGGTATCGCCCAGAAAAGCCACATGCTGTTTGAAGATTAAGATCGTTTCCGATAGACCCAGTCGGTGAGGAAAAGCTCCTCCGGCGAGTATGGCCCTAATCGAAAGCTCTTTAGTGCCCGGAAACGATTTTCGAGTAGCCAAAACTGCTGCCTGAGGATTAATCGCCTTAGCCTTATCTACCATCTTTTTAGTTCTGGTCGCAATCCCTGAGGAGTATTCAAGGATATTCATAGACACTTTCCAAGCTATATGAAGGCTTGACGCCAACCCTTCGGCTTCAATAAATACATCTCCTTTGTTAACAACGGAACCCGCCGGTAACGCTTGAAGCGGAGTAATTCCCAGCTTCGCAAAGATCCTTAAAACTTCCTCAACCCCGGACAATACCGTAAACTCCCGCGCAGTAAAACGGATCTTCCCTTGCAATCCGCCGATCCCGAGGGTCAGGGTTGTCAAATCAAGATACGGAACATCTTCCTTGATCCAGCCATCAATTGTTTCATCACTGATATAAAGCAATATTTTCACCTCAATTTTAGGTTTAATTTATTTCCCTTTGACGAAACCATTCTTATTGAAGACTTTCATGGCCTCATCACTCTTTAAATACTCCAGAAATTTCGCCGCCGCTTCGCTGTTTTTGGAGGCTGTTACAATCGCTGCCGGTAAGACAACCGGGGCATGGGAATTAGCCGGCGCTGCCGCCACAATTTTTACTTTATCTGAGGTGATTGCAATGGTATCCCAGACAAAACCTGCTTCGGCATTACCGGTCTCCACGTAAGCCATAACTTGCATGAGATCCTTACCCACGACCAGTTTGGGCTGTAGGGTGTCCCACAATTTAAGCGTCGTTAAGGTTTCTTTAGTCGTCTTGGCGGCAGGAACCGATTCCGCCTCACCGATACCGATTTGCTTAACCTCCGGCTTGGTCAAATCCTCAAAGCTGTTGACTGAGGTGTTGCTTTTATTAACGATAAGGACAAGCTCATCTCCGAGCAGATTTACCCTGGAGTCTTTCTTGATAAGCCCCTTCTGCTCCAGGGCATCCATTTGCGGCTTACCTTGAGAAATAAAAATATCCGCGGCAGCACCTTGCTCGATCTGAGTTTGGAGTGTACCTGACGATCCATAATTATAAACTATTTTAACCTGAGGATTTTTCGCCGCATACAGCCCTGTAATCTCATCAAGTGAGCCTTTTAAACTGGGAGCCGTAGCAACCATAAGTTCGACAGGTTTATTCTGCTCAACTTGGCTAGCTTCTGGTTTTGGAGTATCCTTCGCAGCCGTTGAACAGCCTGAGATAAAGAGAACAAGCAAAAATAACGAACAGGCGATCAGTCCCAACCCAGCCCGGGTTTGATTAGGCTTGCGGATTTCATGAAAATTCTTCATTCGTTTTCCCTCTCCCTCACTACATTTTTCCGTAAATTTTAATCAGACAATGATTAAGGCCTCAGGATCTATGCGCAGCTTCCAAGGCTGCGGTTTATCTTTAATTTCCGCCCACATCTGTTTGGTAATCTCCCACTGAATTTGCTGCCTGCTCTGTTCCCCAATCTCCTTTTCCACGGCCAGATAGACAGTCATCCGGGACGGAGTCTCACTTACAGACTTAAGGCGACATTCGAACAGGTTGTCGCTCTTTTCATCTAAGGCCCATTCAATCAGATGGGCCCGAATACCCACACCTTCAATTTGCTTAGAAATTTCGCTTTTGGTTTTTAATTTCATTCCCCACTCCAGAGCCTCCAACTCGAAAGGCGAGCTGTATCTTGCCGGAGAAAAATTCTTACACCCCGTCAACTGGGCGGCCGCAAGGGAAGGCGGAGACCTGAATATTTCCTTTGTCCCTCCGACCGCCTCTATTTTGCCCTGGGACAGGACAACCAATTTATTGCAAATGCTATAGACTTCATCCATGTTATGGGTTACGAATAGGGTGGCCCCTTGATAAGCTGCTAAAGTTTCTGTCAATTGTTTAATCATGTGGTCTCTCAAATAGTCATCAAGAGCGGAAAATGGTTCGTCCAGGAGCAAAACTTCCGGCTCGACAGCTAAAGCCCGGGCCAGCGCAACTCTCTGTTGTTGTCCTCCGGATAGCTGGTTGGGAAATCTCTTTTCCAAGCCTTCCAGTTTAATCATCGTCACCATTTCTTCGACGATTGCCACTCGCTCTGCCCGCTTTTTATCTCCAATTCCGAAACCAATGTTCTCTTCTACTGTCAGATGGGGAAAAAGCGCATAATTTTGAAATAAATAACCCAGCTTTCTTCTGCGACAGGGAAGATTAATGCCTTTCCGGGAGTCAAATAAAGTTCGGCCATTGAGAACAATTCGGCCGCGGTCAGGGGTTTCGATTCCCGCTATGCAGCGCAAGGTCAGGCTTTTGCCCGAACCGGATGCCCCTAAAAAGCCCAGGACCTCCCTGCCGGTCTCAAAATTTACATCAAGCTCAAACCCCGGCAGATTTTTCCGGATATCAACCGATAATACCATCTTATCTCCTACCACTGGAAGCTGTCATCTTGCGCTGGTAATCCGTCCAGTAATTCATCAACGTCATAACAATCAGGGAAATGATAAAAATCAGGATCACCCATATGAAAGCCTTGTTCATATCCCCACTCTCGGCCGCAAAGAAGATTGCCGCAGGAATTGTCAGCGTTCTTCCCGGTATATTACCGCCAATCATCAGCGTGGCGCCAAAATCGCCCAGAGCCCTGGCAAAGGCTAATACAGTCCCGGCGGCAACTCCCGGCCAAGCCAGCGGAATCGTGACCTTCCAAAATATTTTCCATTCCGAGACCCCCAGCGTACGGGCAGCATTAATCAGATTTTGATCAATTTGTTCAAAGGCGCTTCGTACCGTCCGATACATTAAGGGGAAAGCGACGACTGAAGCTGCAATAACCGTTGCCGGCCAAGAAAAAATAACGGTCATGCCCGCCGCCATCAGAAGTTTTCCCAGGGGCCCATGCTTGCCAAACAGTATCAGCAGTAAGAAACCTACGACGGTCGGCGGTAAAACCAGCGGCAAGGTGAGGACACCGTCAATCAAACCCTTAAATTTCCCCCGATACCTGGAAACAAAGCAGGCAGCCGCGATTCCCAGAAAAAAGGTCACCATCGTCGCCAGGATTGCTGCTCTTAAAGAGATTAGAAACGGGGAAAAGTCCAGCCCCCTTAAATCACTATAAACAGAATGACCCCCTTCCCACTCTTTTTCATAGCCTTGACCAAAAAAATCAGGCTCCCTAAAAAGGGAGCCCTGAATAGACCGGCATCCCAGTCTAACTCGTGCTACTCCTTTTCAAAATGTGAAGGCATACCCGTTTCCATGAATACCCTGAGGACCTGCGGCCCTGTCCAGTGACCATGGATTAGCTCTTTAGGTCAGGCTGGCTCGGAGATTGATTATTCAGTTTTCCCGGATTCTGAACTACGGATAATTTGCTCCCGCCTATATACTTAAATACCTAAATACCTACTGCCGAGCTTTCGCCCCCAAATGAACGAGTTCACTAGCTTAATTATGCCTTATTTGGAGCTTCCTGATTACCTCTTGTTTCCCATGATCCAGTTTGATGATCTGATCTCCCAGCATTTCTGCTTCCTGAAGATCATGCGTCACTAGAATGAAAGGTATCTTCCATTGAGCTTGGAGTTTAAGCAACTCTTGTTGGAGTAAACTCCGTGTATCCTGATCGAGAGCGGAAAGCGGTTCGTCGAGCAGCAAAAGTTCGGGCTCGGTCATTAAGGCCCGAGCAAGAGCAACCCTCTGCTTTTCTCCACCTGAGATCTGACTAGGATAGCGATTGCGCAGATGTTCAATTTTTAGCAATTCCAATACACCGACAGCCGTAAAAACTTGGTTGGCTGTACTTCTTTTTTTGGGCTTACCGTACAGCACATTTTTCTCAACCGTCATGTGGGGAAAAAGAGCATAATCCTGAAAAACATACCCTATGCGGCGGTTTCTGATCGGAATGTTTGTACCATGCTCTGAAGAGAAAATGGTCTTGCCCCGGATCTTAATCTCCCCCTGCGAAGGAGTCTGCAGACCTGCCACACACTGTAGGATCGTCGTCTTGCCGGCACCGGAGGGACCGACAAGGACAAGTATTCCATCGCTTACGGAGACATCAACCTCCAGCTCAAAGGTAGGTAAGGTTTTCTGAAAACGAGCCTTTAGCATTACCCTTCCCTCCCTCGATACTCTCTCCGTGAGTCTCTCCGCGAGCCTTTTCCCCACCGATTCAGACCATAAATCACCATAAAACTAAACACGGTCATGATGATAACCAGGATGCTGGCCTGCCCTGTGTCGCCTGCGTCATTGGCAAAATAAATGGCCAGCGGCATGGTCTGCGTTTTGCCCGGAATATTTCCGGCGATCATCAGCGTCGCTCCAAACTCCCCCAAAGACCGAGCGAAGGCCAAGACTAAACCCGCAACAATCCCATTCCAAGCCAGAGGAAGAGTTATCGTAAAGAAGACCCTGAGATCTCCGGCTCCCAAGGTACGCGCTGCCATCTCCAGATTTCGATCGACACTCTCCATAGCAACCTTTACGGATTGATACATCAACGGCAAAGAAACGACAGCCGCCGCGATGACCGCTCCCGCTAAGGTAAAGACGATTCTAATCTGAAACCACTGTTCAAGCAGCTTGCCCATAGGGCCGTTCTTGCCAAAAAACACGAGCAGCATAAAGCCGATAACCGAGGGGGGGAGTACCAAGGGCAAAGTAATAATAGACTCGATAACATCTTTGCCCAGAAACTCATGCTTGACCATCAAACCTGCAATCGGTATCGACAAACAAGTGACAATTATAACCGAAGCGAAGGCAACCTTCAGAGATAAAATAATCGGAATAAAGCTAAACTCCATCGGACTCTCCCGAAAACCAATTTATTTCGCTAAGGTCTTGAAACCGTATTTGACAAAGACTTTTTGAGCATCCGGACTCTGTAAGTACTTTAAGAAATCCGCTGCGGCTTGTTTGTTCTTAGTAGCCGCGATAACCGCTGCCGGGTAGAGAATGGGCTTGTGGCTGCTCTCCGGAATAACGGCAACAACTTTAGCTTTCGTTGACCCTTGAGCATCCGATCGGTAGACAAATCCGGCATCCGCGTTCCCTGTTTCTACATAACTCAGAACCGAGGTTACATCCTTAGCCATCACCAACTTAGGCTGTAACGACTCCCAAAGTTTGAGACTCGTCAGGGCATCCTGGGCATATTGCCCGGCCGGTACAGACTTGGGAGTACCAATGCTGATCTGGGTCACACTCGGTTTGCTTAAATCGTCGAGAGAAGTAACCTTGGTGTTATCTTTCCCCGTAATCAGAACTAAATCATTTCCCAATAAGTCAATTCGGCTATCTTTAATCAGTAAATTCTTTTGTTCCAGGGCATCCATCTGGGACTTGCCGGCAGAAATAAACAGGTCGACCGGAGCACCTTGCTCGATCTGTTGTTGAAGCGTACCTGAAGCACCATAGCTAATGGTCAGCTTTACACCGGGAGCTTTCTGGGCATAATCTTTTTGGAGTTCTGTCAACGAGTTTTGCAAACTGGCTGCGGCTGAGATCATGATTTCAGTGGCAGGTTTTGCCTGAGAGACGTCTGTTGATGGTTGGGCAGTATTTCCCGCGCCACAACCGACTAAAGCCAAAATTGATAGAATTGATAGGAAACTAAACACCAATAACCCTGACACCTTTTTTTTCATTTATACTCCCCCTTACATTATGTATCTTGAGTTAGTCCATGTTTGTCCGGATCATCACACCCTAAGCTACCCAACAAATATTCCTAACACGAACTAACATAACACAACTATGGCGTCATTATACAATAGATAATTATATATTAGCAATATCATTTGATTTGGTTTTCTGTTATCGGCTTCCTTACAACTGATTTTTCCGGGCTAATTTTGGATTTTATATAAGCTGCCTGTTCTTAATCTGTCATCTCCAAACAAGACCAAACTATAACTAAATTTTACAATATGCTATAATAAGTTAGCGTTAGCATTCAGATCATAAACTTAGTTAAATTGAGTAGGGAGACGGGTGAACCAGTATGTCCGAGGATGTTTCTTACACACCTGAAGAAGTAGCAAAAATCCTAAACATCTCCAAGTATACAGTTTATGAACTTATTAAGCGCGATGAGCTGGCCGCCTACCGCATTGGCCGCAAAGTACGTGTCGACAGTGTCGATATCGAAGCTTTTAAGCGCAATTCAAAAAATGTGACCTCTTTCACCGCTCCGGCAACACCGCCCACATCCTCTGGTTCTTACTCTCCGTTGGACGAGGGTTTAATTATCTGCGGACAGGATATCACTTTAGATATTTTATCCCGACATCTGGAACGGAAATTTCCGCATGTCCGCTTCCTCCGCCAGAATATTGGCAGTATCGACGGACTCATGGCTTTATACAGAGGTATGGCCAACGTCGTCACCGCTCACTTATGGGATAGCGATACCAATGAGTATAATACTCCATACGTTCGAAGAATGCTGCCCGGGCACAGAGCTTTACTAATAAATTTGGTCTATCGGACGGAAGGGTTCTATGTTGCCAAAGGCAATCCAAAAAAGATTCTCACTTGGGCAGACCTGGCTCGTCCAGACCTGCGTTTCGTCAACCGCGAACGTGGTTCAGGGGCCAGAGTTTTATTAGATGAACACTTGCGAATTCAAGGAATTGCTCACCAATGCGTCAATGGCTATGCTAATGAAGAAATGAGTCATCTTGCCGTAGCCAGCAAAGTCGCCAGAGGTGAAGCGGACGTAGGTCTGGGGATTGAAAAAGCCGCCCAGCAGGTCAATAATCTTGACTTTGTTCCTTTACAAGTCGAACGCTATGATCTGGTTATGCGTCAGGAAGACATCGAGAAGCCCTATTTTCAAGCTCTATTATCCATCCTGAAATCGGCAGCGTTTAAAAATGAGATTTTGGGCATTGGCAACTATGATGTGACCCGGATGGGAGAAATCATGGCTGAGGTGTAGGACACCCCGGCCCTCTGCAGCTGACTTTTCTTCTATTAAAATGAATAAGACTTGTCCGAGTGCGGACAAGTCTTATTTATTTCAAGAAGAAAACCGAGACTGCGCCTCGGTCCTTTCATAACATGAAATTACGCCTGGCTAACCTTAGAATTTAGTTTAGCTTGTTTCTTGCTTTTGCACTTACATTTTTCTAGAGGAACCATCTTACCCTTGCATTTACACTTCACTTTATTGCCCTTTTTCAGCCTCATCCTTTTTTCCTTTTTTTGAACAAGGGTGCTTAGTTCCGTTTCAAGCTTATCAAACTTAGCTTCTAATTCAGCTAACTTAAGAGCGAGGGTTTGGAGATCCTGACGATGCATGTCGCCGTTGTCATTAGCTTGGGCATTTGCTTCAGTAGTGACAGGTACTGTTTCATCAATTTCAATTTCAGCTTCGACAACCGGTGCTGCCTCAGCTCCAGCGGATGATTCGCCCGTAACTTCAACTTCTGATAACGCTTCGAGATCTGTTGTTTGCTCATTCTCAGTATTTTTAGCTTTTCTTGCCATATTAAGTATACCTCCAAAATTTAATTTTAACTTCCAGGATCATTTCTAACCTAGAAAATATTGAATTTGATTCAGACAATTCGCCTTGATCTCCTCTAATCTCCTATTATTATGGCTCGATCAAAAGCAATACGCTTCTTTAACTCTGCCACATAATCATCCGCAGCGGGCACAGAGCTTGAAACAGTATTATTAGAAGCGTCAGGCAGCTTTTTGGTGAACAAATCAGTTCTTAAAGTTTTTTTAGCCTTGCGATACTGATTTAGTTGATAAGTTAGTTCGCGTTTACCTTTTTTAGGTCTGGTAAGTGTAAGCTTTCGTATCGGGCTAACCGGACTTATCGGTCTTATTTCTTCCACCCGTTCATCCATACACTTCTTCACCTCTTCAACATTTGACCTCCCAAATATTGCCAATATCTTCTTGCCTGATGGAGGCCTTCATCTCCCTCTATAATCCGCAGGTCCGGAGAAGCTTAAATTAACTATGGGTAAACGATTAGGGAATAAATGTTACTATCATCGTTCAGGAACGCTGATCTCTGCAGCATTTATCCAATCCGACTTCAAAAAATCTCGCCCTTTGATGATAACCTTATTGTTATATACTTCTACAACTAATCCCAAGGCTGAATTCAGAATAGGTTCTTTCTTTCTGTCCATGGGACACGCTAATGAAGAACTATTGACGATTGTAAAACCAGCTTTACTCACCATATTCTGATAATCAAGTCCATAATGAGTATGGCCGTTAAATAAAATAACCTCTGGATGTTGCGCTAAAATGGCATTTAACTTTTGCCACTGGATTACAAAACCCTGCTGTAATCCGCCTAGTGTGGCATAAGGAATTGGTTGATGAAGAAAGACAAAGATCGGCTTGGGAGGCTGTTCGCGATTTATCAGGATATCCTGAAGCCACTCTAGTTGATTATCGGATAAAAAAGCCTCATCTGCATAACTCAGATCACTCATTCGGGATCTTTCAGAACCCAAGAAGATAAAGTGATAGTCATTGATCCATGTATCCCCATAAACCTTATCCCTGTTGGCAAACTTTAGAAAACGGTCAATTACCAGAGCATCGGTTTCTCGATTAGGGAAGGTTTTCGGGGACCACAACCCATATTTGTAAAAGCCTCCATAAAACTCATGGTTCCCGATTGTCCAATAAATCGGATAATTGATCTCCAGCTTATGCTCAGCCAATTCATTATTAAGAATCTCATAGTCCCTCGGCAACCCATCTCCCAGATCACCGACAACAACCATGGCATCCGGTTTAGAAATATAATTATCGTTAATTGCCGCTGAGAAGTTCCTTAGAGCATTCAGTCGTTCAATATGGATATCACTTATTACAACGAAAGTCAATTTTGCCTGTGGGTTTTTCATCCATTGTTGTTCGGACCTGATTATTTTCGTTGAGATTGAGCTGACTGCCTTTGGCAACATCACATTCCAGGACAGCAATGAAGCAGCTCCCAACCCCGCCAAGCATTTTAAGAAAGCCCTTCTTGTTGGCATATCTATAGCTCCCCACTACCTTATGTCTTCATTGTAGTTATAGTCATTATATCACAATCAGAATGTTCCTGTTTGTTAATTATAAGCCGCAACCGCAGCAAATCTTGTCTGATCTTGGCATACTAAATTTACCTCTAAAATTAACCTCCATATATTTACTCTTTGTTCTTCCCGTCACATTTTTAGAAGACAATTTTGAACACCTCCACCTCAATGTAAAACGACACTGAAATTTGTCGCCTTACTCATTCAGTCAGCTCTCAAGGTAACGGTGGGAGCCTGTTTCGCTTCACATCTTTTTCTATACCTTAACATATTCTCCATATGAAGCTCACTGAACAATAACAAATTTGTACTATTATTAGCATTAACAGTTGCTATCAGCTAATTTGGTTAACCAAATTGAACAGTCGCTGGATTAGAGAAACAAGGGTTTAAAAGAATGGTCGAAGCTTTAATGGTACGGCACAAACGCAGAGTTTTTCGCTTGAAGGTCTTCATGACATCACATATAATGTAGTCAAATAAGCAGAAATTATAGCATGTATTCAATTTCTCAGACAGGTTTCCGTATGAATAACACCTCTTTTTTGGTTGATTTAGATTTACCCTTAACTATACCAAAAGCCCAGTGTTCATGCGTATTTTATTTTACCCTTGTATCCGCAATCGCCGCTACTGTGGCGTTGATGTCAAAGTATCATTATAGACAGTATTTGTACATATTAGCACATAACAACAACTTTGCTATAGAATGCCTCAGTCTCGTTATCTATGTCGACTGTAAGACAAACCAGTTCGGAACATTCTTTGAGGAGAGAAGCTTTTAGATATTGTACAATTTCTTGAGATTTTGTAATTTATGGGAGGTGGCAGAAAACGTCTAATAACATAAGCATAAGGAAGAGAGGGGATTTCACCATATGAAAAATAACGCAGCAAATAAAGCTTTAGCTAGCTTGGCTATCGCCGGAATGGCCATAAGCATGACTCCATTTAATGCCTTGGCCGACACCGGGGTAACAACAGCACGACTTTTCGGTTCGGGCAGAATTGAAACCGCCGTTGCAGTCGCCGATGCTGGCTGGAAGACGGCTGACACAGCCATCTTGGCCCCTTCAGCCGATGCTAATTTAGTCGACGCTCTGGCGGCAGCACCATTAGCGGGCAAAACAACTCCAATCCTCTTGAGCGACAACAACACGCTGACGGCTGCTACTCAAACCGAATTAATCAAACTCGGTGTAAAAAATGTCTATGTGGTCGGCGCGATAAGCCAAACGGTTGTTGATCAACTCAACACTCTGAGTGGGGTAACCGCTACCGTGCTCAAAGGGACGGATCGTATCGGTACTGCGGCGGCCATCTCCGCTAAACTGACCGCTCCGACAGGTTCTTTCGTCGTAGGTTACGGAGCCTTGGCTGATGCCTTGTCCGTTGCTTCTTACGCGGCAGCCAACAACTACTCCATCTTAGTGGCTAACCCTGATGGAAGTCTTCCTGCTTCAGAAGCTGCCTACCAAGGTGCCAAAACGTATATCATCGGTGGCCCTACCCTCGTAGCAGACATCCCCGGCGCGACTCGTCTCTTTGGCACAGATCGTTTCGCTACCAATCAGGTAGTACTTAACGCCTTAACTTATACGTATAACAATGTCTATGTTGCCAATGGTGCAGACGCTCACTTAGTCGACTCACTCGTGGCCTCATCTCTTGCGGCCGACTCAGGTGCACCCATTATTCTCACAAACACTGATGGCGTTGGCATTACTGCATCTAGAAGACTGCCTGCGAATGCAGTAGTGACTGCGCTTGGTGGTAACACGGTAGTTCCTGATGAAGTTGTTGCACAACTCGCTGATAAAATTGATGTCACTCCTCCTGTCACTCCTCCTGTTGTTGGTCCTGTTACTATTAACGCCTTGACTGTTTCTGGTCAATTAGTTGGATCAGGAGCGTTGAGTTCACCTGCTGTTGCACTAATTAACAACGAAGTAACAGTTTCTACTGTTGCAAATGGCGCTAGTGCTGTAAATGCTAGTATAACCTATTTAGTATCTACATCTAATAATATTACAGCTAAAGATGCGAACGGCAATACGCTCGTGGCAACCACCTTGAATTCTCCAGTCATTAGTGGCAATGATACCTTTAGTGCAGCTTATACTGTTCCTGCGGACGCTAGCGGTAACGTGAAGGCCATCTTTACCTCGACCGCCAGTTCACAACAGGCTTTCAATGTTGTCGTGGAAGCTCCGTTCAGCAACAATGGTCAACCTGTTCGATCTAACGAAGCGAGTATAGAATGGGGTGTACCAGGAACAACCGTACTCAGTCCAGTCTATACTGCAAGTAACCCTGACGGTCTTAACTTTTCCACTGAAGGGGCGATGAAAGGTTTAGTACCTGTGGTAGCTACCATACTATCGGCTTCTGGTTCCACCACACCTGTGAGTGGACAGCCAGTTAAATTCACGATGACTAAGACTGGTGGTACTTCCGATACTAACGCTTATTTCACTGATTCTACTGGCATAACCATGGTTGCCTCAGGCGCAGCTGTTGGTTACGGTGGTTCTTCAACTTCTGTAGTCTATGTTGTAAACACAGATGCCAATGGTCAAGCGTTGGTGTATATTAATTCTAACCTGCCAACCACTAATGGTCTTGGTGACCCAGGTGCAGCCATGAGTGTCAGTGTGAACGCTCAGCCGGTAAATGGCGGTGGTTCAACCAATGCCGGAAATTATCAATGGAAAGCAGTGGCTCAAGCTACGAAAATAGGTAACGTCAGCCCTAGTGCTATGTTAAATCCTACGGGCGTATCTGTAGGGACAACGCTGGTAGCTACCAATGCTGAAACGGCAACGTCCGGCTCGCAAATGACCATTAGTGGTACACTTCAGGATTCGGCAGGCAATCCAGTACGTAATGCCACGGTAGCTATTCAAGACTATGATGTTGTAAATGGCATGTCTAACAACGTGCAAAATGATGCTTATGTAGTGAATGGTACTACGACACTGTTTAGCGCTGTGAATTATCCAGTGGTAACCACGGACAGCAATGGTAACTTCTCGGTAGTGGTTACAGCCAATGTTCCAGTCACCCAAAGCGTACTGGATAGCGTGACTCAGTACTACGCGTACTATGTTCCTCCAACAATTGCTGTTACCACAGGTCAATCTCTACCAACTACGGTTACCCCACTGACTTTTGTAGGTAATAGCAACAGTGGTAATTTCATAAACCTCGTATGGCAACAAGGCCAAACTGTTCAATCAGTTGGTGTCAGTCATACCTCTCTCATGCCAAATTATAATACACTAAGTGCGGTTCCCCAAACTACTAGTTTCACGAACGTTGTGGGTTCTGACGAACTAATGTATGTAGCAGCGTATAACCAAAACGGCACGATTATTGCTCCTGCCAGTGGAAACCAATTTGATGGTTATGCTCTGACCTATGATATCACTGCTCCGAGTGGGGTGTATTTCGACCTTCTGGGTTCAGTAACTCTGCCAACCATGACTACCGCTACAGGAACGTATGGTATCGGTGAAATTATAGCCCATTATACCCAAACGGGCGGTTTTGTAGTTGATAGTGCAACCTACGATGATCCGAATTCAACCTCAGCTACGGCAGCTCTTTTAGCTGGGACCAATCCTTATGCTACTGCTTATGACGGAAGCGGACAACTAAATTTCTACCTTCAATCGAACAATACTTCCGCTGTCATCTCCTCTGGGACGGCTGGGTCTGTCAATGTTAACATCAGTGCTTACTCCAACTCAGCGACAACCATTGATACGAATCATGCTCAAGGCTCTGCTGCGGGAATGATTAATGCAGCTTTTACAGCAAGTAACACCATTGGTAGTCTGGGCGTAGCTGCTGACGCGACTGGATTCGACCAATACATTCCGTTGCTAGATGGCAATGCGGCTCCTGGCTCAACCGTCACCGTGGCCGGAGTTGCCATACCAGGAAACAACACGTATGATCTCTCAAGAAATGCTCTTTTCGTGGCAGCTCCCTTCAACTCCTATCCCGCTCTGAGTACTATTCCAAGCCAAGGCTTGACTATGAACATGAGCACCTCTTTAAATGGTGTAATTAGTAATGTTGATGGCTACACTCTCACTACTATGCCTAACAATGTTACTGTTAACGTTAACAGTGTAGGCGAAGTCAGTGTTAATAATGTGAAACTTTGGACAGCTCAGCCTGGTTATAAAGTGGTTGGCTATATGCCCGGTTCAATTAGTGGTTCAGTTAGCCTAATTGAAGAGAATCTGTCAACTCTGACTAGCTTTATCGGAGTCCAAGTAACGAGCTCCAGCACTGCGGGGACTCAAATTGCTACTTGGACTTTGCCATCAACCAGTCTACCAAGTAACTTTGAAGAATTCCTCGGCTTTAACGTGAGTCCTACTGGTCAATTGCAGCCTATGGTCGCCAGTTACTTTAGGAACAACGGCAATAGCTTTGCTCCTTATTCAACAGATGTATCCTCCTTCTCTACTGGTATGTTCAACCCTGTTGAGGTTGCTCAAGTGTGTTCAAGCGATAAATATTCAGAAAACCCGGTCATTACAGTGAGCAACTCGCTGAATAGCAAAACTGCGACAGTAACCGAAAACTTTACGGCAGCGACAGGTGGATTGGTAGCTATCCGAGCTAATCCATCTAGTGTTAACTCAGTAATTGGCGGTACACAGAATATTACCCTGACGGCTGAGGATGTGTATGGAAACCCGATTTCTAATCAAACGATATACCTTGGCGTAGGGACACCTGGGTTGTGGCTTACTCAGGTTAATGGCATCTCAATTACGGGTAGTGTTAATATGGGAACTACGTCTTCAACATCAATGCAGACGATTAATACCCCAGTTCCACTCTTTGATGTCGTGGATGCTCCTGCCTACACTAGTGCTTCAGTTTCAGGAATAACTGCTTATAACCTGAATACAGCCAACCCTGTTGTTGCCTTGCAAACCGGCTCAGATGGTACAGTGTCTATCACGTTGGCAGATGGCAATGTAATGTATGTTGCTAATAACGGATCTACTACCATAACTAACAGCTATACGGTAGATCCGGGAATATCAATTAGTGGCCAAACCATTGGCTTATACTCTAACGCTGCTTTAACTGCAAAATTGGGTTCTGTTCTAGTGAACTGGGGAAGCTCTGGTCACTCTGGTAGCTCTAGTAGCTCTAAGGTAGCTGTAACAGGCGTAAGTCTTAGCCAAACTGCCTTATCTCTGACAGCAGGTGGCGCTACAAACACACTTGTTGCTACCGTTACACCCACCAATGCGACAAATCAAGCCGTCACTTGGGTCAGCAGTAATCCAGCCATAGCTACGGTCGCTAATGGAGTAGTCACTCCGATTAGTCCAGGTACTGCAATCATTACGGTTACTACCCAAGATGGCAGTATGACTGCTACTAGTACGGTGACTGTGACGGCTAAGGTAGCTGTAACAGGCGTAAGTCTTAGTCAAACTGCCTTATCTCTGACAGCTGGTGGCGCTACAAACACACTTGTTGCTACCGTTACACCCACCAATGCGACAACCCAAGCAATCACTTGGGTCAGCAGTAATCCAGCTATAGCTACGGTCGTTAATGGAGTAGTCACTCCGATTAGTCCAGGTACTGCAATCATTACGGTTACTACCCAAGATGGCAGTATGACTGCTACTAGTACTGTGACTGTGACGGCTAAAGTAGCTGTAACAGGCGTAAGTCTTAATCAAACTGCCTTATCTCTGACAGCAGGTGGCGCTACAAACACACTTGTTGCTACCGTTATACCCACCAATGCGACAACCCAAGCAATCACTTGGGTCAGCAGTAATCCAGCTATAGCTACGGTCGCTAATGGAGTAGTCACTCCGATTAGTCCAGGTACTGCAATCATTACGGTTACTACCCAAGATGGCAGTATAACTGCTACTAGTACGGTGACTGTGGCGGCTAAGGTAGCTGTAACAGGCATAAATCTTAATCAAACTGCCTTATCTCTGACAGCTGGTGGCGCTACAAACACACTTGTTGCTACCGTTACACCCACCAATGCGACAACCCAAGCAATCATCTGGATTAGCAGCAATCCAGATGTGGCAACTGTAACTGATGGAATAGTGACTCCAGTTAGTACAGGAAAAGCGGCCATTATAGCTGTTACTCAAGATGGCAGTATAACTGCTACCAGTACAATTACAGTGGTACCAAATTTAATTGATAGTGCGACGATCACCACCTCTGGTTTACTGAATGCAACTACGGATGCA
>Ga0326727_10008198_pt1 | contig 26760 bp, 29 predicted proteins | sample MB2enrmetagenome_FD_207643 | JGI IMG/M metagenome (GOLD analysis project Ga0326727, IMG submission 207643) | Lab enriched peat soil microbial communities from McLean, Ithaca, NY, United States - MB29MY | ecosystem: Environmental > Terrestrial > Soil > Wetlands > Peat | place: USA: New York...
AGCCGGCGTATGCCAGGGAAAGAACAAGCGGAATGGCGCAGAGCGCAAGCAGCGGGGCCGACGTTGCGGGATAGAATCCCATCATGGCTGCCGCACTTTTCGCCATAACCTTGATTCCTCCCGGTTCTGCGGGATTCTGCGCGGGAGCGCCGAAAGAGAGGGCGCCGGGATTTTGACGGCTGAGCGTCAGAGCCCGAGCCAGTTGAGTCTTTCCTTGATACTGGTGAAGCAGAACCGGAACTCCCGGCGAAACGAGCAGGATGGTCAACATGCCAGCGGCGAAGAGCCGGATGAAGCGCCGCCGCGGAAAAGCGGAAGCCATGAGCCAGTGAATAAAAAGCCCCAGGATAATAAATATGCCGATGTACTGAACATAAAACATCAGAGCCGCCAAAACTCCATAAGCGGCGATGAGCCAGCGATCCTCACGCTGCTCAACGGCGACCAGCCAATGAACCATGAGAAGGCAAATGAAGAGGAGAATCAAGAGCGCATACATGCGCACTTCCAGGGAGTACACAAAGAGCATGGGGGAGAGGACAAAGAGGATCGCGGCATAAACGCCGAAGCGAATCCCCAGCATCCGACGGGCTAAAACAAATATTCCCAGGGAGCCAAAGAAATTGAGCACAACGCTGAAGAGCCTTAGTTGCGCTTGCGCATCGCCGAACATTTGAATCCAACTATGCAGAAGTAAATAAAAGAGCGGAGGATGAACGTCTCCCGCGGTATAGCGAAGGATCCTGGCAAAGGGCAGGCTTGCCACGAACGCGGAATACGTTTCGTTCAACCACAACTCGCGCGAATTGAGAGCGGATAGTTTGAAGATGACGCAAACCAGCAAGACAAGGCCGAAGAGGACGAAGGGGTTTTTGACGAAGGAAGCAATCGCAGCGCCGAGCCTTGGGCGGCGATCGTCTTGAGGTAACTTCACCATGGCGCGCAAATCCTTTTCAAGGGTAATTAAAGGATGACAGGATTTCAGTTTAGACTAATTATGCCGCGATGAAAGACTCCATCCACGTCTCGAAGGAGAACTACCTCAAGGCCATACTGGAGGCCGAGGCCGAGGGGCGCGAGGTGATTCCGGCGCTGCTGGCCCATTGGCTAGAGGTTTCAGCGCCGGCGGTGACCATGGCACTCAAGCGGCTCAAGCGCGACGGGTGCGTCGAAGTAGGCGCGGACGGCATTGTGCGGTTGACCGCGACGGGCCGGGAGACCGCCTATCGCACCGCCCTGCGCCATCATCTCATCGAGCGCATGTTGACCGAGATCTTCGGCATGGAGTGGCATGAGATTCACGAAGAGGCCGAGCGGCTGGAGCACGCCGTCTCCCCGGCCTTCGAGGCCAAACTCAAGGAGAAACTGGGCGAGGGCGGCGCCTGTCCGCATGGCAACCAGGTGCTGCCAGAGAGCCCGGCCAAGCGCAAGCAGCGCGGCGAGATGCCGCTTTCGGAGGCTCAAGAGGGCAGTCGCTACAGGGTGGTCAGCCTACAGGAGCGCGACCCGAAGCTGCTGCTATTTTTGCACAGCAACGGCATCGGCCCCGGTCAAAGCCTGCGCGTGGTCCACCAGAACAACGACCAAACCATTTCGATTGAGCTACCTACGGGGATTTCCATTGTGAGTCGCCCGGCCGCGGATGCGGTCTGGCTGCGGCCGGAACAGCCGTGATAATTAAAAACAAGAAAAACATTAACCATAGTTAACTAGTTGTGGCATACTCTTTTGTATGGGCCTGATGGAGTTCACCCCACTACCGGTAATCCCCGGACTTGCGCCGGGACCAGAGCACCGTGTGCCCTCTCTGCCGGAGGTTCACTCGACGGTGGGGGTCTCGCGCTCGCCGCAGTACTGGCGGAGGCTGCTGGGCTTTTTGGGGCCGGGATTTCTGATTTCGGTGGGCTACATGGACCCCGGCAACTGGGCCACGGACATCGCCGGCGGCTCGCGCTTCGGGTATACGCTGCTGTTCGTCATCATGGCATCGAACCTGATGGCCATTCTGCTGCAAAGCCTGAGCCTCAAGCTGGGCGTGGCCACGGAACGCGACCTGGCGCAGATGTGCCACCAGAGCTACGGCCCCAGGGTGAGCTACGCCTTGTGGATCGGTGCGGAGATCGCCATCGCAGCCTGCGATCTGGCGGAGGTGATCGGCTCGGCCATCGCGCTGAACCTGCTCTTCCACATTCCGCTGTTTTACGGCGTGCTGATTACCAGCGTGGACGTGCTGCTGATTCTGCTGTTGCAGCGCTGGGGCTTCCGCATGATCGAGGCGCTGGTGATTGCGCTCATCGGCACCATTACGGTGCTGTTCAGCGTGCAGATGTTTCTCTCCAAGCCGGAATACTGGCCGGTGCTGCGGAATCTTTTTGTGCCCTCGCCGTCCATCGTCACCAATCCCGACATGCTGTACATCGCGATTGGAATTTTGGGCGCGACGGTAATGCCGCACAACCTCTATCTGCACTCCTCGATTGTGCAAAGCCGCAACTACGAGCGCACGCCCAAGGGCAAGCGCGAGGCCATCCACATGGCCAACATCGACTCCGCGCTGGCGCTGACCATCGCCCTGTTTGTGAACGCGGCCATTCTGATTGTGGCGGCGGCGGTCTTCAATCGCCGCGGACTCTATGATGTGGCGGCCATCCAGGACGCCTACAAGCTGCTCAGCCCGCTGCTGGGCGCGGCGGGGGCGAGCACACTGTTTGCCGTTGCGCTGCTGGCCTCGGGGCAGAACTCGTCGATTACTGGAACGCTGGCCGGGCAGGTAGTGATGGAGGGCTTCATCCACCTCAAGCTGTCGCCATGGCTGCGGCGGCTGATTACCCGCTCGCTGGCGATTATCCCCACCATCATCGTGGTAGCGATCACCGGCGAGCAGGGCACGGAAAAGCTGCTCATCCTGAGCCAGGTGATTTTGTCGCTGCAATTGAGCTTTGCCGTGGTGCCGCTGGTGATCTTCACCGGCAGCCGCAAGAAGATGGGCGAGTTCGTGAACGCTCCATGGCTGCAAGGGATGGCCTGGTTTGTGGCCGTGCTGATTGCGGGGCTGAACGGGTGGCTGCTGGTGCTGATGTGTCAGGGGAAAACATAAGGACTAAAAATATATTTCGGGAAACATGAAAGATATATCGTAGAATTCTAGCGATGTGCAAATCTAAACGGTTTGGTGTCTGAATATGAACTGGCATCGTAAATCGCGGTTGCTTCCAACCTTTTTATTCATCCTGTTGATGTGTTTTATTGTTGCGGTGAGAGGGAGCTATGCGGAACGTAATCGGCTGCCCGATGGAGCAGTCCCTCCGGTAGTGACAGGCTATATCTCCGCGGTTCATATGCCAGGCGGATTCGACATGAACGATGTTCATGTTGTCATGTCGTCGCGGACAGGCGTGGGATACATCGGCGATAAAATCATCCAGAGCGATACCCCGCTTCGCGCTGAACTGCGTCCAGGTGCTTTTGTCCTAGTGACAGGTGATTACGACGAGCACGCCAGGACGGCTACGGCCGTGACGGTATTTCTGCTGAACGAACGGACAAGAACACGCGCTGGTGCTGGGTTGATACTAGGGGTGGTTACTCCTGGACCGGAGCCGGTTTATCGAGTAGATGGATACCTGATTCACGTCAATCTCAAGATTCTTCGATGGTCCAACTACAATTTGCAGAGGCTGTTGGATGTTGGCCCTAATTCCATACTGGAATACAAGGGCAAAATCGGCGCGGACGGTATAATTGAAGCAACATGGGCACAATTCGCTCGTATCGTAGATAAGCCGGATGTCCTCTCTTCTCAAAACAACGCGGCTTCCGATTCGCCGGCGCACACAAACGAAAGAGCACATAGTCCTACGCCCAATGAGGACAAACTACAAATGTGGCATGCGATTCCTCCGGACCAACAGCTACAGCAGCGTGTCGCACGGATTGGAATGAGTTTGGTGCCAGCTTCTTTGTGCGAGGAGACCGGGAACCACCTATCGAAAATCGACTATAGCTTTTATGTAGTCGACGATGAAAAGATGCGGGACGGCTATGCAATCTTTGATAAGCACGTAATTCTGATTCCGAAGCAGACAGCCGAGCGGCTGCAAAACGACAGTCAGTTAGCTGCTGTTCTTGCCGAGGGGATTGCACAAACGCTGCAAATGCGAGAGATAACAAAGGGAAAGGTTACAGAATATACTGCAGGAGCCGCGGTGTCAGGCGTAGTCATTGCCTTGACCCCGTTGGCGGTGGTCGGGTACGCGACTGTGTTGATCCCTGCCAAATATAGGGATGCACCGGTTCAGCAGATGCCGTATCACGATCAGCGGGATCGCATAGCGCTTGGACTCATGGCCGATGCGGGATACGATCCTCACCAGGCGCCGGAGACCTGGCGGTTACTGGCTGCGGGACATCCGGCCCCGGACTCGCAGCCGTTGCCGTATCCCCTCCGCAGCGAATACCAACTCAGTGTGCTTAATATAATGTACGAGACGCACAGGACGCCGGTAGCTGCAAGTCCTAAGTGACCTCCCGGCTCATGCAAACATATCCCAAACACGCCATGGCAGCCACGTGTACTACCATGTTGCCATGCATATTCTTTCCGCAACCGAGATGCAGGCCTGCGATCGGGTGACGACCGAGCGGTACGGGGTGGCGTCCATTGAGTTGATGCGGGCGGCCTCGGGAGCAGTGGCGGCCTTTGCGCGGGCCGAGTTTCCGTGTGCGCGGCGGGTGACGGTGCTCTGCGGCCGGGGCAACAATGGCGGCGACGGCATGATGGCGGCGCGGCTGCTGGCCGAGGGCGGGCTGGAAGTGACCACGCTGCTGCTGGGCGCTCCAGATGAGTTAAAGGGCGATGCGGCCACAGCATGGCGCGAGTTGACGAGCCTGGCGTGCGGAGTCATCCACATTATCGAGACGGCCGAAGAGCTGGCGCGGCACAACAGCGCGCTGGAAGCCGATCTGATTGTCGACGCCGTGGTGGGCACCGGATTTAAGCCGCCGCTGAAGGGGCTCGCCGCTGCGGCGCTGGAATGGATCAAGGGCAGCAAGGCGCCGATTCTGGCTGTCGATTTGCCTTCCGGCTGGCCGGCGGACGAGACCGCCGCGACCGTTGCCGGGCAGGTTTATCCCGCCGATGCGGTAATTACGTTTACCGCGCCCAAGACGGCGCACGTTTTTGGGCAATTGACGCGGCGCTGGTCGCAGCCCATCGTGGTGGCGGCAATCGGCTCGCCCGAGGAGGCGATGGTGTCGGGCCTGAATTTGACCTGGGCCGGAGCGGCGCTGGAGCTTGTGCAGAAGCCACGCGCGGCAGCGGCCAACAAGGGCAACTACGGGCACGTGCTGGTGGTGGGCGGGACGATGGGAACGGCGGGGGGAACGGCTGGCGGCAAGACAGGCGCGCCGGCGCTGGCGACCCTGGGCGCGTTGCGGGCCGGAGCCGGGCTCGTGACTGCGGCTGTTCCTGCACCAGCGCTGGCTCTGGTGGCGGCTGTTGCGCCGGAGCTGATGACCTGGCCGCTGGCGGCAACTCCCGCAGGCTCGATTGCAGCAGAAAATCTTGCGCCTGAATATCTTTCCGCGCTCATGGCGGGCAAGACTGTGCTGGCCATCGGCCCAGGCATGGGACAGAGTGCGGAGACAGCAAAGTTCGTGACTGGCCTGCTCTCGGCCATAACGATTCCGGCGGTGATTGACGCCGATGCGCTGAACATTCTGGCGGCGGAGACGGAGTTGCTGGCGAAACTTAGTAAAGGGCGCACGCTGGTGCTGACGCCGCATCCCGGCGAGATGGCGCGGCTTGCGGGCATCACGGTGGCCGAGGTGCAGACCAAGCGGCTGGAAGTGGCGCGCGGATTCGCACAGCGCAACGGGGTCACGCTGGTGCTGAAGGGCTGGAGGACGCTCATCGCTCACCCCGACGGCAGCGTGGCGGTGAACACCAGCGGCAATCCCGGCATGGCCAAGGGCGGCAGCGGCGATCTGTTGACCGGGTTGATTGCCGGCTTGCTGGCGCAGTACCCGGATGAGCCGGCGCGGGCGGTGGAGGCGGCGGTTTATCTGCACGGATTCGCGGCAGATTTGGCCGTTCAACGTGACGACGAACACACATTGCTGGTCACCGACAGTCTTTCTCATCTTGCACAGGCTTTTCGCTTTGATTCGCGCGGCCTCAACGGGTATCTTTGGTTGCAGGGGGCAGTTCATGCAGCGGCCCCTCATGAGGTTCGGGGATGACCAACGCCGCACCGCCCGCCACAAGCCGGATTCATGAGTTCACCAGCGCGAGCGGCGCGGAGACCATTGAAGTGGGGCGCAAGCTGGCCGGCCTGCTCGTGCCGCCGCAACTGCTGATTTTACGCGGCGACCTGGGCACCGGCAAAACCACGCTGGTGAAGGGCCTTGCCGAGGCATTGGACGCCGCCGAGGCGGACGAGGTGACCAGCCCGACCTTCACGCTGATTCACGAGTACGATGGCGCGCGCGATGGCCAGCCGGTGAAGCTCTTCCACCTGGACGTTTATCGGCTGGAGGGCGAGCGGCAACTGGAGACTCTGGGGCTGGACGAGTTGCTTACGCCGAACGCGTTGGTGCTGGTGGAGTGGGGCGAGAAGTTCAAGAGCATCCGCAAGAAGGCGACCGGCGAGATTGTGATTGCATCGGCAGGCGGCGACGCGCGCAAGATTACGGTGACGCTGAAGGAGTAGCCACCTGCGATGGGGCAGCCGCGGCTTGCACCGCACCTACATGTGTTCACAGAATCAATGATTCACTCCCATTCATTCAATAATCCCATGAATCGAATTACCTTTGAAGAAGTGCAGACGACGCTGGAAGGCGTGCTGAAAAAGCTGGGCTTCTCGGCCAGCCGGGCGCAAAGCTGTGCGCGGCTCTTTGCGGAGACAACCTGCGATGGCGTGTACACCCACGGGGTCAATCGCTTTCCCCGTTTTGTTGCCATGGTGCGCAACGGCAGCATCGACGTGAAGGCGGAGCCGCAGCTAATAACCGGATTCGGCGCGCTGGAGCGCTGGGATGGATGCAAAGGCCCGGGCAATCTAAATGCGCAGGCCTGCATGGAACGAGCGATACAACTTAGCCGTGAGCATGGAGTGGGCTGCGTGGCGCTGGGCAACACCAACCACTGGATGCGCGGCGGCAGCTATGGCTGGCAAGCCGCCGAGGCGGGCGCGATCGGCATCTGCTGGACCAACACTATGCCCAATCTGCCTGCGTGGGGCGGCGCGGAGCCGTGCCTGGGAAACAACCCGCTGGTGATTGCGATTCCGCGAGCGAGCGGGCACGTGGTGCTGGACATGGCGATGTCGCAATTTTCCTATGGAGCGCTGGAGAGCTACAAAAATCAAGGCAAGATGCTGCCAGTGGATGGAGGCTTCGATGCGGCGGGCAACCTGACGCGCGATCCCGCGGCGATTGAGCAAACACAGCGTCCGCTTCCCATCGGCTACTGGAAGGGCTCAGGGCTTTCCCTGGTACTGGACATGATGGCCGCGATGACCTCGCTGGGCAAAGCGACGCATCAGATTTCAACGGACGCGCTGCGGGAGGCGGGACTGTCGCAGGTTTTTCTGGCGATTAATCCGGCGGTGCTGGGGAGTGAAGCGCGGCTGGCGCAGATCGCCGACGAGATTATTGCTTCGTTGCATCACAGCCGGCCGGCGGAAAGGGGAAAGACAATTCGCTATCCCGGAGAGCAGGTTTTGAAGATAAGAGCGGAGAATCGCAAGCTCGGGATTCCCGTCGAACCGGAGGTGTGGGCGCAGGTCCTGAAGATGTAGGTTCTTGGTTTCTCACTCGCTTAGTGTGGCCGCCCCGGCAGGATGAAATGCTCGGCGCAGCGCGGCTCGTAGGAGTCGCCGGGAACTTTGATGGGGCTGTCATAGGGGGCGGGCTGGTTTTCGATCAGGCGCTGCGAGTAAAAGGCGCGGTTGCCGCAGTTGCAGTAGGCGATACATTCTGTGATGTTGCCGCCATAGGCGTTCACAAACCACGAGAGGTTGAGCATCTCTCCGAATGGCTGCGCGCGAAAATCCAGGTCGAGTCCGGCGACGAGAACGTCGTGGCCGGCGTCGAGAAGATAGCGCGCGAAGGCGAAGAGATCGGAGACGAATTGCCCCTCGTCGATGGCGATGCACTCCACCCTCTTGCCGATCTCCTTTTCCGTGGCGGCGATGACCTGAAGGACTTCCCATGGATTGGCGGAGTTGAATTCGACGGCATTCATCTTGCCATGGCCGAGGGGATTGCGGCTCTCCACCACGCCCGGCCCGCCCTTGGTGTCGTCGCTGGGCTTGAGGACCATGACATATTGGCCGGCGTACTGGCGGCGCATGTCGGCGCGCCGCAAAAGCTCGGCGGTTTTGTTGCTTCTCATCGGTCCCAGCATCAGTTCGAGTCGTCCTTGCATGTGATGCCCTCAATAAGAAATTAGTCCAATTAACGAGCCGAAGGCAATTGGCCCCACCGCAGGTGGCTAGAAGCCCATGATGTTATAGCCGCAATCTACGTAGAGGACTTCGCCGGTGACGGCGCTGGAGAGATCGCTGGCCAGAAAGAGGGCCGCGCCGCCGACCTCGAGCTGGTCCACGTTGCGGCGCAGCGGAGCGCGGTCGGCGTGGGATTTGAGCATCTCGCTCAGTGAGCCCACGCCGCGGGCGGCGAGAGTTTTAATAGGGCCGGCGGAGATGGCGTTGACGCGAATGTTGGCGGGGCCGAGATTCCATGCCAGGTAGCGGACGGTGGCTTCGAGCGCGGCCTTGGCCACGCCCATCACGTTGTAGTTGGGCACCACTTTTTCCGCGCCAAAATAACTCAGGGTCATGATGCTGCCGCCTTCGGTCATCAGCGGCGCGGCGGCGCGCGAGACGGCGATCAGCGAGTAGACGCTGACGTCGTGGGCGATGCGAAAGCCCTCGCGGCTGGTGGTGATGAATTCGCCGCGCAGCTCCTCGACAGGCGCGTAGGCCACGGCATGGACCAGAATCTCGATCTTGCCGTACTTCGCGCGGATGGCGGCGAAAAGGGTTTCAATCTCCTGGTCGTTGGAAACGTCGCACTGGAAGCCGGATGCGCCGGGCAACTCGGCGATCAGCTCCTCGGCGTCGGCTTTCATGCGCTCATTTTGATAACAGATGGCCAGCGCAGCTCCGGCCTCGTGCAGTTTTTGGGCGATGCCCCAGGCGATGGAACGCTTGTTGGCCAGCCCGAAGACTACGGCCGTCTTGCCTGTCAGATCGATCATGCGTGCTTGCGTCCTCCAGGGTCCGTACATTGGGGATACCGGACACCTACCGTCTAAATAGAATATCAGCCTCCCAGGTCCACAAGCTCGACCTTGCCGGTGGGGCGGCCTAAAAAGCGGGAGCCGAGGCGCTCAAATTTCTCGACGGAGTCGGTAGCGAAACAGCGAATCTGCGAGGCTGGGGCCTGCGCATTCGGGTCCTTCGCGGACGGCGGACGTTTTGTAGATTCTTGCTGGGAGAAGAGTTTCACGGCGGTCTCGGCGGTGGCGTCGGCGGAATCGATTATTTTCATGCCGACGGGCACGGCAGATTCCAGCAGATAGCGCAGCAGCGGATAGTGAGTGCAGCCGAGGAGCAGGGTATCGGGTTTCATGCCCTGGGCGGCAGCTTCGGCGTTCAGTTCGGCGAGATAGATGCGGATGACCTCGGCCGTGACTTGATGATCGGTCCAGCCTTCCTCGACCAGCGGGACGAGCAGGGGACAGGCCATTTCCAGCGCGCGCAGGCCGCGAGCGCGGCAGGCAGCGGCGTAGGCGTGGCTTTGCACGGTGGCGTCGGTGGCGATGACCAGCACGTCGCCGGTGCGGGATGCGGCGCGGGCAGCCTCGGCGCCGGGCTCAATGACGCCCAGCACGGGAACCTGAACCGCGTCCTGAATGGCGTCCAGAGCCAGGGCGCTGGCGGTGTTGCAGGCGATGACCAGGAACTCAGCGCCCTGTTCGCTGACCAGAAACTGCGCGCACTGGACGGCATAGCGGGCGATGGTGCGGCGGGATTTGGAACCGTAGGGCAGGCGCGCGGTGTCTCCGATGAAAGCAAAACGCGCGCGGGGCAACTGAGCCATCAGCGCGCGCAACACGGTGAGGCCGCCGAATCCGGAATCGAAGACGCCGATGGTGGGGGATGTTGCGCCTGAAATCTTGGCCGCGTCGCTCATGGTTGCGCTCCATCCGATGGTACGACATCGCCGGCCAGGTAAGTGCGGGTCAGATCGGCGTGGCCGGCGAGGGTGGCGCGCTCGTGGCCGTCCACCAGGAAGCGCACCTGGGTGACGCGGGGAAGGTTGGCGTGCAGAGTGCCGCAGATGGAGAGCACGGTGAGCATTTCTGTTTCGATGCCGGAAGGGTGGCTGGCGGCAAAGCTGCCGGTGAGGTTGACGACCGCCAGCAGCGGCCCAGTTTGCCGCGCGTCCTGCGGCGGGGAGACAGGAGAGTTGGCGCGGGATTCGCGGGAGAGGTTCACTACAACTCTGGAATCTGCGATTTTTGGTTTGGCAACTGCGGGAGTGGCGCCCGCAATCTCCGGCGCGGGCAGCAGAAAGATCTGGGCCACGGAGCTTGCGCCGCCGGGGACGGGGTGGGCGGCGCCGGGAGCGGCATAGAGGTCGAGCAGCTTGCCCAGCACGGCTCGGGCGCGGGCGTTGGGGTCTTCGGGCAGCGGCAGGGAGTGAAGCTGTGTAAGGATGGAGCCGTCGCTGTCGTTGGCCACCAGCAGGGCCGCCTGTTCGGCGGGCGCCACGGCGGGAGCGCTGGTGGGCGCGGAGTCCTGACCGGCGAGCAGGCGCTGATGGGCGCGCTCGCGCAAATGCCACAGCGCAGCGCCCATGGCCAACGAGGCCAACAGCAGCAGGGTGAAGAGAATTTTCTGGTGGCGGGGAATCACGGACGCACCTCCGTTCTCCCGGCATCTGTTCGCCATTCGAGCAGCGCGGCGGCCAGCGCCGCGGCTACCCGCGCCTGGTAGTTCTTATCGTTAAGGACGGCGATAGTCTCATGACCGGAGTTCTGTTCCGGCGCAATCTCCACGGCCACCGCCGGGCAGGTCATGCTGTCCACGGCAGTCACAGAGGTGCGGGCCATGGTCACGCTCATGCCGGCGTTGAGCAGCGCGGAGTTGAGCACCCCTTCCATTTTGAGCGAGCGCATCACCCAGGCGGATTGCGCCGTCTTCCATGCAGTGAAGCGCGCGGCAGCGGCGGGGGCAAGTGAAGAGGCAAAGAGGTAAACGCCGGAGCCGCTCTCGGTGGCGTGCAGGCTGAGGCATGCCTGCGCCTGGGCGCGGTTGGCGATCTCCGCTCTCTTGACCGGATCGACGGTTGTGTCAGAGTCGCGGGTGGTGACCACCTGGATGCCGCGCGCGGCGAGCAGCGAGCGCAGCCGTACGCTGAGGGCCAGGGTGAAGGATTTTTCCAGTTGATTGTTGGCGAGGCGTCCGCCGCTGTCGTCGCCGCCGTGAGCCGCGTCGAGCACCACGACAAAACGCGCTTGCGGAGCGGGAGGAGCCGGTTGCGCGAGGGCCGATTGCGTGGCTGCCGCGAGGGCAACGAAAGTCAAAGCACTTAGCCCCCAGTTACAGGCTGCGGGAAAAAGCCGAATTTCAAACCTTATCGGCAAAAGCGTACCCCGCTACTAGAGCGACCACACATTATTCTTCTGAATTGCGGCGTGCATCGCGTCGGGAGCTAGGTCCAACTCGCCGGGCCAAGCCACTGCGCCGTAATCCAGCGTAACCTGCGCGAACAGTGCCGGGTCGGCAAGAGCTGCAAAGACTCCGGCCTGCGGCGAATGTACCAGCCGAGCCATATCGACTATCCCTGTGAGTCCATCGGCAAATGCAACCCGTAGCCGGAACCCCGGCAGGGCTTCAACTTTGATTACACGCCAGGGAGACCGGGGCGTGATCTCCTCGGCTAAGGCAGAGGGAGAATTTTGACTGGCAGCTGATTCTGTACGCATAGTTCCCAATCCCTTCTTAATTCGTCGCGGTGTAACTGTGCCCATTCCAGCACCAGCGCCATTGCGCGGCTCGGCAAATCTCCACGGATGACCTCGAAGGTCTGAATGTCGATCAATGCCTCGAATTCAGCATACAACGCATGAAAGTGAGGTGGAAGATGGTCACCGAAATACATCTGAATCAAGATTCCGTAAAACCTGCTGATCGTTGGCATTGATTACCTCGGTTTCTCGCCCGATGAACACAAATTAGTTTTAGCCTTCCTCGCTTAGTCCAGCGCATAAATCGTCAGGCCGCTGAGCAGCTTGGGAAAGAAATCGGTGGATTTTTGCGGCATCACGTCGCCGGCAAAGGCCACCTCCCGGAGCTGCTCCATGGAAACGGGGTTGGTGAGGAAGGCGACGTCGGCCTCGCCACGGCGCACCTGCTCGACGGCCTCGGCAGCGTCGCGCAGATAGCGGAGGTTGGTTTGCTCGCGGACCTTTTCGGCGTCCAGGCCGAGAAGCCGGTCGAGGACGATGGAGTGCAGGCAGCTCAGATCGAGTTGTCGCTGGCGCTCGGGCAGGCTGGCCAGCGCGGCGGCCACCGGCTCCGGCTTCGCGCGCAGCAGCAACGCTCCGGCGCGTGTGACGGCGACAAAGGCCGTGCCTTGCTGGGCGCGGAGGGTTTCGATGAGGGCCGGTGCGTCGGTGGCTGGCAGCGCAGAAACGGTAAAGAACGATGCTGCGGCGCGCGCAAAGGCGGCGGGGTCGAAATTTTTGAGGCTGTGAACCACGCGATGGGTGGGCAGAATCACCAGCCCATCGGAGTCCATGTTGACGAAGGTCATCATGACCGCGGCTTCCGGAAAGGGAGGCTGGGGCAGTGCAGTGGCGCTCGTCTCGGGTTTAGCGCCCGCGTGTTCTTTCGAATAATTCAAAGCCGTCTCGTAGCGGTGGTGCCCGTCGGCGATGATGAGCTGCTTATCGGCCATGGCCGCGGTCACTGCGCGGATGGCCGCGGGATTGCTGATCCTCCACAGCCAGTGCAGCACGCCGTACTCATCGGTGACCTCCGCGTCGGCAGGACCGGCGTCGTCGTAGAGAATATTCTCTACGACGCCGGCCGGGTCGGAGTAGAGCATGAAGATCTGCCCGAAGTGCGCGCGCGTGGCCTTGAGCAGGTTGAGCCGGTCGCTCTTAGGCTTGCTGAGCGTTTGTTCGTGGCGGAAGACGACCTTCTCGGCGTAGTCGTGCAGCTTGCCTAAAGCGATGAAGCCGCGCCGGACCTTGACGATCTCCGTACCAGGCACTCTAAACCGCTGCGCATAGGCGAAGATGCAGGGGTCGTGTTCCTGCGCCAGCACACCCTGCTCGCGCCAGGCTCTGAAGTCGCGCGCCGCACGGGAGTAAACATTTTCACCCTGCTCGGCGTCGCCGGACTGCGGCAGGCCGAGAATGATGTGGACCAAATTGAACGGGCTGCGCTGGTAGTAGGCCTGCTGCATGGCCGGAGAGATCTTGTCGTAGGGCTGGGTGACCACATCCTCGAGACGGACTGCGGAGGGCGAGTAGCGCCAGGCGCGAAAGGGATATATCTGAGCCATGCGAAAGGTCTTGCTCCCTGATGCAGCGGTTATTTTGCGCTTGAAGGCCCCATTCCACACACTGCGGAGCCGTTTTGCGCTTGCGTCGATTGTATCTCAGCGATCTGTGCGCCTTGCGCTGGCCCGGACGGCTAACGGTTTGGGGCTGACCGGCGGCGGCAAGTAGCGTAAAGTGAAGGAGAAGGCCAATCCTCCATGGGGATGGCCTTCTCTGATTGCCCATGCTCGCACCGGTTCCTATGCGCCTTTGCAATATCGCGATTCTTTTGATTCTTTTTACCGGAGCGTCCCTTTCGCTGGCGGCGCAGCAATTGCCCGCGCAGGCGGCTCAGACTCTGGCCCCAGCTCCGGCTCGGGCTCAGACTCCAGCCCCGGCGCAGGCACCAGCTCCAGCCCAGACCCCGGCCCCATCGCTTACCGTGGACCGCGACCCGGTGCGCTCTCCGGATGGCGAGCCGCCGGCGTATCCGGCTCTACGCAAGGAGGGGGGTGGCTTCGTTCTTCGCACCGATGTCGAAGAGGTGTCGCTGAACTGCTCGGTGCTGGACGGCAACCGCATGGTCCCGGACCTGAAGAAAGAAAACTTTCAGGTCTTCGAGGATGGCGTCAAACAGAAGCTCATCAGCTTCCAGCACACCGATCTTCCGGTCTCCATTGGGCTGGTGGTGGACAACTCCGGCTCCATGAGCCGCAAGCGCCCTTCGGTGAACAAGAGCACGCTGGACCTGATCAAGGCCTCCAATCCCCAGGACGAGGCCTTCGTGGTGAACTTCAGCGACGAGGCCATCATCGACCAGGATTTCACCTCGGATGTGAGCAAGCTGCGCGAGGGACTGAGCTACATCGAAGCCCGCGGCGGCACCGCGCTTTACGACGCCGTGGCGGCCTCGGCCGACAAGCTGGCGAGCGGCGCCAGGAACCCCAAGCAGGTGATTATTCTCATCACCGACGGCGACGACAATGCTTCGACGCTCAACCTGGAGCAGACCATTCGCAAAGTTCAGCAGTTATCCGGACCGGTCATTTACTCCATTGGTTTGTTATTTGGCGACGAAGATATGAGCCGCACCGAGGCGAGGCACGCGCGACAGGCCCTGGAGACGCTCTCGACCGAGACCGGCGGCATGGCTTTCTTTCCTAAAAATATCGAGCAGATCGACCAGATCGCCGCCGAAGTGGCGCGGGATATACGCAACCAATACACGATTGGCTACCACTCCACCAAGCCGACCACCGAGCCCGGCTTCCGCCGCGTGGAGGTCAGGGCCGAAGGCAAAGGCGAGGGCAAGCTGATTGTGCGCACCCGCACCGGGTATTTTCCGGTGGTGAGCGTGGTGCGGCAGGCGGATGCGCCGGAGAAGAAGTAGGACCTCGCCGCGATAAGCTAGAAGTTAGGAGCTATTCGCTGACCATGTCCAACTACAAATACTCGACTCTTGCCGTTCATGCAGGGCAATATCCCGATCCGCTGACGGGCGCCGTGAACGTGCCTGTATATCTTTCCTCGACCTTTGAACTGACCGGCATCGACGCGAACCGGGGCTGGGACTACTCGCGCGCCGGCAATCCCACGCGCGACCGCCTGGAGGAGGCGCTGGCCGCGCTCGAAGGCGGCACGAGCGGCCATGCCTTTACCTCGGGAATGGCGGCCATCTCGGCGCTGGTGGCCATGCTGCGCGTGGGTGACCATATCGTCTGCTCTAAAGATGTGTATGCCGGAACGGTGCGGCTCTTCAATCAAATTGTGTCCGGCTACGGCATCCAGATCGAATATGTTGACACCAGCGACTTGAGAGCGGTGGAAGCGGCGATCCGGCCCGCGACCAAGCTGGTGCACATCGAGACGCCCAGCAATCCGCTGATGGTGTTGACGGATATTGCGGGCGTTTGCGAGATCGCCCATGCGCGCGGCATCGAGGTCAGCGTGGACAATACCTTTCTGTCGCCGGCGCTGCAAAGTCCGCTCGAACTGGGCGCGGATATCGTGATGCACTCGACGACCAAGTACCTCAACGGCCACTCGGACGGGCTGGGCGGGGCGCTGATCGGCTCGACGCCGGAGCACAAGGAGCGCTTTCAGTTTGTGCAGAAGGCGGCGGGCGGGGTGATGTCGCCCTTCGAATGTTTTCTTGTCCTGCGCGGCATCAGGACGCTTCCCTTGCGCATCAAGCAGCATGAGGAGAACGGCCGCGCTGTGGCGGAGTTTCTTGCGACGCATCCCAAGGTGCGCAAGCTGGCTTATCCCGGATTGAAGAGTCATCCGCAATACGATCTGGCCGTGAAGCAGCAGCGGGGCTTCGGCTCCATGATGAGCTTCGAGGTGAGTTCGCGCGAGGCCGCGGGCCGTTTCCTTGCAGCAATCAAAATCTTTATCAGCGGCGAGTCGCTGGGCGGCGTCGAGTCGCTGGCCTCGCACTCGGCCACCACCACCCACGGCTCGGTGAGCGAAGAGGTTCGCGCCTCGATGGGCATCACGCAGGGACGCATCCGCCTCTCGGTGGGCATCGAGGATAAGGAAGACCTGATCGCCGACCTGGAGCAGGCGCTGAAAGCTGTGTAGAGGAGAATCATGCCCGAATCGATGCTTCTGCTGGCCATTGATACCTGCGGTCCCACCGGCTCGGTGGCGCTGGGGCAACTGGTTCAAGGGCAACTCCACATCCTGGGCGAGACGTCTCTGGGCGGACAGCGCCCCTCGGAGACTCTGGTGGGGTACGCCTGCGAGATGCTCAGAATGGCCGAGGTGCCGCTGGCGCAGCTTGGCGCCATTGTTGCCGTGAACGGGCCCGGCGGCTTTACCGGCGTGCGCGTGGGGCTGGCCGCGGTGAAGGGGCTGGCCGAATCGTCGCGGATTCCGGTGGTTGCGGTCTCGCGGCTGGAGGTGCTGGCCGGCAAGACAGGCGTGCCTTCGGCGGCTCTCGACGCGCATCGACACGAAATATTTCTGCGCGTCGAAGGGCCGGATGGGCAGGTCAGGGAACTGCTGGCCGGAGCCGCGGAGTTGGCGGCGCTTGACCCAGCCCCGCAGCGGATTGCCGTTTGCGACGAGGCCGCCGCGCAACTGCTGAGCGCGGCATGGCCGGATGCGGAGCTGGTCCGCGTGGCGGAGCCCACCGCAACCGACGCGCTCCGGCTTTGTGCGGCGCGCGCGGCGGTGGGGCAATTTGTCGACCTGGCGCTGCTGGACGGCAACTACCTGCGCCGCTCGGATGCGGAGATTTTTGGCGAGCTGGACACTCCGGGGCCGCAACGGCAATGAATTCTCCTGCTACTGAAGTGCGCGTTCGACGCATGATCCGGGAAGACCTGGAGCGGGTGATGGCGCTCGCCGCAAGCCTGAAGGAACTGCCCAGCTGGACCCTCGTGAACTATCTGGCCGCGCTGGACCTCGATCCGAACCGGGATGCCGCGCCGCGGCGGATGGCGCTGACAGCGATTGGGCCGGAGCCGGAGTTCCTGTTGATGGGCTTTGCGATTGCCAGCCTGTTGCCGCCACAGGCCGAGCTGGAGATCATCGCGGTCGACGCGCAGTTCCAGCGCCGAGGCCTGGCGCGGAAGCTCTTTGAGGAGCTGGCCGGCAAGCTGAGACTGGCCGGGATTACGGAGATTGTTCTGGAGGTACGCGCCAGCAACCAGGCGGCGCTGGGGCTTTACCGGCGGCTGGGCTTCAAGGAAACCGGCAGCCGGCCGCGCTACTATCATGATCCCATTGAAGATGCGGTTCTGATGCGCCTGGGGCTGGAGGGCTATGAGCCGGAGGCGCCTAAGGCACAGATTTCGTGACGGCCCAACGAACAGAGCGTGATTGTGGTCACATGAGGGGGCTTTCTCAGGCGAATTCCACAGCCGGGGTTACTTCAGGTACATTATTCAACTTGCGCAGTGTGCTCATGGAGCGATATATGTTAATGTTCGTTTATATTCGGAGGTTCCTGATGGATGAAATACAGGATTCCACGCTGAGCGCAGAAATTGAACGCCTGCAAGCAGAACATCGCCGTTACGCTCAGCGGTTGGAAGAGTTGCTCCAGAAGCCGTATCTCTCCACAGAGGAGCAGATCGAGGAAATCAAGCTGAAAAAGCTCAAACTGCACGCCAAGGATCTGATCTTTGCCCTGGAGCGCAGGCAGTTGGCCGTCGCTTAGGTTTTTTGAAGCAACAGGTGAATGCAGGCGAATTGACTGAGTGCCAGCCATGCGCGGCCTCCGAGAGGAGGGTGTGCCGCTCGCGCAGTGAATTGCCGTGCCGGTCGAAAACGCTTTGCAGAAGAGATTTTTGAAGGGGGCAACAACATTCCCCCTATATCGAATGAAAGTCCATGCAGCAAACGCATCATTTCTTTATTGGCAGTCTTGCCGCTCTGTGTCTGGCGGGATCTATAAGTTTGACTGCGATCGCTCAAGAGGGAAAAGGTCCAGATACGGCGCAGACGATTTCCAGGGTTCGCGAAAATGTCGCATCCATGCATAAAAAGCTGCCGGATTTTATCTGCCATGAGGAGGTCTCGGTACGAGAAACCGAAGGCGCCAAGACGACTGAGGAAAAGCATTATCTTTTATCCCTGCAAGCAGTACGTGAACCGCATGACACGGCCCATCAGTTTTCTGAGTTGCGCGAGTTCATTTCCGCAACCATAAATGGAAAGGCCGTGAATGTGCAGAAATACGATCCTCCCATCCACTTTCTCCGCGGAGGATTTGCGCGGGATCTATTTACCTTTTTCGACGAGCCTACATCCAGTTGTTATGAATTCAAACCGGTAAACAGCCCTGGAGCGACAGAGGGTAACACCTTGGTTCTGGATGCAGCCCTCAACAAGAATGCTCGACCGCTTCCTCCAGAGTGCGCGCATGTGTCCCCGGAACTCACTGCTGCCAGGGTGTGGATCGACCTCAAGGCTTTCGAAGTCGTTCGAATACAGGAGAAGACAAGGCACGAGGTGCAATTCTCCACGCCATTTGCCCGTATCAATGGAGACTATACATTTTCTCCGGTAATTGAGTACTCTCCGGTAAATATTCATGGCTCAGAATATTGGCTGCCTCGATCAAAGAGTGTGGATTTCATCAAGACCAAAGGTCAACACAGTTTCTCTTATATGAGCCAATACAGTGACTACCATAAATTCGAGACCTCGGTCACCATCATGACAATCCCGGAGACGAACTGAATCGGGCGTCTACTTTGGAGCTGTATTCCGCTCTCCGAAGATGAGCCAGACGAGGAACGGAGTTTGTGTTATCGATTCATGATTCTGCAAAGCCTGTGGGCCGTATAATCGTCTAGACAATGGTTCGTGACGGTTATATCTACGGTTTGAGCCTGCTGGCAGTGGCGGCTGTGCTGGCGTGGGCCACGGGCAACTGGGCGTGGAGCATCGCGCCGGTGCTTCTGGCGGCCTTTTTTCTCTGGTTCTTCCGAGATCCTGAGCGGACGATTCCCACCGGGCCCGGCCTGATTGTCTCTCCCGGAGACGGGCTGGTGACCGAAACAGCCTCCATCCAAACACCCCAAGGTCCGCGGCAGCGGATCAGCATCTTTCTCAGCGTCTTTGATGTGCATGTAAATCGTTCGCCCATTGGCGGCGTTCTTACCTCGGTGCGCTATCAGAAGGGGCAGTACCTGAACGCCATGAACCCGGATTCGGCCGACCGCAATGAGCAGAACATCGCGACGGTAAGCGGCGAGGGCATGGAGGTCACATTCAAGCAGATTGCCGGCCTGTTGGCCCGGCGCATCGTCTTCAACCTCAAGGTGGGCGATACAGTTGAGCGCGGGCAGCGCGTGGGGCTCATCAAATTCGGCTCCCGCGTCAACGTGATCGTGCCGGCTGAGACTGTCTTGCGCGTGAAGGCGGGCCAGCGCGTCAAAGGCGGCTCGAGCGTGCTGGCGGCCATGCCCGCCGGAGGCCGCCGATGATGCGCCCCGACGCCACGCATGTCAGCGCCAAAGCGCGAGCGCAATTGCGCCGCGGCATGTTCCTGCTGCCCTCGCTGTTTACGGTGGGCAACATCGCCGCCGGCTTCTTTTCCATCATTCAGACCATGGCGGCCCTCACCGACGTAGACAATGCGAGTACTCACCTGGACTGGGCGGCCATCGCCATTCTCTTCGCCATCCCCTTCGACGCGCTCGACGGCCGCATCGCGCGCATGACCAACACGTGCAGCGAGTTCGGCAAGGAGCTGGATTCATTGGCCGACGCTATCACCTTCGGCGTGGCGCCCAGCCTGCTGGCGCTCATCTGGGGATTTCATTTTTTACCCAAATCCATCAATCCGCAGTTGCACGAGCACTTGCTCTATGCCGGGGCCTTCTTCTGTTTCCTCTATCTCATCGGCGGGGTCTCGCGTCTGGCGCGTTTCAACATCAGCCACGACCCGCTGCCGCGCAATCCGGGCCGTCCGGACCGCAAGTATTTTGTGGGCATGCCGATTCCGGCCGCGGCGGGCCTGCTGGCCGCCACCGTCCATTTTGAATGGGGCATTCCTGTGGAGGCTTGGTGGGTCGCGCTCATCTGGCTGGCCATCGTGGGAGTGAGCGGTTTTCTCATGGTCAGTACCTGGCGCTTCTGGTCGGGCAAGGAGATCAGCTTTTCCCGCCGCCACTCCTTCCGCACCCTGTTTTTCATCGCGATTGTGCTCTTCCTGATCCTTAGATTTTCCCAAGTGGCGCTGTTTTTCCTGGCGCTGGTGTATATGTTCAGCGGCATCTGGGCGCGGGCGGCCTACTCCTGGTCGCGGCGGCGGCGCTGGAGATTGAAGCGCGCTCCGGCTGCGATTGTCGAGCCGGGGCCCCTGGACCACTGATTTACGAAGGATGACGAGTGTACAAGATCGCCATTGCCGGAGCCTCAACCCTGGTGGGCCGGGAGCTGAAGGACGCGCTGTCGGAGTCGCCCCTGGCGGCGGCCAATTTCGTATTGCTGGACGAGGAGGAAGCGGAAGGCAAGTTGGACCAGGTGGGCGATGAGATCACCTTTGTCCAGGCCATTGCTCCCGACGCCTTCGACCGCATGGACTTCACGTTTTTCTGCGGCTCCGAGGATCTGACCCGCAAGCACTGGCGGGATGCGCTCAGGGCCGGCTCGACGGTGCTTGACCTCAGTGGCGCTCTGGACCAGGAGGCGGGCGTCGTGGTGCGCGCGCCGCTGCTGGACTCCGAGGCGGCAACCGTGGATTTGTTTACCCCCGCCGTGGTTCCGGCGCATCCCGCGGCGCTGGCGCTGGCCCTGGTGCTGGAACGGTTGCAGAAGGCCGCCCCGGTGCGCATCGCCTTCGCTACGCTTTTGCAACCAGCCAGCGAGTTTGGCCGCACTGCATTGGACGAACTGCACCAGCAGACTATGAGTTTGTTGAGCTTTCAGGGGCTTCCGCGCAACCTCTACGACGCGCAGGCGGCCTATAATCTGCTGGCCGGCCTGGGCGAAGCCGCCAAGGTGAGCCTGGGCGCGGTGGAGGCGAGAGTGCGCCGCCACTACGCCGCGCTCTCCGCCGGGCGATGGCCCGCGCTGGCCCTGCAAGTGGTTCATGCGCCTGTCTTCCACGGCCACGCCTTTTCGATTGCTATTGAACTGGAGCGGCCGGTGGAGATTGCCACCCTGGAAGAGGCTCTGGGCGGCGGGCGGCTGGACCTGGTTCTGGAAGAAACCGATTCGCCCTCCAACCTGGCCGCCACGGGGCAGGACGATGTGCTGGTCCGGCTGCATCCCGAGCTGGAAGCGCGCAACTCCAGCCAGGTTTCGCGCCTGTGGCTTTGGGCCGCCTCCGACAACCTGCGTTTGCAGGCGCAAAACGCCGTGGCCTGCGCCATGGACCTGCGACGGCTGCGGCCGCAGGGAACGGTGCAGTAAGTCATCGCGAGACAACTTCGATGCGGAGGGAGTGATGATCTGCTCCAAATGCGGTGAAGAGATGCGGATGACGGAGAAGGACACCTCCAGTGGCCGCGATATTCGCGAATATGCGTGCGATGGCTGCGGCCACTCGGATTGGGAGGTTTACGGCACGGCGCTGTGGAAGATTCTCCACGACGACCGGGAAGAGGCGAAGGCGGCGCAAGCCAAGAAAGCTGCCGACGCTCAGTCTGAACTCTCTGAACCCGGCAAGAGCTAACGGCCGCAACCTTCTTACGGCTTCACCGCCAGCTTCGGCGGATCAATCACGTACTCATCGCCAACACGCGCAAGCAACAGTGCGCGGCGGTCGGTGAGCAGCTTGAGGCGGTTGGTCAGCTCGATAAACTCACGCTTCTGCTCGGCGGTCAGCGGCTTTTTAGGCGAGCTGAGTTTATTGAGCTCGTCGAGTCGCGCCTGCACGCGCGGCATCTCGCGGTCAATCAGAATGGGGTGAATCACCGGAGATTTGATTCCGCGCTTGCCCAGCTCATTGCGGTTGTTCTCGCCCCAGACGGGCAGCACGCCCACGCGGCCCAGCTCGACGCGCACGCCGGCAGGCCCGTAGTCCTTGCGCACGGCGGAAAAGAGCCCGATCATCGAGTCGCGCGGGTCGCCGGCTTTATCCGGCATCAGACCGTCGACATAATTACGCGACTGGTTCGACAGAAAATTTCCCAGCGAGTAGAAGATGACCGTATCGCGGCCATCCTGAGTTCGGTAAGTCTCCACCGGCTGCAAGACGTGCGGATGATGGCCGACGATTACCGAGGCTCCTGCATCGAGCATCTCGTGCGCCATCTCCACATCCGCGGGCCGCGGCGCTGTCGCGTACTCCGTGCCCCAGTGAATGGAGACCACCAGGAAATCACACTGGCCGCGCGCTTTTTTGATGGCGTCGAGCACGCCGGCCTCATCCATTCCCGGCGCGCCCTTCGATTCGTTGGGATACGGAAAGAAGTTCACGTGCGGCTGGTCGGCCTTATCGGGATTGCGGTTGCCGTTGAGCCAGCGCGTCATTCCCAGCCAGCCCACTTTGATGCCGTTGGCCTCGGTGATAACAGGCTGCCAACTCTGCTGCGCCGTGTCGCCCGTGCCGGCAAATAACATTCCGCGCTCGCGCAGATGCTCGCGCGTCTCGGCAAAGCCCGCCCAGCCCTGGTCCATCTCATGATTGTTGGCGGAGGAGACAATCTTGATGCCGCTGGCTTTGAGCGCGTCGACGAGCGCGATGGGCGCGTCGAACAGGAACTCTCTCGTCCCGCGCGAGTGCTGCGGAGCCACCGGAGTTTCCAGATTCACAAAGCCGAAGTCGGCGTGCTCAAAGACGTCGGCCACATCGGCGAAGAGCGCGGCCCATCCAGCGGCGCCGTCTCCGGCAGCGGCAGCGGCGGCGCGAACAGCCCCGTGGGGAATCACGTCGCCGGCCACGGCAAAGCTCACCCTGGTCAGCTCATGCGGATAGGGAGCGACCGCCCCCGGACGCCGGCCATGAAAGTAGAGCAGTGCCGCGCCAACCGCCGCAAGCAGCACAACGGCCACGACCGCCCAACGCAAATGCTTCATCCTGTCCCGCTTCGATTGATTCATGCCCGCCACTCCGCGCCGCAAAAGTGATTGTTCACGCCGATTCAGATCCCATTCCAGCTACTTGATTGGACTCAATCAGAATACAGGTTCAGCGGACAGGCGGAGTCAATTCGGCGAGAATCCAGGCCCCAAACAAAAACCCCAGCACACAAAAGCCAGTGTGCCGGGGCGCAGAAGAATAGGCGGTAGGAGGGTCAGGAGGCTAAGCCCGAAGATTACCGCCGCCCTGCTATTGTCCTGTCTGTTTCGCGCTTTCTACAACCAGGCTGACATCGTGCAGGTAAATGGTGTCCAGAACGACGACACCGCCCAGAGCGCTGGTCTCCACTCCGGGGTTGTACTTGCCTGCGACCGCTTTTGCCGAAAATGTAGCGACAGTTTTGCCGTCCTGCGTCAGAATGACCTGGACGTTTGAACCGTCACCTGTCATCGCCAGATGATACTCACCGGCGGGAATCGCCGTTGATCCGGCTTGCACGTTCCAGGGAAGGGAAACGGTTGGGGCTTTATTTCCGGCGAATGCCGGAGCAGCCAGAAGAACGAGTGTCAATGCAATGCCAAAGAAACGCTTCATGTGAATCTCCTCTCAATTTGCCTCGCGTTTTTTCTTCGCCTCATGAGGCACTAAGAGGATTAAACAATCCTTCGCCGGAAACGTATCATAAGAATTCTTAAGTGTGGAAGGCCGGTTCTGCTTAAGATTTCTTATGATTCGCCGCTGACATCGGAATGGCAATCAGCACGCGCAAGCCGGGAGATGCGTTCTCCGCGCTGATGGAGCCATGATGCAGTTGGATGGCGCGTTTTGCGATGGATAAGCCCAGCCCCGATCCTCCGCCCATCGCATCGCGCGCCTCTTCCACCCGAAAGAAGGAATCGAAGATGCGCGTCAGCGCGTCCTGAGGAACGCCGGGGCCATAGTCACGAACGGCAATGAGGGCAGAGCCGGAATCTTCAGCGAGGGAGACATCGATGGTGGAATCTTCGGGCGCGTAGCGGATCGCGTTGCGCAGCACATTCTCCACCGCGCGCCGCAGCAGTTCGCGGTTGCCCAGCACCTGCCCGGCGAGCCGGCCATTCACCGCGATGCGGCAGCCGCGGCCTTCGGCTTCCACGGCGCAGTCGTGAACGATTTCATCGATAATCTCTCCGGCGCGCAGGTTCTCCGCGCCTTGCAGGGCCGGGTTGCCTTCGATGTAGGTCATCTCCACAATGTCGGCCACCAGCGAAGCGATGCGGTTCACGTCGCGCTCGATGCGATCCAGCGCCGCATCGTTGTCCGCGGAAGTTCTGGCCAGCTTGATGGCGAACTTGAGGCGCGCAAGCGGCGAGCGGAGTTCATGCGAGATGTCGCCCAGCAGCCGCCGCTCGCTCACGATCAGCCGTTCTAGGCTTTCGGCCATCTGATTGAAGGAGCGCCCCAGTTGCCCGATTTCATCCTGCCGCCGGGTGCGGACGCGAACGGCGAGATTGCCCTGGCCGAAGAGCGCAATGGAGGCCGCAACCTTGTGGATCGGCGTGATCACGCCAACCGAGGCCAGCCAGCACAGCACGACGGTGGCGCCGATGACCAGGAAATAGTAGGGAAGAAACGTCCACAGGTGCGGCCCTTCAGACAGGCCGGTGTTAACGATCCAATACTGCCCGTCCGGCGACCGCTGAGCTTTGATGTAATGGCCGTTCGCGTGGGTGCGCCATTCCGTGCGCGGAGCGGGCGGCAAAAATGCGGCCCGATTTTCGCCGGTCAGCACATCTACGCCGCGCGCGTCGAGCAAATAATGCGTCGATCCGACAAAGACGCGATCCAGGCTGGCCAAGTATGATTTCAGCGCCTTCGGCCCGCCGCTCGCCAATGCTCCGCGCGCGCTCTCCAGCTCCAGCTCGTCGATGCGCTCGAAAGCGGGGTCGATGGACTTCCTCTGCACGCGATCCGCAATGGCGTGAAACACAAGAAAGGAAAGCGACAGCGTGATCACCATCGCCAGCAGAACGCCGGAATAGAGAGATTTCATGGGATATGACTTAAGCCGTTCCGGTAAAAACATACCCTACTCCCCTGACCGCGCGAATCAGTTTCTTGCCGCGTTCCAGCTTGGTGCGCAAATGGCTGATATGAACATCGAGAAAGCGATCGTACGGCGTTGCTTCGCGTTCAAACAGGGCCGCCGTGATTTCTTCTCGCGTGACAACCCGGCCCGCCGCGCGCATGAGCATTTCCAGCAGGTCGAACTCCGCCGCGGTCAGCTCCACCGCCGTGTCCTCTACCCACGCCTGGCGCGTGGCGGGGTTGAGCCGGATGGCGCCGATGGTTAATACCGTGCTGTCTTTCCACTTGGCGGTATCGGCGCGGCGCAGCACTGCCCGGACGCGCGCCAGAAGTTCATCCGGATCGAAGGGCTTGGGAAGGTAGTCGTCGGCTCCCGTATTCAGGCCGAGAATCCGGTCCTGTTGCTGAACGCGCGCGGTCAGCATGATCACGGGAAGGTCTTTGCGCCGCCGCAACTGTTGCAGCAGCGTGAGGCCGTCGAAAACGGGCAGCATGACATCGAGAATCAGCAGATCGTAGGTGCCGTTGAGCGCGCGCTCCAGGCCGTCGCGGCCATTATGTGCGCAATCCAGTTGATGGCCGGCCTGGGCGAAGAACTCCTTCATCATGCCGCACAATTCTGCGTCGTCATCGATGAGCAGAAGCGATAACTGTTTTTGCTTTTCCGCAGTCTCCATCTGAATTGCCTCAGGCCCGGCGGCGCCTTCGCAATGTCCTTCCGTTCCTAAGTCTCGCACAGATTCCCGCGGCGGCGAAGCACTTAACAATTCTTAAGATTGGCTATCGTATAAAAATCAATTCTCGGGGCCCTGCGCTACAGTCTCGCCGGAGTCCGCTTTCAACTCAAGAATGTTGACCAGCGGCCAGGGATTGCCGGTCAGATCATAGCGAAACACTCCCTGTTTATCGATGACGAGCCTGCTTGCCGGATACAGGAATCCTGTGCTCTTGGTGTTGTCGGCGTCATTCAGGTCAAATTGGCCAACGGCCAGATCGAAGGACTGGGACTCTGTACCCGGGCCGGCTTCATCGAACGAATGCGGGCGGCTGGTGATAAAGGTGATCTTGCGCCCGTTTGGCGTAACCACCATTTGGATGAAGTCGACGTCATAGCTGAGAGCTCCCGTAATCGAGCAATGCCCGGCCGCTTTGGTCTTGGAAAGCGCGGTGGCCAATCCTCGATCCTGGCCCTCTTCGAAGGCCTGTGACAGAATTTGCAGGTCCGATGGAGTGGAGTAGCTGTAAATAATCAGCGTGATGCTGACGGTTTTACCCGCCTGAGTGTAGGTGGCTTGAATGGTCTCGGAATTCGGGCTGGCGGCGAATCCCAGAGCGGTTCCCAGCGTAAATGTGCCCGCCAGCAGCAGGATGGTGAATCCTGTCTTGCGGGCACATTGAATCACGTTCATACGTGGTTTCATTTTGCGATCCTCCAGTTGCGATTCTTTTGGGGCATCCGCATTGAGAGGGAGCTCTTCGCGCCGCAAACTTCGAGTTATGCGGCGACTTTGTGTTCGATGGGCTTTTTGTCCTGGAGCAGCTCATCGAAGATGGCGCGATATTGGATCATGGCGACGCGGAGCTCTTCGGTGCTGGCTTCAAGCTGGCCGGGGCGGAGGGCAACGCCGTGCGCGATGCGGTA
>Ga0326727_10008199_pt1 | contig 26760 bp, 27 predicted proteins | sample MB2enrmetagenome_FD_207643 | JGI IMG/M metagenome (GOLD analysis project Ga0326727, IMG submission 207643) | Lab enriched peat soil microbial communities from McLean, Ithaca, NY, United States - MB29MY | ecosystem: Environmental > Terrestrial > Soil > Wetlands > Peat | place: USA: New York...
CGGCTCCCGAATCAGAACCGCCCCATCGAATCACGCCCCGCGCAACCCGTTAACCCCCGTTAACCCGAGTTCGGAGCCCTGCCTCTCCGGCGACGGACTTTTGAACGTCGTCGATTCGTCCTAAGGTGAGCGCGGGCTGCGCGGAGAGGGCGATGAACAAGGACAAGCGTCTGGCGAGGACGGTCAGCTTCGTCAGCCAGAAGGGCGGCGTCGGCAAGAGCGCGCTGGCGCGGCTGTTCGCGGTCGGCGTCGCCCACCGCGGCCAGCGCGCGCTGCTCGCCGATTTCGACCTCGAGCAGCTCACTTGCGTCGAGTGGAACGCCGTCCGCCTGCGCGCCGGCATTGAGCCGGAGATCGACGCGCGCTCGTTCAAGAGCCTGAAAAAGCTGCGCAAGAACGACGAGGGGGTCGACTTCATCGTCGCCGACACCCGCGGCCTCGCTGACGACCTGACCAAGGAGCTCGCCGAGGAGAGCGACGTCGTCTTCCTGCCGACCGGCACCTCCTACGACGACCTGCGCCCGACGCTGGCGCTCGCCCGCAAGCTCGCCAAGCGCGGCGCGGAAGGGCGCATCGTCGTCGTGCTGTCGAAGATCGGCCGCTCCGAACCGCAGGCCGCGCGGGCGGTCGAGGCGATCGCCGACGCCGGCTTCGAGCTGCTCTCCGAGCAATGGCCTCTGCGCGACGGCTTCCAGGCCGACCTCGACGCCGGCCGGGCGGGGCGCGAGTCGCGCAGCCCCCACCTGCGCGAGATCGCCGAGCGCATGGAGGAGGCGCTGATCAGGCGCGCCTCCGTCGCCGGCCCGCGCGAGCTGACGGAAGTCGAGTAGACGCCGCGCCCTTCATCCGGCGCTTCGCGCCGCCTTTCCTCGCAAAAGGAGAAGCGGCGCCGCGTCGCGGATCAACCCACGATCTCGTTGCCGGAGAAGAACTGGGCGATCTCCACCGCGGCGGTCTGCGGGCCGTCGGAGCCGTGGACGGAGTTTTCGCTCATCGACAGCGCGAACTCCTTGCGGATCGTGCCCGGAGCGGCCTTCTCCGGGTTGGTCGCGCCCATCGCGTCGCGATAATGCTGGATGGCGTTATCGCCTTCGAGCACCTGCACCACCACCGGCGCGGCGGTCATCATCGCCACCAGATCGGCGAAGAACGGCCGCTCCTTGTGCACCGCGTAGAAGGTCTCGGCCTGCGCGCGGGTCATCTGGACGCGCTTCTGGGCGACGATGCGCAAGCCCGCCGCCTCGATGCGCGCGTTGACCGCGCCGGTGAGATTGCGGCGGGTGACGTCGGGCTTGAGGATCGAGAAGGTGCGTTCGAGAGCCATGGGCGCTTCCGTTCTTTTTGCGGGGAAATTCGCGGCGCTTATAACGGCGCGGCGGCGGAGCGGCAAGGCGAGGAGGCGGCGCGGCGCGCGCGCTTTGACCGCGAACGGACCGCATCGGACCGACGCGGCATGAGCGCGCGGCGCCGGATCGGTTAGGATGCGCGGCGCGACCGCGCCCGAGGAGAACCGTTCATGATCACAGTCACGCGCCTGCCGGGCGACGACCCGCTCGCCTTCGAGGTCGAGGTCGCCGAGGGGCGCGGCGCGACCCGCCACCGGGTGACGCTCGCCGCCGCCGATTTCGCGCGCCTTTCCGCCGGCGCGCCGCCCGAGAAGCTGATCGAAGCGGCGTTCCGCTTCCTGCTCGACCGCGAGCCGAAGGAGTCGATCCTACGCGGCTTCGACGTCAGCGTGATCGGCCGCTATTTCCCCGAATTCGAGCGCGAGGTCGCGGGTTATCTCGCCCGATAAGCCGTCGTTGGCGGCCGGCCCCCCTCACGCCGCCGCCGCGGCGTCGTCGCGGGCGCCGACCATGTACTGCACCAGCTCTTCCGGGTTGGTGCGCGCGGTGACCTTCTCCGCCACTTTGCGGCCGCGGTGCATGACGATGACGCGATCGGTCACCGCGAAGGCGTCGGGCAGGATGTGGGTGATGAGAATCACCGGCACGCCGCGGTCGCGCAAGGTGCGGATGAGCTCGAGCACCTTGTGCTGCTCGGGGACGCCGAGATTATTGGTCGGCTCGTCCATGATCATCAGCTTGGCGTCCCAATAGACCGCGCGCGCGATCGCCACCGCCTGGCGTTGCCCGCCCGACAGCGTCTCGATCGGCTCGGTTAGCGAGGGAATGCGGATCTGCAGCGAGTCGAGCGTCTTGCGCGACTGGCCTTCCATCCCCTTGTCGTCGAGGGTGTGGACGAGCCCGCCGAGCCAGCGCCTCTTGACCTCGCGGCCGAGGAAGATGTTGGCGCCGACGTCGAGATTGTTGGCGAGCGCGAGGTCCTGGTAGATCGTCTCGATGCCGTGGCGGCGCGCCTCCATCGGCGTCGTGAAGGTCACCGCCGCGCCGTCGAACACGATCTCGCCGTCGTCGGGCTGGTAGACGCCGGACACGCACTTGATCAGCGTCGACTTGCCGGCGCCGTTGTCGCCGAGCAGGCCGACGACCTCGCCGCAGCGCACCTCCAGGCTCACGCCGTCGACCGCCGTCAGCCCGCCGAAGCTCTTTCTCAGCGCGCGCACCTGCAGAATCGCGTCGCTCATAGCGCGGCCCCCTTGCGCTGCTTGCCCATGATGAGGTCGCGCGACTGGTCGATCAGCACGGCGATGATCACCACCGCGCCGACCACGATGAACTGCCAGAAGGCGTCGACGTTGAGCATCACCAGCCCGGTGGTCAGCACGGCGATGATGAGGGCGCCGATGACGGTGCCGATCACCGTCCCCGAGCCGCCGAACATGCTGACGCCGCCGATGATCACCGCGGCGATCGACGACATCAGCAGCGAGTCGCCGATCACCGCCGAGCCCGCGGTGTAGCGCAGCGTCGAAAGAAAGCCCGCCACGCCCGCGGTCGCCGACGACAGGATGTAGACCTTGATGAGGTGGCGATCGACCGGAATGCCGCTGCGCACCGCGGCGTCCATGCTGCCGCCGATGGCGTAGGTGTGGCGGCCGAATTGGGTCTTGTGCAGCAGGAACATCGTCAGCGCGACGACGAAGGCGGCGGCGAGCACGGGATAGGGGAAGATCATCTCCATCCGCCGCAACAGCTCGCCGCCGACCTCGGGCCGGTTGAGGAAGTAGAGGCCGCCGCCCGGGCCGGTGATATAGTACATCAGCGCGTCGTTGCCGTAGGCGCGCACGCCCGCCGGCAGGCCGATCACCGTCGAGTTCTCGCTCATCAGATAGGCGACGCCGCGCACGATGAACGAGGTGCCGAGGGTGACGATGAAGGCGGGCACCTTCAGCTTGGCGATGATCGAACCGTTGACGAGGCCGATCGCCCCGGCGCCGGCGAGCGCCGCCGCGAGCCCGGCCAGCACCGCGATCGGCAGCGGCGCGCCGGAATTGAACGAGTCGCGCAGCGCCAAGGCGGAGAGCACCGAAGCCAGGCTCATCACCCAGCCGACGCTCAAGTCGATGCCGGCGGCGATGAGGACGAAGGTTTGGCCCAGCCCGAGCAGCAGCACGGGAACGATGGCGACGAGAATGTTCTGCGAGTTGCGGATGGTGAGGAAGTCCACCGAGCCGCCGGTCGACAGCGGCACCGCCACGACGAAGAACAGCACCATCAGCGCCAGGAACAGCCAGGCCCACATGCGGCTGAAGAGCAGCGCCAGGCGCTGCACGGAGGAGCTCGCGCCGGCGCCGTGAGCGCCGGGGCGCGCGACAGTCGAGCCGCGATCGGTCACTTGTTCGTTTCCTTCGCCAGGGCGATCGCCAACTTTGCGGCCGGCCCGGCGTCGGGGCCGCGCGAACGTCGCGCGACCCGACGCCGAAGCCGACGCGCCGGCCGCTTACTTAGCGGGAACCTTGTAGATGAACCGCGCGATCGCGGGGTCCTTCACATTGTTCTTGTCGATGATGGCGAAGCCGGTCTCGACGCGCGGCGGCAGGCTGGTGACGCCCGCTGCGTCCGCCGCCGCGAAGGCGACCGCGAGATAGCCCATGTCGTAGGGCTTCTGCGCCAGCACCAGGGTGACGACGCCCTTGTCCATCAGCTCGATGGCGAGCTGGGTGGCGTCGTAGGCGACGACCTGCATGTGGCCGCCGAGCCCGGCGTTGACCACCGCCGTGCCGGCGCCCTGGGCGCTGAACACGTTGGTGCCGAACACGCCGGCGAGATTGGGCTCGCGCGACAGCACCGCCGCGGTCTGCTGCGAGGCCTTGTTGGGATCGTCGAGGTTGAAGTCGGGCCCGATCACCTTGATGTCGGGGTACTCCTTCGCCATCACTTCCTTGAAGCCGACGGCGCGGCCCTCGACCGAGCTGACGTTCGGGTTGGTCGAGTTGATGTAGACCGATCCCTTGCCGCCGATCGCCTTGGCGAGCCCGCGCGCCGCGATGCGCCCGCCCTCGACGTTGTCGGAGCCGATGTAGCTCAGCGGGAACTTCACCGGGCCTTTGACGTAGTCGCCGTCGCCGAGATAGGTGTCGACGGTGATGACCTTGATGCCGTGATCGACCGCGCTCTTGAGCGGGCCGACCATCTGGTCCTTATCCACCGGCGCGGTGATGATGTAGTTGAGGTCGCCGCGCGCCACCATCGCGTCGAGCAGCGGGGTCTGCGCCTCGACGCCCCAGGTCGGCGGGATCTGCGTGACGACTTCCGCGCCGAGGTCCTTGGCCGCCCGCTCCACGCCGAGCTGCATGACTTGATAGAACGGATCGACCACGCCGGGCAGGAAGCCGATTTTCAGCTTCTCGGCCGCCGGCGCCGCCTGCGTCGCGAGCGCGAGAGCCACGCCCGCGGCGAGAGCCGCCAATACTTGTTTCCGCATTTCCTTTGTCCTCCCACATAAGCGAACCGGCGGAGCCGGATTCGCCGAACGCGCGGCTTGAGCCTTTGGCGTTCTGGACGCTTCGTTGGCGAGCGACGCCGCAAGCGCGCCGCGCCGCGGCCCGCTAACGTAAGCTGCGCTCCGCTAGCGCACCACAAGAAAGGCGAAAACACAAGCGACATGATAGCCTAACGCGATGTCTGCGCTGTTCGCGGCGGCGCGCCGGCGCCGGCGCCGCGCGAGACGCCTCAGCGCCTTTGCCGGGGCGCCTCAAGCACATCGCGCCGAGGCTGCGCGCCGACGAGAACCTTTTCGCCCGCGCGTGGTCTTTCAAGCTGCTGCAATGGGTCGCACGGCGCTGCGGCGCGCGGGCGGACGGCTGACGTGAAGGCCCTGAGGGCGAACGCGGCGAAATGAGGGGCCGACGCCTCAAGTCGCGCGACCTCAGCGGCGGGCGAGAGGAAGCGAGCGAGACGACGCGGCGCCCTTCAGCTTGGGTCCGCGGGCTTCGCTTTGCGCCTCGCCTCCGGCGCGTCGACCATGCTGACGCCGAAAAGGCGCTCCGCCGCCTCGACCACCTTGGGATCGAGCGGCCGCGGCTCGAGCGGGACGCCCTTGGCGACGCGGTCGGCGATGATGCGCAAGGCGGCGAGCCGGCCGTAGGGCTTGTTGTTGGCGGGGATGAGGTGCCACGGGGCGCGGTTGGTCGAGGTCTTCTCCATCATGTCCTCGATCGCTTCCTCGTAGTCCGTCCAGCGCGCGCGGTTGCGGAAATCCTCGTAGGACAGCTTCCAGCGCTTCAGCGGGTCGGTCAGCCGGTTGCGGAAGCGGCGCAGCTGCTCGTCGGGCGTGATGTGGAGGAAGATCTTCACCAGCCGCGCGCCGTCGTCGGTCAGCACGCGCTCGAAATCATTGATCTCCTTGTAGGCGCGCCGCCACTCCGGCTTGGCGGCGAAGCCCTCGACGCGCTCGACCATGACCCGGCCGTACCACGAGCGGTCGAACACGACGATCTGGCCGCGCTGCGGCAGGCGCTCCCAGAAGCGCTGCAAATAGTGCAGCGACTTCTCGCGCTCGCCGGGGGCCGCGATCGAGTGGACTTTGAAGCTGCGCGGATCGAGCGCCCAGCCGAGCCGGCGCACCACGCCGCCCTTGCCCGCGGTGTCCCATCCCTCGAGGACGATGATCGCGCGATCGTTGGTCCCGAGATAGGCTTGCTGCACGCGCTGCAGCGTCTTCTGCAGGTTGACCAGCCGGCGCTCGTAGTCGGCGAAATCGACCTCGGGGAAGCGGTCGATTTCGCCGAGGGTCGGGCGTTTGGCGACGACGAAGCCGGCGGTGTTCATAAGCGGCGCTCCCGATGAAGCGGACGGACCGCGAGGAGGCGAATCTCGCCGCGGCCGTCGGGCTGATTCGCTTGGCGCATTATGCTCTCGCCGCGCCGCGAAAAGCTCAGCTCTTGGCTGGCGCGAAGCGGGCGACGAGCTCGTGCTCGGCGGCCGGATAGGTGAACCGCACCTGCGTCACCGCGCGGTCGCCGATCCAGGTCCGCCGCTCGATCGCCAGACAGGGCTCGCCCTTGGCGAGCGCCAGCGCCGCGGCGACGGCGCCGTCCGCCGCCGCCGCGCTGATGCGGTGCTCGGCGTTGGTCCAGGGAATGCGCGCCACCAGCCAGGCGCCGGGCGCCAGGTCGGCGAAGCGTTCCTTGGCCGCGTCGGGCGCCGCGGCGAGGCTGATCAGCCGGTCCTCGAGGCAGAAGGGACGCCCCGCCGCGTCGTGGCGGCAGACGATCGCCAGCACGTCGTCGTCGGCGCCGACGCCGATGCGCTCGCGGTCGGCGCGCGTGGCCCGCCGTCTCCGCCGCGACAGGATGACGTAGGCGTAGGGCAGCCCGAGCGCCGCGACCTCGTCGGCGACGTCATTGATCTCCAGCGCCGCCGATTGGCCGTGCGGCCGCTTGACGAAGCTGCCCGCCTTGCGCCGCCGCTCGATCAGGCCAGCGTTGGCGAGCTGGGTCAGCGCCTTGCTCACCGTCATGCGCGAGCAGCCGTAGCGTTGGGCGAGCTCGTGCTCGAATGGGATGCGGTAGCCGGGCGGCCATTGGCCGGAGAAGATGCGCTGCTCGACGTCGGCGAGAATCTGGCTGTGCAGCGACGGCGATCCGGCGATCCGTCCCGAGGGTTGCGTGGCCATCGATTGGACTTCGCCCCTCCTGTTTGAAGCCGGCTTCGCCGCGCTCGATCTTATTGGCGCGCGGCGAGCGCGCGCGCCGCCGCGGCGAACCGCGCCGCCACGGCGTCGCGGGCGAGGTGCCGCCCGCCGCTGACGAGCTTGCGCCCGCCGCTCCACACGCAGTCGATCGCGCGATTTCCCGCCGCGAAGATCCAGGCGTCGAGAATCTGGTCGTCCTCGCGACCGACGAGATAGGGAGAATCGCGGTCAAGCGAAACGATGTCGGCGACCGCGCCGGCGGCGAGCCGGCCGCAGTCGCGCGCGAGCGCCTGCGCGCCGCCGGCGGCGGCGGCGTCGAACAGCGCGCGCCCGGTCGAGCCGCCCGCCTTCGCGCAAATGTTGCGGGCGCGCGCGCTGAGCCGCTGCGCGTATTCGAGCTGCTTCAGCTCCGCCGCGACGCCGATGTCGACGTCCGAATCCGAGCCGATTCCGAAGCGGCCGCCGGCGGCGAAATAGGGCGCGGCGTTGAACACGCCGTCGCCGAGGTTGGCCTCGGTGATCGGGCACAGGCCGGCGACCGCGCCGGTCTTGGCGAGGTCGCGCGCCTCGCCGTCGTCCATGTGGGTCGCGTGGACGCAGCACCAGCGTCGGTCGACCGGCGCGTGGTCGATCAGCCAGCGCACCGGGCGCGCGCCCGACCAGGCGACGCAGTCGTCGACCTCTTTGACCTGTTCGGCGACATGGATGTGGATCGGCGCCTCGCCGGCCAACGCGACCAGCGCGGCGATTTCGGCGGGGGTCGCCGCGCGCAACGAATGCGGCGCGACGCCGACGACGTCGTCGGCGCGGCCGCGGACGAGCGCCCGGCAGTCGTCGAAGAGGCGCGCGAAGCCGTCGAGGTCGAGAATGAACCGGCGCTGCTCGGGGCGCGGCGGCGCGCCGCCGAAGGTCGCGTGGGCGTAGAACGCCGGCATGAGCGTCAAGCCGATCCCGGCGCGGTTCGCCGCCGCGACGATCCGCGCCGCAAGCTCGGCGCGCTCGGCATAGGGCGCGCCGTCGGGGGCGTTGTGCAAATAGTGGAACTCGGCGACGGCGCCGAAGCCCGCCTCCAGCATCTCGACGTAGAGCTCGGCGGCGACGGCCTCGACGTCGTCGGGCGACATGCCGAGGGCGAAGCGGTACATCGTCTCGCGCCAGGTCCAGAAGGTGTCGCGCGAGCTCCCGCGAATTTCGGCGAGGCCCGCCATCGCGCGCTGGAAGGCGTGGGAATGGACGTTGGCGATCGCCGGAACGCCGAGCGCATGGCGCTTGTCGCCGGGTCGCGGCGGAACGCCGTCCTCGCGCGCGGCGATGCGCCCGTCGCTGAGCGTCAAGCGCACGTCGGCGCGCCAGCCGTCGGGCGTCAGGGCCTTGGCGAAATGCAGGGCGGTCATGCGGTTTCAGCCTCGGCGCTTGACGTGATTATGTCTATACATTAATGCCGGAAGCGAGGAAAGAGGGAGCGCGGGCGAGCGATGGCGGGCGCTTCGCAATCGAAGACGACGCTGTGGCGCGACGCCCGTCTGGCGACCTGCGCGGCGAACGCACCCGGCCTCGGCGTGGTCGAGCGCGGTGCCGTCGCGGCGGTCGACGGCCGCATCGTCTTCGCGGGCGCCGAAGCCGATCTGCCCGCCGCGCTGAGGCGCGGTCGCGTGGTTGACTGCGAAGGCCGCTGGATCACCCCGGCGCTGATCGACTGCCACACCCATCTCGTCCATGCGGGCAATCGCGCGCGCGAATTCGAGCTCAGGCTCGAAGGCGCAAGCTACGAGGAGATCGCCCGCGCGGGCGGGGGCATCGCGGCGACCGTCGTTGCGACGCGCGCGGCGAGCGAAGACGAGCTGGTTCGCCAGTCGCTGCCGCGGCTCGACGCGCTGATCGCCGAAGGCGTCGGCACGGTCGAGGTCAAGTCGGGCTACGGCCTCGACCTCGAGAACGAACGGAAGATGCTGCGCGTCGCGCGCCGTCTCGCTAATGAGCGCGAGGTGGCGGTCCGCGCCACCTTCCTCGGCGCGCACGCGCTGCCGCCCGAATTCAAGAACGATCGCGCCGGCTATATCGCGCTTCTCGCCGACGCGATGCTGCCCGCGCTCGCCGCCGAGGGGCTGGTCGACGCCGTCGACGGCTTCTGCGAGACGATCGCCTTCGCGCCCGACGAGATCGCGCGCGTCTTCGCCGCGGCGCGCGCCTTGAGCCTGCCGGTCAAGCTGCACGCCGAGCAGCTCGCGACCGGCGGCGGCGCGGCGCTGGCGGCGGAATACGGCGCGCTGTCGGCCGACCATCTCGAACATCTCGACGAAAAGGGCGCGGCGGCGCTGGCGGAGGCCGGCGTCGTCGCCGTCCTGCTGCCCGGCGCCTATTACACGCTGCGCGAGACGCAGGCGCCGCCGGTCGCGCTGTTGCGCCGGCGCGGCGCGGCGATCGCGGTGGCGACCGACTGCAATCCCGGCACCTCGCCGCTCACTTCGATCCTGCTGGCGTTGAACCTGGCGGCGACGCTGTTCCGCCTCACCGTCGACGAGTGCCTGATCGGCGTCACCCGCAACGCTGCGCGCGCGCTCGGGCTCGCCGACCAGGTCGGCTCGCTGGCGCCCGGCAGATGGGCGGACCTGGCGATCTGGGAGGTCGAGCGGCCGGCCGAGCTCGTCTACCGCCTCGGCTTCAATCCGCTGTACGCGCGCGTGTGGAGAGGGCGATGAACCTGCGGTTGCGTCCGGGCGCGGCGTCGCTCGCCGACTGGCGCGCCATCTGGCGGGGCGCCGACGTGGCGCTCGATCCGGCGCGGGCCGCCGGCGTCGCCGCCAGCGCCGAAGCGGTCAAGCGCATCGTCGCGCGCGGCGAGCCGGTCTATGGAATCAACACCGGTTTCGGCAAGCTCGCCGCGACCCGCATCCCCGACGGCGAGCTCACGCTGTTGCAGCGCAATCTGGTGCTGTCGCACGCGGCCGGCGTCGGCGAGCCGACCAGCGTCGAGACGACGCGGCTGATGATGGCGCTGAAGCTCGGCAGTCTCGGGCAGGGCGCTTCCGGGGTGCGTCCGCAAACGCTCGCGCTGATCGAGGCGATGCTCGAACGCGGCGTGACGCCGGTCATTCCGGCGCAAGGCTCGGTCGGCGCCTCGGGCGACCTGGCGCCGCTCGCGCACATGGCGGCGGCGATGATCGGCGTCGGCGAGGCGCGCGTCGACGGCGAGACGCTGCCGGCCGCCGAGGCGCTGGCGCGCGCGGGCCTCAAGCCGATCGAGCTCGCCGCGAAGGAAGGGCTGGCGCTGCTCAACGGCACGCAATTCTCCACCGCCAACGCTCTGGTCGGCCTGTTCGAGACCGAGCGGCTGTTCCTCGCCGCGCTGACCGCCGGCGCGCTGTCGACCGACGCGGCGCGCGGCTCCGACGCGCCGTTCGACGCGCGCATCCACGCGCTGCGCCGCCATCGCGGCCAGATCGACGTCGCCGCCGCGCTGCGCGCGCTGATCGCAGGCAGCGCCATCCGCGCCTCGCATGTGGCGGGCGATCCGCGCGTGCAGGACCCGTACTGCCTGCGCTGCCAGCCGCAAGTGATGGGCGCCTGCCTCGATCTTTTGCGCCAGGCGGCGACGACGCTCGCCGACGAGGCGAACGCGGTGTCCGACAATCCGCTGATCTTCGCCGAGGAGGACGCCGCGCTGTCGGGCGGCAACTTCCACGCCGAGCCGGTCGCCTTCGCCGCCGACATGATCGCGCTGGCGATCTGCGAGATTGGTTCGCTTTCCGAGCGGCGCGTCGCCATGCTGGTCGACCCGGCGCTCAGCGGCCTGCCGGCGTTTCTGACGCCGCGGCCCGGCCTTAACTCCGGCTTCATGATCGCCCAGGCGACCGCCGCGGCGCTGGTGTCGGAGAACAAGCAGCGCGCCTATCCGGCGAGCGTCGACTCGATCCCGACCTCGGCCAATCAGGAGGACCATGTGTCGATGGCCGCGCACGGCGCGCGGCGCCTCTTCCCGATGGCGCGCAACGCCGTGTCGGTGGTCGGCATCGAAACGCTCGCCGCCGCTCAAGGCTGCGACTTCCACGCGCCGCTGGTCTCCAGCGAGCCGCTCGAACGCGTGCGCGCGCGCATCCGCCGCGAGACGCCGCCGCTCAGCGAGGACCGCTATTTCCACACCGATCTCGCCGCGGCGCAAGGGCTGGTGCTTTCGGGCGAGATCGTCGCCGCGGCGGGCGCGATTCCCTGGCCATCCCTCGAAGGAGCGACGCGATGAATCCCGCCTGGCTCACGGTCGAGCGCCGCGAGGCGGCGCTGATCGTCAGCATCCCCCACGCCGGAACCGAGCTGATCGAGCGCGCGCCGCCCTTCGCCAGCGCCTGGCTGGCGCGCCGCGACGCCGACTGGCATGTGCCCCAGCTCTACGACTTCGCCGCGGCGCTCGGCGCGACCGTCGTGCGCACCGCGCTGTCGCGCTCGCTGATCGACGTCAATCGCGACCCCAGCGGCGCCTCGCTCTATCCCGGCCGGGCGACGACCGAGCTCTGCCCGACCGTCAGCTTCGACGGCGAGCCGCTCTATCGCGCCGGCGCGGCGCCCGACGGCGCCGAGATCGCCGAGCGCCGGCGGCTCTATTTCGCGCCCTACCACGCCGCGCTGCGCGAGGAGATCGCGCGCCTGCGCGCGCTCCACCCGCGCGTCGCGCTCTACGACGCGCATTCGATCCGTTCGCAGATCCCGAGGCTGTTCGACGGCGAGCTGCCGGTCTTCAATCTCGGGACGAATTCCGGCGCGAGCTGCGACCCGGCGCTGCGCCAGCGCGTCGCCGCCCTTCTCGCCGAGAGCGGCGCGAGCTACGTCGTCGACGGCCGCTTCACCGGCGGGTGGATCACCCGAACCTTTGGACGCCCGCGCGAAGGCGTCCACGCCTTGCAGATGGAGCTCGCCTGCCGCTCCTATATGAACGAACCTGCGCGCGTCGACGAAACCAACTGGCCGACGCCGTTCGACCCCGGCCGCGCCGGGCCGACCCGCGCGACGCTGAAGCGCGTGCTGGAGGCGGCGCTGGAATGGGTGAGCGGCTGATGGGCGGCGCGCCTCGCCTCCAAGCCTTCTCCCGCTTGCGGGAGAAGGCGGCGCGAAGCGCCGGATGAGGGCGCGCGCCGCCAAAACGAATTCGCATGAAATCTGAGAAAGGCCCCGCCATGACCGCTCATTCCCGTCTTGACAACATGCGCGTCATCCATGCGCCGCGCGGCCCCGCGATCAGCGCCAAGAGCTGGCAGACCGAAGCGCCGATGCGCATGCTGATGAACAACCTCGATCCCGACGTCGCCGAACGGCCGGGCGAGCTGGTGGTCTACGGCGGCGTCGGCCGCGCCGCGCGCGACTGGGACGCCTTCGACCGCATCGTCGCGACGCTGCGCCGCCTCGAAGGCGACGAGACGCTGCTGGTCCAGTCGGGCAAGCCGGTCGGCGTGTTCAAGACCCACGCCGACGCGCCGCGGGTGCTGATCGCCAACTCCAACCTGGTGCCGCATTGGGCGACCTGGGAGCACTTCAACGCCCTCGATCGCAAGGGCCTGATGATGTACGGCCAGATGACCGCTGGCTCGTGGATCTACATCGGCGCGCAAGGCATCGTCCAGGGCACTTACGAGACCTACGCCGAGATGGGCCGGCGCCACTACGGCGGCTCGCTGAAGGGCAAGTGGATCCTCACCGGCGGCCTCGGCGGCATGGGCGGCGCGCAGCCGCTCGCCGCCACCATGGCGGGCGCGTCGCTGCTCGGCGTCGAGTGCCGCCCGTCGGCGATCGATTTCCGCCTGCGCACCGGCTATCTCGACGTCGCCGCGAACAACCTCGACGAGGCGCTGGCGATCGTCGAGCGCTCGATCCGCGACGGCAAGCCGATCTCGGTCGGCTTGGTCGGCAACGCCAGCGAGGTGCTGCCCGAGCTGGTGCGGCGCGGCGTCAGGCCCGACGTCGTCACCGACCAGACCTCCGCCCACGATCCGGTCAACGGTTACCTGCCCAAAGGCTGGACGCTGGCGCAATGGGAGGAGCGGCGCGTAAGCGACCCGAAGGGGGTCGAGCGCGCGGCGCGGGCGTCGATGGCCGAGCACGTGCGGGCGATGCTGGCCTTCCACAAGGCCGGCGTCCCCGTCGTCGACTACGGCAACAACATCCGCCAGCGCGCGCTGGAGGAGGGGGTGGCGGACGCCTTCGCCTTCCCCGGCTTCGTGCCGGCGTACATCCGGCCGATGTTCTGCCGCGGCGTCGGGCCGTTCCGCTGGGCGGCGCTGTCGGGCGATCCGGAGGACATCTATAGGACCGACGCCAAGGTCAAGGAGCTCATCCCCGACGACCCGCACCTTCACAACTGGCTCGACATGGCGCGCGCGCGCATCCATTTCCAGGGCCTGCCGTCGCGCATCTGCTGGATCGGCCTCGGCGACCGCGACCGCGTCGGCCTCGCCTTCAACGAGATGGTGGCGAAGGGCGAATTGAAGGCGCCGATCGTCATCGGCCGCGACCATCTCGACTCCGGCTCGGTCGCTTCTCCCAACCGCGAGACCGAGGCGATGAAGGACGGCTCCGACGCGGTGTCCGACTGGCCGCTGTTGAACGCGCTGCTCAACTGCGCCTCGGGCGCGACCTGGGTGTCGATCCATCACGGCGGCGGCGTCGGCATGGGCTTCTCGCAGCACGCCGGCATGGTGGTGGCGTGCGACGGCACGCCCGAAGCCTCGCGCCGCATCGCCCGCGTGCTGTGGAACGACCCGGCGACCGGCGTCATGCGCCACGCCGACGCGGGGTATGAGGAGGCGCTGGCCTGCGCCAAGGAGAAGGGGCTGGACTTGCCGAGCATCGAAGGGTGATGCCGGCGTCGATCGTGGGGGGACACGTTCGGATTAGTGCATAAGAGGATCCTTGGGGCTGAATTTGGCCCGCTGCAAGCCGCTGATCGATCGAAACCCAAAGGGTAAGCGCAGTCGCCAAGTTCCGCGCTGTGCCTTTTGGGCGGCGCTTTTATTCGCGAACCTTTGCAAGTGGGCTATCCGCCTAGGACTTCTTGCTTGTAGTCGATTACGCTATAGCCCAGGGAATGCGCACGGTTGGCAAGGTCAGTGTCGGCCGTTATCAGCGTCGGCGTAACCCCGTTTACGTTCATGCTGCATAGGTGGAGAATCACGGCGTCTGTGAGTCCGAGCTCGTCGAACTCGTCGCGCCGGGTACCATAAACGCTCTCGATTGGAAGTTCCGTCGCTGTCGCAATCAAAGTTCTCAAAGCGCTCTGCACCCTCGTGCGCGCGGGCTTGTCGATTTGTCGGGCCAAACTCGACGCCTCAACAAGAATATGCGGCAAGAGCACGATCTCAGAGAATTGCGCGATCAACATGCCGAGCAGCTCGAAATCGTCTACGGAGTACTCCTGCAATCGCTTGTGCTTGGCAATGTAATCCTTCGAAGCTGACCCGACGACCAACAACACAGTAAGGTTGGAGTCGATGACAACCACGCCTGTCATTCAGCCGCGTCCAGCTTTTCACGGTTCCTCATCGAGAGAACCGTTCCATCGTCGGTCATTGTGATGACTTTGTAAGACCTTTTCAACGAGGATACCGCGCCGAGGTTCTCCAGAACTTCCTGCGCTCGCGTTCGCGGCGTGTTCCAAGGTCGCGAAAAGGCCAAAGTGATCACCCACTTGCCGGCCGACTGAACGTGCTCGACCTCTTCCAAGTCGACATTCGTTAGCTGCTCGTCGGCGTAGATGTATCTCACGTAGTCCTTGGCGGCCGCAATCGCTTCTTTGACGTCCATAGCGTTATCTCCGTGGCGCGGTCGTATTGGCGGAAAATCGGCCAATTGTAGCCAAGAAGCCGGGCGAAAGCATTGGGTGATTTCGTCGATTTCGTTGCGAGCGCCTTCATGCGACAGCGCCCGAGAGCTGTCAAATCGCACGTTGCCGCGCGAGAGGCGGGGAACGCGCTTCCGCCACATATTCAGGGCGTTGCCCGAATCGCGCAATTCTCGATTTACGTCCGTTTCCGTCCGCGGCGGCTCCTTGCTCGCGGACAGTCCATTCGAGGTCGCGCTGCCGTTCCTCTGACAGGCGAGACGTCGAATTTTCTCTTCGCCTGTCGAATTGCGGTCGACAGGCCCCTCGACGAAGCAGCCCCCCTTAAAAGCTATTCCTGTCGTGGTACGTCTGGAAAAACTGCCTCACCCGCGGCTCCGGGCTCTCGTGCAGCACGCGGCGCGGCGGGCCGTCGTCGAGGATGCGGCCCTCGTCGATGAAGGCGATGCGCTTGGCGACGTTGGCGGCGAAGCCCATCTCGTGGGTGACGATCAGCATCGTCATGCCCTCGGCGGCGAGGCTCTTCATCACCTCGAGCACCTCGCCGACCAGCTCGGGGTCGAGCGCCGAGGTCGGCTCGTCGAACAGCATCACGTTCGGTTGCATGGCGAGCGCGCGGGCGATGGCGACGCGCTGCTGCTGGCCGCCCGACAGGCGGGAGGGGAAGGCGTGGGCCTTGTCGGCGAGGCCGACGCGGGTCAGCATCGCCAAGGCCCGCTCGTAGGCTTCGGCGTGGGCGAGGCCGCGCACCCGGCGCAGCGGCTCGGCGACGTTGTTGAGCGCGCTCATGTGCGGCCACAGGTTGAAGTGCTGGAACACCATGCCGATCTCGCGCCGCATCTTGCGCAAGCGGCGCGCCGCCATCGGGCGGCGAATTTCGTCGGGTCCTTCCTCGTAGCCGATCAACTGGCCGGCGACGCGCACCTCGCCGGCGTCGTAGGATTCGAGGAAGTTGACGCAGCGCAGAAGCGTGCTCTTGCCCGAGCCGCTGGGGCCGATGAGGCAGACGACCTCGGAAGCGGCGATCGAAAGGTCGACGCCGCGCAGCACCTCGTGCGCGCCGAAGCGCTTCCTCAAGCCGCGGATTTCGATCATCGGAGCGCTCATGCCGGCTTCGCTTCCTCCTGGAGGAACGCGGTGACGCGCGCCTCGACGCGGCGGCCGACGCGCGAGGTGGCCTCGACCAGCAGCCAATAGAACGCCGCCATGGCGAAGATCGAGTCGAAGGCGGTGAAGGTCTCCGCCGCCATGGTCTGCATCTGATACATCAGCTCGGGCACGGTGATGATCGACAGCACGACGGTCTCCTTCGACAGCACCACCAGCATGTTGACGATCGGCGGGGTGGCGGCGATCAGCGCGCCGGGCAGGGTGACGCGCAGCAGCGTGTCGCGCGGCGTCATGCCGACGCTCATCGCCGCCTCGATCTGGCCGACCGGCACTGCGGCGAAGCCGGCGCGGAAGATCTCGGCGAAATAGGCCGAGGAGTAGACGCCGAGGCCGAGCACGCCCGCCGCCGTCGCGCTGAGCCTGAGCCCGATGTAGGGGCCGCCGGCGTAGAGCAGGAAAAGCTGGACCAGGAACGGCGTGCCGCGGAACACTTCGACGAAGACGCGCAGCGCCCAGGTCAGCGGCGCGATCCGCAGCCGGAACAGGAGCGCGATGACGAAGCCGAGCGCGATCCCGAGTGCGCCGCCGACGCCCCAGCACATCACGGTCACGCCGAAGCCGCTGATCAGCGAGGGCGCGTAGCGGATGAGGACGTCGAGGCTCACCGCGCGCCCTCCGCCAGCCGGCGCTCCGCCAGCCCGCCGCAGCCGGCGAGGACCAGGTTGATCGCGAGATAGAACAGCGCCGCGCCGACATAGGCCTCGAGCGGCCGGTAGGTCATGGTGGCGATGTTCATGCTTACCCGCGTCAGCTCGGCGATGCCCACCACCGAGACCAGCGACGAGGCTTTCAGGAGCAGGATGAATTCGTTGATCAGCGGCGGGATCGAAATGCGCAACGCCTGCGGCAGCAGGATGCGCCGCCAGATCTCAGGCCCGGTGAAGCCGAGCGCGACCGCGGCCTCGGCCTGCCCCTTCGGCACCGCGTTCAACGCGCCGCGCAGGATCTCCGTCTGGTAGGCGCCCGACGACAGCGCCAGCCCGCCGATCGCCGCCGCCAGCGCCGGCACGTCGAGGCCGAACTCGGCGAGGAAGTAATAGATGAACAACAGCAGCACCAGCAGCGGCACGCCGCGAAAGACGCTGACGTAGACTCCGGCGAGTGCGGCGACCCAGACGCGGCGCGACAGCCGCGCCACGCATGCGCCCGCGCCGATGACGAAGCCGAGCAGGATGCCGGCGAGCGAGATCGCCAGGGTCACCGCCGCCGCCTGGGCGAGATAACCGAAAGAGTGGAGAATGACCTCAAGATGCATCGGAACGGGCGACCGAACCTGTGCCCAAACGCTAGGCGCCGCGCACGGCCTTAAGCGCGGGCTGGCGCTTCGCCCCCGCGCGCCTTCCGTTCTTACGGGAGAGGGGCGGGGGCGGGGAGCCTAAAGATTAGGCGTGCAAGATTAGAAAAGCGTCAGATGGTCGGCTCGGGGACCGTCTTGGGCAGATCCATCGTCTGGCCGAACCACTTCTTCTGGATTGTCGCCACCGTGCCGTCGCCCTCGAGCTTGACGATCGCCGCATTGACCGCGTCGAGCAGCGTCTTGTCCTCGAGCCGGCCGACCCACGAGAAATAGGTCGGCTGGCCGAACGGCGGCAGCACCAACGCAAACGCGTCGGAACGCAGGGAGGCGGCGTAAGCGAGGTTGGGCAGCGAGTTGACCGCGGCGTCGATGCGTCCCGCGGCGAGGTCGGCGTAGGACTGGTTGTTGTCGACGTACTCCTTGAACTCGACCGGCTTGGGCAGCTTGGCGGCGAACTCCTTGAGCTGGGCGACCTGCGAGGTGCCCTTCTGCCCGCCGACGGTCTTGCCGGCGATGTCCTCGGGCTTGACGATGCTCTTGTCGTCGACCCGCTTCATCAGGGCGGCGGTGGCGTCGGCGATCGGCACCGAGAACGCGTAGCGCTTCACGCGCTCCTTGGTGATCGTCACCGGGGCGATGCAAAGGTCGAACTTCTTCGCCTCGAGGCCCGGCAGCACCGAGGTCCACGGCAGGTCGAGATAGGAGACCTTGACGCCGAGCTCCTTGGCGACGGCGTCGATCAGCTCGCGGTCGACGCCCTTGTAGACGCCGTTGTCGGAGATGTCGAAAGGCGGAAACTGCATTTCCGTCGCGACCACCAGCTCGCCGCGCTTCTTGATTTCGGCGAGCGTGTCGTCCGCCCAGGCGGCGCGCGTCGCGCCGAAGAGCCCGGCGCCGGACGCCGCGAAGGCGGCCAAACTTCCCAGCGCGGCGCGCCGCGTCAGGCGCAATTCGATCCTGTCACCCATTCATGCCTCCCATGTCCGATGGATCGGCGCGCCGCCCCGGCGGGCGCGACGGCGCTCGGCGTCGTTGCGATCGAGGGCGCAAAGCCCCAAGCCGCGCCATCGCCCTTAGATCGCGGCCTCCCCGTGAAATGTCTAGAGATGATCAGAAAATCTGTCAATTCACGGTCGCAAAAGTGACGCTGCCGACGACGCCGCAGAACGGGGCGAAAACGCCGCGGTCGGCGGGGTCGACGGCCGCCAATGGCGACGCAAGAAGCGTGCCTTTCGCGCGCCGAACCCGTCGCGCGGATGGCTTGGACCGCCGTCGCCGCTCTGCTCCTCTCCTCGCTCGCCGTCGCGCGCGCCGAGGACGACGCGGCGCCGTCTCCCGCCAATTGGGGCTCGCCGTCCGTCGACGGCGGCGCGCGCTGCGCGAGCCTCGCCGAGGCGAGGCGATGGCGCGTGAGGACGGCCTGGCCGAAAGCGTCGCCGAACGCAGCTGCCGCGCGATCATCGCCGCGTTCGCGGACTTGAGAGCGCGACGAATGGCGGCGGCGGGCCGGCGCGGCGGCGGCGACGAAATGATCAGGCGGCGGCGCGCGCGAGGCGGAACTGGCCGACCAGCGCGGCGAGCTCTTCCGTCTCGCTCGACATCGTGCGGCTGGCGGCGGTCGATTCCTCCGCCACGGCGGCGTTCTGCTGGGTCGCCTGGTCCATGTCGCCGATCGCGGCGTTGAGCTCGTCGAGGCCGCGCGACTGCTCCTTCGCGCCCTCGGCGATCGTCTCCACCACCTGATTGATCTCGTTGACCTCGGCGACAATCCGCCGCAGCGCTTCGCCGGTCTGGCCGACCAGGACGACGCCCTGGCGCACCTGCGACGCCGAAACGGAGATGAGGCCCTTGATCTCCTTGGCCGCCCCGGCCGAGCGCTGGGCGAGCGCCCGCACTTCGCTGGCGACCACGGCGAAGCCGCGGCCGGCCTCGCCGGCGCGCGCCGCCTCGACGCCGGCGTTGAGGGCCAAGAGGTTGGTCTGGAAAGCGATCTCGTCGATGACGCCGATGATCTGACTGATCTGGGTCGACGACTTCTCGATGTCGCTCATCGCCGCCACCGCCTTGCCGACGACTTCGCCGCTGCGCTCGGCGTCGCTCTTGGCGGCGGCGACCAGCTCGCGCGCGTGGGTCGCGCCGCTCGCCGCGGCGCGCATCGTCGCGGCGATCTCATTCAGGGCGGCGGCGGTCTCCTCCAGGCTCGCCGCCTGCTGCTCGGCGCGTTTGGACAGGTCGTCGGCGGCGGTCGAGATCTCGCGCGAGCCGGAATGGATGACGCCGGTGGCGCCGGTGACGCCCTTCATCGCCTCCTCGAGCTGGGCCATCGCGCGGTTGAAGTCCTCCTTCAGCCGGCGGTAGCTTTCCGGCAGGTCGGCGGAGACGCGATAGCTCAAGTCCTTGGCCGCCAGCCGCGACAGGCCGGCGCCGAGGGCGGCGGCCGCGTCCTCGAGCTGCCGGCGATGCTCGGCCTCGCGCGCGTCGCGGGCGGCGCGCTCGGCGTCGAGCGCGCGTCGCGCCGTCTCCGCTTCTTGGTCGAGGCGGCGCTTCTCGATCGCCGCGCCGCGGAACACCTCGACCGCGGCGGCCATCGATCCCAATTCGTCGCCGCGCCCGCGCGCGGGCACTTCAAGCGCGGTCTCGCCTTCCGCGAGCCGGCGCATCGCTTGGGTCATGCCGGAGATCGGCTTGGCGATCGCCCGATGAAGCGCCCACCCGATCGCCGCCGCGCCGCCGAGCGCCAGGACGGCGCCGGCGAGTTCGGCGTAACGCAGAAAGGTGAGCGCGGCGGCCCCCGCGGCTTGGCTGTTCGTCTGCGACGCGACGGCGACCTGGCGCGCGCTCTGCAACGCGTCGCGGAAACCCTGCATCAGCTCGCTGCCGCGCGGCGACTTGGCGACCTCGATCGCTTGGTCGGCGGTCGCCGGATCGCGCGTGAGATTGACCTCCGGGTCGCCGATCTCGCGCCGCCAATCGTCGGCGGCCGCGGCGAGCTTCTCCACCGCGTCGATCGCCGCGGCGGCGTCAGGCGCGGCGCGCGCGTCGGCGCGAGCTTGGGCGAGAGTCTCGTCGAACTGCTTGCTCGCCGCCGCGTAGAGACTGGCGTGCCGCTCCTTGCGCACGATGATGAAGCCGCGCGCCGTCTGCGATTGATCGTAGCGCGCCGCGGCGAGCCGCTCGACGTCGACCAGCATCGCCTGCGCGGCGACGTTGGCCGCCTCAGCGCGCTCGACGCGCGCCGCCGCCGCTAGGATGGCCGCCCCCGCCGCGGCGAAGACGATCAGGACGCCGGCGAAGCCCAGCGTGAGCTTGCGCGCGATACGCATGTTGGCGAGAATCATGGAACCGGCTCTTCGTGCTCGGAGACGGACATGCCCGTTGCGGGCGTGGGCGCGCGATGCGACTTAATGTCTGGAAGCGCAAGGAGGTCAGGCGCTTCCTCGACGCCGCGGTCAGCCTAGCGAATCCGGGTTATGCCGACGTTAACGTTCGCCGCTTCAGCGCAACGCCGCCAGGGCCCCGTCGATGACGAACTGCACCGCCAGCGCGGCCAGCACGACGCCGAGCATGCGGGTGAGCACGATCGCGCCAGTCGCGCCGAGCCAGCTTCCGATGCGCTCCGCGGCGATGAGGGTGACGAGGGTGACGACCATGGTCAGCGCGACGATCGCCATCAGGCTGGTCAACGCCAGCCAGGCGCCGCCGGCCCGGTCGGCGAGCAGCACTGTGGCGGTGATGGTGCCCGGCCCCGCCATCAGCGGTATCGCCAACGGGAACGCGGCGATGTTGCGAACGTGGGCGGCGATCGCCGCCTCGTCGGTCAGCTTGCCTTTGCGCTCCCGCCTCAGCTCGAACACCATGTCGAAGGCGATGTAGAGCAGCAACAACCCGCCGGCGATACGGAACGCGGGAATGCTGACGCCGAGCTCGTTCATCATCGCGCGGCCGCCGAGCGCGAACGCGGCGAGAATGCCGAAGGCGATCAGGCAGGCGCGCAGCGCCACCTCGCGCTTGGCGGCGCGGGTCATGCCGAGCGTGAGACCGACGAACGCCAGCGCCAAGCCCGGCGGATCGAGCGTCACCAGCAGCGTCGCCAGCGCGGTCTTGAGATCGTCGAGCCCCATCGCGCGCCCCTCCGACGGGCGTGAAAGACGGCAAAGGCGCGCTCCGGTCAAGGCGGCGCGCGCCGAGTCGGCTCGGGGCGCGTCCGCTGCGCTCATAACGGATTGAGAAAAAACGACAAAATAAGCGCCGCGGCAGGCGCGGCGAAAGTGGCGGCGGCGCGCGGAATCGGCTACAAATCAAGGACGAAGATTCGTCCTGGGAATCCCCACATTGAGCGAACCGAACGACCAGCGGCCCGCGCCCGGCGGCTCGGCCGACATCAAGCCTGTCTCGATCCTCGACGAGATGAAGCGCAGCTATCTCGATTACGCGATGAGCGTGATCGTCGCTCGCGCGCTGCCCGACGCGCGCGACGGGCTGAAGCCGGTGCACCGGCGCATCCTCTACGCCATGCGCGAGGCGAACTTCACTCCTGACCGCCCCTACAACAAGTCGGCGCGCACGGTCGGCGACGTGATCGGCAAGTACCATCCGCACGGCGACTTCGCAGTTTACGACGCGATGGTGCGGCTGGCGCAGGATTTCTCGATGCGCGCGCCGCTGGTCGACGGCCAGGGCAATTTCGGCTCGATCGACGGCGATCCGCCCGCCGCGCAGCGCTACACCGAGTCGCGGCTCGCCCCTCCGGCGATGGCGCTGCTCGATGACCTCGACAAGGACACCGTCGACTTCCGCCCCAACTACGACGAGAAGGACAAGGAGCCGGTCGTCCTGCCGGCGCGCTTCCCTAACCTGCTCGTCAACGGCGCCGGCGGCATCGCGGTAGGCATGGCGACCAACATCCCGCCGCACAATCTCGGCGAGACGATCGACGGCCTCTTGGCCCTGATGGACAAGCCCGACATCTCGGTCGACGAGCTGATGGAGTATGTTCCGGCGCCGGACTTCCCCACCGGCGGCGCGATCCTCGGCCGCTCCGGCGTGCGCGCCGCCTACGCCACCGGGCGCGGCGCGATCATCATCCGCGCCAAGGTGAAGGTCGAGGAGTTGCGCAAGGATCGCGAGGCGCTGGTCGTCACCGAGATCCCCTACCAAGTCAACAAGGCGACGCTGATCGAGAGGATCGCCGAGCTGGTGCGCGAGAAGCGCGTCGAGGGCATCGCCGACCTGCGCGACGAGTCCGACCGCGAAGGCATGCGCATCGTCATCGAGCTGAAGCGCGAGGCGATCGCCGAGGTGGTGCTCAACCAGCTTTGGCGCTTCACCGCGATGCAGACGAGCTTCGGCGCCAACATGATCGCGCTCTCCGGCGGCAAGCCGGTGATGATGACGCTCAAAGACATGCTCGTCGCCTTCCTCGATTTCCGCGAGGAGGTGGTGTCGCGGCGGACCAAGCATCTGCTCGCCAAGGCGCGCGACAGCGCGCATCTCCAGGTTGGCCTCGCCATCGCGGTGGCCAACATCGACGAGGTCATCCGCCTGATCCGCTCCTCGCCCGACCAGGCGGCCGCGCGCGTCGCGTTGATGGAGCGCGCTTGGCCGGCGCGCGACATGGCGCCCTTGGTGGCGCTGATCGCCGATCCGCGCCATCGCCTCGCCGAGGACGGAACGATGCGGCTCTCGGAAGAGCAGGCGCGCGCCATCCTCGAATTGCGCCTGGCCCGCCTCACCGCGCTCGGGCGCGACGAGATCGCCGACGCGCTCAACAAGCTCTCCGCCGAGATCGCCGACTATCTCGCGATCCTCGGCTCGCGCGCGCGGCTGATGGGCATCATCCGCGACGAGCTCGCCGCGGCGAAGGCCGCCTTCGCCGATCCGCGCCGCACCGAGATCCTCGACAGCGAAGCCGACATGGACGACGAGGACCTGATCCAGCGCGAGGACATGGTGGTGCTGGTCAGTCACGGCGGCTACATCAAGCGCGTGCCGCTGTCGACCTATCGCGCGCAGCGTCGCGGCGGCAAGGGCCGCTCGGGCATGGCGACGCGCGAAGAGGACTTCGTCGCGCGGGTGTTCGTCGCCTCGACCCACCAGCCGGTGCTCTATTTCTCGTCGAAGGGGCAGGTCTACAAGGAGAAGGTGTGGCGCTTGCCGCTTTCGGCGCCGCAGGCGCGCGGCAAGGCGCTGGTCAACCTGCTGCCGATCGAGGCGGGCGAGCGCATCACCACCATCATGCCGCTGCCGGAGGACGAGGCGAGCTGGGAGAGCCTCGACGTGATGTTCGCCACCACCGGCGGCGCGGTCAGGCGCAACAAGCTCTCCGACTTCGCCCAGGTCAATCGCGCCGGCAAGATCGCCATGAAGCTCGACGAGGGCGAGAGCATCGTCGACGTGCAGATCTGCTCGGAGAAGGACGATGTGCTTCTGACCACGGCGCTCGGCCAGTGCATCCGCTTCGCCGTCGACGACGTGCGGGTGTTCAAGGGCCGCGACTCGATGGGGGTGCGCGGGATCAGCCTCGGCGAGGGCGACAGCGTCATCTCGCTGGCGATCCTGCGCCAGTTCGAGGCGACGAGCGAGGAGCGCGCCGCCTACCTGAAGATGCGCCGCGCCATGGCGGGCGAAACCGGCGACGAGCCTGCGAACGGCGAGGCGGAGGGCGAGGCCGAGAGCGAAGAGGAGGGCGAGGGCGAGGCGCCGGTGGGCGCCGCGCTGACGCCCGAGCGCTACGCCGGCATGTCGGCGGGCGAGCAGACTATCCTCACCGTCTCGGAGCACGGCTACGGCAAGCGCACCTCGTCGTTCGAGTACCGGGCGGCGGGGCGCGGCGGCAAGGGCGTCGTCGCCATGGCGGTCAACCCCCGCAACGGCAAGCTGGTCGCCTCCTTCCCGGTCGAGGAGAGCGACGAGATCATGCTGGTCACCGACGGCGGGCAGCTCATCCGCGTGCCGGTCGGCGGCATCCGCGTCGCCGGCCGCGCGACCCAGGGCGTGATCGTCTTCGACACCGCCGAGCAGGAGCGCGTCGTCTCCGTCGAGCGCATCTCCGAGCCGGACGGCGAGGAGGAGGAGAGCGAGGCGGGGGACTGAGGGCGGCGGGATGCGTCCCGCTCCAGCGACAAGCCGTCATCCGGCGGCGCTGACGCGCCGCCACCTTCTCCCGCAAGGGGAGACGGGAGCGCGCGGCGCGCGTCTCCGCCCTCTTGCCCGCCGGCCGCGCGCGGGCTAGGCCATCGCCATGCCGCGCGCCGCATTTTATTCCGGATCGTTCGACCCGATCACCAACGGCCACCTCGACGTCATCGTCGGCGCGGCGGCTTTATGCGACCGGCTGACGGTCGGCGTCGGCACCAATCCCGCCAAGGCCGCCCTGTTCTCGGTCGAGGAGCGGCTGAAGCTGATCCGCGGCGCCGCCGGGCCGGCGCTCGCCGCGACCGCTTGCGCGCTCGACGTGGTCAGCTTCTCCGGCCTGGCGATCGAGGCGGCGCGCGCCGCCGGCGCGACCATCATCGTGCGTGGCTTGCGCGACTCCACCGACTTCGATTTCGAGATGCAGATGGCGGGGATGAATCGCGCCATCGCGCCGGAGCTGCGCACCGTCTTCGTCCCCGCCTCCGCGCCGGTCAGGCCGATCACCGCGACGCTGGTGCGGCAGATCGCCGCGATGGGCGGCGACGTCAGCTCCTTCGCGCCGGCCAACGTCGTCGCGGCGCTGAAGGCGAAATTCGCCAAACCGGCCTGACGCGCCTCGGCGCTCAGGCGTCGGAGAAGGCGGCGCAGCTTCCGCCGCCGCCGCACGCCTCCATCGGCGCGCCGCAGGGGGCGAGCGCCGGCGCGCTGTCGCCGCCCTTGGCCGGCGCGGCGATCAGCGAAAGCTGGCGCTCGAGGTCAGCGCCGCCGCAGGCCTTGCAGACCGGCGTCTCGCCGGACGTCACCAGCGTCTCGAATTCCTTGCCGCAGGCGCGGCAACGATAGGCGTAAAGCGGCATCGACAGGCCTCGTCGTGGAAATAACGTTCAGCCGCTTGCATCTGTCGCAACCCCGAGCGGATTTCAAGCGCCGCGGCGCCAACGGCGCGCTTGACGGCGCCGTCGGCCTGTGGTGGGGCCTCGGCGATGCCCGCCTCGCTCGCTCCCCTTCTCGCCACTGGTTTCCTTCTCGGCTGGTCGGTCGCCTGGCCGCCCGGGCCGATCAACGCCGAGAGCGCCCGCCGCTGCCTCGCCCGCGGCTTCTGGGCGGGGTTCATCGTGCTCATCGGCGCCTGCAGCGGCGATGCGCTGTGGGCCGTGCTGGTCTCGTTCGGCGTCGGGCTGTTGTTCACGGCGCCGCTGACGCGCGAGATCATGGGGATCGTCAGCGTGCTGCTGCTCATCGCGCTGAGCGTCCTGTTCCTGCGCGCCGCCTGGCGCGCGCTTTCCCGCGCGCCCGCGGCGGCGCCGACGCCGCCGCGCTTCGACGCGCTCGGCGCCGGCTATCTGCTCGGGCTGGGGATGGCGTTGACCAGCCCGTGGAACGTCGCCTTCTGGCTCGCCGCGATCGGCCGGCCGGAGATGGCCGGCTACGCGCTCGCCGAGCTGCTGACGATGGCGGCGGCGGTGCTCTCCGGCGCGCTGACCTGGGCCGTCATCTGGGCGAGCGCGGCGACGCTTCTCGGCCGGCGCGCCGCGGGCGGCGGCGGCCGCTGGTGGACCTTCGCCGTCGATCTCGCCACCGCCGCGCTGATGGCCGTCTTCGCCGCCCATTCCGCCGCGCGGCTGGTCGCGGGATAGGGGACTCGCGCCAAGCGGCCGGCGGCGGGCGCTGCGGCCGCTTCGGGCGGGCGACGCCAATTCGAGCGTTGACTCCGATCGTGCTCGCCTTGCTTCGCGGCCGCGTCCCTTCTATGGCAGGGGCCGCTTGTCAACCCGGCGGGAGTCCCATGGCCGAACCGCAACGCGCCCGCATCGCCGCGCCCCGTTTGACGGGCGGGCGGCTGCTTGTCGTCGAGGCGCGATTTTATGAGGCGATCAGCGCCCTTCTGCTCGAAGGCGCGCGCAGCGCGATCGCGGCGGCCGGCGCCGCCTGCGACGTGGTCAGCGTGCCCGGTTCGCTGGAGATCCCGGCCGCGATCGCCATCGCGCTCGATGCGGCGAGCGCGGCAGGCCGCCCTTACGACGGGGCGGTCGCGCTCGGCTGCGTGGTGCGCGGCGACACCTTCCATTTCGAGATCGTCGCCGGGGAATCGGCGCGCGCCTTGATGGACCTCGCGGTGGCGCGCAAGCTGCCGCTCGGCAACGGCATCCTCACCGTCGACGCGCTCGAGCAGGCCGAGGAGCGCGCCGACCCGAAGGGCGGCGACAAGGGCGGCGACGCGGCGCGCGCCGCGCTGACGCTCGCCGTCCTCAAGCGCGCCGGCGCGGCGAAATGAGCAAGGCCGAGCGTCGCGCCGCCG
>Ga0326727_10008200_pt1 | contig 26759 bp, 28 predicted proteins | sample MB2enrmetagenome_FD_207643 | JGI IMG/M metagenome (GOLD analysis project Ga0326727, IMG submission 207643) | Lab enriched peat soil microbial communities from McLean, Ithaca, NY, United States - MB29MY | ecosystem: Environmental > Terrestrial > Soil > Wetlands > Peat | place: USA: New York...
ACTGAAGATATCCGAACGGTGACCCACCGCTTGGCCGCGTACCTGCTCAGGCGACATGTAGCCGGCAGTGCCCATAACTACACCCACCGCGGTCGGCGTAGCAGCGAGGGTAGCAGTATCGGCTGTCCCGGCTGCCCTGGTCTGCTTCGCTAAGCCAAAATCCAGGATCTTCACCCGTTCGTCGCGTGTGACGAAGACGTTCTCCGGTTTGAGATCGCGATGTACGATTTCTTTGTCATGCGCCGCTGCCAATCCATTCGCTAGTTGCAGGACGTATTCGGTCACTTTGCGCTGCGGCAACGGATTCCTATTCATTCGCTCGCGGAGTGTCTGACCTTCCAGCAATTCAGACACAAGGTAGTGAATGCCGTCCTGCACTCCGACATCGTAAATCGCAAGAAGATTGGGATGATTCAGCGCGCTCAAGACCCTCGCTTCCTGCTGGAACCGTTGCAGGCGGTCGAGATCAGACGAGAATGAGTCGGGAAGAACCTTGATGGCAACCTCGCGCCCCAACCGCGTGTCGCGGGCGCGATATACCTCACCCATACCGCCAACGCCCAGCGGCGACTGGATTTCGTAGGGCCCGAGTTTCGTGCCAAAGGCCAGAGCCATGGGTGCGTGTAATTATAGCCTGCACGGCACTCGCAGCGGATGCGGTGATTCTGGATGGTTTGGCAAACCGGACATTGGGATTTTCTCTTCGATTCAACACCTAAAAAGGCGGCTGTGACGAGGGGGAAAGACGGACTGATTCAATTGTCCAGGTCGGCTGCGCAAGCTCATCCTTCTCGTGCGTGCTGCAGAAAATCACGCAGCGTCTGCTTCGAGTCGGCGAGAAATACCGCCGGGAAGCGCTTCCGTCCGGCCAAGCTCGACCAGAGGCCAGCAAAGCCGCTCGGATGAGTTGTCAGTCGGACGGCGTCACTCGGATGGGTGAATTCGCTGGCAAAATATGCGTTCTCCCAGCCTGACAGGGAGCCAACACTTGTCTCTTCTGGGACCCTCATGCTGCCCAGGCAGACTCGCCCGTCCGCGTCGGTGTTCCAGTAGGGAGCGTTCTTCAACCGCGTATCGGCTGTAGGCCGGCGGGCTTCGGCAAGTGCGCGCACGAACAGTTCCCGCCCATGGATCAGGAACACCAGCGCCGGGTGCGGATACATTCTGCCGTTCAGCTTTTTCGTCTCGGCATTTTCTTCGCCGAAGAACATCAACCGCGGTTGCGCCCGGCTCCACCAGCCGATCATCTCCGGCGTTCTTGCCAGCACATGTTCCGGCAAAACCTCCGCTGCCATGCTCGCGCCCAAGCCGGCGGCCAGCGTCTCAAGAAACCCCGTTGTAACGGACTGGCCCGCGCACAAGTACGGTACCTTATCCGGCAGGTACTTCACCTCGTGCAACGTAGCAAAGGTTCTGTTGCCTTCCTGATACAGGAGGACGGCCTGCTTCAGGCTGAAAATTCGGTTGTCTCCGATCCGCACGTGGGCGTTCATGGCTGCTCCTCGCGAGCAATCACTCCCTCTTCGTTACCGGGCATCAAGTCAATCAGTCGACTGGCGGCAGCGAGTGTGTCGCACACCACGCCCAGCGTTCGGAACCCTTGCCATACGCCGGTCGGATCGGAAAGCTTGAGGGGAATGATGAGATTGGGTTGGGGCGTCACTTCCATTGCCGTCTGAGCCTCATCGTCAAAACATCCCACCACGGCGTCGCCCGATGAGAACGCTGCGAGCAGACACGGCAGTGGCGGATTGCTGTCCATGAGTTGCTCCCCCATGTCCTCAGTGAACTCCGGCCGTTTGGCGCGCTTCGAGATCGAACACAGATCCAGCAAGCCCTTGACCAGTGCCTTCACTTTTTGGCTTCGTATCCTCTGGCTGAGATCCTTAAGACCTCGGAGACTCAGGGACGGCTCTTTGAGACACTTTGGCGTACATCCCTCAATGTCCGGCACTTCGTACTGTTCGGCATCCTCTTCGCCTTCATACCATTCGCGCAGCATCTCCACCCGCTCTTCGGCGTCGTGGTAGTCGTAGACCCGCACCCAGCGGTTGAGTGATCCAACGAAATGCTTGAAGAACGTAGCCGGCAGGCGCGGATGTACTTTCCCGAGCAGTTCAATGATTGGATTCAGAACCACGAATGCTGCTCCATCCGGATCGACGATCAGGTAAAGAGTGCCTTCCTGTGCTCGCTCATCCGAGTAGTCAACCAGCCGGTCGCTGAGTATGAGATCCAGATCGAAACGTCGGTCGATCGAAGCGCCGCCATGACCACGTATCCATCGCTGGAGAGTCAGCAATAAGCACTTGGTCGGCTCTTTTCCGCTCTTCTCCCAGTCTTCCACGGCCGCGATATCGGACTTCACGAGGATCTCGGCCAACGCAATTACCTCGCGATCATCCGCGGAGAAACGCTGCTCAGTCGGAACCTTCTTCAACGTAGGCAATACAACTTCGCACGGCGGGGCCATTAACTCGTCGGCGGTAAGGACCCTCCTGGTGGCGACAGCCGTTTGCCGCGGTGCCAGCGTGAGCAGTACTCGACCGCCCGCGCTAACAGGGTTGAGCACACTTGCAGTTCTTGGCATTGCAAGAACCTCCCGAGTGCGGTTTCACCGCGCGAGTGGCGGTCCGCCGTCAGTTCCCCAAGCTCCCGCAGTACCACCTCTTTGCGTTTGTCACCTGAATGATTGCCTCGCAGTTTTCGAGCCATGATGTTGGTATCTCCTGGTTCCGAGTGTCGGTTTCAGCGCACCTATGCATCCAGACTGGTTTGGGATATGCTCAAGGCCGAACGCGAGACTGGTTTCCGCCCATCGGCCTGCAGGCCGCGCCAAAGCCACGGACCATGTCTCGTGTCGAGGGGGCCGGGCCGCCGTTCGCAACCTACGATGGTTCCGCTGAAACGGCGGCCTCTTGTTGGTGGCTTCGAGCATGACGTGAATGACCGACAGCGGTCATCGCTGTGGTGCCTTCACTACGTCCTCCGTTCGGCTCACCCCTTGGTTCCGATAGCGCGGACAAAGCTGTACTGCAGGTGCTCGCCAGACGCTTCCGGTCCTGTAATTACAGCTGTCGCCAGTTCCGGGTACTCGTTGCTGTAGATGTTCTTTACTTCTTCCGGCGTCATCCGCGGATCCGGGTCCGGTAGTTTCAGGCCGTTGTATGAAAAGCTGCGAGACAGCGCTTTTGCGTCGATCATGGCGTTGCAATTCTCCCTTCTTCTTCGGTTGTCTGCGCCGGCGGTTCAGTAGAGGTTGGCTGTGGAGCGAACAGGCTCGGCGTCTCGGCTGTGCTTGGCACGGGCGCCGGTGCTTCCTGCTTGGGCGGCGACTGGTCAGACTTCGGGGCCTGCTGACTGGCCTTCGTCCGTTGTCGCGCCGCCTTCGCAGCCGCGTCCATTTCGGCCTTCGCTTCCGCCAGCGTGTTACCGAGCTGCATGTGAGAGTCGACGTAGCTGGCAAGATGTTTGCCCAGCTCTGCATCCAACTCCTCGGCTGATCCCGTAAAGCTCAGGGGAGTCGTCAGCGCCTGGTCCTCGCTCTCCTTCACTCTTGCGGGAATCACGTTCACCTTCAGCTTCTCGCCAAGGCGGGCAACTGTGATCAACAGGGTCCGCTCTATGAGCAGGGGCATTAGTTCGACAAACACGTTCGTTTCCCTCCTTAAAACTGCTTTTGGTTTGAGATTTTGAGAATCTAGGAGTGACGTCCAGAAAGCGCCGGAACGGGCACACAACCGTAGTGGTCAGGGTGATAGGGGGCGGTGGGTGCCCGTTCCTGTCCGCGGCTCTTCCAAGATGGAGAGGTTTCCGCAGATCTCGTCAATCTTGATCTGTCTTCATTGACAGTAGGCCAACACGATCCTCATATGTGACAACTTGAACTCGAACTAGCGGACACCGCTGGCGAGGTTCCGTGTATCGGACACAAGCATCCCGTCCCTGCCTCCCGCCCTTTTGCCCGACGCGCCAAGTGACCGACGCAGTTGCGGGTTTTGAGGCGATTTATCAACAGTTATCGTGCTAAACCCAGCTATGCTGGTGCTAATCAATTCACAACAAAGATTTTCGAGCGGGTTGTCTTCTTACCCTTCGGAAACTTGCAGACGCCATCGTTTTCGCCGCGCCAGTAGTTCCAGCACGAGCCGCATCCGACCACGATCGCCGAGCCAAAATGGAAAACGTGATGTTTTCAGGCAGCGCCGGCGGCCCTACGGTCTCAGGCGGTAGCTATCGCCCAGTTTTCCCGCTGCCTGCAGGTGTTTTCTCGCTCTCACCAACTCAGCGATCTGCCGGATATGTCCCAGATCGTGCATGGTCCACTCATGCAGCATTTGTTGCAGGGTGATTTCGCCGGCCTCCCGGTGCCTCGCGCGACGTTCACCGGCGCTTCGCGGCAAGGTCCGCAGATACTCCACGTTGGTCTCGCGCCGCTCTTCAAAATGGTCGAAGGCATCTTCCGCATTGGCATTGCGGTACAACTCCAGGTACATCTGCGCATCATCCGGCTCGAACTCCGGCAGTTCCTCACTCACGAACTGGTCCACGCGTGTTCGATAGCAGTGGCCCTCGGAATGGGAAAGATGCGCGAGCACTTCCGCTACCGAAAAGCGGTCGGGCGCAGGCTTCCATTCGGTGTCTTCGACCGACAGGTCGCAGATCAATCCGCGCAGGATCGCGGGGGTCGCTTCCAACTGGTCGAGGCAGTCTAATTCCAATTCTTGCGTCATGCGATTCAGCCTACGATGTTCTCTCCGCCGTCTACATGCAGCGTATTGCCAGTGACCCAGTAGGTGGCCGGATGGCACAAGGCCGCGATACAGCGCGCCGTGCTAACTCGCACCTGTGAGACGACAGCACTGCTGAAGAGTGCGACGAAACTCAGCAAACGCAGCATGTCGAAGAGTATATCGCCCTTAGCCTCGGAGTGATGATTGACGAAATCAGACCTCTCCCCCCAAGGATCTGCGTGACGGTAGCGGCACCATCCGACAGCATGGCGTACAGGTTCAAGTCTTGCCTCTCACACCTCATAGACTGGCAATCCGTCAAGCGCTACAGCTTCGTAGCGTACCTGCTATCCCTAGAATGGAATCTCATCCGCAGCTTCCACTTGAGCCGGCTCCATGCCGGGTTCCGCGCTGGGCATTTCTCTCTTTCCTTCCGGCCTATTATCCCGCGACCATAGCAAAACAATGTCCCGGGCAACAATCTCTGTCCGGTATTTCCTTTCGCCACTCTGCTTGTCTTCCCAGGTCGATGTCTGCAGCTTGCCTTCAACGTAGAGCTTCGCTCCCTTGCGGACGTACTCTCCCACAATCTCCGCCAAACGCTGCCAAGCCACAACGCTGTGCCACTCCGTCCTGTCCTGCCACTGATCGCTCTTGTCTTTGAAGCGTTCGTTGGTGGCGAGGCTGAGCTTGGCGACAGGAACTCCACTGGCCATGTACTTGACCTCAGGATCCTGACCAACGTTCCCCACCAGGATTACCTTGTTCACGCTTCTTGCCATATCACACTCCCAGTTGCTTTGATTTATGAGCACCCGCTGGTGCTGCCACACTCCATGCAGCGATAGCAGGAGCCGTTTCTCACCATCAGCGAGCCGCAGATCACACACACGGGGGCATCTCCCAACCCGACAACCTGCCCAAGTGCCCTGACCACGCTGCCTAGTTCACGCTGAATTTGGCCTGAACTCTGCGGCTCAAACAGGGTTCCTTGCTCACTTTTCAGAAAACGTAATTCAATCCAGCGAAACAAATAGTCCATGAGTGACTTGGCGTAGCCAATCTTCGGATTACCCGACCATCCGCTCGGCTCAAACCGTGTGTGGCTGAACTTGTCGCATAGAACCTTCAACGGTACGCCATACTGCAAGGCCAGGGACACCGCGGTTGCGAACGAATCCATCAGCCCGGACACAGTCGAGCCTTCCTTGGACATCCGGATAAACATTTCACCAGGGACACCGTCCTCGTACAGACCGACCGTTACATAGCCTTCCTGTCCGCCCACAGAGAAGTGATGGGTCAGGCTGCGACGCTCGTCCGGCAGACGTCGCCTCACTGCTGGCGGGCAATCCGCGCCCACGGCAGGCGTCATTGTTATCTGTCTCAGCCCGTCACTTACCGCCTCCGGCCCCGTTTTCGGGGAATCCCGTTCGCTGTCCTCAATGCTCACAATCTCCTTTGCCGACATCACCCACCTCGCCATTCGACCGCGCGATGCCTGGTCCGTGGGCACGCAGAAGCCTCACCTCACGTCCTCGCTTTTCCGAAACAACACCGCAACTTGGTCCTGATAGACCAGTTCCCAATCTCTTCTTTCTCGCAACACGCTTGCTAGAGCTGAATCAACTGGAAGGAGCGCTGCGTTCACTCCGTGGCGTGCAAGGATATTGCTCCAGTCGGGAGCTGCCTGCCATGCTCGCAAACCTTCTTTCACAAAAGCGGGGCCGTAAAAGTCCGTTCGGCCGTCGTTGAAGACCTTGATCGCGGGCCATGCGCGGTAGATCAAATAGCCGCCCCATTGCCAACTGCAAAACAGCCTCGTTGTGGAGCCAGGTTCGTGTTCGACAACGCTTGCAGCCTGCACCGGAAACTGAGTGGGATCAAACTCCGCGCGCAGCCTGTTCATGCGGCCAGGGTGCGCTAGCAGGACTCCTATCACGATCATCCCCAGGGCAGGCGCGAGGGCCGCACGCGCGCCTATGTTGCTGGCAATGCTGCCCAGATCGTTTTCAACCTCAGCAAGAGCCTTTGCTGCCGCTCCCATCGGCGTTGTTCGCCATCGATCTTGCGCATAGGCCATCCATTCCCTGACCGCAAGCGCGGTACCTGGAAGTGACACTACGGCGAAGATGGGTATGTTGCGAGCAGACAGCAAAGCAAGATGCGCCCAACTCAACGGCAACAGCACATGCACCAGTCGGCCTTTGCCCAAATTCCACAAGGCCGCACCGATTGCCAGCACGAGTAGAGTCTCGAAGTACGCTGCCGACTGCCACTCAAAATCGACCGGGCGAAACTCACTGATGTATTGCAGGTAGAACGGTGAACCGAGGTATTGAATTACGTGCACGTGGAGGTGATACCCATACGGATTGAACAGGTTCGCAATTAAACACGATGCTGCGGTGAGTCCGTACACTCGTGCTCGATCGCATTCGTGGGGGCGCGCGATATGTAGCAGTTGTTCCCCAGCAGCAGCCGCGCCATAAGTGACGACGAGCACAATACCCACGAAAAAGCCGCCGTGCAGATTCACCCAGAGGATTGTTAGAGCGGGCAATGCCACAATCAGTCTGCGGTTGCCACGCTCGACGCGGTTCAGCACGCAACAGAACAGACCCGCCATGAGTGGGGTGACTAGGTGAGGACGCGCCAGCCAGTGCACCGTCGCAGCTCCCATCGCAAGCCACGTAAGAAGCAACGAGACCAACCGGTACCCCGATTCAGCAGCGGCGGCCCTGTACACGACTAGCGATGTCGTACAGAGAATGACAAAGCTGGCGAAAACTACTGCGGGCAGACCGCCGTGGCTATGCAACCATCCCATGGCCAGATCCGACAGCCACTCCCACGCGAACCACGTTTGTCCATTCTTCGTGAATGAAAACAAATCTGTGGTGGGGACGTGGCGGTTCTTGAGGATCCACTCGCCCGTCCGGATGTGCCAGCCAGTGTCCGAATCACCGAGAAGCCACTTGACCCCGGTTGTGCAGGAGAAAAAGACAACGATCGGGATGAGGAAGGCTGCATCGGAGAGCGATGGCAATAGCCATCCCCACCGCTTGATCGCAGCGGCATGTGCATCGAGCCCCACTTCATTGACGGTTAAGCTAGCCATGAACGCGCCCTAGCGAATCGCTGAATCCTCGACCGGCGGCACCGTTGACTCTCGGTCGTCGGTCGGCCCCCGGGAGCATATGCGGTCCCTCTTCACTCCGGCCCGCTTGCCGGCGCACAAGCGGCTGCGTATCGTTCCGTGCCGTCTGGCCCCCCAACCAACGATTGAAGATGTGGATCATCAGCGGAGTCCCGGATAGCGCCGCAAGAAAAGCGCCTCCTGGATTCAGGTGTAGCCCGCCGCCTATGACTACGAACAGGAAGGTAAACAGGCACGCGCCCAGAGCATATTGCCTCATCTTGCCCACGGCTCACCTCCACAACAATTCGGAAACCACGCAACCGACACCCGCACTTTGTTCCGCCCCCGGTCAGCTTGCGATGGTTTCGGCCCCAATCGAAGTCGATGTTTCCTTTCGGTCCCCTGCATTGTTCGGCGCTTGGGGCGTGACCGTCGCTTCGCCTCGCTCACCTAGCGGGACTGGCGTCGTCGAAGGCCGCGGCCTCAAGTAGTGCGAGTGAACACAACGAAGGCAGGTCGCGCCGCGCACAGCCGCACGCGCCACGCCCAGAAAAGTCTCGGGGATCGGGATCGCTTCCCCCGCCAGGGAATAGAACGTTGGTACCACGTTGCCCGCTCGACTCTTGTCCTTCCCCCAGAGCTCCAGATCAATCCTGCCGTGGATTCCACGAAACAAGAGCGTCGTCTCCAGTTGAGGATGACTCCCGTTCTTCGGCTCCCCCAGTGCATGACGGGTGATGAGCAACTCGTAAGTGTGGTCTTTCCGCAGCATGTCCACGCGCACGAGAGTCTCGGCGATTACTACGGCATGGATTCCGTTGCATCCAATCGCCTCGACCGGATGCAGGCACTCAAGCGCGCGGCCATCCTCACCCGCAAACGTCACATACCGGCCAAGCTCACGCACCGCTCCGCCAGACTCCAAGCCACGAATCACGTACCGCTGTGCCAGATGTTGGTGCTGGACACTGACCGGCGAGTACGCGAAGATTCCTTCGTCCCTCAGCACGCGCAGCGCGCGTCGCGACAGCAAGAGTCCGGTTGCCCCCGTGAAGTTCCTATCTCGCATGGCTTTCTTCTCCTCGCTTTCCTACGCCGGCTGGCGTAGCCGAATCGGACGTCCCAGCGCAGCGCGGATCATTTCCTTCGTGCATCCGGCCCAACACTGATAAAAGCGGGGATTGGCAATAAGAATGGCTAGATTGTCCCCGACCTGATCCCCTCCGCTCGCCGCGCACGACGGACACCGGCCCACGTAGTTCCTTCCTGCCTTCCGTACTTCTCCTACGTGGTCCAGAATCCGGAACTCGGGGCGCACGGTTCGCCTCTCATACGGCACGGCCGGCGCCACCTCCCGTTGCCTCCGCGCAGCTCCAGGCGGCAGCTCTTTTCCGGCGACGAACTGCCTCATCTCTTCTTCCTTCACCTTGCGCAGCCGCTTGAGATAGTCCATCTGTGCTGCCAGCGTGTAGTCGGCACCGTAGAACCAGAAGCGTCTGCTTGCCCCGCGATGAATTCCCAAGGGTCCGCGGATCGCGTTCCCGAACGAGCCTGGATCAAGCTCATCATGCTTGGGGAATACTTCGATCCCGTCCACCAGTCCCGCGCCTTTCACCGGCACGCCCAGGGCAAGCGCGAGGTTGTAGATGTAAATCCGGCAATCTTTCGCCAGCAGCGGCGTCGCCAGAAAAATCCAGAGATGCCCGCCGCGCTTGCTCATTTCCAGTGCCGGTTCCACATTGTCCTGCAGCAACTGGTATTGCAGTTTCAGCAGGTCTTCCATCGCGTTCTTGTAATCCGCGTCGATGGCTACCCACTTGCACCGCTGGCTGCTGGGGTTGATGGCATACAACCCCACGGTCAGGCTGCCTTCGAGGTGCTTCCGAATGGTCTCGGCCGTCAGCATGACAGGCTCATCCGACCCGTTCCGCTTAGGGCGGAAATAGTAGTGCCGACCGGTCTCCGGGTGGGGCTTCATGGATTGGAGCGTGTATGCCCGGCGATTGACGAACAGTTCCACGTAGTCCCTGACGATTTGTGGACTGGCTTTCACGAGAAGATTCATCGCTCGCACCTCCCTTCCGCCCGCCTGCCGCCGGATGCTGCCCGTTGATAGACCTGAATCGAATTTCTGTCAAACGTGCCTCGCAACCCGTTGAAATCCCGTAGATCGCTCTTCTCAGGCAGCCGCGAATGGTGCTTTCCCGGCCTCAAGGAACCAGTTCAAACGACTGCGCAGCAGCCCGGGGCGCTCGACAAGGGTGAGTAAGGAGCACTCGTCGAGCAACCGCTCCATCTCACCCACGCTGTACCCTCCGTACTGGCTGTCTTCAAAGTCGACCCAGTACCAGATGCCCGGTTTCCGATCCAGCACATAGACGGCCCCTGAGTCCGCGTCTCCCGGAACCATCACAAACACCAGGAGGGAATCTGGAAACTCGATCCACTTCACCACCTTCACTTGTTCTGCCGCTTCGACCAGGCTGCGAACAGCTGTCGCCGGGTCACACCGCGGCCCCACAGTCAAAACTGCTTGCGTCGTCATTCGACCGAACATTGCCTTGCTCTCCTTTCCGGGCGTTAGCCCGCCGGAATCGCACACATCAACTGCGTTAGCGTCAATAGCTACGGGTCCGATTAACGGGCAGGTCCACACCGGACACCGAACACGCTCTTGCGTTGTTGGGGTTGTAACAGACAGGTCTTGACTCAACGGGCTTGGGCTACCAGTTGGGGCAGGTTGTGTCAGCCGGCTCCAGAGTCAGGCTCAACTCCTGCTTTGCTCGTGATCCGTTCGGGGACCGCGTTTGTCGGTCACCTCCGCTGCCTATAGGCTGCGAAGGGATGTTCCGCAGTGCCGTGATACCGCCAAAATGAATCAGTCGGAGGGAATCCCTCTGAGCTATTGCTTTGCTCCAGATTCTGCTGACGTATCTCCTTCAATACCGCCTGCCTTGCTGTCGGGTTCTTTCGTTGCTGGATGCGATTCTGGCGTGGTGCCTGACAACGTTGGCACCTGTTCCGTGTTCGCCTTGTTGTTTGCGAGGTCGCTGACGTTTGTGGGCCCGGCGGTTCCAGTGACCTCCTTGAGGCCGCCAGTGCGCGAACCTGCACTCGCACCCGAGGGGTGACTGTTACCCGCTTGCCTCTGCCCTCCGGGCGGCGATGCCTTGTGGGCATTGTTCAATGATGCGGAGGGCGTGGCAAGATGTGGCGGCGTGTGGTAAGCGGCGAAGAGATCGCCGCGAACAGGAGCAGCGAGCTTCGGTGAAACTTTGAATGTGCGTGCAATGAATGCACGCACAAGAGCGGCAAGACCGTCGGCGGAATTCGCAGCTGCCTTGTATCGCAACAGCACGTCGTCGCTCGGCGACCCGAATTGCATGCGCTCGATCGCGAGTGGCAGGTAGCGCGCCTCTTGGCTCTGGTCGAGCAATCGGCGTACGAGCTGGACGAGTTCGGAGGTGAATTCGGGTGGTGTGTGCAGCCGTGTCGTATCGATTTCAGTAGGCATTTTCAACCGGTTCGCCGTCAGTGCCCGCCGGACCCATTCAACTGTCGCCTTTGTCAAATCTATTGCCTGACCTGGGTCCTGGTCTCCGAATGTGAGACGCTTGGTCAGGTATTTCTCGATTTCTGTCGGCAAAACCCTACTTGAGTCTTCACAGATCGCGAGCAGGTATTGTGCGAACCGGACCAGCAACGCGGAGAACACGTATCGTGCACAAAGTCCGCGATCGTCCTCAAAGAGGGTATCGGAATACTGCGACAGCTCTGTAACCAGTCGCAGGAGTTTGTTTAGCAGACGGTATCTGAACGTCAGCCAACTCTCGATCTCGACGAACGCGAGTGCCGCGCGAAGAAATCGCCATACCTCGTCATCTTTGTCGCTCGCTTTCCTCCACGCGACGCGGGCAGCATCGAAGGTCATGTATTCGCTTCGACACGGCCACGCATCACCGGGGATGCCAATTGACTTCTCCCACGTGTCAAGGTGCTTAGTGGTGAACAATTCCACATCCAAACTGCGAGCGAACTCGGTGGCGTCCAAATCGACGTCCTCGGCGATCAAGTAGCTGCTGTCGGCCCGAAGCAAAGTGCGGACGCCGTTAAGCCACAATATACGATCGAGTAGCGCGAACTTTCCGGACTTGCATTCGACATGCCGGCGTGTGAGGTGAAATCCGCTAATGTACTCCGATACCAACACATCTATGTCAGTTGCCAGCATTCGACGATCGGCAGTCGCAGTGGGTGACAGGCCTCGTTCCGCGAAGGAACCCTGTGCAAGAAACAGCCGTTGCGCACGGGCTTCTAGTTGTGGGCCTGTGGTTGGGTCATTCATGTCAGTTAACTCTCTCTGAGCTTCTGGATGATTTCGCGTTCAGCCTCGGCGACTGGCGCGGGCACTTTGGCTCTTTCGCCGCGGAGTTGCTCGATCGAACCGAAACGGACGCCCTCCGAGATGTCGTTTTCAGTCATCGGGCGCGAACCCATTAAGCTTCCTGTTGTTATGATGTCGTGCACCTTCTCCACCGTGTCGCGCTGTACCAATTCGAGGAAGCTCTGCCCTGGTCTGAAATCCGAGCGGCGCACCTTCACAATTCCCGCTTGCTCGGATGTCACGTAATCGGTCCCGATCGCCGTGCACGGCCCAATTTCTCCGACGTTGAGCAGCTTCGATAGCAGCTTCTCGGGCGAAACAATCTTGCCCGTGCCAGCGCTGCCGAAGTACTGCCCGTTGCGAATGGAATCAAGGAAGATTTTGACACGATCACACATGTCCTCGCCGAACTCCGCTCCCATATCGGCGTAGAAGTGGGGCGTGGTCAAGAACCATCGTTTCGAGCCGTCAGACATCTGAATTTGTGTGCGGTTGATTAAACCTACCGAGAGCGCTAGCTGCAACATGTGTTCGGCATTGTGCTTGTGTGCCTCGGCGCGTAGAAGGTTTTCCGGCATTCCCTGATGCGATTTTACGCGATTGACAAATTCGATTATCATCGCGCGGTCGTTGGTCGAGAGCGGCGACAACGATTTCGCGGCCTTTACATTGAACCTTGTCCAGACGTGTTCGGAGTACAGAATCGGTTCGGGAAGGCCACCGCCCTCGACAAACACTACGATGTTGTAGCCCTTCGCCAGTTCGATGGCTAGCTTTGCGTGTTCCTCGCCAATGATCCCCGACAATGAGTGTGCAACTTCGGACTGAGGACGCGGCAACTCTGTGACCAACGCAAGCGCTTCAATGCAGCCGACAGCTTCTCGCGTCGGATCAAGGCTTACAAACAGATCGTCAACAGCAACCAGCAGCGGCTCGTACGTAAGAACCAGGCTTTCTATACTCTGTATCGTGCCGTCGGTAAGACGCTTCGTATACGCCAGGTTGCCACTCTCGAGCCATGGTAGCAATGTCTGCTGCAGTTCGCGCCGGGAGAACCCCTCATTAACAGCAAGCATCTGTGCCCGCTCTAACGAGATCTCACCGGCGTGCCGCAGTGCGGAGGCGAAGAGGCCCGCACGGCCGGCGATAGAGATCGCATCCAAAAATGCCGCGATGTTCTGGTCGGCGAGGCGCATCCCCTTCAGGCTTTTTGCCGCAGAGATGATGTGCTTTCCTCGTTCTGCGCTCACAAGACCCTTCCGAATTCCAGGTGGAACTCACCATTGTAATGTGCCTGGGCGACCGCCGAGCGCGCCGTGCGGTGTTTCACGGAAAAGCGTTAACCCGAGTTCTGTAACCCGGAATCTGACTCTCTCTAAGCCTATTGTCGGCAACACTGAAGTTGAGCTCCTGTGATAGGCACCTACGCGTGGGTCTCAGACCCAAGGCTGAACTTCGCTCCGCCGTCAGGTGGGCGGTATGGCAGCACAAGGATTGAGCACCAGATTCACATCCTGCCTGTTGCTGGCGGCCGAGCCTTGCTTCCCGAATTGGCGCCCGTTGAAACCGTGTCGGCGCTGCTGCGACTCGACTGCCAGTCTGCCATCTGCGCATGCAGTGATTACCCGGAAGCTTCTGTCAGCCGAGCTGCGTTGTTTGCAAACCTGCTGACATCGGCTGTGACTGCGGTCACCAATTCTGTCGGTGTTTTCGCCTTCAAGAGCCGAACGAAGCGACTGTTCTGGTAGATCTCCAGTTGATAAACCACTCCGCGCGCTTCGGCGGAGACTTTGATTGTTACTTGCAACATGTGTTTTCACCTCCTGAGTATGAACTGTTCCTTGCTTACGGTTCGTTGCTCAGCAACCAAACTCACACGCGGTCTGTTTCAGCGCTCGCGTTCCGCCAAACCGAGCTGCGGTCAACCGCCGTGCGAACCGCACTGCACAGTCGATTACCAGCAATATCCGCAGTCACAAGACACCTGCCGACGGGCCGCAGCGCGGACATCCATTTGGCGGGGGAAGACAGGGTCACAAGAGGACGATTGGGAACCACCAGGGCTGACTCGGCCAGTCGCGTCCGCACAGAAGATGTGCCCAGATGTCGCTTCGGCATGACCAACCTCTGTCGGGACTAACGAGCACACTCGGTCGGGCTGTGCAACCGTTCCTGCGCAACCAGAACGGGAGGAGTGTTTCGCAACGGGCTATCACGCGCGGTGGTCAGTACTTACGGTGATGTCACACGATCTTGACCATGCTTGATGCCGGGCTGTGAACTCACCGCTGCAAATTACGCGCACAATCTGCGAGCACGGTGCGCTGGCTTGTCACCGAGTCGGTGTGTCGATCCTCCGCACAAGCTGCCGCAGCTCATGCACAACCATGGCGCGTATGGCTGCACAAACCTAGCGCAGAGATTCGCGCAACCCGTGCACACACGTGCGACCGAGACTCTGTCGTTTTTCAAACCAGACGGGGGGACGTCAGGGGGGTAATCGGGCGTGAAGTGGTTCATTCCACGCAAGTTATCGGCGAGCCAAAATATCAATGTAAAGCAATGGCACGCCAAAGGCATGGCAATCCGGCGAAATCCGCCCCGGCCAGCGAGGGGTTTCAGCCGCTTTGAAGTATGTTCCGCAGGGTGGTAGTCGCACCAGCACGGGCAGGCCGCAGGGGGGTATCGAGGAGTTTGTCGAGGAAGTCTTTGAGAAGGCCGAAGTAGATTGCGCGCCGGGAATTGGCGAAAGCCCGCATCATGAACGACAGCAAATCATGGCTCACGGCCAGATACAGAAACCGATCAACCGACATTTCCCGGTCGATTTCAGAGCTGATACGCAGGTAGTCTTTCCGCGTCTTTGGCGTGCGTTCGTATTCCAGCGCGAACTTACGCTCCCTGCCATCCACCCTTACGGTTACCACCGCATCGTAATCCTTGCAGTAGCCCATGCGACCCAGTTCGTTTTGCGAACGAATCTCCGTGTCCGAGATCCAGCCCACGAGAAGGGCCGAACGTTTCAGCGTCAAATGGATCTCGTTCAGGTCGTAGGCATGGAACACAGATTGGGGAAGCAATCCATTGTTTGTACGGCGGAGCGGCCCCGTGTAGCACTCACCCAACCCTATAACTTCCAGAGCACCGATCTCAGAGATGGAGTACACGGGGCCGTCCGTCTTGAACGGACCCTCATTCCGAAAAAGATAGTCGTGCCTCACCAGGCGCAGGACACGATTGTTAAACGAGTGCCGGGAGGTGGTGCAATGTTCCAGCCGCATGAAATCGTAGAGCTGCCGGTGCGTGACAAACGTTGAGTGCAGCACTTGCCGCAACAGGGGGTAATCCTGGGTTGGACTGAGCGCAATCGACCCTTTCCAGTAACGCATGGCTTGGTCTTCTCCTACTGCGGCATGGTAAGAACCAGCCGCGCAAACCACGGCCGGCGCGACGCCGGTTCAAGCATGAACCTGCCCAGCTCGCCTCGTATCCAACCGTACTCGGGCATCAGCAACATTACCTCTTGTTGATTTGCGGCCTCGCTGAACGACAGCAGCCATGTGTCACTCGACCTCCAGTCGCCGGCTCCAACAGTCAATGTTCCGGTAAGCTCGGGCCGAACCACGACCAAGAACAGGTCTGGCGTCTCCCCGTGAGGAAGCATGCGCTCGAACAGCAGCTTGTTTGCGCCATTCCAGACACATGGGTCAGCGCACTGAAAAACACGATTGATCATTCGGGATGGGTAATTGGGATTGAAACCCCCGGCAGCGTTGAACCGGGCGTAGCCGATGATTTTCGGCCGTTGTCGCACGCGGTCGTTCACCGTTACCCCGGTCGTGTTGTAGTACGCCGTACGCACAAACCGTTTTGGATTGTCGGCATCTTTGCCAAAGCGCCATCGCCAAACACTGCCGAATCCTGTGACCGCCACTAACATGGATTGGTTATGCGCCTTTTAGCTGCCGGTTCTTCTGGCGCTCCGCGTACAGTTGCTCTTGCAGGTTGTTGATGTGCTTGACTACCGCTGGGTCGGAGGTGCGCAAGCCGGGCGATTGGCTATCCCCGGTTGTGCCTGGCTTGGAGGACACACCATCCAGACGTAGGGACAATTCGGCAAGCATCTTTCCTTTCGTCTCCAGTTCCGATTTGGCAATGTCTCTCTCCTGCAAGTAACGGTCTCTCTCGCCGGCGACGCGCTGCAACTCGGCTCTGAGCGCCTCGGCATCTGAACCAGCAGTAGGCGTTGCGATCCCCTGCGCGGCAGCCTCGACCGCCCGATTGCAGCGCTCAATGTGATCGTTGTATTTCTCGATTGCCTGCCTGGCAACTTCCCGCGAGTACTGATCGTGGTTGAAGATATCCGTCATCATTTCGGCCGTCACGCACATGGCACGCCGGTGGTCGATCCATATCTTGGTGCAGACACCCAACATCAGCAGCAGCGCAACGGTCATACCGAAGCTGTAGCCAAAGTAAGGATTCCGCAGACGAGCCTCCCGAAATGTCTGACGCCGTTGTTCGATCCATTGGCCGTAGTCAACATCGCTGGGATTGAACTGCTTGAGCAGGAACTCGTACCAAGAGTCACGGCGCTGGTACACGATTCCGGTCGGACGCACCGGCGTTTGCGTGTGCGGTTGCGCTTCTCGTTGCCGTTGCAGCCCCGGCTGATGCTGCGGTTGTTGCTGCGCCAGGGCGCGGCCCGAGGTCGGCAACCAGAGCATCGCAGCGGTGAGCAGGATAAGGATGAGTGTTCGTATCATCGGTGGCCACCTTGTCTTAACCGCGTCGGGCAAAACGATTCGCCGCGGCCAACTCCGGCGTCTTGAACCGCAAGTTGGCGCCGCCGGACTGTTCCAGGGATTGCCGGAGTCGGGGATACAGTTCCGGCTCGAAGTTCGGCACCATGACATCCTGCGGCGGACGGACGTGCAGCAATTGATGCAACGTCCCGCGCGTGTCGTCGGTCATCAGAATCTCCATTTGCCCTTTGGGGAGATTCTTAATGTGCTCGTCCAGGGCGCGGGTCTCGCGGTCTTCGCTCTCCACCGCTCGGTCGGTTGCCTGGTACTTCTCGTAACCAAACATGCGCCAGCGGTACATAGACACGCTACGTCGAGTGACGGTGTGCTCCGCCGAGGCCTGCAGGAAGTAGCGGGCTGTTTCCTCGTCGCGGGTGCGCAGCGTCATGGTCGTATTCGGCGCCGATGTGACGTCCTCCTTGAAGCCCCTGCCGACCTGCATGAGCTGCGGCAGGCTTTGCATGGAGAACAAGAACGCGGTGTGGGTGCCGCGGGCCGTCTGCAGAATCTGCGCAAAGTTGCGGTAGCCAAAGGGCGCAAACTCGTCGAGCACGACACTAAACATCGGCCGGTTCGTGCGCTGCCGCTGTTCTTCACTCTGGTAGCGTTTGCCAACGACCAGTTGCAGGTTCTGCAGCAGCATCTTGCCCAGAGCGCGCACCGGTTCGGTGTTCTTGTTGACGTTGAGGGAGACGAACAGGATCAATTCCTGCTCGATCACTTCATCCAACGACAGCAGTTCGTCATAGGGCCCGGTGATCACGCTCAGCTCATCGTCCAGGAACGTCATGCACTCGTTGAGCAATCCCTGGATCTTCGGCACACGCTCCCGATCCGCGAACGACTGGTACAGGTTTCTGACCGACATCTCAAAGTTCAGACGGCGTTGCGTGGGCACGGAAGAGTCCCGCTCCAACTTATGCCGCGCGATGCCAACCTGTTCCTTGAGTACCTGTTCATCAATCGCCATGACCAGCACGTCGTAGAAATTGAACCGCAAGCCGGTGTAGACCAACACCCGAACAATGTCGGCGAGATAATTCAGCTGGTGCTTGGCGAAGAACTCATCGTGCAGGTTGAACGACCCGAATACCATGTTCACGACCGCCATGTAGTCTTCGTCATCGCAGTAAAACGGGTTGTAACGCACCGAGATGTCCGGTCGCGCCGGGTTCAGAATGCGCAGATCCTTGAGCCGGCCAGCGTGGTGCACGTGCGGCAGGAGATCATAGAAGTACTCAAGGTCACCTTTTCCGTCAAAGATGATCATGGGCAAGCGGTGTGGGTGCTCGGCTGTTCCGACCACCCGTGCCAGATCCTGCGTGATGATGTTCCTGAGCAGGGTAGTCTTACCGGCGCCGGTCATGCCGAGCACAATTCCCTGCATGACGCGCACCCGGTCGGGCCAGTACCAAGGACGACCATGAATGTCATAGCCCAGAATGACCGCGTTCTGCTGCCAGGCCCGCTGGGTGAGTCGCTCGTCCCGTTTCCGGGAGACAACCATCGGAGGATGTGGCCATTGTTTTTCCAGGCGGGATCGAGCCGTAACGATAAGGATAGAGAAGCCGAGAGTTGTGACGAGTCCGATGGCGAAATAGGAAGCGATCTCGGCGATCTGAACGTTGGACAGATGGTAGCGTTCCCGAGCGACGTACCAGGCAAACCAGCAGAGCGCCATCAGCATAACAGCGACAACAATCTCGATGCTTTCGAGCAGGGGCGGTTGCTGCCGATAGGAACTGTACGCTGGCTGCATCACGGCAGCACCGGTCCGAGGTGAATCGCAACTCCTTGCGCGGCGAGCAATGCCATTGCCCATCCCCACAAACGCAAAAAGGCCAACTGGTTTTGCAGCACTTCGTCATGACTCCAACGTTTCGCGGTGGAGAGCGTCTCACCTGCACGGCAGACCAGCACCAACAAAGCTGCCAGCAACCAGCCCTCGCGAAGAACAGACCCTTTCTGCTCGCACAGCGGGTCGACCATATTGGTTGACACGGGGCCCACGTGTTTCCACATCCAGCATGCACACGCGCCGTCCAGTATGACGGCCAGCATCATGGCGAGGAAGAAAGCAAAAGTCTCAAGTCTGCGAAGCGTCGCCGGCTCCTCTTTTCTCGTACTGTTATGTTCGTCGCTCATGCCGTTACAACCCCATGTCTCAGTTCCAACAGTTGAAACAGAAGAAAGCCCCGAGTGCTCCCAGCGAGACGATCGAGAGAAGCACAAACCAGCGTTGAGGTCTCCGGGCGGCGCCGGGTTCGAAAGGGTTGGGTGTTTCCAGCGCACCATTCATTACGGCCTTCCACAGGCCAAGGTCGGGTCGGCCCTGCAGGTTTTGACGCAAGCTCGTCTGCACTTCTTTGATTGTTGCCCGGCTTGCCATGATCTAACGCACCAGAAACGCCGTGACCTGCTCCCGATCGTCGTTCGCAAACTCAAAACGCAGCACTGTTGGGTCCGTGCTCGGCGGCAGACGCAGTGCCACTACGCCGATGGTTTCCTGGCCCGGCGCAAGATGGGAAGATTGCACACGGCCTTCGAGCACTGTCACCGGAGTCTGTTGCTTGACGGTCAGGCGCGCCGCCTCACGGTCCCCTAGTTGCGAGTTTGCCAGGCTGTATAGTGACTGGGGATGGTGCGCTCCCGTGAGTTCGTACACTTGGGGCGTAGTGACTTCGTAGACATGACCGCCGCGATTTCGGACAGCGTATCGGATCAGGACGCGGCCGTCTCGCTCGTAAAGGTCACAGAAAACAACTTCTACCGGCTTCTTGGTCGGTTTTACCGCTTCCAGCCTGATTGGCTTTCCCGCCAGTAGCATTTCCACGGGTGAAGGCCGTGGCGCTGTAGTTTTGGCGGGCTTGGGCTGCTCAACTTGGATAGGTGGCTGATCAACCGCAAAATCCATCGTGGAGATGGCGCCGGCTGGCTCCAACTCGTAGTTGAGGCGCCGCGATGCAGTCCAGATAAACAGGTTCGTAGTTGCATCGGCTTCCGTGGGCTGCACGAAGACCTTGTTTTCCCGCCACTCGACCTTGAAGGATTGGCTGCCTGTCGCCACTTGAATGACCGGCTCACGAAGCTCGATCACGGTCAGGTGGTTGAGGGCGGTTCTTAGGTGGATAACTTGAGTGCTGTCGCTCGTCCCGGTTTCGATCTTTTGTCCGAGTAGCGGTGTGACGACGATTGCCAACAGTGCAAGAGTTGCCCAGGGCTGTTTCACAGGTGCTCCTCCTTTCAACCTCTCTTCATTTGCTCTCGCGCTCATGTGCAACTGGATCGGACCCAAGAGGTTCCGCGAGGGAACCTCCTGGATCGCTGTGTCAGTTAGGTGTCCCCGACAGCACGGTTGTCCCTTTAGGAACTTCCGGTCGCCGCCGGGTCTCGGGAAATACCACAATCCCGTTGTGTGTCTCGCTTCTGCCGGGTTGAATGGGGAACGGACGGACGCGCTCGATCACAATGGGCGAGCCCTGTGCGTCCCTATCCCGGAACACCTCGCCCTTCCTGGTCACTTGGGCCAGGAAGATCAGGCGTTCCTGCAATTGACCGTCACCGCTCGTGAAATGGCTGACCAGGAAGATTCGACCCTCCCGGTCAATTTCCACTTCTCCGTCGCACAGATTCGAAATCTCCACGCTGACGGGACGGCCTCCGGTTCGTTCTGCGATTTGGTCTATGACTTCCTGTGGGAATGCGTAGAACACGATGGACCCGGTGCCGGGCACAAACTCGTGTCCTGGGTCCGGCCGCCTGTCCCGGCACACGATTGCGTGCAAGGCAGACAGATAGGCCAACCGCGTTCCGTTCTTGCCTTGAGCCCAGATCCGTACCTGATCGATCAGGGCCGTCAGCTCTTCTCGCGAGCGCTGTTCATAAGCCGAGAACGTTGCGGAGGCCTGATTGCGCCGGAAAATCGCTTCTTTCCGAGCTTCGGCGTCGTCTTTCTTCGCCTCAATCTCGGCGTTCGCTTTTTCCAGTTGCTCCCAGAGTTCCATCCGCCGGCTCAAGACCCGAGTGACCACGCTTGCGTAATACTTGTTGACTACGGAGCACTCTTCAAAGATTTCCGAGGTAAAGCTCGCACCTCCGATCAAGCCCCGGAAATCGCTGAGAGGCGCCACCGCAGTGTCCGAGAAGTACCGGCCAAGCTCCTTGCGCAGAAAGTTGTACAACTTCCCGACCTTGTCGCGTTCTTCGACGGGTAGATGCTCGTCCATGTCCGCGATGAGCTTCTTCTGCTTGAGCTTCAGCCAGGGCGCTTTCTTCACTTCGTTGCGTATGTTGCGAATGACTTCCTGGTCGGGCTGGGTCCCATGCTTCAGCTGGTCGAGCGCATTCTGAAGCTGGTCCACCAGTTGCCGCGCCAGGTCATCCCGTCCGTTGGCCAGGCACGAAGTCTTCAGATCGGTAATGGAACCGATCTGGTTTCCTCGCGCCTGCATCGCAACTTGCGGAAGGTTCCACCAAGGACTCGGCGGTTTCGGAGCTTTGTTCTTCCGAACCGCGTGTTGTTCCTGGTATGCGAAACGGTCTTCGACAAATCGTGGAAACTTATCTCCCTCGACCACACATACCTGGTCGAAGTCGAAGTCGCCGCCGTTTTGTGCCGCTGTTTCTGAATGCAGGGTCAACGTGCCTTTAAGCCGCAGGTGTTGATCCGCGACCGCGGCAACCTGGCCTTCCGCCATTCGACACCCCTGCTTTCGGAGATCCTCGGCGAACAGGTCCTGGACCTCGTCAATTGAGAGGCTTTCGAAGGGCAGCAAATCCTCCTTCATGCGGATGGGATAGCGAACCACCAGACCTTGACGCGATGGAACAGCGGCAATGGCCCGGTCTTTCGGAATCCAGTCCGAACCACAAAGTACCTGCCCGCCGTGCAGCACAAGGTAGCCGTCGTCCGCCAAAGTGAAACCCGGCAGACGAAAACCACCGCTGGTGCAGAGGCGGTATGCCCATCGAGCCAGCACTTTCTGCAGGTGATGGTTGACGAAGGGATGTTTGAGCATGTAACCCGTGCCGTCGGCAACGAGCGCGCCTGCCGCCACGGTGTATTCACTGGTGGTGTACTCGGGGTCTGGTTCTTCACCAACTTCGACCACACTCTGAGTTTCCTGTGTGCCGAGCAGCGCGAACAGTTCGGCGAAGTTGTTTTCCTCCCACGCCTTCCGCAGCTTGTCGATCTCGCGGAGAGCGTATGGTTTGATCTCAAGTTCAATGGAGCTTTCTGGCGCGTGCTCCACCAGGGTGTAGCTCGATTGGAATTCGAGATCGCGGGAGACGTCACGGATGCCGGCCAACACGCGTCCTCGGAAAGAATGGGCCTGACGGTCTCCCAAAAGCGACCTGACCGTCCGCACTACTCCTCCCTGGTACTTGGGTTTGACCGAAGATTTCGGCAGGATGATGTCAGCCTCAAGTCTCTCGGCGACCTCATCTGCCATGACTTTGAACGAACCTTTCGCCTGTGTCTTATCGAACGCCAGGCGGAATTGATAGAAGCGGCGACTCCGCAGAACCTTCGGGTCTATCTTCGACCTTGCTTGTTCTGTGAGAGCCGTCCGTTCTTCCAGGTTGAGATTGAAATCCTCGTGCTCATCCGGACACTGCTGCCTCCGTTTCACGAGGAGCCTCTTCATTTCGTCAGCCAGAAGGTCGCCGCGGTGCTTTGTTTGCAGCCTGCGAAACAAAGACTGCGAGATCCATCCCCGGCAGTCGTTGGTGCCAAGCTGATGATCCTCCACAACCAGCAATCGGCAATCCGGGACCTCGATCATCACTTTGCACGAGGACACCAGAATCCCGAAGTAGGTCATGGCTGCTTGCGGCGAAAACCGGAATCTCTCCGCCAGCCGTTTCTCATACTTGGTTTCGACGGCGTAGAACTTTCCTTTTTTCGCACTGCCGCTGGCTCCGGCCAGGCTGTAGCGAATCCCATCGAACTCGACCCGAGTCAACGCTTGCTCTACGATCGCTTGCTCGCAGGCGTCCAAGGGCTCCGTCGGGACGTCAATCGTAGCCACGCGGATGCCCGGATAGAGTCCTTCGAGCAGGGTGTTCGTGAGCTGCTCTTCCCGGCCAAGCTTCACGGTCTTCTTCGACAATTGACCATCGCGATCAACTTCGAGCGAGAAAATTGGCGTCGTGCTGCAATCCATAACGTTTGGCATGTCTGATTCTCCTTATCTGTCGGGCAAGGAACAGAAAGGAGACCATTCGCGCCGGTCTCTTCGCTGCCCATTGCCGAAAACGGTTCAAAAGATTTCGGCCAGGCAGCGAAATCGCCGGGCCTGCGCGAGTTGGTTTCTTGTTAGACCATATTTCCGGTTACGGGTCGTGAGGTTCCGACTGTTTGCGGCCGCCAGTGGTGGTTGAAAGCTCGCTTCCGCTCGCTACAAAACCACCGCAGCCTTCGCAATTGGAACCAACACCACTCTCCCCATGCCCACAGCCCGCAGAGCAGGCCGATCACAAAGAGAGTCGCTGTCGCCGCCATCACCACATCCGCGATGTTGAGCGGCGAATATTGGAAGTACATGCGAGTTTGATCGAAGAGTTGATACCCAACGATCACCCCGCCGACTCTGCTCACGGCGAAAAGCCACGGTTTGAAATGTGTCAAGAACCGCTGCTTCACCATTTCTCTTCCTCCTTTTCTGTCTCGAACAGAACAGACAGGAGGACGCTCGCGCGGCTCTCTTCGCTGTCCCGGTCGAAAACGTTTCAGGTTTCCGGCCAGGTTCGCGAAAGAACCGAGCCAGCACTCATCCACAACCAGCTTGTGGATCGCTCACTACAGACCACCGTCTGTGATGAAAGCCGTGTGCTATAAACTCCACCTACCCTGCCCCCTTTCTCGTGACTGCTTCCCGCTTCAACTCCGGGTTCCTCCCGCCAAAGTCAGCGACGGCGCGCCACTCCTGAACGCTGTAATAGGTCACACCCAGCTTGAGCGCCTCGACCCTGGCCTCGCCTTCGTTTGCCATTTCTCGGCCCAATTCGGGCGAACTGCCGTTGGCTCCCGACTTTGGCAGAAAGAAACGTGCACCCGACGTGGTTTCTTCGTCTGCCGCGGCGCGTACACGCCGAGTTCCCCTCGCCGCCAGGCGGCTTGTGGCCTGGCTCGTCTTCTCATCGGGCTCGGCTGCTATCGTGGTCACCATTCTGATCGTCTCCTTCCATCGCCGATCTCTTGACTGCCGGCGGTTCTCTCTCGATCCTCACTGCGGCGAGAGCCGGCAATGTTCACTTGTCCAACTCACTTTGTTGCAGGAGACCGTTGTCCCGTTCTCCCACCATTTGCTGCTCGGAATACTCGGCCACCAACAGTCCACTCGGATTGAACTCGGTGCGGTGTTCCTCGGCCAAACGGACGTTGTATCGGCCAACGATCCTGTCGGTTACTTCTGTTCCGTTCTTGATTCTGTGAATCTCTTTCACACCAAACACCACGTAACTCCACGGCGCATCTTTGGACCGGTCGATGGATCGAATTCGGAAGTCGGAAATAATCTGGTCCTCTCTGATTTTTCCCAGCGTGTCGTCGGCCCGCAGCTTGTCCATCGTCAGCTTGCGCAGGTTGTTGGTCATCATGTTGAGGGACTCGGCGAAGTTGCGGGGCACGGAATCGGGTGTGTACGACAAGTAGTGCTCCAGAAATCGGCGTATTACAGCTTTGCCTTCGAGATCCGTAGGCGCAGCCGAATCCGATTCGGCGTCACCTGTGGCTGCGTCCGCCGAGAGCGCCAGCGCAAGCTTCGCGGCCGGGTCGGTTCCACTTCTTGCGCCCACGACCGTGGCTTCGCCATTCTTATCGACCCGGATGACCGTAGGCGGCTGGATACGAACGTAGATCGCAAATCCGAGCGACCCGCAGGCAATCGTGCCAAACAGAACCGCGAGAAACATGGCGCGGTTGGCGTAGGCACGAAGCATGCCGTCATGCTCGTAGTACTTCGTATACGCCGTGATTTCAGGAACGCTGCTCAATGCTGTCTTTGTCTTCATCGCGACCCACGCCATCCACGTTTGTCTCTGACCTGTTACCTTTCATCAAACGGCTACAACGGCCCCGGCGCCCCCAACCTCACCGCCGGCGCCTACACCGCCAGTTGGCACACTCGGACTCGGAGGCGTTGGAGGTTTTGATTCGGCCAGCACCGCCCCGCCAGGGTTCGCAGCGCCCCCACCCCTTAGGCCAGCAACCGGACCGCCGCTACCGCCCGCATCGGATTCGGCCATCGCTCCAGGGGGACCTGCGGATGCGGCTTGTGACGTATTGCTTGAACTGAGGAGCGCTCGCGAGGCCGCGTTGGCATAAAACCCGACGCCAGATAGCAATGCGAAAACTGTGCTTCCGACTTCCCCTCGCACAAGCCGGCTTGCGATGAACGGAATCAGCACGATCGCGATGGAGAACAGAACGCTCACTGCTCCCAGAAGCACCATCTGACTTGATCCAACAAACGCGTTAAGAACCCCGTTCCCGTTGAGTACCGCATTCACGCTGTTCATCTGCAGGGCCGTGATTAGGACTTGAAGGATTGCGTACAGCAGACCCCAGCTTTGAAAGATCATCAAATTCACGAAGTAGGTACGCGCCAGTTGCCCCATGGCTCGACTCGGCCACAAAGCCAGCACGAACGGCCCCATCAGGTACAGGATGGATCCGTACATCGCGTAAGCCAGCGTGAACAAGGTGTAGCTGACCGGCAAAATGATCAGCCCAACAAGAATCAGCAGCACGTTCAGAAGTCCCGAGATAGCTCCGGTCACGAGCGTCCAGAAGCTTGAGAGTCCCTGCTGACTTATGTAGGAGCTGACGGAATTCAGCCAACTCTGGATGACGTCGCCGATGCCGTTCGTGTTATAGATAAAGTCCGCAACCGTGTTGAACATGCCGTTCACGGACCGAAAGGCTTGCTGATAGTTAACGAAGACCAAGCCGAGAACGAGATACTTGATCCCCGCTACACCGAGAGCCCGCACGTCACCGCCATTGCTGTACGCTTCGTAGACGGCCCAGAGCAAACTCAGGATCAGGATCACACCCGCCAGTTGCAGCACGGGTCCGGTGACGTTCTGATCGATTCCGTTGAGCGCCGTTTGCAGAACCTGCTCGAAGTAGAAACTTGGCATAAATGCTCTCTGTAGTTCTCAGTTGTGCTGCAGCAGGTTCATCAACTGCTGGCGAAGGTTGGTGGTGTTGGTCGCTCCCATCTTGATGTCCGCGCTCGAATTCGCAAGATCAATGGCCCGCAGCCGCATCAGGTCGGCGGTCGCCGCTTGGGTATAGGCATTGGCCCGGACCAGCCACGCATCCGCCTGCGCTTCGATAATCGGCGCGCTCCCCGGCGCCGCGTTCTGAATACTCTGATTGATCTGGCTGGCAGCCTGCAGCTCCAGATCCGACAGCGCGTCGATCTCGATGGCCCTCTTCATCGCGTCCTGAGCTGCCGCATCTGTCATATCGACCATGTCGCGTACTTGCTGCGACGCATCCGTCGCAGTCGGAACCTGACCATAGAGAGCCGTGTAGTTGGCGGACGTCTGGCCGATTTGGTTCGCGTTACGCGACAGGAGGTTGGCCTCCAATTGCTGCGAGGTGGGAAGGGTCGCGCTGTTCACCTTGATTTGTGTCAGGGATTGGATCTGGTTGAAGATGCCCTGCAAGCTCCCGACCAGCG
>Ga0326727_10008201_pt1 | contig 26759 bp, 26 predicted proteins | sample MB2enrmetagenome_FD_207643 | JGI IMG/M metagenome (GOLD analysis project Ga0326727, IMG submission 207643) | Lab enriched peat soil microbial communities from McLean, Ithaca, NY, United States - MB29MY | ecosystem: Environmental > Terrestrial > Soil > Wetlands > Peat | place: USA: New York...
TGGTCAAGCCTACCCCCCATTCCGGCGCCTGCGCCGGTGGTGAAGGTGGCGCGCCATGTACATCGCAGGAAGCCCCGCTCCGCGGAGGTCACTACCGGATTTCTGCCGCTGGATGCGGCGCCCATGGAATTGAACGGCGGCGAGGTGGTGCGCATGGAGGTTCCGCGTTCCACGCTGACTTTATTTGGATTGCCAATGGACGTCCGCAGGGCATCCGTGCCCGTTCAGGCTGATGTGCTTTTTGGCGAAGATGGCATGGCTCACGCCGTCCGCTTCGTCACAACAACGTCGTACGAAGTCCCAACAATGAGGTGAAATGATGTTTCGACTGATATTGAGCGGCCTTGCAGTTCTGACGATGGCTCGGGGCCAGGACCAGATCTTCATTGCACAGAGAGTCACGGGACCCGACGGACCGCCGGCCGAAAAGAGCAAGATGGCGTTTATCTCGGCCGATATGGCGTTCGAAGGGAAAACGGTCACTGGTGTTCCGTACACCGCCGAAGCCGTCACCGAGATGGTGCAAACTCTCTCGGATGGAAATCGCATCTCCCAGAAAAACGAGGGTCTCGTGGCTCGCGATTCACAGGGACGTACGCGGCGTGAGCAGACACTGGGTGCGGGGCTGCTGCCGGCGGGCGAAACGCAGAAAGTCGTGTTCATCAACGATCCGGTGGCGCAGGTGAATTACGTCCTCCATCCCGATCACACCGCGCAGAAGATGACACTCATCAAGGGGCCAACGCCGCTGGAAGCGGGCAACTACGCTATTTCGACGATGGCTGCCCCGGGTGCTTCCGGCATGCCGCCGCTCGTCGCCAGCAGACAGGTCAGCATCACTTCGAAGGCCAACGTGGAATCGCTCGGACAGCAGACCATCGAGGGCGTGCTCGCCGATGGCAAGCGCACCACCTCGGTGATTCCAGCCGGGACCATCGGCAACGATAAGGACATCCAGATCGTGAATGAAAGCTGGTATTCGCCCGAGCTGCAGACCATGGTTTCCAGCACGCGCACCGATCCGCGCATGGGTACCACGTCGTTCCGCCTGACGAACATTCAGCGCGTGGAACCGTCGCCGGACCTCTTCCAGGTGCCGCCGGACTACACCGTCCGCGAAATGCCGAAGCCGGAAGTACTGGAGTACAAGCCGGCGAAATAGCGCCAATCCCAGGGCGGGTTCCGCCCGCTTCCTTCGGGCGCGGCTCAGTTCTGCGAACACCGAGGCAGAGCCGCAACCGCAGGTTCCCGCTCGCCCCACTTAACGGCGCAGCCGGCCGATTTCCGCGATCGAGATGTAGATGTTGATCAAGCCGAGGCCGCTCAAAGCGCCGCGGAAGTAAGGGCTGAACCAGAGTGCGTGCACCCACGGCGAGTAGCGGGCGATGGTATTGACGTCCCAGGCCTGGAGCCAGGGAAAGGCCAGCAGAAACACTCCCACCTCGAAGCAGAACAGTACGAACACCAGGATCCCGAATTTCTGATACCAGGCCAGTTCGGTCCGCTCGGGTGGGCGCTCGGTCATTTGCACGCCAGCACTGCCTCGGTCTCAAACAACTCGCCCTGCTCCGGGTAACCTGCCCACAGCAGATGCCGGCAACGGTCGCGCACCGGCTCGAAGCTGAAGCGGTGAAGAGCCGTAGGGCCGTGCTCATCGAGCGCACGCAGGTGCTCCGGCGCGAAGTAGCCCTTGTGACTGGCCAGCCCGTACTGTGGGAACACCCGATCCCAGGCGCACATGCAGGCGTCGCGCTCCACTTTGGCGACGATGGACGCAGCCGCGATGGACTGGCAGATGGCATCGCCGTGCACGAACGAGCGCTGGGCCAGCGGCAAATCGACGGTCACGTAATCGATCAGCAGGAAATCGGCGGCGGGGCTCAGGCGCTCGATGGCCCGCCGCATGGCCAGCCGGGACGCCTGAAGAATGTTGATGGAGTCGATTTCGTAGGCGTCGGCGGCCGCCACGGCCCACGCTATCGCCCGTTCGCGAATTCGCACGGCGAGTTCCTCACGCCGCTCCGGCGGCAATTCCTTGCTGTCGCGCAACCCGCGAATGGGGCGCTCGGGGGAGAGAATCACAGCGGCGGCAAACACCGGTCCAAACAGCGAGCCGCGGCCCACCTCATCGACGCCCGCGACGAGCCGATAGCCCTGCGCCTGGGCTTCCCGCTCATATCGGCCCTGACACCGCAAGATGCCGCTCCGGGCTACTCGCGCTCTTTGAGCCGCGCGGCCTTGCCCTTCAGCCCGCGCAGATAATACAGCTTGGCGCGGCGCACTTTGCCGGTGCGCACCACGTCGATGTGATCCACCACCGGCGCGTGAATCGGGAAGATGCGCTCGACGCCCTGCCCGAAACTGACTTTGCGCACGGTGATGGTCTCTCCCATGCCGCTGTTCTTCCGCGCAATAACCGTGCCTTCGAACGCCTGGAGGCGCTCTTTGTCGCCTTCCCTGATCTTTACGTGTACGCGGATGGTGTCGCCGGGCCGGAACTCCGGCACGTCGGTCCGCTTGTTCGCATTCACCACTTTCGTCAGCAACGCATTCTGCATGGGGAAGTTCCTCGGGAAATATCGGCCGGCGGGCCACGGACGCACGCAGCCGGGGCGTCCTCAAAGCCGCCGCAAACTATCTATTGTAAACGATTGGCGGGCGCCGATGTAACCGGTCGTTCACCCGCGTCGTTCACCCGCGCGCCAATTGCGTTGCGTTCTCGACGCCTATTTCAGTAAATCGGGCCGCATCCGCGCGGTCTTGGCCTGAGCGGCCTCGCGACGCCACTTGCGGATCTCGGCGTGATTGCCGCTCAGAAGCGTTTCGGGAACGGTCCAGCCGCGGAATTCGGCGGGGCGGGTGTACTGGGGGCAGTCGAGCTGGCCTTCCTCGGTGAAGGATTCCTGCACGGCGGAGTCCTTGTTGCCCAGAACTCCGGGCAGCAGACGGGCCACCACGTCCACGATCATGGCCGCGCCGAGTTCGCCGCCGCTGAGCACGAAATCGCCGACCGACACTTCCTCGCTCGCCAGGCGTTCGGCGACCCGTTCGTCCACTCCTTCGTAGCGCCCGCAGATCAGAAAGATCTCGCGGATCCCGCTCCAGCGGCGAGCGGTGGTCTGATCGAACCTGCGGCCCTGCGCGGAAAGCAGCGCCAGCGTGCGGTCGCCGGGCTCTTCGCGGCTCCAGCCCGGCCAGATTTCCTCGACGGCCAGGAAGATGGGCTCGCACTTCAGCAGCATGCCTTCGCCGCCGCCGAAAGGCCGGTCATCCACGGTGCGATGGCGATCGAAGGTCCACTTGCGGAGATCGTGGATGCGAATCTCGATCAGCCCCGCTTCCACCGCGCGAGCCACGACGCCGTGCTCGAAAGGTCCGCGAAAGAACTCCGGGAAAATGGTCAGGATGTGAAAGGTCATCGAGCAGCGCCGGGAGACGCTACTTACATATTGCCGCGATCCACCCTCAGATGGCGCAGGTCTTCCACATCGGCCTTCAAAGCGTCCCGGTCGCGCGCGTCGATGGTGTTGTCGTCCAGAATCTTCTTCATGTGATCGATGGCCGCGTCGAGCCGGCCTTTGTCGAACTTGCTGTTGGCGAGTCCTTTGTCGAAATCGGACAGGTGTTTCAGCGCGTCCTCGACGTGATCCGCCTCTTTATGCCTCGTGTCTTCCTGCATCACGTGACGCAGATCGTCCTGCACATGCTGCACCAGACGGCGTGCGTCGGGATAGGCGCCTTCCTGCGCCCACACGCCCATCGGGGCGACCAGTACCGCCGCAACCGTCAGCAGAGCGCTCCGAATTCCGATTTTCATGGCTGTGGTCCTCCACGCGTCCACACGTTATGGACCCCCGCCCGTGAAGGACGTTACATCGCCGATTCGGAGAAGATCGACGTCCTGGTTACTTCAACGTGCGCACGAAAGCCACCACGTCACTCGCTTCGGCGTCGGTGAGCTTCACCGGCTTCATCTTGCCAACTCCGGCGCTGGAATCCTTCTTCAGATCGGCGTCGCTCTTTGCCTGAACGGCTTTGGAGCCGAGCGGCTTCAGCGTGACGGCGAGCATCTTCGCGATTGTCGGATTACCCGTGCCGTCGGCCGCGTGACAGCCTTTGCACTTTGCCATGTAAACGGCCTTGCCGGCGGCGGCGTCGGCGAAAGCGGAGCCCGCCAGTGCGAGCGACAGAATGGATGCGGTAAGAAACAGTTTCACATTATTAGCCTTTCATGTCGTTTCGATCCAGCGCGGGGAACCGCTTGCTGCGCGCGCGGCTCGGAAACGCTGCCGAGCCGCGACCAGAGGGAGCGGTCCCCGAGCTTCTTACTTGAGAGTGCGGATATAGGCGATCACGTCCTTCGTCTGCGGGTCGGTAAGCTTGACGGGTTTCATCTTGCCGCTGCCCTGCGTGATGTCCTTCGCCAGAACCGCATCGCTTTTCGCCTTGACCTCCGCGGAACCGAGCGGCTTCATCGTCGCGCCCAGCATTTTCGCGATTACCGCCTTGCCCGCGCCGTCGTCACCGTGACATTTGGCGCAGTTGGCCGTGTACACCGCTTTCCCCGCCGCTGCATCCGCCAGCGCGGAGCCGCTGGCCGCGAGCGCCAGAATCGTAACCATAACAGTCAGTTTCATTTGAGTCCTTCCTTTCCAAAGGATTATTGCCCTACTCCCAGATCCGTGAGGATCTTCGGCGCGGGTTCCTCCACTGCGAGCACGTGATGGCACGCCTCGCAGTCCTGTGAAATGCTGTCGCCCGCCGCGCTGGCGTGCGAACCATCGTGACAACGGAAACAGCCCGGAAAATCGACGTGGCCGAGATTGTTCGGATAAGTGCCCCACTGAATGCGCAACTCGGGGTACACGTTTCGATCCCACACCATCGTCAGCGCCTGCCCGGCGCGCCTCACATCGGCACTCGACGCGGCCGGATAGTTCTGTTGGTAATAGCTGGCCAGCGCGGCGGGGATTCCGGATAATCCTTCCTCTTTCGACTTCCACGGCCGCTTGATGATTTCAATCCCCTGCTTGTGGATGAACGGCAGCGACTGCGGAATGAGCCCCTTCGCGAACGCTTCGTCCACGGCGCGCTCGGGCAGCTCGTAGTTGTGCGACGGGCGGTTGTGGCAGTCGATGCAATCCATCACCCGATGCTCGAGCTTGTTCTCCGCGCCGGGCTTCGCATCGGCCGCGCGATATTCGGTCACCTTCCCATCCGGGCCTTTGTAGCGCACCCAGGCGACGTTCTGCCGGCTGGGGTCCGACGCGTATTCCACCTCGACGCCCGCGCCGACGTGGCGTCCGTGGATGCCGATGCCGCCGTTGCCCCCGCCGACGTGCATCAGCAGCACCGTTTTGGTGGCGGTGTTCGCGTCGTCGTCTCCATATTTCGTGATCACACGGAGCCGGTCGCCGCTGAACCGCGTGGGCCAGTGGCAGGCTTCGCAGGTTTCGCGCGCCGGGCGCAGGCTCTGCACCGGTGTCGGGATCGGCCGTGGAAAGGTGTTCAGCGCATAGTTGAAGACCTGGTTTACGCCGGACAGTTTGCTGCGCACGAACCACGATGCGCCCGGCCCGATGTGGCAATTCACGCATTCCACTCGCGAGTGCGGCGATTGCTGGTAGGCCGTGTACTCCGGGATCATGATGCGATGGCAGGTGAGGCCGCAGAAGGTGACGCTGTCCATGTAGCTCACGGCGCGATACGAAAGCTGCGATCCGATAACCAGGTTGGCCACCGTGGTCACCGCGACAAACGCGGCGATGCGGCGCACATCGGCCGTGTTCCAGCGCGCCGGCTCGGCCCATGCCACCGGTCCCGCTTTGCGATCGCGCCGATACCGCAGCCAGATGCCCAGCGGGATCAGCGCCAGCCCCGCGAAAAACACGCCGGGCAACATCAGGAACAGCAAAATCCCCATGTAGGGATGAGCCACCAGCCCGCGCAGGTAGGTGGGGAGCAGAAACAGCCACAGCACTCCTGCGGTAGTGACGAGGACAACGCCCGTCAGACTGATGGGATTGTTGGAGAGATGCGCGAGGGGAGCGCTGAAGAGCCGCCAACGGCCTCCGGAGGTCTCGCCGGTCATGGATGCCCCTATTCTATCTCCATTTCTCCGGTTTGTTGGGGGATTTCACACGGGCGGTGTAGGGAAATTCAACAGCTACCCGGCTGCGGGCAGGCAGCGGTACGATGCAGATGTGATGTGCCGCCTTCTGATCTGCTCTCTTGTCATGTCGTTCGGCCTGCTCCGCGCGCAGGTGGTCAACGTCTGGCTCACCACCGACGACCAGAAGACCCTGCTCCAGGCGCAGCCGCCGCTGTCCTTCTCCGAGGGCGTCTCGGCCGCGATGCCGACCGTGTTCATCGACGAGTTCAGCCGGTACCAATCCATTGAGGGGTTCGGCGCTTCGGTTACCGATTCTTCGGCGTTTCTGATGAACGAGAAGATCCCGTCGTCGGCGCTCCCCGGCGTGATGCAAATGCTGTTCGATCACGCCCAGGGAATCGGCATCAGCTTCGTACGCAATCCCATGGGCTCCTCAGACCTGGCCCGCTCTGTGTACTCCTACGACGATCTAACCGCCGGCGCCGATCCGACTCTCAACGCGTTTTCCATCAAGCACGACACGGTGGACATCATTCCCATCCTCTCCCAGGCGAAGCAGATCAACCCGCAGCTCAAAATCATGGGCACTCCATGGAGCCCGCCGGGGTGGATGAAAACATCGGGCTCGATGATCGACGGCACAGCGGGCGGTACGTTGCTCCCAGCGGACTACACGGCCTTCGCGAACTATTTCGTCCGCTACCTTCAGGGGTACGCGGCCGCGGATGTGCCGGTCGATTACGTCAGCATTCAGAACGAACCTCTGTACGATCCCACCGGCTATCCGGGAATGTCCATGCCCGCCACCACGCAGCTCACCGTCCTGCGCGACTATGTTCTGCCGGCGCTGGCGCAGAATCAGCTCTCCACGAAGGTGCTTCTCTACGATCACAACTGGGATCAGCCGCCCTACCCCGAGACCATCCTCGCCGACCCCACGCTGATGAATTCGCCGCAGATTGGCGGCATCGCGTGGCACTGGTATGGCGGCACGCCCGGCGCGATGAGCCTGTTGCACAATCAATACCCGGCGCGCAACAGCTACGTGACGGAGGCGTCGGGCGGTACCTGGATCCCTGACGAAGTGAAGCAGGACTTCGAAATGATCGTGCAGTCCATGCGCAACTGGAGCCGGTCCTACGTGAAATGGGGCATGGCGCTCGACGAGAATCGCGGCCCGTACATTCCGGGAGGTTGCAACGATTGCACGCCTCTGATCACGGTCAACTCGTCCTCTGGCGCAGTCTCCTACAACATCGATTACTACACGCTCGGCCACTTCAGCAAGTTCGTGCTGCCGGGGGCGGTGCGGATTTACTCCAGCAATGCGACGGGCATCATCAGCGCGGCGTTCGTGAATCCGGACGACAGCGAAGCGCTGGTGGTTTACAACGATTCCGCTTCCAGCCAGACCTTCGCAGTGAGTTCTCAGGGCCGGTCGTTCAGCTACACGCTTCCGGCGCTGGCCGGCGCGACCATGGTCTGGAATCAGGTGCGACGGGAGGGCAAAGGCGGATCGCACAGGCGCGCGCTGGAACGCTCCGGACCCGTGACGTACACCGTAAGCGCGACCGCGCAGCCCATTCAGGTTTCCAGCTACAACACCATGTACGGTCTGGAAACCGAGAGCATAACGGCACAGTCGGAAAACGGCGGCTACGACGTGGGCTACTCGTCCGACGGCAGTTGGGCGCAGTTCTGGAGCATCAACTTCGGGTCAGGAGTGAAATCCGTCAGTGTGCGCGTGGCCAGCGCGGGCTCCGGAGGCACGCTTGAATTTCATCTGGACTCCACCAGCGGGCCGCTCATTGGAACGGCAACGCTCCCGGTGACGAACGGCTGGCAGATCTGGACCACGGTGACTGCGCCGGTCTCCGGGGCAGTCGGAGTGCACAACCTCTTCCTCGTGGAGCACGGCGCCACGTCAGGTGGCATTGCCAATCTGAATTGGTTTCAGTTCCAGTAACGGCTACTGGAACCCGACCTGAGTGAGATAGAAGGTCACGTCGCTCAGGATGCCTTTGTCCAGCCCCGGCGCGCTGAATGTCACGGGCGGATCGTACTGGCCGAGCCACATGAATCCTCTCCGCTGCGATGTCCCGTTGTAGCCAGACGGCGGAAGCACCGACAAAATCCATTGCGGGATGGTGAACTGCCCGGCGGCCACCGGCGCGGTGCACTGCATGAGGACGACGTTCACGTTCCCTTCGTTGAAAGAGATTGCGCCGATGGTTGCAAGGCCGTTTGGTTGACTAAAATCACTGGTGTTCCATTTGACTGTCAGATCGCTGTTGAGCGGGATTGTGCCGTACCGGAAGATATTCGTGAACATCGAGGCGGAGCCGGACACGTCGACGGCGGCGGAGAATGCGCCGACGCTGCTTCCCCCCGTTCCGTTCGACACGGTGTAAGACGGTGGACTGGCCCACAGGAAGCGGGCCCCGCCATTGCCGAGGCTGAAGTTGTAGTACAAACCTCCGAAGATCTGCGGTACCGTAGCCTTTCCGGCCGCACCCTGAACGCTGATGACCGGCCCTGCGTCCAGACCAAAATACGCCGGAGTCAGGTCGGTGAGGCTTAGGCCTCCGTTGATGAACAACGAGGAACGGTCGGAGAGGTCAACCGCAGTGCAGTAGCCCGCCGAGGGAGCATACGAAGCTCTGGTGGCCGTGGCCGGTGTGAACTGATTGAACGTTGCAAAGCCGCCGTCGCCGCCTATGTAGGCGCCGCCCTCAAGACGGATGTAGCCGAAGTTGACTGTCTGGCCGGACGCCAGCTTGTTTACCAGATCCTGGCCGAGCGGCGAATCCCCGCAGCTATTCCCCGAGCTGGAAACAGCGATGGTTTCGATGTTGCTCAGGACGCCGGCGGCCTGAACGGCGACGGGGATGTAGCAGCCTTCAATGTCCGCGGGAACCACGAAGTCGATCCGGTCCAGTCCTGAACAGCAGCTTGCCCGGCCATGGTATCCGGCCGCCACACTCGTGTTGCCGACATAGACCTGTGTCGTCACGGGAAGGCTGTTGGCGAGGTCGGCAGCCGTGGGGGGCTGCGTTTCGTCCCAGGAAACGGGACCAAGGCCAGTGCCCCACAAGCTCACGGTGTCGCCCGGGTGAACTGTGTTAATAATGCTGTTTGCGTTCCCGGCCGCGTCGGTCGCGCTCGCCTGCCCGAGTCCCTCGGAATTCGCGGCGTAGAGGCCGAAGGCCGTGGCCACCACCTGGATCGGCGCGGAAGAGGACTGTCCGCCATAACTGACCGTAAGTGTTCCGCTGCCTGCAGGTGTTGAGGATTGCAGCAGCGCGTTGATCTGATAGCCGTAATAGACGCCGAGCATAATCGCGGGGACGGTGGTGCCGCCCACCGTCACTTGCACCGTGACGCCGCCCAGAGTTTTGGGCAGAGGGAAGCCCGTGGCCTGGCTGAAAGAATCGCTCGGTCCGAAGCCGCTTCCGAAGATGGCGAAGATCGAACCCTGAGCGATCCCCGAGCCGGGCATGCCCGGCGACATGTAGCTGGCGGAGTTCAGAATCGGCGCGTAGCTTTGCAGTACTGGCTGCGCCGCCGCGGAAACGATGAACAAGCAAAACAGTAATAGTGCGCTGCGTCGCTGCATGACGCCTCCTTGCCGGCGGCGCCTCAGGTACCAGACGGTCCAAATCAGGCGGCGCCGAATATCAGGATATGGATAGGATTCCGACCTCATCCTATACCCTTTACGCGCTATGCGCCATCCCCGTTTCGAGCCAAAGCAGGAATTATCCTATCTCGTCCCGGAGCCGGCACGGCTTACCAGAACACAGCCGCGTGACGCGTTCGCCTCCCCATTCCATGAAACCGCACACGACGGACGCGACCGGCGTCCGGTTTCGAGTCTCCAGGGAGGCCGCCGCCGCGTCCTGCGCACCTCCATGAAACCGCGCACGACGGACGCGCGGCCGCGTCCTGTGCGCGACTACCGTATATTGGTATTTCCTTATGCTTGTCGTCATGCAGGAAGGGGCCAGCGAGCCCCAGATCGAAAAGGTGATCTCCCGGCTGGTATCCATGGGCTTCACCGTTCACCGCTCCACCGGAGTGCGTCACACGGTGCTGGGCGGCGTCGGTCCCATGGACGAATTCGATCCCGCCGACTTCGAGGTGTTGGATGGCGTGAAGGAATGCCATCGCATCGTCTCGCCGTACAAACTGGCCAGCCGGCATTTTCGGCCCGCCGGCAGCGTTGTCAAAGTCGGGGGCGTGGAGATCGGGGCCACGAAAATCGTGATGATGGCCGGTCCCTGCAGCGTGGAGAACGCCGAGCAGATCGAGCGCGTGGCGGAGCGGGTGGCTTCCGCCGGGGCCTCGGTACTGCGCGGCGGAGCGTTCAAACCGCGCACCTCGCCCTACAGCTTCCAGGGGCTCGGCGAAGAGGGACTGCGCCTGATGCGCGAGGCCGCCGACCGCCACGGCCTTCTGGTGGTGAGCGAGGTGATGGACGTCACGCAAATCCCGCTGGTGGCCGAGTACGCCGACATCCTGCAGGTGGGCGCTCGCAACATGCAGAATTTCAGTTTGCTGCGCGAGCTGGGCGACCGCCGCAAGCCGGTTCTTCTGAAGCGCGGCATCTCCGCCACCATCGAGGAACTGCTGCTGTCGGCCGAATACATTCTCGCCGGCGGGAACTACGACGTCATTCTGTGCGAGCGGGGCATCCGTACTTTCGAAGGCTACACGCGCAACACCATGGACATCTCGGCCATTCCGGTGGTGAAGAAATTGTCGCACCTGCCCATGATCGCCGACCCGTCGCATGGGACCGGCCGCCGCGACAAAGTGCTGCCCATGGCGCGCGCCGCCGTGGCCGCGGGCGCCGACGGCCTGATCGTCGAGGTGCACGACGATCCCGACAAGGCTCTCAGCGACGGCGCGCAGTCCCTCTTCCCCGACCAGTTCGCGGAGCTCATGGAGCAGCTTCGCATCATCGCCCCGGCAGTGGGGCGAACCATCTGACGTGCGCACGGTCGCCATCTACGGCGTGGGGCTGATTGGCGGCTCGTTCGCTCTGGCCCTGCGGAAAGCGGGCTATGACGGCCGGATTGTCGGCGTCAGCTCCCCGGTCACGATTGCCCGCGCGCTCGAGCTGGGCGTGATCGACGAGGGAGCGCCACCGCTGGAGGCGGCCAGCCGTGCGGATCTGGTGTTCGTGGCTCAGCCGATCCGGGTAATCATCGAGACGATACGCCAAATAGCCCCCTACGTCCGGAGTAACGCGGTTGTAACAGACGTGGGCAGTACCAAGGCGGCGATTGTGGCTGCGGCCAGCGAACACCTGCCGGCCGGGGTGTTCGTCGGCGGGCATCCCATGGCTGGCAAGGAGGAGCGCGGGGTGGAGGCGGCCTGCGCCGAGCTTTTCCAGCGGCGGGTCTGGGCGTTCACCCCGATTCAGGCCGGGGACCTGACGAGGACGGAATTCCGCCAGTTTCTTCAATGGGTGGAGAGGATTGGCGCGTTACCCGTGGTGCTGGACGCCAGCGAGCACGACCGAACCGTGGCCCTTACTTCCCATCTCCCGCAGCTCGCGTCCACCGCCCTGGCGGCGATGCTGCAGGATACGTTCACCGGCGGCCCGCCAACACTGCACGGCCCTGGCCTCGCGGACATGACTCGCCTGGCCCTTTCTTCTTTCGACATCTGGGCCGACATCTTCGACACCAACCGCCAGCACGTAACTACCGCCCTGGAAGCGTGGCTGGTAATCTTACTGGATCTTCGCGCGGCGCTGGCAAACGGGCGCGATTCGGATATCCGCTCGATTTTTGCGCGGGCAGAACTGTTTGCCTCCTCCCTAAGAACGCCCCGAACTGACAGCCAGGATAATCTTTTTACGAAATTTACTTGACACTTCGGACTATAATAATTCGAGTCTTTCCCTATGCACACCGCTTCGACAGCTGCGCTCGCTACCCTCATCCGGAACGAAGTCGTGCATCTCGAGAGTGTTTCGAGATTTGCCCCCAGCCGCCGTTTCGCGTCTCTGTTCTCGGATTCCAGCCCCTCAGATTCCCTGTATTTCCTGGAATCGGGCCTCGTCAAGCTCTTTAAACGTGGCGAGGATGGAAAGGAGATTATTCTGCGTATCGTCGCTCCTGGCGAGTTGTTTGGCGATCAGTCGCTGGGCAGCGACGAAACCCGCGACGTGCGCGGCGTCTCCGCCGAGGTGATGCAGGAGGGCGTGATTCACGTCATCCCTCGCGCCGCGTTCCTGGCGTGGTGCGACGGCCGTCCGCAGGTGTGGCGCCTGCTGGCGGAAACGCAGGTCGCCCGCCAGCGCGAGCTCGAAAAGAAGGTGGAGCTGCTGTGTCTGCAGGACGTGGAATACCGGATTCTTTACTATCTCAGTGAGCTCGCCGGCCTGCTGGGAATGAGAGCCGACGGAGTTCAGGACTATTCCATTCCGCTGTCGCAGAGCGAGCTGGCCAGCCTGATTGGAGCCACCCGGGAGACGACTTCCACGACGCTGAACACTCTGGCCCGGCGCGGCCTGGTCAAACTGGGCCGGCGAATGTTGGTAGTCTCGTCGGTAGACCATGTGCGAAACGCCGCCTCCCAGCGCACGGTGCGCGCCGCCAGCAACGGATAAGCGCTTCACAGCGTGCCGCGGATTCACACCCGAGTCACGCCTAAACGCGTGTATTGAAAATGGTTGTGGGCCGGTTGCCGGCGTGCACACGGGGCAGGCCATGAGGTACTCGCGCTTTTTGCCGCTCCTGGCAGCAATGCTGCTTGCCTGCGGCGCCCTGGCCGAAAACTCTCCCGATCCCGACGGGGGGAACGCGGCCGATCCGGTGAACGTCAACTCTCGTTACACCGTGGAAAGCATCGATGTCGCCGGCCAGCACGATTACACCCTGAGCAAGCCGATTCTGGATCGTCTGCATGGGATGGTCGGATCCCGGCTGGATTTCGAAGCTCTTCGCTCGCTGGCGGGAACCATCACCCGCGAACTGCACGCCCGTCAGGTGGGCGTTCGCGTCATGCGCGGATCCGAACCCGAGTATGTCCGCGTAGTACTCGATGTGAACGACGGACGCAGCCGCTTCGACGTATCCGTTCCGAAGTTCCTTTGGAATTCCCGAGAGGGTTGGACCGCCGAAGGTCAGGCCACCGCGACCGAGGGCGATACCGCGGTTTCCTTTGGTCTCCTCAGCAACGGCGACGATCTTCTGGAGCGCTATGCCGGGTTCAATGCCAGCCTGCAGCGGCGTTCGCTCGGCTCCGACAAGGTACAGTTCGCTCTGGTGTTCGAAGACTACAACGAGGAGTGGAACCGGGCCACGGTGGCCGCGGCCGGGCCGGATCTGCTTTATCGCAACCGCAGGAACATCGCGCCGGAAGTGACCTTCGCGGTGTCGCGCGGAATTTCCTGGAGCGCGGGATTCAGCTCGGAAGCGATGCAGCCGGAAGCGGGCGGCGCGGAACGCTATGCCAATGCGATCACCAGCACGGTTCGCTACAACCACAGCATGGAGGGTTCCACGCTGGATCAGGCGGTGGAAGCAAGCTACAGCCTTCGTGCAGCCGAGCACGGTCTCGGTTCCGATTACAACTACCGCCGTCATCACCTGACCGCCCGCTACACGGCCACGCACAATCGGCAGGGCGTGGAAGTGGGGCTTGGAGCCGGCGCGATTCAGGGCACTGCGCCGATGTTCGAGCGATTCGCTCTGGGAAACAGCACCACCCTGCAGGGGTTCGACAAGTTCAGTCTGGATCCGCTGGGCGGTAGCCGCGTCATTGATGGTTCTCTGGGCTACCGGTACCGCGCGATGCGTGTTTTCTATGACGCCGGGTCGGTGTGGGATCGCGGCGGGCGCCCGGTGCCCGAACAATCTCTCGGCGTGGGCCTGGAAGGGAACGTGGGCTTCCTCGGGAATAATGAGTTTCTGCTGGCTTTGGCGTTCCCCCTGAATCAGGGACACCCGGAGCCAATGTTCGTGGCAGGGATGAACTTCTGAGCGCCCACGGCGCTCACTGAGAATAGGGAAGCTCGCGGCCCGCTGCGTTGTGCGCGAGTTTGATTGGAAGCGCACAGCGCGGGACGCGTTCGGCGAGAAGAAGGGAAGCTCGCGGCCCGCTGCGTTGTGCGCGAGTTTGATTGGAAGCGCACAGCGCGGGACGCGTTCGGCGAGAAGAAGGGAAGCTCGCGGCCCGCTGCGTTGTGCGCGAGTTTGATTGGAGTTCTCTGACCCGGTCAGGCACAGCCCGGTTTGCTGGGCGCGCGCTGCTTTTTGCGGTTGCGTGCACGGCGGAGCTGTACCCGATGCGCGTCTCCGATGAAGACCTCTATGTGGTGCGCGTCAACGACGACCTGCGCGTGTCCGCGCCGCGCGCCCATTTTCTGGCCGGCCGTCCGCTGATTCGCCTGCACGACGGCGACGCCGTTCCTTTCGATTTCCAGCTGACGCTGTTCGACGGCAATCGGGACCTGCCCTTGCGGCGCACCGTAGACCGTTTTGTGGTGAGCTACGACCTCTGGGATGAGAACTTCAAGGTGACCAGGATGGGCGGCGCGCATCGATCCGGACTATCCGCCAACGCCGCCGAGCGCTGGTGTCTGGACAATCTTCTGGTTTCCGCGGCGGGCATACCGCCGAGCGACCGCTTGTGGCTGCGGCTGGAGATTCGCGCTCAGGATCCGCCGGATGTGGCCGCGGGTACCGGGGGCGGCGATCCCGGCATCAGCCTGAAGAGCCTGGTGGAGCTGTTCGGCCGGCCCCCCCGAACCTCGCCGCACTGGACGCTGGATTCCACCTCGTTCCGGCTGGAAGATCTGGACCGCTGACATGCGCCGTCTGCGAAGCAAGCTCATCTTCGCGTTCGCGGCATCCACCCTGGTGCCGGTGGCCATAACTTCCTGGGTCTCGTTGTCGTTGCTGGATCGCAGCCTCCAGTACAACGCCTTCCGGGAGCTGGACGACAATTCGCGGTTGCTGGTGGAAACCGGGCGCGAATACTACCGCAACGCCTGCAGCCTGCTGCGACACCGCGCCGCCGAGAACAAACTGAGTCCCGAGGAGTATCCGGCGAATCAGGCGGACAAATGGCCCGCCGACATCCGCGATTTCCACGACAGCGGCGACGCCGAGCACTTCGCTCTGGCGGGCAATCAGGGCGATCGCCTGGACTACCTGGTGCGCCGCGGCGACGCAGTTTTGCGCTATTCTATGCCCCTCAACGGTGTGGCCATGGGGCGCCTGAAAGACGCCTATAGCCGCGCGCGCGCACTGCTCGACCGGCCGCTCGATCCGCGGCGCGGGCTGTTCGGCGCTTTCCTCGTGATCGCCATCGCCGTGTGGGTGGCGTCGCTGGCGGTGGTGGTCTACTGGGCGCATCGCATCAGCCAGCCCATTCGGGAGCTGACCGGCGGGCTCGCGGAAGTAGCCGGCGGCAATCTGGAGTATCGCGTGACGCCGTCGCGGGACGACGAGATCGGCGAGGCGGCGCGCGCCTTCAACCGCATGAGCGCCGAGCTGCAGCACGCCCGCGACCACCTGGTGAATGCCACGCGTCTGGAAAGCTGGCAGGCCGTGGCCCGCAAGATGGCCCACGAGGTGAAGAACTCGCTCACACCCATCCGCCTCACCATGGAAGAGATCGCCGCGCGCGGGCGCGAGAATCAGCCCGAGTTTCTGCAGCAGGCCGCCCAGATTGTGGTGGATGAAGTGACCGCGCTGGAGCGGCGCGTGAGCGCTTTTTCGCAGTTCGCCAACGAGCCTCCGGTGTGTCCCACGGAAGTGGACATCAACTCTCTGCTGGAGGACCGCATTTCGTTCCTGCGCAAGCAGCACCCCGAAGTCCGCTACGATCTGCGCCTGTGTGACGGCCACCCTCGGGCGTTTGCCGACGAGGACCTGGTTCGCGGGGTGCTGACCAATCTGCTGGAGAATGCGGCGCAGGCGGCGCGCCCCGGCGGCAGCGTGATGGGTCTCACCTCCGCCGAGAACGGGCACGTGCGCATCGAAGTGCACGATTCCGGGCCCGGCCTGAGCGCGCTGGCGCGAAGCACGCTGTTCCAGCCCACCATTTCCTTCAAGCAGAACGGCATGGGCCTCGGGCTTTCCATCGCGCACAAAGGCGCGGTTCTCTCCGGCGGCGACATTCAACTGGTGCGCGGCGAACTGGGCGGCGCGGCATTTCGCGTCCTGCTGCCGCGGGCGAAACAGGAGACATGACTCCCCGACGAATTCTGATCCTCGACGACGAGCAGAACATCTGCCGCACGCTGCGGCTGATTCTGGAGCACGAGGGATACGCGGTGTCCACCGCGGGCACGCTGGCGGAAGCGAAGGGCGAAGCCGCGCGCGCCGACGCCATGCTCATCGACATGCGTCTGCCCGACGGCAGCGGCATCGATTTTCTTCGTCAGGTACGGCAGGTGGACGGCGAAACGCCCGCCATCATGATCTCCGGCCATGGAACCATCGCCGACGCGGTGGAGGCGACGCGCGCGGGCGCTTTCGATTTTCTGGAAAAACCGCTGAGCCGCGATCGCGTATTGTTAGCCCTGCGCAACGCGCTGGAAAGCTCGACGCTGCGCCGCGAGAACGAGCGGCTGCGCGAGCTGGCGGGATCGGGTCCGCGCATGATCGGATCATCGCCCGTTTTTCAGCGCGTGCTGGAACAGGCCACCATGGCCGCGCGGTCCGACGCGCGCATCCTGTTGATGGGCGAATCGGGCACCGGCAAGGAGCTGCTGGCGGCGCATATCCACCGCGAAAGCCCCTTCGCCGACGGACCGTTCGTGAAGGTGAACTGCGCGGCCATTCCCGGCGAGCTGCTGGAGAGCGAACTGTTCGGCCACGAGAAGGGGTCGTTCACGGGCGCCGTCGCCGCGCGCAAGGGCAAGTTCGAACTGGCCCATACCGGCACCATCTTCCTGGACGAGGTGGGCGATCTGCACGCTTCCTCGCAGGCCAAGCTGCTGCGAGTTCTGCAGGAGGGCGAGTTCCATCGCGTGGGCGGCGAGCAGGCCATTCGGGTGAGTGTGCGCGTGATCTCGGCGACCAATCGCAGTCTCAACGATCTGCTGGAACAGCAGAAATTCCGCGAGGATTTGTACTACCGGCTGTGCGTGGTACCCATCCGCGTGCCGTCGCTGCGGGAAAGACCGTCGGACATCAGGCCCATGGCGGAGTACTTCCTCGAGGAATTCTGCACGCGCAACAATTTCCGGCCGAAACGAATGGATGCGGAATTGTTCCCGCTGCTGGAGGCGTGGCACTGGCCCGGCAACGCGCGCGAGCTGCGGAACGCCGTGGAACGCATGGCCATTCTGACGCCGGAAAACGTGCTGACGGTGGATTCGTTGCCGGTGGAGATTCGCATCGCGCTGGACGAGCCGCCGCCCTCGAACCTGAAGGAGACGCGCGCCTCGGCCGAGCGCGAGCACATCATGCGCGTGCTGGAGGAGACAAATTGGAACGTCTCCGGAGCCGCCCGCGTGCTGGGCATGGAGCGCACCAATCTGCATAAGCGCATCCGCGCGCTGGGCATCACGCGCGGGAAACTGCACGGGGTGGTGGAGTAGGGGTTGGGTACACCGGGAGCGCGGGTGGCCCGGATGGACGAATCCAACGATCATCGCAGGAACTCCGATGCCGATCCGTCACTGGACGAGATCATCATGCAGCAGGGCAAGGGACCGATTGACGACCTCTCCGTCCTGCGGGGCGATTTCTGGCCGGAAGAGGAATCGATAGAGGATTTCCTCGCCGCCCTCCATGAGTGGCGCGGGCACAAGCAGGCAGACCCCGCTGCATGAGCAGCGTGGTGGTTGACACCGACGTCGTTTCTTTCCTTTTCAAGACCATCCGTTCGGCGAACTCTACGAGCACGACCTCTCAGGTCAGACACTCCTGATCTCTTTTATGACCGTGGCCGAGCTGGAACGCTGGGCTATCCAATCGAAATGGAGCGAAGCCCGCCGTCGCTGGCTGCATCTGCATGTCGAACGCTTCGTGGTGGCCCCTTTCAACAGGGGGCTTTGCCCTTGTGGGCGGAGGTGACCGTTGCAGCGCAAATGCGCGGGCGCAGAATTGAGTGCGCCGGCGCGTGGATCGCCGCCACCGCCATCCGCTACGATTTGCCGCTTGTCACGCGCAATCGCGAGGACTACCTCGGCGTCACGGGCCTGAGTGCTTTCCCGCGGCTGATAAGAGCGGGGTCGGACTCGGGTCGCGGCGTCATCAGCCACATATCATTAGGGAGATGACTCTCCGATTCGCTCTCCTCGTCGCGATTGCGCTCTGTCTCGCCGTCGTTTGCGGCTTTTCCGATGATCGATCCGAGTTCGTGACCCGTTCCGGAACTTCTCTTCAGCTCGCGGGCAAGCCGTTTCGCTACAGCGGCCCGAACATCGAGTGGCTTGGGCTCGAAGGCTACGGTCCGCACGATCCCATGGGGCCGCGCTATCCGACGCAGTTCGAAACCGATGACGCGCTGGACACGGCGAAGGAGATGGGCGCGCGGGTGGTCCGTTCGCAAACAATGGGCGACAGCGTGGGGTGCCCGCTGTGCATCGAGCCGAAGCTGGGAGTGTTTAATGCCGAGGCATTCCAATCGGTCGACTACGCGATTCAGGCAGCACACGCGCGGGGCATTCGGCTGATCGTGACGCTGATCGGCGACTGCGCGGCGTGCTCGAACGGAGGTATCGGGCAGTATCTGGAGTGGACCCGGCAGAAGGGCTTCAGCGCATTCTTCACCGATCCGGCGCTCATTGCCGCGTTTGAAAAGCACATTGCGGCCGTTCTGAATCATCGGAACGCACTGACGGGCGTCGCCTACAAGGACGATCCGACGATTCTCGCGTGGGAGAACTGTAACATGTGCGGGCTGGGGGCCTTGTTCGGCTCCGCGAAGAGCATGCCCGCGTACATCGTCTGGACGGACACGATCGGCACGTTCATCAAGTCGATCGATCACCGGCACCTCTATCTCGACACCACGGGGCTGTTTCCGTTCAACAAAACCGCGCTCGATGTGAGGACACCCGACATGATCACTTTCGAATACTACCCGCACTGGCAGGTACTGATGCCGGGGACCCAGAAGATCACACCAGAGACTTTCTCGCGGGATGCGGCAGCGGTTACCGCGCATGGGAAGGCATACATCATCAATGAAATCGGCTGGGATGTGACGGACTGGCCGACGCGCGACGACCTGCAGGCGGTGCTGCACACGCTGGAAACGGATCCGAATATCAGCGGCGACGATTACTGGGCTTTGCAGGCGCACGCGCCGGGGTTCGGCTGGCAACCGATACCGGCCGATGTGCACGATTCGGCCTATGCACACAAAGGCGAGAGCGGACAATGGTGGGCGCTCTACTACGGCGGCCTCGGAACTCTGGTGAACACCGCCGAGGACATGCGCGCGCGAGCCGAGCTGCTGAGGAAGCACGCGTATGCCATGGCCGGCACTCCCGTGCCACCGCACATGGTCCCGGGGGCTCCGGCGATCACCAGCGTGGTGTTCGGCAGCCTGATCGCCTGGCGCGGATCGGCCGGCGCCGTGAACTACAGCGTGCAGCGCCAGACGGGCGCGGCGAGCGAGTGGGTGACCATTTGCGACCGCTGCGCCACTGACGCCGATGTGCCGTGGCCCGATCCGAAGCCGGCCATGATCGGCGCGGCGAAGTATCGCGTGATTGCGCATAACGCGGATGGAGTCGCCAGCGCGCCATCAGAGCCGCGATAACTCGTTCGAATCGGCGATAATGGCCGGACGGTGATGCCGCCACTCCCGTACAGCAAGCGCGAGCAGCGCGGGTGGTACATGTACGACTGGGCGAACTCCACGTTCGCCACCACCGTCGTCACGCTGTTTCTGGGGCCGTATCTCACCGCGCTGGCGAAGGCCGCCGCCGGCCCGGACGGGCTCATTCATCCGCTGGGAATTCCGCTGGACCCGCGGTCGTGGTGGAGTTACCTGGTTTCGCTTTCGGTCATGTCCCAGGTGGTCGCGCTGCCCATGATCGGTACCGTCGCCGATTTCAGCCCGCGCAAGAAGCAGCTCATGGCGCTGTTCGCTTACGCCGGCGCGCTGGCGAACGTGGCCATGTTCTTCCAGAAGGGCGACGCGTATCTCGCCGGCGGCGCTTTGTTTCTCATCTCCAATCTGGCCTTCGGCGCGTCGATCGTGGTGTACAACTCGTTTCTGCCGGACATCGCTCCGCCGGAGGACCGGGATGCGGTATCGTCGCGCGGGTGGGGCATCGGATATCTCGGCGGCGGGCTGCTGCTGGCGCTGAACCTGGCGCTGTTCGCGAAATCGCGCGCGCTGGGGCTGACGGAAGCCATGGCCGTGCGCATCAATCTGGCGTCGGCGGGCGTGTGGTGGGCGCTGTTCACGTTGATCCCGCTGGCCTGCCTCCGCAACCGCCTACCCGGCCGCGTGCGCGGACCCGGCGAAGGGCTCACCAGCAGCTTCCGAGCGTTCGCGGTAACGCTGCGCGAGATGCGCCACTATCCGCAGACGCTGCGCTTCCTGCTCGCGTATCTGATCTACAACGACGCCGTCCAGACGGTGATCGCGCTGGCGGCGCAATTCGGCAGCGATGAACTGAAGCTGCCCATGTCGGATCTGACCATGGTCATCCTGATGGTCCAGTTCGTGGCGTTCTTCGGGAATCTGCTGTTCGACCGCGTGGCGAAGTGGATGGGCGCGAAAGCCGCCATCATCGTCAGCTTGCTCATCTGGACCGGTGTGCTCATCGCCATGTACGTCTCGGTGCGCACGCGAGCGCAGTTCTTTATTGCCGCCGCCGTGGTGGCTATCGTGCTGGGCGGAACGCAGGCGCTGAGCCGGTCCCTGTTCGCGCAGATGATTCCGAAAAGCCGCGAGGGCGAATACTACAGCGTGTACGAGATCAGCGACAAGGGCACAAGCTGGCTTTGCCCGCTGCTGTTCGGACTGGCGCTGCAGTTCACCGGCAGCTACCGGCTGGCGATACTCTCGCTGGTCACTTTCTTCGTTGGCGGCCTCGCGGTGCTGGCCACCGTCAACGTGCGCCGGGCGGCCATGGAAGCCGAAGCCGGCGCCGAGGCCTGATCGCTACTTCTTCGGGGCGCTGGCTGCGGGCGGCGGGCCAGGCTGCCTCTGTTCGCTGCTCGGCGGCACGATGCCCTTGATTCGCAGATAGGTCACCATGTTGCCGTAGTGTTCGTCGGTGTGCGCGGTATTCAGCGAGAGCATGGTGAGCTTCGGGATGTCGCGTCCCATGAACTTCACCAGCTCCGCGCCCTGCGCGTCGGTCATGCCGTCGTAGGCTTTGCTGCAATGGGCGACCGCATCCTGTAGCGCCTGGACCAGATCGGCCTTGGTGGTCTTCGTTTTTTCGATACTCACGGCCGAGCGAGGCTCTCCAAGCACGATCCCGCAGAACATGTTATTGGCGTCGGCGATATGGCCCACGAGCTGACCGAACGTCCGGACGTCGGGCGTGGGCTGGAACGAGTAGTTTTCTTCCGGCATCTTCTCGGCGCCGGCGACCACGTTATGGCTGAAGATGGAGTACAACACCTTCTCGCCCATGCTGAGCGGATTAGCGGGGGGTGCTGTTTGCGCAGGCGGCGCGGTCTGCGCGCAGGCTGACACGGCCGCGATGAGTAATGTAGACAACAGGGTCTTTTTCATAGGCGTCAGGGCCGATTATGGCATACTCCGAAGTAACGTTCGGTTACAGAAAAAGGAGATCCATGCGTCGTGTGATTCTCGCCTTTGCAGGCGCCGCGTTTGCGCTGCCCTTACTCGCCCAGTCGCATATGGACATGATGGCGACACATTGGAAGACCGCCGCCACCTACACGCTGGCCATCGCCGACCAGATGCCGGCCGAGAACTATGGCTTCAAACCCGTTCCCGAGGAGATGAGCTTCGCCGAGCAGTTAGTCCATATAGCCCAGGCGAACGCCTACATGTTCGGTGTTCTCACCGGCGATAAGTTCACGGAGGCGCCGCCTAAAGAGGTGACCAAAGAAAACGTCACGAAGTTCGTTCGCGATTCCTTCGACTGGACCACCGCCGAGCTGGCCAAAATCACTCCGGAAGAGGTGCAGAAGTCCTACCCGATGGAGGGTCACCAGATGTCCGGACACGAGGTGCTGATGCTGGCGTGGAACCACACCACGCATCACCGCGGGCAGTTGATCGTTTACCTGCGGCTGAAGGGCATTAAGCCGACCGATTACAAGTTCTAGTTTGTGAGCCGATGGGCGCAGGCCGCACCGTACCTCATTGCATTGCTGTTCGTGCTGCTGGGCTGCGCCCTGATCCCCTACGCGGGGATTGAAGGCGACGAAGCGCTCTTCGGCTGGCCCATCTACGGCCTGCACAACCGGGCATTCGAGATCACCATCTTCCACCGGCAGCTTCCGTTGATGGTGTTCCCGTACATTGGCAGTCTCAAGACGTTCCTCTGCTGGCCGGTGCTGAAGCTGTTCGGGCCGAATGCGTGGGCGGTGCGGCTTCCGGTGGCGCTGATCGGCGGCCTGACCGTGATTGTCTTCTACCGCTGGATGGAACGGATGGCGGGCTTTCGCGCCGCCGTGGCCGCCAGCCTGCTGCTGGCCTGCGATCCCTCCTTCATACTGACGGACACGTTCGATTGGGGGCCGGTGGCCATTGAGCATTTGCTGCTGGTGTGCGCGTGCCTGGCCATCGTGTCCGGCCGTCTAACGCTCGGGTCGTTCTGTCTGGGCTTCGCGCTCTGGAACAAGGCTGTGTTCGTCTGGGCGCTCGTGGGGCTGAGCGCCGGCGTGCTCGCCGTGTATTCTCCGGAATTGCGTCGCGTGGTGGCGGACCGGCGCACGATCGCGCGCTGTATGGCGGCCTTCGTAATCGCCGCGCTGCCACTGATCGTCTACAACATGCACTCGCCGAACGCGACTGCTCAGGCCAACATTCATCCGTCCTTCGCCGGGTTCGGGAATAAACTAATCTCGCTGCGCAACACGCTCGACGGCGCCGATCTGTTCAACGTGATCGCGGCGATGGATTCGGAGGGCTCGCCGAAGACTCCGCACTCCCTGCCCGGCCGCGTTGCCTGTGCGATTGCGTTGGCGACGGGACGCCACGAGCACGATCTGTTTCTCTACGGGCTGATCCTCGCGCTGCTTTGCGCGCCGTTGTGGTGGCGCTCTCCTGGCCGGCGCGTTGCGCTGTTCGCAATCGTGTTCTCGGTCGCCGCTTTCCTTGCGATGGCCAGCCTGCGGTATACGGGAGCGGCTCACCACATCGTCCTGCTGTATCCGATGCCCCACGCGCTGCTGGGAATTGCCTTGAGCACATTTCGCCCCTCGCGGCTGGGTGCTTCGTTGCTGGCAGTCCTGGTGCTGGCGAACCTGCTGGTCGTAAACCAGTACATCGTGCAGCTTGAGCGCTTCGGCGCGTATGGGCTCTTCACCGACGCGCTGAACCCGCTCGCCTCCTGCGCCTGCAACGCCGCCGGCAAAACTCTTTATGCCATCGACCTCGGCATCCGCGACAGCCTGAATCTGACGTGCGCGGGACGCCAGCACCTGGATCGCGAGTGGATGATTCCGCAAACACCGGCGCCCGAGATCCAAGCCATGATCGCCGATCCGAACGGCCTGATCCTCAACCGCACGCCCGGCCGCGAGTACTTCAAGGGCGCCACTGATCGGCTGAACGCGGCAGCGCGCGATGCCGGATATACCCGGCAACTGCTCGCCACCATCGGCGATTCCAACGGCCGGGCTCAGTTCGAAGTGTTCCGTTTCGTCAGGGCCGAGTCGGCGGCTGCGCCGCTTGCTGAGGAGGTGGTTGCGTCGGCGCTACCTGCGTTCGAATATCGTTGATATTGGTACCGATGATCTCGCCGGAGACCACCAGCTCCACGCGCCGGTTCTGTTGCCGCCCGGCGGCGGTGCGGTTGTCGGCCACGAAATTGGTCTTGCCGAAGCCCTGAGCGGTGACGTTGGAATCGGCGATGCCCTGAGACGTCAGGAAGTCGCGCACCGAATCGGCGCGGTGCTGCGAGAGACGCATGTTCATCGCGTCGGAGCCAACGTCGTCGGTGTAGCCCTCCACCTGCAGACGCAGTCCGGGGTGCGAGAGGATGATGCCGGAAAGGCGCGCCAGCTTCTCGCGGGTCACCGGTTTCAGATCCCAGCGGCCGGTGGCGAAGAGCACGTCGGACATGTTGATGATGAGGCCGCGGGTGGTGTCGCGCGTCTGCAGAACCTGGTTGAACTCGTCGAGGAGTTGCTGGCGGAGCTGTGCCCGGTCCTGTTCGGCTTTCTGGCGAAGGCGGTCGGCTTCGGCGGCGGACTGGCGGGCCTTGTCGGCTTCGACGGCGAGTTGCGCGCGAGCGGCATCGGCCTCGGCCCTGGCTTGTTCCGCCTGCGCCTTCGCCTGTTCCGCGGCGGCCCTCTGGCGGTCCGCTTCCGCGGCGGCGGCCTGAGCGGCAGCACGCGCCTGCTCGGCGGCCGTACGGTCGGCTTCCGCCCTCGCACGGCGTTCAGCCTCGGCGCGAGTTTCGGCCTCCGCTTTCGCACGCTGCTCTGCTTCAGCCTCCGCCTTCTCCTTCGCCGCTTTCTCGCGAGCGGCGGCGGCCTGGCGCTCCTGTTCCTGGTGCTCGGCGATCTGGCGGCGAATGGCAATGACCCGGGCATCCTCGGCGCGCACCGCCGCTTCACGCGCCATGGTGATCACCGGCTTCTGGCCGGCTTTCTGCACCTGGTATTTCTCGGCCTGCTGCAGGGCCGCGTTGGCTTTCTCGAAACTGTCGGGCGCGTATTGATCGGCCCGGGCCACGCGGGCGATCTGCACCGCGTTTTCCGCCTCCAGCAGCTCGCGCGGCAGCTTCTTGCCGACGTCCACGGGCACGAAACCCGCCGCATGGCCCTTCATCGTATACACGCCGCGCGGCAGCAGCTCGTATTTGGCGTCGATCGACTCGATCACGCCCCGCGTGTCCGGCCGTATCTCGTTCTCCATTACCACCACGTCGCTCGGCTGCGTGACCGCGTAGTACGGCTCCGCGGTGACGATCATGCCGAACGTCTGAATCTCACTGGTCGTCCTGATGCTGCTCTCCGATCCCATGCCCCACTCGTTCAGCGTCAGCTCGCCCAGCGGCAGCGCGCGCCCATCGGGCGAGATCGCCCACAGCACGTAGGTCAGGTATTCGGGCCCGAAGGTCTGGGGAGAAACAAGATTGTGGAAGGTGGCGGAAACGCGGATATCGCCTCGCTCGCTTTCCACGGTCGCTTCGCCCTTGCCGGCAGGCATCAGAGCGGTGCCGCGGAAGTTGATCTTTGTCGAGCCGCCGCGGTGAAGGTAATTTACGGCCTGCGTCGTTCGGGCCACCACTTCCACCTTGAAAATGGCGCCAACATCTTCGGCCTGATCGGAGGCAGGAGCAGGCGTGGAGGCGGGATTCGGCGTTGCCGGGCCGGGCGGCTCGTTCTGGCCCATGAGCAGGGCCGCCGCCAGGGTCGCAGTGATTGTAAGCTGGTTGATCATTGTCACCTCGTTAGATCCACAGGACAGGATAGCGTTTCGGGCGAGGCATGGTGTACTTTCTGAGAACCGCGCGGCTCAGTTTTCGCTGCTGGAGCGAAGGCGACCTTCCGCTGGCGCTGGCCCTCTGGGGCGATCCGGCCGTGACGGCGCTGATCGGTGGACCGTTCACCCCGGAGACGGTGCGCGAACGCCTGCACCGGGGAATTGCCCTGATGCGGCAACATGGGGTTCAGTACTGGCCCGCTTTCCTGAGCGATGGGGCACAGTTCATCGGCTGTGCCGGTCTGCGGCCGTATCGTCTCGAAGACGGCATTTATGAATTTGGCGTGCACCTGCGACCGGCGTTCCAGGGGAAGGGTTTCGCGCGCGAAGCCGCGAACGCGATCATTTATCACGCTTTCGGAACTCTTCGGGCGGAGTCGCTATTCGCGGGCCATCATCCGCGCAATGAGGCGTCGCGCCGGATACTGGCGAAGCTGGGCTTCGTCGCCACCCATGAGGAACTGTACGCTCCCACGGGGCTGATGCACCCCTCCTGTCTGCTCCGGCGTCCGCAAGCGCTATCATAGCGGAACGAGCTCCGGACGAGTAGTCGATGAAAATACCTATTCATTTCCGTCTTCTTTTCCGGTAATCTGAATCTTCCAACTCGATGGCTGGCGCGTTTTCTCAGGATATCCGGCAAGGTGTGCGCGGTTTCGCCCGCAGCCCGGGGTTCACCGCCGTGGCGCTGCTGGTGCTTGCGCTCGGGGCCGGGGCGAACACGGCGATATTCAGCATCGTCAATGCGGTGCTCCTGCGTCCGTTGCCGTTTCGAGAAGCCGGCCGCCTGGTTGCCATTCGGGAGAACTCCAAAAGCGATTCTAAAATCCCCCTTTCGCCGCGGGACCTCGATGCCTGGCAGCGACGCGGCCGGACTTTTGAAGGGGTCGTCGGTTACCGGCCGTGGGAGTACAGCTGGACGGGGATGGGCGACGCCCGGAAGGTTACCGGCGAAATCGTAACGCTCAATTTCTTCCGGACACTCGGGGTTGCGCCGGCGCGGGGCCGGCTGTTCACCGAGAGCGACAGGAACGGACCGCTCGTCGTCGTCATCAGCGACGCGTTCTGGCGG
>Ga0326727_10008202_pt1 | contig 26754 bp, 24 predicted proteins | sample MB2enrmetagenome_FD_207643 | JGI IMG/M metagenome (GOLD analysis project Ga0326727, IMG submission 207643) | Lab enriched peat soil microbial communities from McLean, Ithaca, NY, United States - MB29MY | ecosystem: Environmental > Terrestrial > Soil > Wetlands > Peat | place: USA: New York...
CGAGCTTTACCAACATCGGTTGCTGCGCTACCTGCTGTTTCTGACGGGCAAGCGCGAGGTGGCGGAAGACCTGTTCCAGGAGACCTGGATGCGGGTGCTGTTGCGGGGCAGCCAGTACAACGGCAAGGCGCGCTTTGACACGTGGCTGTTTACGATCGCCCGCAACCTGGTGATCGACCTGTCGCGCAAGCGCACCATGGCATCGCTGGACGAGATGAGCGATGTATCCGAAGACGGGCGCGCGTTCGAGATTGCGACCGAAGGGCCGTCGCCGCTGGAGCAGTTCCAGAGCCGCGAAGATCGCGCCGAGGTTGCGGAAGTGCTGTTGAAGCTGGAGCCCAACTACCGCGAGGTCCTGACTCTGCGCTTCCATGAAGAGATGTCGCTGGAAGAGATTGCCAGCGTGACCCGTGCGCCGCTGTCCACGGTGAAGTCGCGGCTGTATCGCGGGCTGGCTGCGTTGAAGCCGGAGATCGAGCATCTGCGAGCGCGTCGCTCGGCGGAGGCGACCGGATGAACTCGTCGACCGATCTTAATTTGCAGTTTGAGCCTAGTCTGGAAGCGCGCGACGCTGGGTCCTTTGCTCGGGCCGGGTTGGGCGGCATCAGTGCCGCGGCCCGGGGCGAGGTGGTAAACCGGACCCATCGCGTGGTGCGGCATCGGGCCAAGTTGATGCAGGAGCGGCGGGACCATGTGCGCAATCTGGTGGTGCCGCTGATCATCTGCTCGGTGATTCTGCTGTTGATCTGCATGGGACTTTGGATAGGACTCGACCAGTATCAGGCTGCTGAGATTGAGGATGTGGCCTCGCTGGCCGCGACTGAGGCGAGCCGTCACTTCCTGGTGGTGCTGCTGTGGTTCGTGCCGGTTTCGATGGCGATGCTTGCAGCGGTATGGTTCCGCCGCGGGCGCACCCGAGGTAGCGGGGCCCAGCAATGACGATGCTCTGGAACCGCCGGGCATCGGGTTCCTCAGAGCATGGTGCGTCTGGCGAAGGCGATGGCATCAAGATGATCCCGCTGTGGTCGAGCATCCTGGCGGTGCTCGTGTTTGTGGGATGGTTCTGGTTCATGAACAGCGGACCGCCTCCGCATCATCACCCCAGCGCTCTGCAGCAGGCGACACACCTGATGTTTGTGTTCACCACAGGCACTGCGCTGGCCAGCTATGTTCTGCTGGTCGGATACGTAAGCCGCGACGTGAAGCGCCGCAACATGTCGGCCGCGCTATGGATGTTGATTGTGCTGGTGATGCCCGGGGGGATGGGGGCGGTGGTCTACTTCCTGCTGCGGCAGCCGATTATGGTCCGCTGCCCGAACTGCACCACGGAGCTGACCGCGGGGGTGCATTTCTGTCCCCAGTGCCGGTTCCAGGTTGCGCCGGTCTGTGGCCAGTGCTTTCGCGGGGTACAGATTACGGATGCGTTTTGTCCGCAATGCGGCCACGACATTGCCGAGGACCGCGCGCCCGCGCGGCTACGCGCGTATAGCGATACTTAGTGGTAAGTGGTAAGTTGGGGCGAGTGGTTGCCTGCAACTTACTGCCGACCACTTGGCACTGATCTCTCGCTCCCGTGACCTTGACCGCGCTCATCATCGATGACGAACCGCTGGCGCGCCAGGAGCTTCTGTATCTGCTGCAATCGGCGGAGGGTATCGAGGTGCTGGCGCAAGGATCGAACGGCATCGAGGCGGTCGATCTGATTCGCACCCATAAGCCGGATGTGGTCTTCCTCGATGTCCAGATGCCGGGCCTGGATGGATTTGCAGTGCTCAAGAAGCTGCTGGACAAGAAGACCCACCTTCCCCAGGTGGTCTTCGCTACCGCATTCGACCAGTACGCGGTGCGCGCGTTTGAGGTCAATGCGGTCGACTATCTGCTGAAGCCGTTCGATCGCAAGCGAGTGCTGAAGACCATCGAGAAGGTGCGGGCAAGGATTGCGGGCCGTGCGGATTCGGCCGGCGACGCGCGCATCGATGCCCTGCTGCGGCTGGTGGAGACGCGGACGCATCCGGCCCGTCCGACCTCCGGGAAGGTGATTGTGCGCGCGCTGGGACGGCTTCTGCTGGTCGATCAGAGAGAGATCTGCTATGCCTCGATCGAAGGCGGGGCGATCAGCGTGGTCACTCGCGGGGTCGAGGGCCAATCCAACTGCCGCACACTGGAGGAGCTGATGGACCAGCTCGATCCGGAGGCGTTCTGGAGGGCGCACCGCTCGTTTGTGGTGAACATTCAGCACATACGAGAGGTGGTTCCGTGGTTCAAGTCAAGCTACCAGTTGCGCATGGACGACCCGAAGAAAACGGAGATCCCGGTGAGCCGGGCGCAGACCAAGCGGCTGCGCGAGCTATTCAATCTCTAGTTTGCTGCTGCGGAAGCCGTGGCCGCACCTTGCTGCAGCTCTTCCGGCGAAACGTCCCTGATGTGGGTGGCGATATACCAGTGCTGACCGGAGGGATCGTCGACACCGCAGGTACGGTCGCCATAGAATTGATCGGCGATGGGGCGGACTATTCTAGCGCCTGCGGCGACGGCCTGAGCCACAACTTCGTCGACGTTCTCCACGTAGAGCATGAAACTGGCGGTCGCGCCGCCGTAGTGCAGGGGTGAGAAGGCCTTCATGCCGGGGCTCTCGTCCGCGAGCATAATCCGCGAGGTGCCGATCTGCAACTCGGCGTGGGCGATGCGGCCGCCGGTACCGGCCATGCGGAAGATTTCCGTGGCGCCAAAGGCGTGTTTGTAGAAGGCGATGATGGCGTCGGCGTCGCGGACGTAGAGGTAGGGCGTGACGGAATGGTAACCGTCGGGGATAGGCTTGACGGGGGCGCTCATTCGGGGGGAACCTCCTTTGCGGCCATTCTATCTCACAGTTTCAGCGCTCGATCCGGCTGCCAAAGCCGAAACGATAGACGATGCCGAGGGTGCCGACTGACGAATAGATTCTGCCGGAGGTGGTTGGCGCGGAGCCCCAGCGCACCACCTGGGCGTCCACCTTCAGCGATAGATGGTCGCTGACGTCGTAGTCGAAGCCCAATCCGGCGGAGTCGATGTAGGTGGTGGTCAGGTAGTAGAACTCGTTGCCATAGATGTATCCATCCCGGTAGTTCATCTGGCCGCGCCCGAAGAGAAAGTCGCCGTAGGGATGGATGCGGTGGTTCGCCAGGAAGTCCACACGGAGGCCTCCCTCGACGCTCTTCTGCGCGGCAACCAGGCCGCGATCGGCCGGATAGGTGCCGCGAATCTCGAGGGATGGGCGCACCGAGCGCCACGGCGGCAAAGCCAGGTCGCCGCCCGCGGTGAGGCTGAAGTTCTTGCCGCCGGAGAGGCCGGTGAACACTCCCGACACCCCGCCAAAGGCGGAGAGTTGAAGGTCGCGGGCCGCGGTGGGATGGGCTGATTGCGCGTTGGAATCCCATGCCCAGGACAGTGTCGCCAGCAGCAGCGCCAGCGTCAGTAGAACTTTGTCTTGCTTCATCTCGATTGAGGCCCCTTGCTACAGGTCTGCGCAGTCTGCGGAAAATGGATGTTCACCATCTTCTCATCTTGAGATACAAGCGCGGGGCAAAAAATAACAGTGGTTACATTGGGGCCGGCCTACGGTTACGGCTAGACCGGCCTTGGGTTGCGCTCCTCGAACTGGCGCTGGTGCCAGTAGGGGTAGGGATAGGGCAGTTCGCTGGCGGCGTCGAGCCTGGCGATCTGCGCGGCCGTGAGCGACCAGCCTACGGCGCCGAGGTTGTGGCGGAGCTGCTGCTCGTTGCGCGCGCCGATGACCAAGGTGGAGACCGTGGGCCTGCGCAGGAGCCAGTTGAGGGCGATCTGGGGGACGGACTTGCCAGTCTCGTTGGCGATCTCGTCGATCGCCTCGACCACCTTGTAGAGATGCTCTTCCGGGACCTGCGGGCCGGTGTCGGCGACGAGCTTCGATTGCAGGCGGCTGTCGGCGGGCAGCGGGTTGCCGCGACGGATTTTGCCGGTAAGCCGCCCCCAGCCCAGCGGCGACCAGACCAGCGCGCCCAGCCCCTGGTCGAGCGCCAGCGGCATCAGCTCCCACTCGTAGTCGCGGTTGAGCAGCGAGTAGTAGACCTGGTGGCCAACGTAGCGGGTCCAGCCGTGGCGCTCGCTGACGGAGAGCGACTTCATCAGGCGCCAGCCGGAGAAGTTGGAGCAGGCGATGTAGCGCACCTTGCCCGAGCGGACGAAGTTATCGAGGGCGGAGAGCGACTCTTCGACCGGCGTGAGCGAGTCGGTCTCGTGCAGGTGGTACACGTCGATGTAGTCCGTCCCGAGGCGTTTGAGCGAGCCTTCGAGCGCCTGGATGAGGTGATAGCGCGAGGAGCCAACGTCGTTGGCGCCGGTGCCGAAGCGGAAGGTCGCCTTGGTGGAGATGAGGACGTCCTCGCGGCGAAGGTGCTTAATGGCTGCGCCGAGCACGGACTCACTGGCGCCGAAGGAGTAGATGTCGGCGGTATCGAAGAAGTTGAGGCCCGCCTCCATGCAGATGTCGACGATCTTGCGGGCTTCGGTGACGTCCGCCGCGCCCCACGCTTTGAAGAACTCATCGTGTTGCCCGCCAAATGTGCCGGTGCCGAAGCACAGCTCGGGGACTTTGAATCCGGAGCGGCCAAGTTGTCTGTATTCCATGGGAATAGGATGCCACGGGGAAAAAGAAGATGCGATGCGTGCAAGAAAGTAATTCTCGCGCGTTCATAAATATGCGCGGGGAGGCGTGGATGGAACTATGCTGATTTGCGGTATTCACTTCGTGGGAGATCCGTTCCAATGAAAAAGCTCGCGCTCGTCTTTCTTATGCTGCAATCTGGGTTTCTGTTGGCTGCTGCGGACAAGGCAAAAAACAAACCAGACCCGGTGGAGTTTACGATCACGGTGCATGTTGTCTCGGCCGGTTCCCAGACTTATTGTGACAGGGGTGTTTGTATTGCGTATCAGCTTCTGGAGACGGTGATTGACAATCAGCCCGTCCAGTTGCAGGGCGGAGGCCAAGTTTTGCCTGGGCTCGACGTGCAAGGGGAAAACGTGGGGATACTGGCTCTCGGCGACTATCCGGCGCGGATCTCGCACAGCATCCACGGCCCCAAGAACCCCAACAGCTATGACACCTACCGCTTGTACGACCTGCTGATGCCCGATGGAACTGCACGTACCTATACGGTGATGCGGCTTGGGCCCGCGCCTTCGAAACCGTAATTGTGGCTAGAATTTTGGCATGGGGATGCGTCTGGCGGTATTGGCGGTGCTGGTCGCGTGCACGGCGGTGGGGCGGGGGCAGGCTGCGGGTGCGCAGGAGAGCCAATCGGCGCCGATGCAGGCGGGGCTCAGGCAACTAGCTGCGACTGCGCAATCCCTGCAGCACGACCTGCCGAGCTTTACGTGCACAGAGACTGGCCTGAGCCAGGTAATCAAAAAGAAGAAGGTGAAGGCGCAGACCCGGTTTGCCGGAGAGCTGCGTGTGCAGCGCGGGCAGGATGGCAGGCTGCATGAGCGGCTCGACGTCACCGAAGTGAACGGTAAGCCCTACAGGGGCGGAAGGTTCGAACCGCCTTTTATGGTGGAGGGCGGCTTCGACCAAACGCTGGACTACTTTTTGCCGGAGCGGCAGGTATGCTTCCGTTTTACCGCTGGCAGCGGCCGCATCGACTTCGACTCTCCTTCCGGCAAGATTGGCCGGCCACTCTGCGCAGAAGCAGGAGAGCCGCGCGGGTTTGCGCTGCTGGATGAGGCCGGCAACGTTACCCATGTGGAACGCCAGGTGCCGACTGAGCTGGCACGCCAGTATCACATCGTCGACTTCAGTTCCGTCGACTTTGTTTCGACCGAGCTGGATGGGAAGATGTACCCGCTGTCCGCAAAGGTGGTGGCCGAGGTCGCGAAGGATGGGGAGTCGCTGCACTTTGAAGCCGCGTATACGGGGTGCCATTTGTTCAAAGCCACCAGCACCATCCTGCCCGACGTGACCCCGGTCCCGGAGAGCGAGACGCCCCAGCATCCTTGAGGTTGGCGGTAGAATCTAAAGAGCGATGATTGGTGGCAGTGCAATTCCGGTGAACTCTCCCCGCGCGGCGTGCCTGCGTCGCGGCCAGCACTAGCTGCGCCCGATTCCATCGACAGCCGGCCCACCCATCGCAGGAGACAAAGCGCGATGGATGAGGTACCCAAAGAAATTCAATATTTTTGCTCTGAATCCAGGAGAATTTTCATGTTTGACCGCTTAGACCAGTTGGAAGCGCGGTATGAAGAGCTTGGCCGCCAGCTCTCCGACCCCAAGATCGTGAACGACCAGGAGAACTATCGCAAGGTGTCGAAGGCGTATCGCGATATCGAGCCGACGGTGGAGAAGTTCCGCGAGTATCGCAAGATCAAAGACGGAATTGCCGAAGCCAAGGCGATGCTTGCCGACCCCGACCCGGATGTGAGGGCGATGGCCGCGGAAGAGTTGGCGGCGCTGGAGCCGGGGCTCGCGCCGGTCGAGGAGCAGTTGAAGGTGCTGCTGCTGCCCAAGGACCCGAACGATGAGAAGAACGTGATTCTGGAGCTGCGCGCGGGCACCGGCGGCGATGAGGCGGCGCTGTTCGTCGCCGAGGTCTTCCGCATGTATATGCGTTTTGCCGAGCAGCACAAGTGGAAGGTGGAGGTGCTGTCGCAGACCGAGTCGGGCATCGGGCATGGGCTGAAGGACGTGACCGCGATTATCGAGGGCGACCATGTGTACTCGCAGCTGAAGTATGAGTCGGGCGTGCACCGGGTGCAGCGGGTGCCGGAGACGGAGACCCAGGGCCGGGTGCATACCTCGGCGATTACGGTAGCGGTGTTGCCGGAGGCCGAGGAGGTGGACATCAAGATCGAGGCGAAGGACCTGCGCATCGACACTTTCTGCTCGTCGGGACCGGGCGGGCAGAGCGTGAACACGACCTACTCGGCGGTGCGGATTACGCACATTCCGACCAACACGGTGGTGAGCTGCCAGGACGAGAAGTCGCAGATCAAGAACCGCGAGAAGGGGATGCGGGTGCTGCGCGCGCGGCTGTATGAGGTCGAGGCCGAGCGCATCCACCAGGAACAGGCGAAGGACCGGAAACAGCAGATCGGGACTGGCGACCGCAGCGAGAAGATCCGGACCTACAACTTTCCGCAGAACCGGATGACGGACCACCGGATCGGGCTGACCAACCACCAACTGGGCATGGTGATGGAGGGCATGCTGCAGCCGACCATCGATGCGCTGATCGCGCACTACACGGCGGAGAAGCTAAAGGCGGAGACGGTGGCGGCGTAAGCCAATTTTTCATCCACATTTCTCGACTCAAGGTGCGGCGGACGCATCGAATGGGCTAGAGCAAATCCCTGTTGCCGTGCAGCGGAAGACTCTGTGCAGTACCGTTTTCCTTGAGAGAAAACGGACATGTGCGCAAAGCCACCTCTGTACACCCACAGGGAATTTGCTCTACCGTTTGAATGGGCAAATATCAGATTGAGTTTTTGAATCAACCGCGAAACCACGAGGAGAGACGATTATGGACCGCAGTGCGAGTGCAGTTTGGAATGGCAGTTTGAAGGAAGGCAAGGGCACGATCTCCAGCCAGAGCGGCGCGTTGAAGGCGTTGCAGTACAGCTTTGCGACGCGGTTTGCCGATGGCGTCGGGACCAACCCCGAGGAGCTGATCGCGGCGGCGCACGCCGGCTGCTTCTCGATGGCGCTGAGCGCGGAGTTGGGTAAGGCGGGCTTTACGCCGGACTCGATTGAGACGACGGCGGTGGTGACCCTGGACCTGCATGACAAGCCGACGGTGACCAAGATCCACCTGACGACGAAGGCGAAGATTCCGGGGATCGACAAGGCGAAGTTCGACGAGATTGCGGATGGAGCCAAGAAGGGCTGCCCGATCTCGCGGCTGCTGGCGGCCGCGGAGATTACGCTGGACGCAACTCTGGTCACTTCGTGACCCATGCCGAGCTTCGCGTGGGTCCTCCCGCTGGTCGGCACGGAACTATGTTTGCGACCATCGGGAGGTCACTTCGCGACGCGCATTGCCGCGATGAATGGGGCACCCGAGCACGGTTCAACTGCTGAACCGTCTCAGTGGGCGTGGGAGTGGCCGTGATGGTGTTCGTGGGCACTGACGGCTTCGAGCGCGGGTGGGGCGGAGCAGCCATGTGTGGTCTCGCAGCCGCGAATCTCAAACTGGATGGTGGTGTGGGTGATGTGGAAGCGGTCGCGCAGGGCGCAGTTGATGGCGTCGAGGATGCTGCCGCACTCGGAGAGGGGCATCTCCGGGATGGTGACGTGGCTGGCCAGCGCGTGGGAGGCTGAGCCGAGCGACCAGACGTGAAGGTCGTGCACGTCGAGGACGCCGGGAACGGCTTCGACGGCGGCGCGGATGTCGGCCAGTTCGAGCCCGCGCGGCGTGCCTTCGAGGAGGATATTGAGGGTCTCGCGGACGATGTTGGCCGAGCTCCAGACGATCATGCCGGCGATGAGAAGGGAGAGCACGGGATCGATCCAATAGGCGCCGGTGAAGAGGATGCCCGCGCCGCCGGCGATGACCGCGGCGGTGGAGAGGGTGTCTCCCAGCATGTGCAGGAAGACGCTGCGGATGTTGACGTCGCCGGAGAAGCGCCAGAGCAGGGTGGCGATGGCGCCGTTCATCAGTACGCCGGCGGCGGCGACGACCATCATGATGCGGGGCTGGACGACCACCGGCGCGTAGAGGCGATGGACGGCCGACACACCGATCCAGCAGGCGAGCACGATAAGGGTGAGCGCATTGACGAAGGCGGCGAGCACGCCGGCGCGCTGATAGCCGAAGGTCTTCTGGTCGGTGGCGGGGCGGGTCTGGAAGTAGACGGCGACGAAGGAGAGCAGGATGGCGAGCAGGTCGGAGACGTTGTGGCCGGCCTCTGAGATGAGGGCGAGGGAGTGGGCGCGCAGGCCGAAGTAGAAAGTCGCCAGGACGTAGGCTAGCGTAAGCGCCATGGAGACCTGGAGGACGCGCTGCATCTTGCCCGAGGATGTGGCGACCATGTGCATAGGACGAGTATACGAGGTGCCAGGCGCCAGGCTCCAGGCGTCAGGTATAGGGCCTAAAGTTTCTTCCTGCGATGGTCAGGCCGGTTTCTTCCTAGGAGTTTCAAGGAACTTCCCCAGGCCACCGAGCATCCTTCCGATCTCATCGGCCAAAGTAGTCGCTTCTGCAAGAAGCTTGGGGCTGCCGAACCCGAGGCGTTCGGCAATCACGATCTGCGTTCGAAGCTCGTCGTTCGATCCTCCTGCCATCTGAACATACCTGCTGTAGTCCTTCCGGCTGTGTCGTCCCCATCCCTCAGCGATATTGCTAGCGATTGACACGGCCGCTCTGCGCATCTGCGAGGTAAGACCATATAGCTCAGAGTTGGGAAACTTTGCAGTCAGCCGGTACACGTTTTCGGCGAGATCGATCGATTTTTGCCAGACCTTCAAATCCCTATAGCTGCTCGACATGTCCGGAATTATAGGCGTCGACGCTGAAACTCGATATTTCAGCGCTGCCTTGAACCTGGCGGCCTGGGAACTTGCGCCTTCGGGAAGATATACTGGGGGTTGCTCATGAAGACGACTTTTTACGACACCGCGGACATTTCGTTGAAGAATAAGGTTGGGGCTGACGTTCCATCGTTGGGGCACGGTTTGGATTTGGGGCGGGACGAGTCGGGCCAGCGGCGCAGGGTGCGATCGACGACGGTGCTGAGCGTGCGCCGGGGCGACAGCGTGGTGATGGCGGCCGACGGGCAGGTGACGCTGGGCGCGAATGTGATGAAGCACTCGGCAAAGAAGATCCGGCGGCTATATCAGGACAAGGTGTTGGCGGGGTTTGCGGGATCGACAGCGGACGCGTTCTCGCTGTTCAGCCGGTTTGAGACCAAGCTGGAGCAGTATGCGGGGAACCTGGGACGGTCGGCGGTGGAGTTGGCGAAGGATTGGCGGACCGACCGGATGCTGCGGCACCTGGAAGCTCTGCTGATTGTGTGCGACGTGACGGCGACTTTCGTGCTGAGCGGCAACGGCGACGTGATTGAGCCGGATGAGGGGATTGTGGCGATCGGGTCGGGAGGGAGTTTTGCGCTGGCGGCGGCGCGGGCGCTGGTGGAGAATACCGAGCTGAGCGCGCGGGAGATCGCGGAGAAGAGCTTGAGGATCGCGGGGCAGATCTGCATTTATACGAACGACCAGTTGACGATTGAAGAGCTGAAGAAGGCAACCTAGTTCATGGCCTCTGAGTTTGTCTCCCGGATGAACGATTTCCTTGACCTCGAAGCCTATGGCGAGGGTTACGCTGAGTATGGCCTTGATATGGGGTACGACTTCTTGTCCGATAAGGGGTCGGGTGACATTCGGCTCGATAGAGAGAACTTACTTCTAGGAGAGGACGCCGCTCTCGATTTCCTAAAATCGCGAGTCTTTCCGGGTGCCCGTAATCAGGATTTCAGGGAGCTACAAAACGCACGGTTAGAGAAAGTCCTTCGTGGAGAGCCGCAATGCGACGAGGAACTCTCCGTTATGTTGGACCGGGTGGAGGAGACCGAGGCGTTCGAGGAGGGTTTCTACAGAGATTTTGCTTCCCACTTAGGCGTTTCCATTGACGAGGCGAAGAGGCTGCTGGAAACCAAAGTTGCCGAGGCTCACCTTCAGGAACTGAGAAAGCCCGCGCTCCACCGGGCTTTGATTCGGAGATTCCTAACTCGCCTCGACAAAATGGTTGACGAGATTCAGAGGTATAGCTTGTTGGAGATATCCAGTGATTGTCTTCCACGACATCTCCAGATACTGATCTCAGATGCGCATGAGGCTGGTTTAATCGGCCAAGAGGTGGCTTGCGCTGTCCTGTGTGGAACCGCGCTGGAAGAGGCCTTGAAGCTGTGCCTGGGGCGTGACAGCTTTGAGGGCTTATCGGCCGGTATAAAGCTGGCTGGTGAAAAGGCAATTCTTGCGAAGAAATCGCCCGAAGAATTGGCGGCGTGGGACGTAAAGAAGATGAGAGACCTAGCGGCGCATGATCCCGGAAGCTATCTTGCAGACCCCGGACGTAAGAAGCGTGATGTATTGATCAATACGCGTTTCGTGCTTGGTCGACTATTTGCAGGGGAGAAACAGTAATGGCGATATTCTTACCGGGAACGGCGGATGACCAGGCGCTGGCGCTGGATGAGATGACTCCGCGCGAGATTGTGGCCGAGCTGGACAAGTATGTGGTGGGGCAGGGCGCGGCCAAGCGGGCGGTGGCGATTGCGCTGCGCAACCGGATGCGGCGGCAGAAGCTTTCTCCGGAGCTGGCGGAGGAGATCATGCCCAAGAACATCATCATGATTGGGCCGACCGGGGTGGGCAAGACGGAGATTGCGCGGCGGCTGGCGAAGCTGACCAACTCGCCGTTTTTGAAGGTGGAGGCGTCGAAGTTCACCGAGGTGGGATACGTGGGTCGGGATGTGGAGTCGATTGTGCGCGACCTGGTGGAGATCGCCATCGACATGGTGCGCGAAGAGAAGATGGAGGACGTGGAGGACAAAGCCGAGCTGAATGCGGAGGACCGGCTGCTGGACCTGCTGCTGCCGCCGGCGCCGGCTCAGGCTGCGGCATCGGCCAGGCCGGCGGGACCGGCGGCGGTGATGATGACGCCCACCGGCATCCGCGCGATGCAGGTGATGCAGATACCCGCGGCGGAGACGGGCGGACACACGATTGAGGGGGCAAGCGCGGAAAAGGCCCAGGAGCGCAAGGCAGAGGACGCGGCGGCGCAGACCAGCCATGAGCGCACCCGGGAGAAGCTGCGGCAACAGTTCCGCGAGGGCAGGCTGGATGAGCGGATGGTGGAGATCGACGTGCGCGACCGCAATATGCCGAGCTTCGAGTTCATGTCTACGCAAGGGCCCGAAGAGATGGATATGAACCTGAAGGACATGCTGCCGGGGCTGTTTGGCCAGCGCACCAAGAAGCGCAAGATGAAGGTTGCGGAGGCGTTCGAGTATTTGGTGCAGGAGGAAGAGAGCCGGCTGATCGACATGGACCAGGTGACCCGGCTGGCGGTGGAGCGGGTGGAAGATTCGGGCATGGTCTTTCTGGACGAGATCGACAAGATTGCCGGGCGCGAGGGCGGGCATGGGCCGGACGTGAGCCGCGAGGGGGTGCAGCGGGACATTCTGCCGATTGTGGAAGGGACGACCGTCAATACCAAGTATGGGATGGTGTCGACCGACCACATTTTGTTTATCGCCGCGGGCGCGTTCCATGTGTCGAAGCCGAGCGACCTGATCCCGGAGTTGCAGGGGCGGTTTCCCATTCGCGTGGAGCTGCACTCACTGACGGTGGAGGACTTCATCAAGATTCTGACGGAGCCGAAGTCGTCGCTGGTGAAGCAGTCGACGGCGCTGCTGGAGACCGAGGGGCTGAAGCTGGAGTTCACGCCGGAGGCGCTGGCGGAGATGGCGCAGTTTGCGTTCCGGGTGAACGAGACGACGGAGAATATTGGGGCGCGGCGGCTGCACACGATTATGGAACGGGTGCTGGACGAGATCAGCTTCCAGGCGCCGGACCTGTTCAAGGGGCCGCGGGCGGAGGCTTCGCAGGAGGGTGTGATTGCCGAGGTGGGCGCGTCGGCGCCGCTGACGAGCGAGCCGCGCAAGGCCTCGCCGCCGCTGCCGGTGATTGAGCGCAGGAAGGACGATGGGACGATTGAGAAGGTGATCGTGGTCGATCCGGAGTACGTGCGCCAGCAGGTGGCGAGCATCGTGAAGGACCACGACCTGAGCCGCTATATTCTGTAACTTGATTTAGCGCTATGCGCAGCTAGACAGGCTGGCTTAGGCGGCGTTGGAAGACGCGCAGGCAGCGCTGGGCGTGTGCAGCGAAGCGCCGGGTAAGCTTGGCCGAATCGCCCAATTCGTGGGCGGTAACCTGGGCGAGGCCGAGCCAGTCGTGCCATTCGCCACCGGCCCGCTGCAGGCGCTCGAAGCGCGCGGTGACGCGGCGCGTAGCCACCGAAGACTGCGGTGCGGATTCGGCCATGTAGCGGGCGAGCTTGGCGCGCTTGCGAATTGCGTGCAGCTCCGCGGGGTCTTGAGCGGCGGGCTGGTTCAGGCGGGGTTGGCCGTACCATTCGCGGACCAGCGCCGTCTGCCGGGCAGCAGTCAGCGTCATCGACTCCGCGTGGGCCAGTGCCTTGAGCAGTTCTTCAATGACCAGTGGAAGCTGGGTACGCTGCTTGTGGAGCAGACGCAGCAGACGGTCGATTTCCCGATCACGCTTGTGCCTGATCTCTCGGTAGAGATGGCGCGCCTCGGCTTGAAGGTGGCGGTCGGGGCGGGACGAGGCTTGGTTTGCCGCTACCTCGCCGCGGACTAGATTGCGCTGGACATCGATGTCGCGGACCCGGCCGGTAGCGCGGCGGACCTGTTTCAACAGGTGGAGCGCGCCGGTCTGCTGAGACTGGCGCGGCGGAAGATCGGGAAGCATCGAGAGCAGTTGAAGCCGGGCCTCAATGCGGCGGGTAGTGGTGCGCAGCCGGTGGATCTGGGCCGGTCCAGGCTTGGCCAGGCATAGCAGGACCGACGCCTCCAGCGAGGTAGCGGCCTCGCGCAAGGTTTCGATCGGGTGCGTCGATTGCGTTGCCCGAGCCATGAAGATTCGACGCCTGCGTTCTTGCGGACGCGCAGCCTGAGGCGTTTGAGTTTAGCTCATTGGGCGGGAGATTGACGGCAAAAAAACGCAACGGCGACCCTGTGAGGGGCCGCCGCTGTAACGTCTTCCGATTTTCCCATGTCAGGCTGGGCCTGACACGGGGCACCCAAGCGGGGTGAGTTTAGCGGGCGCCGACGGGCTGCTTTTCGCTGATCTCGCTGAGACGGTTGGCCAGCAGCTTTTCCAGGTCTTCGAGCGCCTTGGAGAAGCCTTCGATGCCTTCCTTCAGCTTGTCGTGGGCCATGCGGTCCTCGGCGTGCATCTTGTCGAAGGTAGCCTTATCCATGGGGATCTTCTTGATGTCCATGCCCGCGGCCTTGGCGGGGTCGAGCTTGCGCGGGAGATTCTCTTGCTTGGAATCGAGCTCCGCGAGCAGCTTGGGTGCGATGGTCAATAGGTCGCAGCCGGCCAGTTCCGTGATCTCGCCGATGTTGCGGAAGCTGGCGCCCATGACCTGGGTCTTGTAGCCGAAGTGCTTGTAATAGTTGTAGATGGTGGTGACGGACTGGACGCCGGGGTCGTCGGCGCCCACGTAATCCTTGCCGGTGTCCTTCTTATACCAATCCAGGATTCTACCTACAAAAGGCGAAATCAACGTCACTTTGGCTTCAGCGCAGGCAATGGCCTGGTGCAGGCCGAACAGCAGAGTGAGGTTGCAGTGGATGCCCTCCTGTTCCAGGGTTTCGGCGGCCTGGATGCCTTCCCAGGTAGAGGCGATCTTGATGAGGACGCGCTCGCGGCCGATGCCGGCCTGGTCGTACTGCTTGATAATTTCGCGGGCCTGCTGGATGGTCTTTCCGGTGTCGTAGGAGAGGCGGGCATCGACCTCGGTGGAGACGCGGCCGGGGACGATCTGGAGGATCTTGAGCCCGAAGGCGACGGCGAGCTCCTTGAAGGCGAGCGCGGCGACGTCCTGGTCGGAGGCGTTGGGGCCGGCCTGTTCGCGGGCATGCATCAGGACGCCGTCGACGATGGGGGCGTAGGCGGGCATCTGGGCGGCGGCTGCAATGAGCGAGGGATTCGTGGTGGAATCGGTCGGCTTGAACTGGATGATGGAGTTGATGTCGCCGGAGTCGGCGACCACCGTGGTCATGGTGCGAAGCTGTTCGAGAAGTGTGGCCATAGAGGCTCCTTTGCGAGGTTAGATGCACCCTCTGCGTCCATCCGATTCTAACAAGTTGGCGGTGGCGATGCGGGCCACGTGTTAAATGCATTTGAATACGCGGGATGCAGGTTGCCCGGAGTGCGGAGAGTGGGACACGCGCGGTGGTGACGCTGGACCATGCGGCCCACGATGAGTTGAAGGGGCAGTCGGTGCGGTTGCTTGTGTGGGGCTAGGTGGGTTCTCTATAGTTTGCGGAGCGGCGCAATCGATTCTGCCAGGGATTGGGGCGCGAGCGACTGTGCGTGAAATGGAGCAGAGGAAGAGTATGAGCCGGATGTCCCCGCAGGAGTTTGCCAGGCAGATTGGAGCGGGGCTGCTCTCGTTTCCGGTCACGCATTTCAGCGCGGATGGGAGCGCCTTCGAAGAGGGCGCATATCGCGCACATATTGAGTGGCTGCTGGGGCATGGGCCGGCGGGATTGTTTGCGGCGGGCGGGACGGGCGAGTTCTTCTCGCTGACGCTGGATGAGTTTGCGCGGGTGGTGACGGCGGCGGTGGAGCAGGCCAACGGGCGCGTGCCAGTGGTGGCGGGGTGCGGGTATGGGACGGCGATGGCGAAACAGTTTGCCCAGGCGGGTGAGCGTGCGGGGGCGGACGGGATACTGCTGCTACCGCCGTATCTGCTGAACGCGGACCCAGCGGGGCTGGTGGCGCATGTGGAGGCGGTGTGTGCGGCGACTCGGCTGGGCGTGATTTTTTATAACCGCGACAATGCGATCCTGAACGAGGTGTGGCTGGAGCGGCTGTGCGCGCGCTGCCCGAACCTGGTGGGCTTCAAGGATGGGTACGGCGACATTGAGCTGATGACGCGCATCTATGCGCGGATGGGCGAGAGGCTGACGTATATTGGCGGGCTGCCGACGGCGGAGACGTTTGCGCTGCCGTACCTGGAGATGGGGGTGACGACGTACTCGTCGGCGATCTTCAATTTTCTGCCGGAGTTTGCGCAGAGGTTTTATGCGGCGGTGCGCAGGCGCGACCATGCGGTGGTTTACCAAGGGCTGCGCGAGTTTGTGCTGCCGTATGTCGATATCCGCAACCGGAAGAAGGGGTATGCGGTGTCGATTGTGAAGGCGGGGATGCGCGCGGTGGGTAGGCCGGCGGGGCCGGTGCGAACGCCGCTGACCGATCTGGATGCGGGCGAGATGGAAGCGCTAGCGAAGTTGATTGCGGGGCGGGCTTGAACCAATTGGACATTTCGGGGAGCGCGAGCAAGACGACCCACATCCGCTACCTGATTGTGGCGATGCTGTTCATTGCCAGTTCTTTCAGCTACGGCGATCGGGTTGCGCTCTCGTTTGCCGGCCCTGCAATGGAGAAGGAGCTAGCGCTCGATCCGGTGAAGCTGGGCATTCTTTTCTCCGGATTCGGTTGGGCGTATGTGCTCGGCCAATTGCCTTCGGGAGGTTTGCTGGACCGGTTTGGGTCGAAACGGGTTTACGGTATCAGCATTGTGCTGTGGTCGGTGTGCGCGCTGCTGATCGGACTGACCGGGCACCTTGCCGCCGCATCGGTCTTCAGTGCGATCTTTGTCATCCGGTTGGCGTCGGGGCTGGCGCAGACACCGGTCTTTCCCGGCAATGGCCGCATTGTTGCCACCTGGTTTCCCACGGCGGAGCGCGGCGGGGCGTGTGCAATCTTCAATGCATCGCAGTACTCCTCGCTGTGGATCTTCGGCCCGCTGTTTGGATGGCTGATCCCCGCCTATGGCTGGCGCAGCTGTTTTTGGTTTATGGGATTCGCCGGATTCGTGCTTGCGTTTGCGTGGTGGAAGCTGGTCTACAACGTCAAGGACCACCCGCTGATCTCGCGAGCGGAGATCGAAACGATCGAGCGCGGCGGCGGCCTGGTGAATGTGGATCGCGTGGCGGGAGCGAAATCAAGCAGCAACCCATTCACCTGGACTGGCGTCTTCGAGCTACTGCGGCAGCGAATGCTGGTAGGCATTTACATTGGCCAGTTCTGTATCACGACGCTGACGTATTTCTTTATCACGTGGTTTCCCGACTACCTGGTGAAGGCGCGCCATATGTCGATGCTTAAGGCCGGATTTGCGGTGGCGCTACCGGCCCTTTGCGGCTGCGTTGGCGGCGTGCTGGGCGGGGTGTCGTCGGACGCGCTGCTGCGGCGTGGGTGTTCGCTGACCTTTGCGCGCAAGGCGCCGATCATCGCGGGGATGCTGCTGTCGGTGACGATGATTGCATGCAATTACACCAATGTGCAGGCGCTGGTGATCTTCCTGATGTCGCTGGCATTCTTTGGTAAGGGATTTGGGGCGCTGGGGTGGACGGTAATCGCGGATACGTCGCCGAAGGAGCTGATCGGCCTGAACGGAGGCTTGTTCAACACGTTCGGCAACATGGCAGGGATCACGACGCCGATTGTGATTGGATATCTGGTGAAGAAGACCGGTTCGTTCAATGACGCGCTTATCTTTGTGGGCGCGGCGGCGCTGCTGGCGATCTTCAGCTACGTGGTGATTGTGGGCGAGATCAAGCGGCTGGAGCTGGCGGTAGCGCGGGGCGGGGCGAGTTGAACGAGATGGGGCGCGGGAAGACGCCGGTGGTTGTGGCGATGCGGGTGGTCCCGGTGGCGGGGCGGGATTCGATGCTGCTGAACCTGAGCGGGGCGCACGGGCCATTTTTCACGCGCAATTTGGTGCTGCTGACGGACAGCGCGGGGAATGTGGGGGCGGGCGAGGTGCCGGGCGGGGAGAAGATTCGCCGCGTACTGGGGGAGGCTGAGCCACTGGTGGTGGGGAGGCAGATTGGGGGGTACAACGCGATTCTGCGGGCGGTACAGGAGGAGTTTGCGGACCGGGATGCGGAGGGCCGCGGAGTGCAGACGTTCGACCAGCGGACGACGATCCATGCGGTAACGGCGATAGAGGCGGCGTTGCTGGATCTGCTGGGGAAGTGGATGGGACTGCCGGTGGCGGTGCTGCTGGGCGAGGGACAACAGAGGGCGAGCGTGGATGTGCTGGGCTATCTGTTTTTTGTTGGCGACCGGACGAAGACGGACCTGCCGTACGCGAGCGAGCCGCAGGCCGACGACGCATGGCTGCGGTTGCGCCATGAGGAGGCGCTGACCACCGACGCGGTGCTGCGGCTGGCGGAGGCGGCGCAGGCGCGGTATGGGTTCAAGGACTTCAAGCTGAAGGGCGGGGTGCTGGCAGGCGAGCGGGAGATGGAGGTGGTGGCTGCGCTGGCGGAGCGCTTTCCGGAGGCGCGGATCACGATCGACCCGAATGGAGCGTGGGGGCTGGAGGAGGCGATTCGGCTGTGCGAGGGAAGGTGTGGGACATTGGCGTATGCGGAAGATCCGTGCGGGGCGGAGCAGGGCTTCTCCGGACGCGAGACGATGGCGGAGTTTCGCCGGGCGACTGGATTGGCGACCGCGACCAATATGGTGGCGACGGACTGGCGCGAGTTGAAGCACGCGGTGCAATTGCAGGCGATTGATATTCCGCTAGCCGATCCGCACTTCTGGACGATGCAGGGGGCGGTGCGGGTGGCGCAGTTTTGCCGGGAGTGGGGGCTGACGTGGGGGTCGCACTCGAACAACCACTTCGATATTTCGCTGGCGATGTTTACCCACGTGGCCGCGGCTGCGCCGGGCAGGACGACGGCAATCGATACGCATTGGATCTGGCAGGATGGGCAGCGGCTGACGAAAGAGCCGCTGCAGATTGTTGACGGCAAAATTGCAGTGCCGGAGGGGCCGGGACTTGGGGTTGAGGTGGATATGGAGCGGATGGAGCAGGCGCACGCACTCTACAATACGATGGGATTGGGCGCGCGGGACGACGCGATGGCGATGCAGTTCCTGGTGCCGGGGTGGACGTTCGACCCGAAGCGGCCGTGCCTGGTGCGGCAGCGGATGAGGAGTTGGCGATGAGCGTAGCGGAGTTGAAGACGGGGATTGAGTTGACGGGCGAGATGTTGATTGGCGCGCGCACGGTGCGAGGCAGCGAGGGTACACAGCGCGCGGTGAATCCCGCGACCGGCAAAGAGCTGGAGCCGGAGTTTGGCGGAGGCACTACGGCGGACGTGGACGCGGCGTGCACGCTGGCGGAGGCGGCGTTCGATGAGTATCGCGCGCTGAGCCTGGAGCGGCGGGCTTCATTTCTGGAGGCGATTGCGCAGGGGATTCTCGATCTGGGCGAGGTGCTGATTGAGCGTGTGATGGCGGAGTCGGGGCTGCCGCGCGGGCGGGTTGAGGGTGAACGCGGACGCACCGTGGGGCAGCTTCGGCTGTTTGCGTCGCTGGCGCGGGAAGGGCGTTGGTTGAGTGCGACGATCGATCGGGCGCTGCCGGAGCGCAAGCCGCTGCCGAGGGCCGATCTGAGAGCGCAGAGGATTCCAGTGGGGCCGGTTGCGGTGTTCAGCGCGAGCAACTTTCCGCTGGCGTTTTCGGTTGCGGGAGGCGATACGGCGGCGGCGCTGGCGGCGGGCTGCCCAGTGGTGGCGAAGTCACACTCGTCGCATCTGGGGACGTCGGAGCTGGTAGGCCGCGTGATCCAAAAGACGGCGACGGAGTTGGAGCTGCCGGAGGGCGTCTTCTCGCTGCTGGTGGGCAGCGGCAGCACGGTGGGCGAAGCGCTGGTGCAGCATCCGGCGATCCAGGCGGTGGGCTTTACGGGGTCGCGGCGGGTGGGGCGGACGCTGGTGGCGCTGGCTGCGGGGCGCGAGGTGCCGATCCCGGTGTATGCGGAGATGAGCAGCATCAATCCGGTGTTCCTGCTGCCGGGGGCGCTGGCGCAGCGGGCGGAGACGATTGCGCAGGGGCTGGTCGATTCGGTGACGCTGGGCACAGGGCAGTTCTGCACTAAGCCGGGGATTGTGATGGGGATTGCAGGACCGGACTTCGATCGCTTCAGAGCTGCGGCGCAGGCTGCGGTGGAGGCGAAGGGCGCGACCACGATGCTGAATTCGGGCATCCATCGCGCTTATTGCCAGGGAGCTGCGCAGTGGGGGAAGGACTGCGGGGTGCAGACGCTATCGACGGGCGGTGCGCCGGTGGCTGGGCCGTATGAGGGGCAGCCGATGCTGTTCGCGACGAACGCTGAGCATTTTATGGAGACGCCAAAGCTGCTGGATGAGGTGTTTGGGCCGGCGGCGCTGCTAATTGAATGCAGCGGGACTGAGGAGCTGTTTGCAGTTGCGAAGCATCTGGATGGACAACTGACAGCGACGATGCATCTTGGGGACGGGGACACGGAGCTGGCGGGCGAACTGCTGCCGCTGCTGGAGCGCAAGGCGGGGCGGATTCTGGTGAATGGATTTCCGACCGGGGTCGAGGTCTGCTACGCGATGGTGCATGGAGGGCCGCCGCCGGCGACGTCGGATAGCCGGGTGACGTCGGTGGGGGCGATGTCGATTGAGCGGTTTCTGCGGCCGGTGTGCTATCAGGGCTTCCCGGCAGAACTATTGCCGGAATCGTTACAAGATGGAAACCCGCTGCACTTGTGGCGGCTGGTCGAAGGTAAGCTACAGCAAACGTAGGCGCGAGAGAGGCGAAGGTACCGATGTCCAGCGGAGATAAGCTGCGGCCACTGTATGTGCGGGTGCATCCGCGGGACACAGTCGCGATCATCGTGAATGAGGGTGGGTTGCCGGCGGGGACGCAGTTCGATTCGGGGTTGACGCTGATCGAGGATGTTCCCGAGGCGCATAAAGTGGCGCTGGTGGATATGGAGGCGGGCGGGCCGATTCTGCGCTACGGGTCGGTGATTGGATATGCCGAGGGAGCGATTGCGAAGGGAAGCTGGGTGCATGAGGAGCGGATGCGCCTGCCGCTTGCTCCATCGCTCGACAACCTGCCGCTGGCGACGGAGACTCCGGCGGCGATGGCCCCGCTGGAGGGCTATACGTTTGAGGGCTTCGTCAACGACGATGGGTCGGTGGGGACGAAGAACATTCTGGGCATTACGACCACGGTGCAGTGCGTGGCGGCCACGGTGGACTATGCGGTGAAGCGGATCAAGGCAGAGATTCTGCCGCGCTACGCCAATGTGGACGACGTGATTGCGCTGACCCACAACTATGGATGCGGCGTGGCGATCGATGCGCCGGGCGCGGAGATTCCGATCCGGACACTGCGCAACATCAGCCTGAATCCGAACCTGGGCGGCGCGCCAATGGTGGTGAGCCTGGGTTGCGAGAAGCTACAGCCGGTGGTGCTTCTGCCCAATGACACGTTGCCGATTCTATCGTCTGCGCCGTATGTAGTGCGCTTGCAGGATGAGCAGCTCTCCGGCTTTGGCGAGATTGTGGCCGCGATTATGGAGCTGGCGGAGAAGCGGCTGGCGCAGTTGAATGCGCGCAAACGGGTGACGCGACCAGTAGCGGACCTGGTGGTGGGCGTGCAGTGCGGCGGCAGCGATGCGTTCTCCGGAGTGACGGCGAACCCGGCGGTGGGGTATGCGGCCGACCTGCTGGTGCGCGCGGGCGCGACGGTGATGTTCTCCGAGGTGACCGAGGTGCGCGACGGAATCCATCTGCTGACGGCGCGGGCAGCGAATGAAGAGGTGGCGCGCGAACTGATCCGGGAGATGGCGTGGTACGACGCTTACCTGGAGCGGGGCGGAGTGGACCGCAGCGCGAATCCCAGTCCGGGCAACAAGCGGGGTGGGCTGACGAACATTGTGGAGAAGGCGCTGGGCTCGATTGCGAAGGCCGGGACGGGTGCGATTGCAGGAGTGGCGAGCCACGGCGAGCGGGTGACGAAGAAGGGGCTGATCTTTGCGGCAACTCCGGCCAGCGACTTTGTGTGCGGAACGCTGCAACTGGCGGCGGGGATGAACATGCATATCTTCACCACAGGGAGGGGGACACCGTATGGGCTGGCGATGGTCCCGGTGATCAAGGTGGGGTCGCGGAGTTCGCTGGCGGAACGATGGTTCGACTTGATTGATGTGGACGCGGGCACGATCACGATCGGCGAGGCGACCATCGAGCAGGTGGGGACGCAGCTCTTCGAGATGGTGCTGGAGGTTGCCAGCGGGCGCAAGCAGACCTGGGCGGAGCAGTGGGGTTTGCACAACGATCTGGCGCTGTTCAATCCGTCGCCGCTGACGTAAGGCCGGTGGCTGAAATAGCGGAGCACGGCTTGACAGTCGAAATGCGCGGCATGTATCAAAGTACGCAACCAAGCGAGGGAAAACCATGCTATTTGAAGCGCCTGAAATGGACCGCAGGACGTTGTTGAAGACGCTGGGAACGGTGGCGGCTGGAGCGGCGTTTTCGAGGTACAGCCTGGCTGCTGCGCCGGCCGCGGGGAAGGCCTTCAACGGGCTGTTTCCCATTGCATCCACGCCGTTTACGCAGGACGACAAGCTGGACTTCGAGTGCCTTAACAACCAGGTGAAGTTCTGCAACAAGGGTGGGGTCCCGGGGTTGATCTGGCCGCAGATTGCGAGCGGGTGGACGACGCTGACGACGAATGAGCGGCTGGCCGGAGCGGAGTCGATGATTGCGGCGGGGAAGGGCGGCAAGACGTCGATTGTGATTGGGGTGCAGACCCAGAACAAGGACTTGGCGGGCGCGGTGGCGTATGCCAAGCACGCGGCGAAGAATGGGGCGGACGCGATCTGCTCTCTGCCTCCCGAGGGCGACAACGCGGCGGTGATGGAGTATTACAAGGCGATTGGCGCGGCGACCGATCTGCCGCTGTTTGTGCAGACGATTGGCGACGAGCCGGTGGACCTGGTGGTTGAGATGTACAAGGCGATCCCGACCATCAAAGTGGTGAAGGACGAGGCCGGCGACCCGTTGAAGCGGGTGGGCGAGCTGCGGGCGAAGACGGACGGCAAGCTGGCGGTGTTTGCGGGCAAGGGCGTGCGGCTGATGATGGACGAGATGCGCCTGGGGTTCACGGGATTCTGCCCGACGGTGGGGATGGCCGACCTGTTCCAGCAGTCGTGGGAGCTGTACGAGGCGGGCAAGCTGCGCGAGTCGTACGACATGTTTGGGCGGATCCAGGCGTTCTCGACGATTACCGACGCGGACCGGTATGTGATGGTGGCGCGCGGGATCTTCAAGGAGGATACGAAGTCGCGCCCGACTCCGGGTATGGGCAGCGGCGGCGGCGCGGGCGGCGCAGGAGGCGCGGGCGGGCCGATGACCGAAGAGGACAAGAAGAACGTCATCTACGCGCTGAACACATATTTGAAGCCTTACCTGCGCGGCTGATCTCCTGCTTTGCGGGCGACGTGCGACCATTCACTATGCGAATTGACGAGGCAATCGAGCGGAGCAAAGAACTCCAAGGGCGGGGACGTGTGCGAAGACTAAAGGCGGTGGGGCTGGTTGCATTTGCGGCGTGGGTGGTGCTGGTGTATGCGGGTTGCGTGGCGTGGGCGCAGGGAGCTTACAGGGACCAGCCGGGGCCGGGAGGGTATAGGGACCAGCCGGCGCAGACCCCGATGGCAGCGCCGCCGAGATTCGCGTCGACCTGCTCTCTGTGCCATGGGAACGATGCACGAGGAACGGACCGCGCGCCGACGCTGGTGAACCCTGATCATTTCCGCCCGATGCAGGACGCAGAGCTTTCGGGGATCATCGAGAAGGGAAAAGGGAAGATGCCGGGATTTCCCCTGCCGCCGGACGATTTGCAGGTGCTGGTGCGGTATATCCGGAGCCTGAATGCAGGAGCGGGGACAGCGCCGGTGCCGGGCGATGCGAAGGCGGGCGAGGCGATCTTCTTTGGCAGCGGAGGGTGCGCGAGCTGCCATGCGGTGCGCGGTCGGGGGAGCTCGGTTGGGCCCGATCTGTCGAGCGTGGCGCGAAAGCTGCGGCTGCAGGACCTGCAGCAGGTGCTGACCGACCCAAGCGTGAATGTGACCGTCGGGTACGGGATGGCGGCGGTGCAGTTGAACGATGGCAAGACGCTGGAGGGGTTCCTGCGGGTGCAGGGCAGCCATGACGTGGTGCTGGAGACGACCGACGGCAAGCTGCATCCGCTGAGCGACAGCGACTACAAGAGCGTGACGCCAGAGAAAGCGAAGACGGTGATGCCGGCGTTTACGGGGACGGCGGACCAGAGGCGCGATCTGCTGGCGTATCTGAGCACACTGAGCGGACCGGCGGTCGTGGGCGCGCTGAAGGAGGCCGCGGTGGCGACGCCGCAGGCGGAGATCGACCGGGTGGTGCATCCGGCGAAGGGCGACTGGCCGAACTACAACGGGGTGCTGGACGGGAACCGCAACAGCGCGCTGGACCAGATCAACCAGCAGAATGTGGCGAAGCTGGCGGCGCAGTGGGTCTACACGATGAACTTCAACGGGTTGGAGACGACGCCGGTGGTGGTGGACGGGGTGATGTATGTGACCGCGAACAATCAGGTGGATGCGATCAGCGGCGTTTCCGGACGGCAGATATGGCATTATGAACGGCCCAAGAGCGTGGGGTCGACGATCTCCGGAGACGCGGCGATCGGCGTCAACCGTGGCGCGGCGGTGCTGGGCGACCGGGTGTTTTATCTGACCGACAATGCCCATTTGATCGCGCTGAACCGGCTGACTGGAGCGCTGATGTGGGATGTGGACACGCCGGAGGGCGCGCCTGGGCAATTTGGGGGGACGGCGGCGCCGCTGGTGGTGGGCGACCTGGTGGTGACCGGGGTGAGCGGCGGCGACAACGGGATTCGCGGATTTGTGGCCGCTTACAAGGCGGAGACGGGCGAGCTGGCGTGGAAGTTCATGACCATCCCCAAGCCGGGCGACACGGGGCCGATTGCCGATACCTGGAAAGGATCGGCGTTGGCGCTGGGCGGAGGGGCGACCTGGACTACGGGCAGCGCGGAGGCGGACGCCAGCGTCGTCTACTGGCCGGTGGGCAATCCGCATCCGGATACGGATGGTGACGAGCGGCTGGGAGCGAACCTTTACAGCAACAGCGATGTGGCGCTGGATGCGAAGACGGGCAAGCTGTTGTGGTACTTCCAGTTCACTCCGCATGATCTGCACGACTGGGATGCGAATGAGCCGGTGGTGCTGGTGAACGACAAATGGAAGGGGCAGGACCGGAAGCTGTTGCTGCATGCGAATCGGAACGGGTTTCTGTATGTGCTGGACCGAACCACCGGCAAGCCGCTGATGGCGACCAAGATGGTGGACATGCTGACCTGGGCGAGCGGGATCAATCCGACGGACTGGACGCCGCAGCTGCTGCCGGCGAATGAGACGACGTTGCAGGGGGCGGTGGCGTGCCCCGCGGTGCGCGGCGCGACCAATTGGTATTCGACGGCATACAGCCCGGCGACGCGGCTTTATTATGTGATGACGGTGGAGGATTGCACGCTCTATCGCAAGGCGGCGGACGGCGGATATGGCCGGTACAACGACCCGGCGCACCCGGCGCAAAAAATACTTCGCGCATTCGATATCGAAACCGGTAAAGTGGTTTGGCAAATTAACCTGCCCGGGCCGGTGCAATCGAATTATGCGGGCGTTTTGACGACGGCGGGCGGGCTCCTTTTCTTTGGCGAGAGCAGCGGAGGATTTGCCGCTGTGGATGCGAAGACGGGCAAGTATCTGTGGCACTTTGAGACGAACCACGCGATGAAGGCCTCGCCGATGACCTACGCGGTGAATGGCAGGCAGTATGTGGCGATTGCCTCGGGCGCGAATATTATGTCGTTTGCACTGCCGGAGGCTAAGTAATATTGCGGGCTATTTGAGGAATAAGGGCCATTTCGGCAAATGAGGGCTATTGACGTTTAAAGAGTCGGGATTTGGAATTTCTGGAATAGGGAGAAGAATAAAGTGAAACAGAATCTATCGCGCCGCAATTTCTTGGGTAATTCCGCAGGGTATGCCGCAGCCGGACTTGCGGCTGCTGCTGCCAATCCGATTGCCGCCGCCGCGCAGTCGGTAGGAGTGAAGCCCGGCGACCTGCCCGACCTGACCATTAAAGAGGTGAAGGTTTATGTGACGGACATTAGCAGCGTTCATAAGCTGAATAGTCCGGAGACGGGCGAGTTACTGTCGATCGTGACCAACAGCGGTATTGAGGGCAATTACACGATCGGCGACCGCAATGCGACGCCGGGCTGGCTGGATTGGGCCAAGCCGGCGCTGGTGGGGAAGAACATCATGAATATCCTGCCGACGCTGACCTCGACCAGCGGCATGAAGGGGCCGGCAGGGTTCGATGGCGGCGCGGCGAGGCGGCCGCCAGCAGCGGCAGGCGGCGGCGCGGCAGGCGCAGGGGCCGGTGCGGGAGCCCGCGGGGCGAGGCCTGGCGGCGGCGCAGGGGCAGGCAATGGAGTTCCGGGATTCGGAGCGGCGAACGCGAATCCGGGATCGCATTCCGCGTTTGAGGGGCCGCAACTGCAGGGCACGGGGTTGTCAACCCGCGGCGGCGGCACTTGGCCGAATTACTACACCGCGGCTGCGGATGTATGCATGTGGGACATCCTGGGCAAGGCGGTGAACCAGCCGATCTATAAGATCCTTTCGGGCGGCACGCCGACCAAGGACCGCATGATGGCATATGCCAGCTCGCAGCACCTGCCGGCGATTGAAGATTACGTGCCGGATGTGACGAAGGCGAAGGCACAGGGGTTCAAGGCTTATAAGATCCACCCGGGCAATGGACAACATGCGACCGGGCCGGCGATCCCGACCTACATCGGGCACATGGAAGAGATCAAGCAAGTGCGCGCGGCGGTGGGCGACGAGTTTGTGCTGATGCACGATCCAGTGCAGCGCTACAACCGCTTTGAAGCGATGACTGTGGGACGGCTGCTGGACGACTTGAACTACGCATGGTTTGAGGACCCGGTGCGCACCACCGATATGGAGGGCCTGATCCAACTATGCTCGGAGCTGAATCTGCCGATCCATGTGGGTGAGTTCATCT
>Ga0326727_10008203_pt1 | contig 26754 bp, 28 predicted proteins | sample MB2enrmetagenome_FD_207643 | JGI IMG/M metagenome (GOLD analysis project Ga0326727, IMG submission 207643) | Lab enriched peat soil microbial communities from McLean, Ithaca, NY, United States - MB29MY | ecosystem: Environmental > Terrestrial > Soil > Wetlands > Peat | place: USA: New York...
TGACGGGCAGCATTTGCGGGAGCAGCGAACGCTGAATCTGCCGGGCCGCGTCCAAGTCCTGCTGCAACCGCGCGAATTCAACATTGCGCTTGTGGTTACGCGCGTTTTCGAGCGCTACAGCGGCCTGCAAGGCGAGGCCCTCGAGGAAATCGGCCTCGGAGAGGGAGAGCTCGCGTCCGCCCGGCGATGCGACGACGAGTTCGCTCATCTTCCGGCCCTCGCGGTCGGCCAGAGGGTAGATGAGGAGTTGCTCGGCAGCCGCGCCGGTCAAGTCTTTCGGCATGGAGCCGTACGTGAGGCCGGTCCCGGGAAACGCCGCTCCGGCCATCTCGAGCTCGCGAACCACGATGCGCAGCACCGACTCCAGCACCTCTTCCTCGCGGATGGTCGAATGTACCTGGCGCGAGGCCTCAAGCAGCGCCTGCAACCGCGCCACCTGCTGCTGCAACTCGATCGTCTCGCCGCCTGCCGCAAACTGTGCGTCCGCTGGCATCGTAACCCTCGTGGAATCTCAATGTAGCATGGCGGGACTACCCCTGAGCCGGCATTTGACTTAACATGTATGCCATCAAATTCCAGGACACTCGGAGGTGATTATGGCCGCCCAAACTCGGGCCGTGACACGCGCGATCCTGCTCGGATTCCTCAGTTGGATCATCCCGTTCGTTGCAGGTTTTGCTTTGTTCCCCCTGAAGAAATCCAATGCTCCGCTGTTCAGCACGCTGATGTACCTGGTTGTTCTGGTCACGGCGGGTGCATTGCTGATCTGGTACTTTCGCAAGCGGACGGTGCTGGTGCGCGAAGCCGCGCTGGTGGGAGTGCTTTGGCTGGCCATCAACCTCGTGTGCGATTACCCGATGTTTGGCTACGGGCCCATGAAGATGAGTCCGCTGGGATACTACTCGGAGATCGGGTTGGTGTACGTGACGTACCCCGTGTTTGCGATTCTCGCTGCGCGGCTGGCAAAGCCATAGACCGTTCGCAATGGTCCAGCCGGATCTGCGCCGAGGCCGCGTGTGCATTCTGGTTTGCGTTTTATAACTTCTGCCGCGTGCACAAGTCCCTCCGCGTTACTCCCGCAATGGAATCCGGGATTGCTGACCACATTCGGGATATTGAGGAACTTTGTTCTGAACGAATTATGTGAGGTTGGACGGCTTTTAGCGAGTCTAATCATAAGGTAGGATTTTCCACAAGAGAGGAATTCTGCTATGATGACTCTCCCGAGAGGACGACGCCATGCCCACGCTTGAGGCTCAAGATTATGAGTACTTTAGCTACGACGAAAGTCCTTTGAGTCTCGACGAGGCGATCAAAAAGGCCAGTGAGCTTCGGAGGGCAGACGCGGAGAACTTCTACCGCATCAGACCCGCGAACGATAAGAATACTTCGTTCGTCGTGCTTAAGGTTCCCGTTGCCTCCGTCTATGCCGAACTCGCGGCACGGGTTTCGAATATGGCGCGCCGCTTTTCATTCCACACAAGACGGGTTCATACGAGACGGAAATGAGCGACCCTGCGATCGTTCCTAAGCTAGACTCCGACCTATTGAAAGATGCAGCTCTCGCAGGAGAAGTGTCTGCTAAAGAATTGGAGAAGCTTGCTCCGGAAACAAAAACGATCATGTCGCTCTTTGCGGCGATAGTGCGCAACTACTCTGGGCCGGACCCAGCTACAGCGAAAATCGTGGCAGAAAGCGAGATGCACGAAGAGACCTGCAAGCTTGAAGGGTATAAGGAATCTTGCCGAGTAAGAGACTTACAAAATGAACGCGATCATAAATTCAGAGTGAAACGCCTCAATCATGAGACCGCGAAGGGCATGATTGTCACGGTTGTATGCGTCATTGGCATTCTGGCGGGCCTTTATCTCCTCGTGGAAAGGCAGGAACACACCTTAGGAAGCGATATCCTGATCGCGTCATTTTTGGGACTTCTTGGCGGAAGAAGCCTCCTGCCGAAAGAAAAAGACTAAACCCCCAGCAACGCATTCTTAGGACAGTACCCCTGCCGCAGCCCGCCTCACGCCGGATCGTGTGGTATTGTCGAATCAATCCCGCAGAACCAATGCGCAGGATTTTCCCTAAGTCCAAATAGTCTTTTGCCTCGGTTTCCACCTCGTGTCTTCGGCCCATGGTCCTCGCTTTTCAAGTGGGCCGCGACGCGCGGGGCACGAGTTTTCTATCTCACCCAAGAGGTGTACGCATTTGATGACCCCAATCAGCGAATCCACTGACGCCAATCTGGTTTTGACAGTGGAGGAGATCGCCAATCTGGCGGAACAGGAGGGCAAGCCGACCGATACGCTGATGAACGTGGTGGCCCTGATTGCCACGCGGTTCAGGACCGACGTCTGTTCGGCCTACCTGCTGGAGCCGGACCGGTCGAACCTGGTGCTCGCCGCCACGCTGGGCCTGCATCCGCGATGTATTGGGACGCTGCGCATGCCGCTCCACGAAGGCCTCTCCGGGCTGGTTGCCGAGCAGCTGCTTCCGGTAGCCGTGCCCGACGCTCGCGAGCATCCGCGCTACAAATACTTCAAGGAATCGGGCGAGGAGGAGTATCGCTCCTTTTTAGGCGTGCCGTTGATCGATCGCGGAGTGTTGCAGGGCGTGCTGGTAGTGCAAACCAAGGACCCGAGGGTCTTTCGCGACAACGAAATTCGCATGCTGGTGGAGGCGGCGAGCCAGGTGGCGCCCGTGGTGAGCGAGGCGCGGACCCTCGACCGGTTCATCGCCCCGGCGCAGGAAAAGCTCTGGGAGCTGGCCCGCAACGTGTGGTGGAGCTGGGACAACGAGTGCGTGAGCCTGTTTCGCGACCTGAATCCCGTGCGCTGGCGTGAGCTCAATCAGAATCCGATCGCGCTGTTGAATGAGATCCCGTTGGGCGAGATCGAGCGGCGCGCCATGGAACTGGTGCTGCATAGCCGCATCAACTACGCCTACCGACGCCAGCAGGAATACCTGATGGACGACCGCACCTGGGGCGCCAGCCACGCGGGCGTGCTGCGGCCGCGGCCCGTGGCTTATTTCTCCGCCGAGTTCGGACTCCACGAGTCGCTGCCGATTTACTCCGGCGGCCTGGGCGTGCTGGCCGGCGACCACATCAAGAGCGCCTCGGACCTGGACATTCCGCTGATCGGCGTTGGGCTCTTCTACGGACAGGGCTACTTTCTGCAGCGGCTGAACGAAAGCGGCTGGCAGGGCGAAGACTATGTCGAGACCGATGTGAATCAACTGCCCATGCAGCCGGCCATCGGCGCGAACGGCGAGCCGGTGGTGGTGGAGATTGCCACGCGCGGCAGCTCAATTCGCGCCAAGGTGTGGCGGGTGAAGGTGGGCCGTTGCGATCTGCTGCTGCTGGACTCAAACGTGGCCGGCAACGCGCCCGAGGATCTGGAGACTACTTCGCGCCTCTACGGCGGCGACGCACGCACTCGCATTCGGCAGGAGCTGTTGCTGGGCGTGGGCGGCTATCGCGCGCTCAAAGCCATGGGCATCACGCCGGGCGTTCTGCACCTTAACGAGGGCCACAGCGGTTTTGCCGTCTTCGAGGCGATTCGCAACCGCATGGAAGAAGAGGGCCTGGACTTCTACTCCGCTGCCCGCCAGATTCCTCGCGAAGTGATCTTTACCACGCACACTCCCGTGCCCGCGGGACACGACCGCTTCAGTGCCGACCTGATCGAAGAGCACCTGGGCCCGCTGCGCGAGCAACTGGGCATCGCGCACGAAAACCTGATGGGCTTCGGCCGCGAGCATCCTACCGACAGCCAGGAAGGCTTCTGCATGACGGTGCTGGGCCTGAAGCTGGCGCGGCGCGTGAATGCGGTGAGCTCGCTGCACGGTGAGGTTTCGCGGGCTATGTGGCGAGGCCTCTATCCTGACCGGTCAGAGGACGCAGTGCCCATCGGCCACGTGACCAACGGGGTGCATGTGCCGTCATGGCTGGCGCCGCAGATGCGCCGGCTCTACGATCGCCATCTGGGCGTGGGCTGGCAGCGCCAAAGCGGGGCGGCGCACACCTGGTCGGCCATCGAGACCGTGGACGACGGCGAGCTGTGGGAGACGCACCTCAGCCTGAAGGGGCAGCTCATTAACTTCGTGCGCAGGCGCGCGCGCGAACAGGCGGAGCGCCGCGGCGAGCCGGCGGAGAACTTGAAGAAGCTGGACAAGGTACTCTCGCCCGATGCCCTGACCATCGGATTCGCCCGGCGCTTTGCCACCTACAAGCGCGCCAATCTGCTGCTCGCTGACATGGAAAGGCTGGCGACGATGGTGAACAACGCTAAGCGCCCCGTGCAGTTCGTCTTTGCAGGCAAGGCCCACCCCCACGATGAGCCGGGCAAGAGGGTACTGCAGCAGATCGCGCAGATGATGCGCAATCCTGACTTCGCCGACAAGTTTGTGTTTATAGAGGACTACGACATCAATGTGGGCCGGCATCTGGTTCAGGGCGTGGATGTGTGGCTGAACAATCCGCGCCGCCCGCTGGAAGCCTCCGGCACGAGCGGCATGAAGGTGGTGCTGAACGGCGGCCTGAACCTGTCGATTCTGGACGGATGGTGGGCCGAGGCATACGACGGACTGAATGGATTCGCCATCGGAACGGGCAGAACCCACTCCAACATGGATGTGCACGACAGCCGCGATGGCGAGGCGCTTTACCACGTGCTTTTGGACGAAGTGATCCCGCTCTACTATGACCGGGACCGCGACGGGCTGCCGCGAGGCTGGATCAAGCGCATGAAGCGCACGATTCGTACACTTGGGTGGCGCTTCAACGCCGACCGCATGGTGATGGACTACACGCAGAAGTGCTACGTGCCGGCGGCCGGCGGCACATCGAGCGAGGTGCGCACGCCAGCGTAGGGAGCTGGCTGGCCTCTAGGTCAGCTCTACCACTCTCGCCGCACACCGAAGACGTCGAGCTGCTGGTTATTGCTGACTAAGGGAAGATCCTCGTGGATAGCCTGCGCCGCGAGCATCCGGTCGAAGGGGTCTTTGTGGTCGGCGGGAAGGCGGCCGGCGCGCAGTGCGTGCTCCGCGGAGATGGAAAGCAGGACATAGCCTGCCGATGTCACCTTGGAAATGAATTCCTGGACAAGAACCTGCGCATGAGGAAGCTTTCCCAGGCGGTATTTGGCAGCGATCTCCCAGGCCGATGCAGCAGAGACCAGGATTTCGTTCGCGGGAGACTGAATGAGCTTCTGTGCGCGAGCCGAGAGCAACTCCTTGTGAAAGGCCGCCCACAGTAAAGCATGAGTATTGAGCAAAGCTCTCATTCGCCCTCGCCGTTCCAGAGGCGAAGCTCGTCCTCGGGCAGCGGATCGAAGAATTCAGGGCCGACATTGCCCTGGCCCTCGAGAAATCCGAGGCGGCAGCTTGAATTAGCTCACCAGTTCCATCTCCCTGAGCGATTCAGTGTACGGGGCACGAAGGACGCCGCGCTCGGTGATGATGGCGGTGATGTATTTCGCCGGAGTGACGTCGAAGGCAGGGTTCGAGATGCTCACGCCGTTCGGCGTGACCTGCTTGCCGGCGAAGTGCGTGACCTCACTGGCCGGGCGTTCCTCGATGGGGATCGCGTAGCCGGTCGCGGTGGCGAGATCGATGGTGGACCACGGCGCAGCGACGTAAAACGGGACGCCGTGCTCGCGCGCCAGGATGGCCAGATTGTAGGTGCCGATCTTATTCGCGGTGTCGCCGTTGGCGGCGATGCGGTCCGCGCCCACAATCACGGTCCGGATGCGCCCTTGCCACATCAGGCTGGCGGCCATGTTGTCGCAGATCACGGTCGTGGGGATGCCGTCGGCCATCAGCTCCCAGGCGGTAAGCCGCGCGCCTTGCAAGAATGGCCGCGTCTCGCCGGCATAAACCTGAATGCGCTTGCCCCGCTCCACCGCCGAGCGGATCACCCCGAGCGCCATCCCGTAGCCACAGGAGGCCAGGGCTCCGGCATTACAGTGCGTCAGCACGCCGCCCTCTTGCGGCATGAGCGCGGCTCCGTGCGCGCCCATCGCCTTGCAGGCGGCGATGTCTTCGTCGTACATGGCGTGCGCCTCGGCCAGAATCTTCTCCTTGATTTGGGCGATGGTTGCGTTGGACGCGAGCAATTTGGCAAAGAGCGCCTTCATATGGCCGATGGCCCAGAAGAGATTCACCGCCGTGGGACGGGTTGCGGCCAGCCGCGCGCAGATCTTCTCAAATTCCGGGGCAAATTCTTCGGCGGTCCCGGCTTGGGTGTTTTTCGCGCCGAGGGCAATGCCATAGGCCGCCGAGACGCCGATGGCAGGGGCGCCGCGCACCACCATCGTGACAATGGCATCGGCCACCTGCTCGTAGGTTGTGGCGAGCACGTAGCTCTCTTCGAGCGGGAGCTTGGTCTGATCGATGAAGCGGACGCCCTCGGGGGTCCAGGTGAGGGTGAGAATCATGCAATTCCAGTGTAAATGGGAGTGGACCGCACTGGAAACGAGGAGCGCAGGCGCCCTGAAAACATTTTCATTTCCCACTGGACGTGAGCAGCGAGTGTGGATAGAGTGTTTGCGATACCTTTCAAGCTGTTTCTGTTGCATTTAGCGGAGGAAGACCTTTTATGGCTACACGCACGAATCCCGCGGCCGCGCCCAGCTACACCGGACCGTTTATTACGGTTACCTGTCTTTTCTTCATCTTCGGCTTTCTCACCAACCTGAACAGCAATCTCTCGCCGAAGCTCGAAGACATCTTTAACCTCAGTCACGCCTGGTCGAATCTGGTGACTTCGTCGTGGTTCTTTGCCTATCTGGTCTTCTCGGTCCCTGCCTCCAAGGTGATTGAAATGGTGGGCTACAAGCGCACCATGGTCATCTCGCTGTTCGTAATGGTCGTGGGTGCTCTGCTCTTCGTGCCCGCGGCCGCCATGATCAGTTTCCCATTCTTCCTCACCGCCAGTTTCGTTCTGGCCACGGGCGTTTGCGGACTGCAGACCTCGGCGAATCCCTACGTATCGATCCTGGGGCCCGAGCAGAGCGCTCCCGCGCGGCTCACCCTGGCGCAGGCCTTCAATTCTCTGGGCACGGCGCTAGCCCCCATCGTCGTCGGTGCGTTCATCCTCACCGATCCCGAAAAGGTGACGGCCAAAGCGGCCATCGCGCACACCGTGCAGGGCCCTTATATCGCCATTGCGTGCGGACTGATGGTGCTGGGCTTCGTCATCATGGGGATGCATCTTCCGGCCATCAACGCAACGCGCGAGTTCCGCCCTGCGAAGGACGGCGACGTGCTTAAGGAGCGCAACATCTGGACCTACCGGCACACGGTGCTGGCCATGATCGGTATCTTTCTCTATGTCGGTCTTGAGATTGCGCTGGCCGCCAATGCCATCAAGTTCTTCAAGACGCAAGGGGTCGACAGCAAGGATACTGCTGCACTGCTGGCTTCTTTCTATCCTCTCGCCATGATGATCGGACGCTTTGCCGGGACCTTCGTGATGAAGGTGATTAAGGCCGAGCGGTTACTTGCGATCCTGGGCGTTCTCGGCGTGGTGCTGCTCCTCGTTGGCATGGTCTCCACGGGACAGGTCGCCATCTGGAGCTTGATCCTTTGCGGCTTCGCCAACTCCATTATGTATCCCACGATCTTCGCACTCGGCATTGCCGAACTGGGACCATTGACCAGCAAGGGATCGGGCGTGATCACGCTCGGCAACGTGGGCGGCGCGGTCATTCCGCCGCTCTTTGGGCTGATCGCCGACAAGACGAGCTATCAGCACGCATTCCTGCTGCCCATCGCCTGCTATCTCTTCATGATCTTTTACGGCGTGTCGGGGTACAAGCCGGGGCGCAAGGCTGCAGCTTAGGTTTTCCTCAGCATCATTCCAACAAGCCCTCCGGCACGCTGGAGGGCTTGTTGTTTGGGGCGTTTGCTCGACCGTTCGCGGGAGAAATCGGCGGTCGCAAAGCGCGTTTCGGAGCCAAGGACCGCCGCATGCCTGCCTCGGGCCGCGACAGATCGGTGCACCACTTCGCGACAGCGATTGCAGCGCATTGCGACAGCGTTTGCCCGCGAGCGCGACACCTTGAATCGCACCGCAACAACGGTGGCCGCAAAGAAACTTTAAAAAGATGACTAAAGTTATTTCGGCCGGAACCGATGAATGGGGTGGATGCGAACAGGCCCATCCGGAAGTGACGGCGGCTTTGGCAGGACCAGCGAGGCGGCAACGGATTTGAGGGCCACAGGGCATCCGAGAAGGAGTTGACCCTATGGCCCTCGGTGTTTTGAACAATCTGTCGGCAATCTACGCTGAGAACAACCTCAACAACACGAACAACAGCCTGCAGACGGTGCTGGAGCAGTTGTCGTCGGGGTCGCGCATCAACTCCGGAGCGGACGACGCGGCCGGTCTTTCACTCGTGAACGGCCTTGCGGCCAACTCGGCTGCGCTCACGCAGTCTGGAACCAACGCCACGGAGGGCGTGGGCCTGCTGCAAGTGGCCGACGGTGCGCTTTCCCAGGTGACAAGCCTGTTGAATCGTGCCATCACCCTGGCTACGGAAGCCTCGAACGGCACGCTCAACAGCTCGCAGGAAGCTGCGGCGAACCAGGAATATCAGTCGATCCTCTCCGAGATCAACAACATTGGATCGACGACGACATACAACCAGGTCCAGGTCTTCACTGGCTCGCAAGCGGGCGTGTCCATCTACACGGGCGATTCGTCGTCGGCTGGTTCTTCGATCGACAGTTTGTTCTTCGCCAAGCTCACATCGGCCAGCGTGGGCGATGCGGGCGGTTCCGTGGAGCAGAGCAACACGGGCAAGTTCATCGATCTGTCGACCGATGCAGCCGGACCGGTGCTGAACAAGGCCGCTACGCAGAGCGATGCCATAGCAGGTAACCTGATCTTCACCATCACCAATCCCGACGGGACCACCAGCACCCTCACGACCTCGGCGGCGACCGTAAGCGGCCTGATCGCGGAGATCAACAAGGACGGCATACCGGGCGTGACGGCCAGCTTTACCACGGCAGCCGCGGTGGGCGACGGCGCTGTGGCCGGAGGCGACACAGGCATTCTGCTTACCAACACGAATGCCAATGTCAGTGTGGCCTATTCCGTGGTTGCCGTGGGACCGCCGGCGACCGTTGCCCTCGAGGACACAACCACGGCCGAAACCCCGGCGACCTTTTTCACCAGCAACGATGCGACAACGACCATCAGCTATGTTCCTGCCGGCGGCGGCGACCAGACGGCAGACCTGTCGAACACCAGCCTGACCACGCAGGGCAACGCGCAGAACGCGGAATCGGTGCTCAATGATGCCATTACTTTAGTGGCCGCGCAGGATGGGTATATCGGCGCGCAAATCAACACGCTGACCGCGATCAGCCAAGTGATGAGCACGCAGCAGGAGAATGTGGTGTCAGCGCAGAATGCGGTGCAGGCGACCGACTACGCTTCGGCCACTTCGAACATGTCGAAGTACGAGATTCTGAGCCAGACCGGCATCGCGGCGCTTGCCCAGGCCAACAGCGTGCAGCAGGAAGTAACCAAGCTGTTGCAGTGATCAGTTGTCAGTGGTCAGTGATCAGAGAGCCACGTTAGGGACGCGAGGTTTGGAAACAAGGTTTAGAAAGACTGCAGTATCTTCAAGACAACCCAGGGACAGGGCGGCGGCAGGGCGCAAGCTTTGCCGCCTTTTCTTTTGTAAGGGCCGATGCGTTGGCTCTGAATCTTCAGAGGAACGGATTCCGAACCTGCAAGGCGCCGAACTGCTGGCCGTGCTGCAGATCCTCGGAAAATAGGATCTCGCAGCGGGCCTGGATTGCAGCTGAGACGATCAGGGAGTCGTACCACGAGAGCCCGCTCTGAGCATGCAGATATAACGCCTCCCCATAGAGAGCCTGCGATGAATGCACAGCAAGCAGCGGGCGAAAAACTGAGTTCAGATATTGTGCGGCGTCCGCCGCCTGCATCGGCTTGGAGAACCGTCTGAGTGCGACGTTGAAAAACTCCTGCACGACCTGATAGCTGATGATTCCCTTTTGCATCGTGAGCGCATCGCGGATGAGTTGCGCGGCTCTCCGGGCCTTCTCGGGTGCGCTTCGATCAAACGAGGAAACGAAGATATTTGTATCCAGGAAGAATCTATCGCTCATTCAATTCTTCCCTGCTGAAGCTCCGGCCCGCATCGACGTTCTGCAAGCGTTTCATCAGAGCATCGAATCCCTGGGCGTCTCCCGCGCTCTGCGTGAATTGGGCAAGCCACTCCCGGAATGCCTCATTCAACGTTCGGCGCTGCTCCCGCGCGATCAAGCGCGCCCGCTCGATCAGGTCCTCGTCGGCGCTCAAGGTGATGTTCTTCATACGGAAATAGTGTACACGATTCGAGTGTCGATAGCAAAGCCGTCTACGAGACTCTCCTGGCGGACTTCCGGCGCTTGCGGCTTTATTCTGAGGCAGATACAGGAATCCTCAATCACAATCGAGGCTCGGCAGAGCGTTGGCAACGGCTTCTACCATTCGCCGGTTTTGAGGTACTCGTCAATCGCCCTCGCGGCTTTGCGGCCCGCGCCCATGGCCAGGATCACCGTGGCTCCGCCTGTGACGATGTCGCCGCCGGCAAAGACGCCGCGCTTCGAGGTACGCATGGTCTCGGGATCGGCCACGATGTAGTTGTGCTTGTTGGTGGCGAGATCGGGCGTGGTGCTCTGGATGAGCGGATTCGCAGTCGTCCCTACGCCGATGATGGCCACATCGACCGGTAAGACGAACTCCGAACCTGGGATCGCAATTGGGCGCCGGCGTCCGTCGGGATCAGGCTGGCCCAGCTCCATGCGCACGCAACGCGCGCCGGTGAGCCATCCGTTTTCGTCGCCCAGAAACTCCACCGGATTGGTCAACATACGGAACTCGATGCCCTCCTCGCGCGCGTGCTTTACCTCTTCAGCACGGGCCGGCATCTCGGCTTCGGAGCGGCGGTAAACCAGCGTGGCCGTGCGCGCGCCCAGCCGCTGCGCCGTGCGCACCGCGTCCATCGCGGTGTTGCCCCCGCCGATCACGATTACGTCGCGATCGCGGCAGTCGTAGATCGGCGCGTCGAACTCAGGAAACTTGTAGGCGCGCATCAGGTTGGTGCGAGTGAGGAACTCGTTGGCCGAGTAGACGCCGTTCAGGTGCTCGCCGGGTACGCCGAGAAACACCGGAAGGCCCGCACCGGTGGCGACAAAGATCGCGTCGTAGCCTTCCACGCGCATCAGCTCGTCGAGCGTCACGCTCTTGCCCACGACCACATTGGTCTCGAACTCCACGCCCATGCGGCGCAGGTTGTCCACTTCCTCCTTCACGATCGATTTCGGCAGACGAAACTCCGGAATGCCATAGATGAGTACGCCGCCCAGCTCATGCAGGGCTTCAAACACGCGCACGCGATGGCCTTTTTGAATCAGATCTCCAGCCGCCGAAAGCCCCGCCGGCCCGCTGCCTACGACAGCCACGCTCTTGCCGGTAGGCGGCGCAATGGCCGGCAATGCGAGCTGCCCGCTCAGGCGCTCAAAGTCGGCGACAAACCGCTCCAGGTTTCCGATAGCCACGGGTTGGCCTTTTTTGCCCACCACGCATCCACCTTCGCACTGCCACTCCTGCGGGCACACGCGACCGGTGATGGCGGGCAGAGCGTTGTCTTCGCGCATCTTCGCCGCGGCGGCCAGAAAATCGCCCGCGTAGATCAGCGCCACGATCTCCTTGATCTTGACGCCCACAGGGCAATCAGCCTGGCAGCCGGGCTTGGCGCAGGCAATGCAGCGGGTGGCCTCGGCCACCGCGCCGGAGGCGGCCAGTCCCTGATTCACCTCCTCGAAGTTGTGCGCGCGGACCTGGGGATCAAGCTCCGGCATGTGCACGCGCGGAATCTGCATGCGTTCCTTAAGTGGAAGAGAATTGACGGAAAGCGGCACCGGGTCATGCATGGCGCTTCTCCTCGCCGGCGGTGTGGGCGGCCTCGAGCCTTTCATCCGCCTCGGACCTTTCCTGCGTCTCGCCCTTGTCGCGCGTCTCAAGCCCGGCGCGCAATGGAGCTGTTTCTTCTTCCCGCTTAGTGGCCGCGGCACGCAGTTGCGCCAGCTCTTCCCGCCTGCGCTGCTCAAAGGCCTTCAGCGATTGGCACTCCTGGGTCCGATACATCGCATTGCGCTGCAGCAGCACCTCAAAGTTCACCAGCGAGGCGTCGAACTCCGGCCCATCCACGCATGCGAACTTGCTCTCGGCGCCGAGCAGCACGCGGCAGCCGCCACACATGCCCGTTCCGTCCACCATGATGGAGTTCAGGCTGACCATGGTCTTGATGCCAAGCGGCGCAGTGATCCGCGCCACGGCCCGCATCATGGGCACCGGACCCACGGCGAGCACAAAGTCGAGCTTGCGCCCGGCGGCGATCAACTCCTCCAGCTTTTTCGTCACCAGGCCCTTTTCGCCGTAGCTGCCGTCGTCGGTCAGGATGTGCGCCTCATGGCTCGCCGCGCGCACTTCGTCCTCAAAGACCACCATTTCCCTGCTGCGCGCGCCTTCAACAAAAATGACGTGATTATCGGCATCCTTCAGCGCTTTGGCCGTGGGCAGCGCCATGGCGGTACCAACGCTCCCGGCAAGAATCACCGCCGTGCCGTATTTCCTGATTTCTGAAGGGTGGCCGAGCGGGCCGACGACATCGAGAATCGAGTCGCCCGCCTCAAGGCAGTTGAGCAGCGAGGTGGTCTTGCCCACGGCTTGCACAACGATGGTGATGGTGCCGGCCGACGGATCGGCGCTCTTGATGGTCAGCGGGATGCGCTCGCCCTTGCCATGAAGCCGCAGGATGACGAACTGCCCGGGCCGTTGCTTGCGCGCGATGCGCGGCGCCACAATCGTGAACTGCCGAATGTTGAGGCCGACGGTGCGGGCTTCCACAATCCTGAACATGGTCTGACTCGCCTTTGCTTCGATCCCTGTTGGCGCGTCCCGAGGTTCCCGAACCCAGGGGAGTCCCGCCCTCGCGCGGGGCGCATGGGACACCGGCGCACCGGCGTGCAGATCGCTCCGCGCTCGTCGTTCAGCCTTGATTATTCAGGAATTGCGGCCATTGGCTTGTGACGCGAGTCACGCGCCGGAAGGAGGCGGTTGGCTGCTCCAAAGGAGGAGGATTTCACCCTTGCCGCGCCTTCCAAAGTAGATACAGCCCCCAGGCCGCCAACGTACACTCGTCCCGGATCGTCCCGTCGAGCATCATGCGCTCGAATTCCGGGATGGGAACGGAATGGACCACAAGATCGTGCTCCTCGGCGTCGGGATTCTTTTCCGCGGGCGTAAGGCCGGTGGCCAGGAAGATGTGCTCGCGCTGACGCGTGAAGCCGTAAGCGATCCACATCGTTCCCAGCTTCGTCATCTGCGCGGCTTCCAGTCCAAGCTCTTCTCTCAGCTCACCGCGCGCCAGCTCTTCGGGATTCTCGATCTTCCTCTCCCAAGTGCCTTGGGGAAGCTCCAGCGCGCGCTCCTGAATGGTGTAACGGAACTGCTCCACCAGCCAGACGCGCCCGTCGTCGATAGGCACGATGATCGCTCCGTCCTCTTTTTCCACCACGCCATAGATGCCCTTTTGGCCGTTCGAGCGCAGGATCTCGTCCTCGCGCACGCGCATCCAGTGGTTGCGATAGACCTCGCGGCTTGAAAGCGTGGTGATGGTGGGACCTGCATCTTGCCCTGAATTCCGATCATTCTCGAGCATTGAGCTTCCCCGCCGTCACAAGACGTGTGCGGGGCAGGAGGCCCGCACCACAACCGGCTTAGAGGCCGGCGCTACATTCCGCTAGCAGTTGACGACCACGGCCGAGCAGCCGGGCCGCTCGGGCCGCCATTCGACCAGAAACGCGGTCACCGCCGAGGACTCCATGCGGCGCATGGCTTCAAACTCGCCGTTCTTCTGGCTGTAAAGCAGCTTGCCTTTTTCGCTCAGGACGGCCAGCGCGGGCACGCCCTTTTGCAGAGGAACCCCGTACTTGTCGGCCAGGTCCAGGTTGGCGTCCATATACCCGATATTGATGTGCACGAGCGCAAAGTTCGCGTCGAGGAGCGGTTTGTTGCGGGCGTCGTTGAAGTAGAAATCCAGCACCTGGCAGTCGCCGCACCAGTTGCCGCCAAAATCCAGCAGAATGCGCCGGTGCGTGGCCGCGGCTGTCTTCAGTGCGGCGGCAAGGTCGGCCTTGGCCTGCGCCGGAGGGGGATAAATGTCGCGCCCGGCGGAGTTGGCGGTGCCGCAGGCGAGCGCCAGTAACCCGGTAAGGGCAAACAGCTTGACCGTTTTCATCCGGAGGACCTTCATGGCTGTTCTTAGTCTGCCACATTCGCATGCCATGGAGCGCTTTCCCCTGCATCTGTGCGACAATAGGAGGTTGAGGAAGCGTGCGGCTGATGTGGCTGCGCGCGGAGGAACATCGATGGGCGATCTACTTCAGCCTTGGCACATTATCGTGCTGGCCATCCTTGTGTTTGTGCTGTTCGGGGCCAAGCGGCTGCCGGAGCTGGGTAAAGGGTTGGGCGAGGGATTGAAGGGTTTCAAGGAAGGCCTGAAGGGCATTTCCGATCCGTCACCGCCGCCGGCGCCACCGGCTCAGCAGCAAAACACGCCACCCCCGCCAGCGTCGAACGCACCGATCGAGCCGAAGCAGGGCTGACCGCACAGGCAGCGCGCGGTGGCCTCAAGCGATGCGCGCGATGCCTCTCTCTGTGCGGCGGCGCTTTCGAACACAGCAGAACCAACTGGCCTGTGCAAACGCACAGGCTTTCGTTTTTTTGTCCCTGGGAAATACGGCCGTGTGCTTACTTGTAATCCTGCGCGGAGGGATAGTAGCCCGGCTTGGCGATCACCACCACATTGGGCCGGTCGACGCGCACATCGATGGAGCGGTACTTGTCATCGTAGATCGACTCGTGGCTCAGGTAGCCCAGCGTGTATTGGTCGCGAGCCTCTTCGGCGATCTTGGCGTAGCTTCGCTCGATGCCGTTCACCCCGCCCTCAGCGTAATAATCGCCGCCGGTTGCGGCGGTGTACTTGAAGAGAACGTTGTCGTACATGGTGAAGGGCAGGTGGAAGCGGTCGAGCCACTCCACGCCCCAGCGCGCCGAGTCGCCCACCAGCGTGGCGTAGACGGCGATCTTGTTGGTTTGCAGGTAGCGCACCACCTCTTTCCAAGTGGCCTTGCTGCCGTACTCCTTGCCATCGGAGATGACGAAGATGATGCGCCGCCGCTCCTTGGGACGGGTGGAAAGCTCCTTGGCCGCTGCCAGGATCGCGTCGTTCAGGGTGTGAATCTCCTTGGGAAGGTTGAGTTCTCCGATGGTTTGAGTCGACTTGCCGGGCTGGAGGTTCGGGTCGGGGCAATTCCCGTTGATCGAAATCGAGCAGGGGGCGAATGGTCCGCCCGGGTCCGGAACCATGGGATCGCTGCCCGTGGCCTGCGCCAGCGAAAGCACTGCGGGCAGGCGGGAACTCTGCGCGCCGGTAAAGCCTGTCCACTCCTTGGCGCCGTTGGTGTAAGTGAACACCGCAGCCTCGTCATAGGGCGCCAGCGCACCCTGAATAGAGCCCATGGAATTGTTCACCTGCGCCATGATGTTCGAGGGCAGGGTCTGATCGATGACGAAGGCGATGGAAAGCGGCTCCGGATCCACGCTGAACACGCGCAAAGGCTCGCGGGTGCTGTTCTCATAGACCGTGAAGTCCCTCCAGGTAAGCCCCGACACCGGAGTTCCCTTGGAATCTTTCACGGTGACCGGAACCTGGACGAAGTTCACCTGCACAACGTATCGAGCGAGCGGTCCGCTGCCCTCTTCAGGAGGGGTAGCCTGCGGCTCATTCTGCTGCTCAATGACGGGCTGCTGCGCAGGGGGCGTTGGCGGCTGAGCCGGAGCGGTCTGCGGCTGGCCTGTGGTGGAAGATGAATTTGGATTGGCTGGCGTCTCCGCCGAGCCGATTCCGGGAGCGATGGCCCCGTTAACCCCCGGGAGCGGAGGCGGAGCTTGCGGCGTGGGGGCGTCGGGAACAGGGGTCTGCTGGTGTTGGGCCAGAACACCCGATGCCAGAACCAGCCCCACACTCAGAAGCCCTGCCGGCACAATGGCCTTCCACCCGTTCACTGCGATTTCATCCTCCCGCAAGCCGTTTCGCGAAGCCGCCGAACCATGCGACAGCCGCAAAACAAGCCGCACCTGACAGAGTATCAGACGCAGCGAAGGGGCACAGGTTGCCTTCCCGCCCTGAAACCATCGATATATGCTTTCTTAGAGGCTCTGTTTTCGTCTAACGAGGCAGCATGCGCCTGGGGGTCAGAATCGCTGCGATATTGGTTGGCCTGCCGGTGTTCCCGGCGGCGGGGTGGGCCCAACTTGCGCCTTCGCCCGACGCGCCCCCGGTGAGCACTGCGCCGGCTCCTCCTCCGGATGAGACGCCGGTGGCCACCTTCAAGCAGACCGTGAACCTGGTGGACCTTTTCTTCACCGTCAAGGACAAGAACGGCAACCTGGTTCCGCACCTCACCCGCAACGAATGCACGGTGCTAGAAGAAAAGGTGCCGCAGACGCTCAAGAGCTTTGTGGCCGAAACCAACCAGCCGCTCACGCTGGGCATTCTGCTCGACACCTCGGGCAGCCAGCAACGAGTACTGCCGCTGGAGCAGCAAGCCGGCAGCCAGTTCCTCGAACAGGTTCTGCGCTCGAAGGACGAGGCCTTTCTGCTCTCCTTCGACGTGAATGTGGACCTGCTGCAGGACTTCACCAACAGCCCGCATTTGCTGGCGCACGCCATGGACAAAGCGGAGATCAACACCGCCGGCGGCAACGGTTCAGGCATTCCCGGCCTGGGCGGCGGAACGATTCCTACCGTCGGCGATCCCAAGGGCACCTTGCTCTATGACGCCATTTACCTGGCCGCCAACGAGAAACTCAACCAGGAGACCGGCCGCAAGGCGATGATCATCCTGACCGACGGCGAAGACGAAGGCAGCCGCACCAAGATCGGCGAGGCCATTGCCGCGGCAGAGAGGAACAATGTCATCATCTACGTGATCCTGTGCGCCGACCGCGCCATGTACTGGAGCCAGGGCGAAGGCTATTTCGGATACGGATATGCCAAGAGGATCTCGGACGAGACCGGCGGACGGCTCATTGACGTGGGCAACAACGGCGCCAAGTTGCAGGCTGCGTTTCAGCAGATCGAAGACGAGTTACGCACCCAGTACGTGGCCAGTTATACCCCCATCAATACCAAACAGGATGGCGCCTTCCGGCGCATTACCGTGGATTGCAAAGGCGACAATGGAGTCAATCTGAAGGTGCAAGTGCGCAAGGGCTATTACGCCCCGTCGCCAGGGAATTAAGCATCCTTGCACCGCATTTGATCCTCCGGCCTGGATGCGGATGGGGCTTGGAAAGGATATCGGGATGAAAACCGCGCCATTTTTCGTGGTGGCCATCGCCACGCTCACCAGCATTCCGCTCCTTGCGCAGCAGGTGGATGCAAACTCGTCCGGGGAAGCGTCCGCCAAGACGACCTATGCGCCGGCCGCAGGAGGATTTGGCGATCAAGCTGCGTCGCACGCGTATGAGATGAGCTCGGTCACGGGCGAACTCCAAGGCAAGCTGGACTCAAAGACGGCCAAGGCCGGCGATCGCGTTGTGCTGAAGACGACGGAAAAGGTGCAAACCACCGATGGCACCGTGATTCCCCGGGGCTCGCGGCTGGTGGGCCATGTGACTGAAGTTCAGGCGTACGACAAGGAGCATGGTGTTGCGCAGATGGCCATCGCGTTTGACCGCGCCGAGTTGAAGAACGGCCAGAGCATTGCGATTCACACGCTGATTCGAGGGGTGAATCCGAGCGCAAGCGCCATGGCGGAGAGCAACGAGAATCTGATGAGCGATGGCGACATGATGGGTGCGCCCATGGGCGGCGGGGGAAGGATAGGTGGCAGCGGGCAAGCCATGGGTGGTGGCCGCGGCGGTGGCGTTTTGGGCGGAACTGGCGGAACTGTGAGCCGAGCGGGCGGAGCGGTAGATGACGCGGGCAGTATGGCTGGCGGCACCATCCAGAGAACAGGCAATTCTGCCGGTGCGCTGGGCGAGCAGGCAGATGACGGTCTTGGCTCGACAGGGAGCACAATTATGCAGGGACGCGGCGACCCGGACTTGAGCAACGGCGCGCACGCGGCGGCCGCGGCCCGCACGATACCCCACCCCACCGGCATTCCCGGCGTAATGCTCGCCGGAAACAGCTCTTCCTCGGGCCTGCTGCTCGCCTCCAGGAAAGACATTCAATTCGAAAGCGGAACGCAAATGCAGCTCGGCATTGTGGCGGACCGGTAAGACAAAAGCTTCTAGCTTTCAGCTCCTAGCGTGCAGCTTTTAGCTCGCAGCAATTCGTTCGTATCTCAGAGTTGGGCCAGCAACGGCGCGAAGAATACTGCGAACTACGAACGATCAACTGCGAACTGTCTTGTTTTTGGACAGCCGATTACCAAAGTTGGGTGACGCCGTAATCTGGCGCAAGGAGCCGCGCTTCGGTAGTATCGGCAGCATTGGAAGAAACTTGAGGCCGCAGGCAAAAAATCTTCCGGCCTCAGACACTCCCGCTTCGAGGTGCTTGCCATGACCAGCCAGTGCACCGCTCAGGAAGGCTTCGAGATTAGTCCGCGATTCCGGCAAACGATCGAGGAGCGCATCGACCGTCTGGAACGGGATGCCGATCACGACGAAGCGCAGTTGGGCCGGCTGAACGACATCGACCACATTGGCCGGCAGATGCGCCTGGTAGCCGTTCAGCGCGCCGAGGCCCTGCGCATGAGGCTCTTCCTCGATCGCGCGAGAACCCGCCTGCCGCACCCACTGATCGAGCTGTAAGGACAGTTTTCAGTGGTCAGCGATCAGTGATCAGTTCTTTTCCCGGAACGACTTCCAAGCGCGCCTTGCCGCGTCTTCAATGATCGCTTTTGTTCGCACGGATGAACTCTCATCGTTGTTCGCTGATCGCTGCGGCCGGTTCTAAAGCGGTTTCGGAAATGGTGTATCCGCATTCACGGCATCCAAGTCGTCGCGACCCCAAGGCCGGGGTCCCCACGGACAGGTCTTGGCGCGTGGCGTGGAAGCAGCGACGACCCTGAACACAGCTTTGATCGGACACAGTATTTCCGAAACCGCCGTAGAATGGTTGCACCGGAGGTCCGCTGCAACCATGGCAAAAAAGTGCCCCGCAATTGAAGCCAGCCACGGCGAATTCATTGTCAGGCAGCACATTTTCTTCGTGGGCTCGGCGGCCAGCGAAGGGCGCATCAATGTTTCTCCAAAAGATGGTGCGGCACTGCGCATTCTGAGCGCCAATCAGGTCGCCTACCTGGATCAGACCGGCAGTGGCAACGAAACCGCGGCGCACGTTCGCGCCGACGGGCGGCTGACGCTGATGTTCTGCGCGTTTGAAGGAGCGCCTTTGATTTTGCGGCTCTACGGGCAAGGCAGAGTGCTGGCGCGCGGCAGCGAAGGCTATCGCGAAGTGCTGGCCTCGGCATTTGGCGGTGAAGAGCGCCCGGGCGCACGGCAGATCGTGGTTCTCGACGTCGACCTTGTGCTGACGTCCTGCGGATACGGTGTTCCGCTCTTTGATTATGCCGGCGAGCGGCACACGCTCACACGCTGGGCGGAAGCGAAGGGCGAAGCCGGCCTGGAAGAATACTGGCGCCTGAAGAACGTCTTCAGCATCGACGGCCTTCCCACTGGAATTCTGGAGTCGAATGACCCAACCGCGCTCTAGTTGCGATCTCAACTACTTCGTCGTGGACGCTTTCACCGCCGAGCCGCTGGCCGGAAATCCGCTGGCGGTGGTGATGAACACCTGTGGCCTGACGACCGAGCGGATGCAGGCCGTTGCGCGCGAGTTCAATCTCTCTGAAACCACGTTTGTTGAGCGCAGAGAAGCGGCGATCGAGCGGGCCGAGGGCGTGCGCGTGCGCATCTTCACTCCGCAAGAGGAACTGCCCTTTGCCGGCCACCCTACGCTGGGCACTGCGGCGGTGCTCAAAGCCCGGGCGCCGGAGACCGTGCAGGACGATACAGTGACCCTGGCGCTCAAGGTTGGGCCGGTGCCGGTACGCTTTGAACAGGGCGCGGGCGGCTCCGCGGAGCTGTTCGGCGAGATGACGCAGCGCGATCCGGAGTTTGGCACGGAGCTGGACGGCGCGGAAGTGGCCCGGCTCGCGGGGTTGTCCGCTGACGATCTGGATCCCGCGCTGCCGCCGCAAGTGGTTTCGACCGGGACCGCCTTTGCCATCGTGGTGCTGCGCACGGTGGAAGCGCTGGCGCGTCTAAAGGTCAAGCAGGAGGAGGCCACCGCGTGGCTGCGTGAGCGCGGAGCGAGGTGGTTATACGTCCTGGCCCCTGCACTCGACCAAAACCAGAGCTCCACCGAGTGGCGGGCGCGTATGCAGTTTTACGGGGGAGAAGATCCGGCCACGGGCTCAGCGGCCGGCTGCGCCATCAGCTATCTGGTCGCGCGCGGCACGGTCCCGACGGACACGCGCGTGCACCTTCGCCAGGGCGTGGAGATCGGCCGGCCGAGCGATCTTTTTCTGTCGGCGCGAAGAGAATCGGCGAGGGTCCGGGATGTGCGCGTTGGAGGCAGCACCGTTCTTGTGGCAAAAGGACAGCTTTTCCTGATGTGATGCACAATCTTTCAACAGAAATTCATCTTCGCAAGTGACAGCGTGCGTTGACACTAGCAGTTTTCCACTTGTTTCACGCGGATTTTCAGTCCGGTCTTCGCTTCGTATTCCCTCTTTCCACGAACCGCTGCGACTCGTACTCTTTCGATTCGTTGCAGACAATTCCCTGACGCGTCACTGTGGAGATTTGCTGACGCGCCAAAACGCTGTGCACTTGCCCCCGAAGCAAGACAAAGCCGCGGAGGGTCTTGTGCCGGTTGCCGGTGGTGTGAGCGGCCGCGCCCTCTTGGGTTGTGGACCTTCGTGCCGGCAAACCGGACGCCTAGATCCAGAGAACGTGAGCATGTCTTCCTTCCGGGCACCGGGCCAAACATCTGTACCCTTCACCCGCCCGGGCGGGTAGCGACCTGTTGCCTTGGAATGAGCCGTTGAAATTGCACTGAGGAGTAACCCCCATACCATGCGTCCAAAGAAAGTGATTCTCTGCGTAGACCACAATGAACAAGAGCTTTCGGTACTCAAGTTCACGCTGGCGACCAACGGTTATCGTGTGCTGGCGGCTTCGAACGGCCAGGAGGCGATCGCCGTTTTTGCCACGGCGGCGCAAATCGACCTGGTGCTCGCCGACATCAACATGCCCCAGATGAGTGGAGTGCAGCTTGCAGAGCGGCTGAAACGGATCAGGCCCTATGTGCCCATGATCCTGCTCGGCGATGCCCAAGCTATGAATGGAGAGATTCACGTTGCCGACGCGGTGCTGGCGAGAAAGAGCTGTTCTTCGCAGGAACTACTGGAGCGCATCAAAGTGATGAGCGCGCGCAAGCGAGGCCCGCGCAAAGGCGCGCAACGGATGCCGCAAGTGGAAGAGCTGGCCGCGGCCTCGTGACAAGCGGGGATCAAGGGTCAGGAATCAATAAGCGGCGACTTTGATTTTGTGGTCCGCGTCTTGTTCCTGCTCTCCGATCAGGTCCGGCCACCACTCAGATTCATTGGCCCTGACCTGGATCCCTAACCCCTGATTCCTGCTCCCTCTTGACGATCATGTACGCCTGTGCGCATACTCGCCATCGGAGCCCCAAGCCGACGGTGAGGATGTGCCGCCGGTGAAAGTTGGCTTGTATGGACCTGGTTCTTTTGCGTCTTCTTTTTGTCATTCTGTTAGCTGCGATTTGTTACTTCCTTCGCCCATTCGGCTTGCAGTCGGGGTGGGAGGGAGCAGTTGCGGGAGCGGTCGCGGCCGGGGCGGTCATTGTCTTTGAGCTGCGCGTTCGCGCGCTTACGCTGCGCCGGTTGATTGGCGCCGTGGTGGGCAGCGTGCTCGGCATCGTTGGCGCAGCGCTATTCTGCCTCGTGCTGCGCTCAGCGCCACTCTCCGGTTCGAACTCCGCCGCGTTGCAGATCTTCGTGCTCCTGCTCATGACCTATGTCGGCCTGCTGGTGGGCGCCAGCAAGGGCGACCTGTTGAACCCTGCCGCGCTGGGCACCGTGTTTTCCGGCGATAAGCCTTCCCGCCGCAGCGCCAAGGTGCTGGATACCAGCGTCATTATCGACGGCCGCATCGCCGACATTGCCGAGGCCGGCTTTATTGATGGCACGCTGGTGGTGCCGGAGTTTGTGCTGCGTGAGTTGCAGATTGTTGCCGACTCGACCGATGGCTCCAAGCGCCAGCGCGGGCGCCGCGGCCTGGATATGCTGCAGCGCATGCAGTCCAACGACAAGATTCAGGTGCAGATCGTGCCCGACGACTTCCCGTCCATTCGCGAAGTGGACCTGAAGCTGCTGGAGCTGGCCAAGAAGTGGGAGGCCAAGGTGGTTACCAACGACTTCAACCTGAACAAGGTGGCCCATCTGCATCACGTGGAAGTGCTGAACATCAACGATCTGGCCAACGCTCTCAAGCCCGTGGTTCTGCCCGGCGAGCGCATGAGCGTCATCATCCTGAAGGAAGGCAAGGAGTATAACCAGGGCGTGGGTTACCTGGACGACGGCACCATGGTGGTCGTGGACCACGCGCGGAAGCTGATTGGCCGGTCCGTCGCCATCTCCGTGACCAGCGTGCTGCAGACCGCTAGCGGCAAGATGATCTTCGGCAAGATGGAAGAGAACGGCAAGCCAATTCCGAGCGAGACGGCGGAGAGTACGCGGTAGGGCTGACTGGCCGGTACCGTGCGAGATTCGGTATGAGGTCAGCAAACCCGACCTGCCGCCGATCGTATGCCCTTGAATCAAGCGCAATTGTCCCAGGCACAGCGACTGCGTGCCGTGCCGGGAGTACCACGCCAACGGCAAGCGCCCAGGCCGCCATACTGCGAGCGAAAGCCGGGGGATCGAGCGCCTCTTCGGCGGGGCTTCATCTGTTGCAAGATGATCTGCGACACAATGGGCAGTAACTTGAAACTCGCGACGCCTTACGCGGGACGCAGGCGCTGTGTGAGTCTACGCTTCACGTCGGGCCACTCCTCGGCGACGATTGAATAACGGCAGGAGTTGCGGGCCGTGAAGTCCGCACCCATCCGGTGCGCGCGAAGAACCCCCTCGAACTTACCTCCGATGCGTTCGATCGCAGCTTGCGAGCGCTTATTGCGCGCATCGGTATGCAGGCAGACGCGGAGCAAGTTCCACACTTCAAAGGCGTGCGTGAGCATCAGGAGCTTGGCCTCGGTGTTGGCGGCGGTGCGAATGGCCGAGCGCGTGAGCCAGGTGTAGCCGATCTCGCAGACGTCGGGATCGCTGCGGCCATGGCGCGGATGACCCGCGGGCCAGGCCCAACGCTCAATATCAAAGAAACGCGTGGAGCCAATGACGGCGCCATCCGCGAGGCGAACGGTAGCAAAGGCAAGCCCCGTGCCGGCCTCGCGCCAGGCGAGCGCGGTTTCAATGTAACGAAGAACGGCATCCCGGCCAACCGGGACAGCGCTCCATTGATAGAGCAAGGGATCGCCCGCGGAAGCGGCGACGAGGCCGTCAAGATAGCCGAGGTGAAGCGGCTCGAGACGAATATGGCTGCCGGTGAGGACGGAAGAGTCGAGGGTCACGTTTCTTAGTATGCGGCGCGAGCCGGGCAGAGGCAACGAATCGCACGTTCCGTGCTTCAGCTCAATGCAGTGGGCCGGACCGGCGCGGCCTTGCAGTGCGCAACGGGCGGCTGCGTCGATTGCGGAGCCGCCCGTGCGGAAGGTTGAGTTAAACCGCGGAGCAGAGTTACTGCGCGGGTTTTGCAGCCGGCTTCGCCGTGGCCGCGGGCTTGGCGGCAGGCGCCATGGCCGGCTTTGGCTTCCAGAACTCCGGATCGGCCTTGATCCACTCGTCAGGCACGTAGCTTTGGCGCGGGTTAATCTGGAACAGCTCCGAATCGGCGCTGTCGATCGTGGACTCAATCAGCTCGTGGAATCTCTTCATGCCCTCTTCGCCCAATGCATCCTGAAATTGCTTGTCTTCCGCATAGCCGGTGTCGATTTCGGACATCGACTTGTCGGCGCTGAAGACGACGTACTCGTCTGCTCCGCCGTATGCGACCTCGTATGTCGCCCAGTGCGCGCTGGTGCCAGCCTTCTTGTGCGCGTCGATGACCATTTTTGCCAGATCGTTCCACCCCTTGCCGTGGCCGGGCTTGATCTTGTACACCGAAATTTCCATAAAGCGCGCGGTCGACAGGTCAGGATTGGGACGATAGCTCGTATCCTCGTCGTAGTAGAGGACGAGCTGGCCTATTTCATCGAGCAGTTCGCCGTCGGTCAAGCTGTCCTTGTCGAGCTCTGAAGAAAGAGTCGCATTCTTGTCGATGGCTGCGTCGTCCTTCTCCCATGCTTCAAAGGAGGGATAGCCGGTGATGTACAAGGCGCGCGACCGGCCCGAAAGCGAATTCATGGCGATGTAGTGGGTGGGCCACTTGGCGCGCGCCATGGCATTCACAAAGTTGCTCTCCGACTTGTCGTGAATGGCGCCGGATTTTCCAGGCTTGATGACCTCCCGCGTAATCTCGAGGACCTTCGGCATGGTAGGTATTTCTTGCGCCGCGGTGAACGTGCTGCCTGTTGCCGCGAAAGACAGTCCCAGTAGAGTGACACAGACGATCTTCATTTGTGGGAATCCTCCTGAATTTGCCCGGAGATTTCTTGCGACGGGGAAGGGGAATGGGAAGCGCAAGTGCTCCAGAGCAAAGCGATTATCAGTCCCGGTGCCGGGCGATGTAAAGGAGATTTTTCACGCGAGAGGGTCGGGGCGAATTCATCCGGTGTCATTCATTCCGGCTGGTGCATTAAGGTTCGCCGGAGCGCTACGCGCTTCAGGCCGGGGAGAATTGCAGCGCGCGGCGCCGGTGTGCGAGATTGGAGTTAGAGCGGTTTCGGAAATACTGTGTCCGGCCAATGCATTTACGAAGGTCGTCGCTCGCTCCACCCCACGGACTAAGACCTGTCCGTGGGGACCCCGGGCTGGTCGCGACGACTTGACTTCCCCGAGTGCGGATACATCATTTCCGAAACCGCTGCAGCCGGATACGCCGGCTGCATTCACCATTCTGCCGGACCGGAATGCCTTGATGAAACGAAAATCCCGCCATCCTAACTTCGATCAGACACTCGAACTGTTGCGCGCCCATGGTTTCAGTGTGGCTCCGTATTCCGGCGGCGACGGGGGGGTGCTGGTGAGCAAGCATGGGGCCGGAGCCGTGCTGGCGCCTGCGCCTGGGGTGAAGAATGCGGAGGACCCCGCGGCGGCCTATGCCGTCCACCCTGGAATCGTCGTCAAGGGCGAAGTGGCGCGGCTGCTCGACCGCGGCTACCAGAAATTCATTAAGACTTCCCAATACGAGCTTCCCGCCTCGGCCATTCAATTGCAGGCGATTCACGCGTTCAGCGAGGAGCTGAAGCAGCTCATCGGCGAGGTTAGCCTGTACAACGAGTCGCTAGGTACCACCAGCGACGTGTATCGCTACGATCGCCTGATGGGCCGCGAAGCCGATGAGGCGGAGCCTGTCCAACCCTGGGAATCAGCCGACGGGCACTGATCACCGCTGAATGTTGGCGCGGAGCAGGCCATGGGCGAGGAGGATGACAGGGAGGGGTTTGCGCCCCGCGAGGTGGAACGCCGCTCCGATCCGCGCTACTCCGTGGATGAAGATTCCGTTGTTGTGTTCCTTGGCAATGGCGCCGCGCAGCAGGCGCGTCTTGTCGATTTGAGTCAGGAGGGCTGCCGCTTGCGGACGCGTGAGCGGGTCACGGCACGCGTCCGGCTGCCTGTCGAGGTCCTCTTCCGAGTGAATGGCGTCGCGTTCCGATTCAACGGTGTGCTGCAGTGGACCGACGGCCGGAACCTTGTCGGCATCCGCTTTGTGAATGTGCTCCCGCGCCGCATGCTGGAGCTGGCAAACGTGATCTGCGAGATGCAAGAGGTTGCGGAGGCGCGGGCCAGCGCTGTGAACCTGCTGGTGGCCGAGCAAGAGGTTCCGACGATGGCCGAACGGGAAGGGAATCAGTCGACCGATAACCAAAATCTCGAAGCGGTTACGGAAGCGCGCGAGGAGGAGCCGGCGGCTCAGACCAGCGCCGAGGCAACCCCTGCGCCAGTCGGCCAGCTTGCCGCTCAAACCTCTTCGCGCCGCGACCGCAGGGGACAGACCCGCCACGAGGTGGACACCTCCGCAACCATCTTCCTCGTGAAGATCGGGTCGACGCTACCGGGAAGGATCCTGGACTTGAGCCTGAGCGGCTGCCGCATCCGCACGGACGAGCGCTTTCCGGTGGGGATCTATACGCGCGTGGAGACGGAGTTTCGCCTCGAGGGGTTGCCGTTCCGGCTGGGCGGCGTCATTCAAGCCATCCACAACCGCAACATGGTGGGCATTCGCTTTCTCGACCTCAGCGAACGCAAGCGGCAGCAGGTGTTGGAGCTGATCGGCGAAATCGAGCAGATGCACGGAGCGCGGACCACGGACGAGGCGGCGGGAGGCCACATCTGACGGCGGGCGCTGAACCAAAAAGGCGATCGATTCCGCTTACGAGTTCCTTGACTGCCGTGCTCTCGAATTGCTGGTGG
>Ga0326727_10008204_pt1 | contig 26753 bp, 23 predicted proteins | sample MB2enrmetagenome_FD_207643 | JGI IMG/M metagenome (GOLD analysis project Ga0326727, IMG submission 207643) | Lab enriched peat soil microbial communities from McLean, Ithaca, NY, United States - MB29MY | ecosystem: Environmental > Terrestrial > Soil > Wetlands > Peat | place: USA: New York...
GCCAATGTTGTCTCTAAGAAAACCCAACAGGCGCCGACTTACCAACCCACGGAAAGGACGCGCGTAGAGAGGTTTGCGCAGGCAAACCACCGCAGACGGTTTGCTCGGAAATAGGGGAAGGTCAGTCTGACTTCTGCCTTCCGTCTGCCGCCCTGGGTCGACTCGCCCGAACCATCTCCAACCCAAAGCAGTTGCATCACCCAATTCCCCCAGGCCCACCACAGAGAGCCCCACGGCTTAAACGTGTGCGGCGGCTGCGGCTTGGCAGCGGGGACTGGCCGTTGGTGGCGTCGCCGCTAGTGGCATGCTGGCTTCTGGCCAAGAAGAGGCACCGTCCTTTGATCTATGAGCCGAAATCAGAAAGTCACCAGGTTCAACCCCATCGAGGTGGCGAGCTTCTTCTGCCGCGCGTCCGTGCTGATGAACTCGCTCACCCCGAGAATCCTCGCCGCCGCGCAGTGCAGAACGTCCAGCGAACGGCAACCAAGCAATCCGGTATGCTGTTCTGCCAGTCTTGCGGCCTCTTGAAATATGTCTTTCCAATCAGCGCCGCCCGATACCAGTACGCCTGCTTTGAGGTCCGCCCTGACCAAAGCGCGCGCAGCCGTCACCTGGGCGGCGACAGCGTTCTTGAGAAAAACCTTCAACTCCAGCGCATTCACAAACTGCAATGCGTGAAGCGGCGTATAGTAAATCGGCTTGCCTTGGATTAGCGCGATAACCTTCGCGCTGTCGGTTTCGGGGTAGTAGAGTTTGACGAAGCAGCCCGTGTCCAGGTAGGTCACGGCTCCCCCCCACGCGCCTCCGAGACGAGTTCGCTGAGCGGCTTGCCCGGCGGTTGATCGCCCCAAATGGTCTTGGCGCGTGCCAGGAAATCAGGTCGTGGCGTCGGTGTGGCTGGCACTACCTTGGCGATGACCTTGTCTTGCTGCGTCACCTGCACTTCTTCCCCGGCGGCAACCCAGCGCAGAATCTCAGGCCATTGCTGCGGCAATTGCTGAACACTTGCGCTTTTCATGCATTAAAGATGCCGCGCAATGCACCGCGGCGCAAGCTGGCATTTGCTTTGCGAAATGGCGGCAACAACGTGGCGCGGCCCTGCCTCACAGCAATTGATGCTCTCCTTGGCCTGAGATCGCTGGTGTTGGACCCACGCCAGAAACTTTGCCGGCTTAAACGGTAGCGGCGGGTTCAGCGCGGCCCCGTCCATCCTGCTGACCATCGTCATGCGGATTACTGATCACTGCCCACTGCCCACTGGCTCGACCCCCTCCATCATGCGCACTACCACCATGCTGGCCGGGTGGACACCCACCGCCAGCTTGAGCTGGTGCTATCAGGTCGATTGTCCCTTTTGACTTGCCTTTGAAAGCATTTGAAATACCATCGTACGCAAGGCTACGAGGCTGGAAGACAATTGAATTTCATGCACTGGATCGCGCCATCGGAGAAGGACATGGCCACTGACACTCCGGAAAAACGCCTTTGTGGTGCCGCCGACCAGTTCCGCTTGAGGAAGTTCAAAGTGCAAGGTCCGCGGTGCGAGGTTGCTGGAATACCGCACCGCCCTCATCACCGCCGCCGTCACGGCCGAGATTGATGTTAGGGACTGAGATCGTATACATAATGAAGCAAGCCATGAGTACCCTTCAGATCGTAGGCAAAGAGTATTACTTGAACCACATCTTCGGCGACGGGTTCAGATTCTTCATCCCTCGCTATCAGCGGCCTTATGCCTGGACTACTGAGGAGACGGAGGAACTGCTGGACGACCTCTGGACGGCGCACACGGGCGACGAGTTCCCTGTGACGAATAAGGACCCCTATTTTCTTGGTAGCATTGTCCTCATTAAAGAGGAACATCAGCCGAAAGCCGAGGTGATTGACGGGCAACAGCGATTGACCACACTGACGATCCTGCTGTCCGTCCTGAGGCATTTGCAGCCTAATGGAGCGGACGCGATTTCAGAATACCTCCGACAGAAGGGGAAGATCTTTGAAGGGACGAAGGACGAGTTCCGGCTGACCTTGCGCCCTCAGGATGCCGAGTTCTTCGAGAAACACATACAGCAGGAGAACGGCCTGAGCGCGCTGGAGAAGCTGAATCCCGGCGGGCTGCGCCACGATGCCCAGCGAAACATCAGGGCAAATGCGCGCTACTTGGCCGGGAAGCTCAAGACCAGGCAGGCGGCGCAGTTGGCGTCACTCACTCAGTTCATCATCACAAACTGCCTCCTGGTCGTAGTCTCCACGCCCGACATGGAATCCGCCTACCGTATCTTTTCGGTCATGCACGACCGAAGCCATGTCGTGCCTGGAGAAGGCCCTGAAGCCAGCGATCGCCGCGTTGAATGTGTGAGGGTACGCAATAAACGCTCGATTTCTAATCCAAAGCGGTGCCCAACCGCCTGATGTCGAGATTGTCGGGCGTTCCCCGTCAGTGTAATTTGGCGTGTATGAGCACGGTTGCGGAAATCAAAGCTGCCATGGCACAACTGACGTTGGAAGAGCGGGCCGAGGTGGCCCGCTGCCTTCACGAATGGGAGGACGACGCGTGGGACAAGCAGATGCAGCACGACTTGGCCGCTGGCAAATTGGATGGCTTGCTGGCCAAGGTGGATAAGGACCTGATAAAGCGGCCGCGCTAGTCACGCGAATCCCCAGCGGCCACCACGCGCACGCCGGCAACCCTGGGTAGTTCGCCGCCCCGGAGACGAATATCGGCCTGACCCAAGTGGTCAATGCGACCGACTATCCCAAGGAGGTCCTCTCCGGTGGAAGCAGCCGCAACGGCGATTGTGCGATTTGTTTGCTTGAAACCAAACAAGCATTGCCCATATTACCTTCGGACATGAACTTCCGTTTCCATATCGGCAAAGCGACGGAGGCGGGGTGCCTCTTTCTGGAGCGGGCCGGCGGGCGGATGAACATCATGAAGCTGGTGAAGCTCATGTATCTGCTGGACCGCCTCTCGCTCGACCGGCGTGGTGTGCCCGTGGCTGGGGGTGATTATCTCTCGATGCGCAATGGCCCGGTGACGAGTGAAGTTCTGGACCTCATCAATGCCGGCCGGCTCTTTGGTGAGCCCGACCAGCGATGGGAGCAAAGCGTCAGCGACCGGCGCGATCATGACGTGAAACTCGAGCAAATGCCCGCACGCGAGCACCTCTCCGATGCGGAAGCCGCACTACTGGATGAAATCTGGCGCGAGCACGGCAGCAAAGACCAGTGGCAGCTCGTGGACTGGTGCCACGCCCACTGCAAGGAGTGGACACCGGTAACGAATGGATGTGCCCCCATCGCGGTGGAGCAAATCGGCATGGCGCTCGGCAAGACGCCCCAGCAAATCCAGCGGCTCCGTCAGGAGGCCGTGGAACTGAATCGGCTCGACGAAATCTTCACTCCGGCATGATCCGACTCGGCACCGCGCTGAAATCCAAAGAACCGCCTTTTCACCGCTGCCTCGTCATCTCGGATCCGCAGAGCAGTGGCGGCCAGGTCGTGCTGGTCCGCCTCACCACAAACGATGGGACATGGCCCGACCGGGATTGCATCGTCACGCCAGCCGAGTGGAATGAACTGGAGCATGATTCCACCGTTGCTTATACCCCCTGCAAGTATGGCCCGGCCGTGCTGGCGCTGGAGGCCGCCATCCAACAAGGCAAGTTCGACCTGATTTCCCCGCCCTCCCAGGCTGTACTGCGCGAAGTTATCGCCGCCGCGCACGCGGCTGCCGGTATGCCCCCCGCCGCCAAGAAACTTCTGGCGCAGATTTGACTCGCAGCCGGCCCTAGCCTTCAGCGAAGCGTCCTTGCAGCAGAAGGGCATCATGCTTTGGGCAGTTTTGATGCTTATACGAAGCGTTGGGTCGGTGGGATTCCCAGGAGAAACCCCTGCCGCCACCGGGCGTTCGGTACAACATTTGCCTTGCAAGTAATGTAACATCAGGATGTTACACGAGCCACATGGGAGTGCCACCAGAGCAGTTCCAGGGTGGTGCCGGATCATCGCCGGGATAATGCCATTTCGGCCTCTTCTGCAGCTTGGGCGGGCCAGGCCGCCCGAAGCCACATCAATGCGACATCAAAGCCACCTACCCCGTGTCCATAGCCTCACCGCAGTCTCGCCGGGGTCTCGCCGGAGCCTCGCCATAGTACCCTCGTTAGCCAACGAGGGTACTATGGCGAGACTCCGGTGGGGTTCCGGGGAGGCTCCAGGGGGATTATCGTCTGGTTCCTATGGAGGTGGCCTTGGTGCGGGTTGTCGGGGCTTGGGTATTTTGCGCCGAATGGGGTTGGTGGGCTGGAATTTGCCCGGTTCTACACCTGCTCGTTAACTCCCCTTCTTCATCAAGCCAGATCGAACGATGTTACTCCCTGGCAGAAACGGAGGGGGCGGGCGCGGAAAACGAGTAACAGCCTGATTGCACGTCGTATTGCGCGATGCCGGGTTCCGTCGAGTTGCGCAGTTCGACCGGTCGGAGCGGAGTTGCCAACTGACCCGCGGTTGCGTCACGTCCACTCCGCGAGGCGCGGGGAGATACTCGCAACGGAGGCCGGTGACTTCGAGCGCCGACGCGTTGCCGGCCATCGAGACGGTAGCGGAAAGGACCGAGAGCGTGGTATGGAGGTTCGTTGCAGGAACGGACTGGGCTGTGTGGTTCGCGGGTTGAGGCCTTCGGCAGGACAGATTGGGTGGAATAGCTTTCCCTGCCGCCCGCTCATACTCCATAGCCCCCCCCGGAGTCCCGGTTCCAACAACTGGTTTTGGTTTCAAAACTGAGGCCCCGGCGGGGTGTCCAAATAGAGGACATCGCGCCCCAGCGGTAAATCGCCGGGTTTAGCGCCGTCGCCGCGCCGGGCCGTAGAAGTATCCACCGCGCACGCGCGCCCCGCGCACCCGCCCAACGCCGCCTGAAGGATGGCCAGGCTTGCTTTCCTCGAAAAGGGCAGTGTATCGGTAATCAAAGCCCTCCAGTTTCACGCGCGGGATCTTTTGCCTGATAAAGCGCTCGATGGCGTTCACGTGCCGGATATCCTCTGCCACCATCAACGTATAGGCGTCGCCCGCGGCCTCCATCCGGCCTGTGCGGCCAATGCGATGAATATAATCCTCCGGGTGTTGCGGCACGTCGTAGTTGATGACATGGCTCACGTCCGCAATGTCCAGCCCGCGCGCTGCGATGTCGGTGGCTACCAGCACCTCGAAGCGGCCATCTCGGAAGCCGCGCAGGGCCTGCTCCCGCTCGCTCTGCGTGCGATTTGAGTGGAGGACGGCGACAGCGTGATTGTTCCGCTTCAAGAGGTGCGCCACCCGGTCCGCGCCATGTTTGGTGCGGCAGAAGACAATCACAGAGGCGTAGTCCACGCGCTTCAGGAGTTCGAGGACTAAGTCGGCTTTTTGGGAATCGGACACAGGATAAATGACATGCTTGACCGTGTCCTTGGGTGTGCGGCGGGCGCCGATTTGGATGGTCTGGGGATTCCTCATCGCCCACTGGATGAGCGTTTCAATCTCGGGCGGGATCGTCGCAGAAAACAGGGAGGTGTGCCGGTTCCGGGGACAGCGATCGAGTATGCGCCGCACGTCCGGCAGGAACCCCATGTCAAGCATGCGGTCGGCCTCGTCCAGCACGAGAAATTGGACGCGGTCAAGCTTGCAGGTGCCACGGTGCATATGGTCGAGCAATCGGCCGGGCGTGGCCACCAGGACATCCACGCCGTTGCGCAATGCATCCATTTGCCGGCCGTAGCCGACCCCCCCAAATACGACGGCGGTGCGCAGGTTGGTGAAGCGGGCGAAATCGTGGATGGCGGTTTCAACCTGGGCGGCCAGCTCGCGGGTGGGTTCGAGGACGAGCAGGCGGGGCTGCGGGCTGTGCTGGCCAAGCCGGGATAGGATGGGCAGCGCGAACGCCGCGGTCTTGCCCGTCCCCGTCTGGGCGCTGCCGATCACGTCCTGGCCTGCGAGGATCAGCGGGATGGCTCGAAGCTGAATGGGTGTCGGCTCAATATAGCCCATGGCCCGCACGCCTTCGAGTACCGGGTTGGAAAGACCTAATTTAGTGAATGGCATAAATCAAAATACCACGGCTGCACCGGCGCCCAACCCTGTGCAACATAGCTTCCAGCCTCAAAGCCCAGTGCAAACAGAAATCAGGACGGCGACTCGACGGGAGTCGCCAACGGCTCGGCTGGCGATTCTGCGGCGGGAGCAGCCTGGGTTGTGCTTGGCAGCGCTTCGGGTGAGGCGGCGGCATCGGCGGCGGTCGCCCCCTCTGCCGGTGGGGGGGCGCTCTCCAGTTGCGGAGATTCCACGACAGGCGTGGCCGCAGGCTCCAGATTTGGCTCCGACCCGGCCACTTCGGCAGCGACAGCAGCCTCGGTCGGGGGCTCAGGTTCAATCGGCGCTGCCACCTGGGCAGGTTCCGGTTTGGGCGGTTTCGGGAGCGGCTTCTTGGCAGTTTCCAGAACGCCATTGGCGAACTCAATGACGTGGCCTTGATGGATCAGCCAGTGTAAATCCGCAATGACAGCGGTCTGCTCCGGCGTCGGTGCGGTGCCCTCCGATGGGGACACCGTCGGCGGTTCGCCTCCGGCCGGCTCAGTCGCCGCTGGCGGGGGTGACGGCGCCAGGGCTTCGACCAATTGGCGGCGGGTGCACTTTAGATTCGCGTTGATGTAATCAACGATGTTCTTTACGCCTTCGGAAACCGGTGTCGCCGTTGGATCGAGGTAATGCGGCCGAGCGACACAAACATGCGTGACCGTCCGGTTGACCTTGAAGAACTGCAAGCCGTGTCCGGCGAACTGCTGGCTTAGGACTGTGGCAATCTGGAGCGGAAAACGCCGCTGGTCCTCCCACACGCTGCGGACCAGGCGGACGAGGTCGGGGCTGCGCAAGGCGCGCGCCGCCGCGCCGCTGAGGGTGTGAGAATCCACCGGCTTGATAATGTTCTCCTTGTGCGTCTCACGAAAGTGCTTCTCCACCGCCTCCATGTTCTCCAGGCGGAGCGGTTCGGGCAGGTTGAGGCAAAGGTACTGGGTCTTCCAGCTCTGGTCATCCACCCACTTCTTGACGACTTCCTCGTCGCGCACGATGCGCACGCGCGACTTGTACTCCTCGAAGGGCATTCGGGAAAAGCGCTCGGCGTGCAGCTTGCGCAATTGGTTCTGGTAATCATGATGGTTGGGCGGGCCCAAAATCACGCCGCTCAGGCCGCACTGGGCGACAAAGGTGTATCTGCCTTTGGGCGGTTCGGTTGCCGTCCGCTCCGCCTGGTAAAAGGTGGTGAAATGCTTCCTTAACGCATGGCCGACGGCTTCATCCTCGGAGAGCCAGAGTGTGTCGTCGAGGGCGCACACAAACAGCGGCTGGACCGGCTGGTTCTGGGCGTTTTTCTTCACCCCGAACTGGACCATGTGCCGCTCCGGCTTCTGAAGAATCATCTGCGCGATGTCAAATAGCGGGTAGGCCCGCCCCGTCATCTTGATTTGCCGGGCGAGGGATTCGACGCCTTTGTCCTCCGGGCGCAGGCTGAGTTCAATTTCCGGCAGCGGTCGCGGCGGCTCGCGATGCTCGCGCTGCTCCCGACGGCGAAAGTCACCCCTGTCCTCGCGGGACGGCTGGCCGGGGCCGCCCTCGGGCCTTGGCGCGCCGCCTGCCGGGTGAGAGGGCCCGCGGCGTTCGCCGCGCGGGCGGCGGTCGTCGCGCCGCGCTCCGGGCGGACCTTCGCGGCGAGGCGGGCGAGGACCACGGCGATCACGGTCGCCGCGGCGTTCGGGGCGCTCAGTTTCGCCCTCGTAGTGGGCGTATTTGGAGGCGGAAGGCTCTTGCGCCCAGGCGGGCAGAAAGAGTTTGTCCAGATCGAATTCGCTATCAGGTAATGTGCTCATTACGTTACGTCAGGCGCATTCTGCGGTGCGCCTTGCAAATGCCGCTCAACCAGCATGGAGCGGGCCGGGCTGGATTGCAAGCGTCGGGTGGCATTATTCAAAGGGCCAAACAGGCAAAAAGTCATTGTTCCCCGCCTCAAAGCGCGGCAAGCTCTGCCCTCATTAACGTTATGGACGAGGTGAATCTGGGAATGATCGGCGGTGGCACCGTAGGCAGCGGCGTGTTTCACGCCCTCCAGCTTAACGGCGACCTGTTGGCTTCGCGCATCGGCGTGAAGGTCAACCTCCGCAAGGTCGCCGTGAAAGCCCTCAACGAGCCGCGCCCGTACACTATCCCCATCTCCTGCATGACCACTAACTGGCAGAGCGTGGTCAACGATCCGCAAGTGGATGTGGTCGCCGAGCTGGCGGGCGGCACCACTGTTGCTCGCACCATGATCCTCGCTGCCCTGAAGCTCGGCAAACCCGTAATCACCGCCAACAAGGCCCTGCTTTCCGCGCATGGAGAGGAGTTGTTCGCCGCGGCGCGGGAACACCGCACGAACCTGTACTACGAAGCCAGTGTGTGCGGCGGCATACCCATCATCAAATCCCTGCGCGAAGGCTTCGTCGGCAATCGCATTACCCATCTCTATGGCATCGTCAACGGCACCTGCAATTACATCCTCACCCGCATGAAGCTCGAAGGGGCGGACTTTGCGGCGGCGCTCAAGGACGCGCAGGCGCATGGTTACGCCGAGGCCGAGCCGTCGCTCGACGTTGACGGCTCTGATGCCCAGCACAAGATCGGCATCCTGGCCTCCCTCGCGCACGGCTTCTGGGTGAACCCCAACGACATTTATGTGGAAGGCATTCGCTCGCTGACGCGAACTGACATCCAGTTCGCCAATCAGCTTGGCTACACGATCAAGCTGCTGGGGATCATCAAGCAGGTCCAGGGGAAGGCAGCCACCAAGCGCTCGTCACCGGCCCGCATCCAGGTGTCGGTGTATCCGACCCTGGTGCCGAACGCTCATGTTTTGGCCAGCGTGAACAACGTCTTCAACGCCGTCTTCGTGCGCGGCGACGTGGTCGGCGACACCTTGTTTTATGGCCGCGGCGCGGGCAAGGACGCTACCGCCAGCGCCGTCTTGAGCGACCTGGCCGACGCCGCACTGGACTTGAAGTTTGGCACCAAGCGTCGCGTGCCCCCCTTTGTGCCGCACGAGCGCAACGGCGCGGTGGTTCCGATTGACGAAATCGTCTCCCGCTACTTCGTCAGGCTGGATGTCGTGGACAAACCTGGAGTGCTGGCTCAAATCTCGGCCATCTTCGGCCAGGCCCATATCGGCATTTCGTCAGTGATTCAGCCCGAAAGCCCCGAAGGCGCGAGCGTGCCCCTGATCCTGATGCTGCATGATGCGCCGAACGGGGCGGTCACCCGCGCCTTGCGGAAGATCGGCAAGCTGGCGGTGGTCAAGAGCGCGCCCGTGATGGTCCGGGTGGAGACTCTATGTTGATCGTCCAGAAATACGGCGGCACGTCGGTGGGGAACACCGACCGCATCCGGAATGTCGCAGCCCGCGTCGCCAAGTACCGGGCCAAAGCCGACCAGGTTGTGGTCGTCGTCTCCGCCATGAGCGGGGTGACCGACAACCTCATCAAGCTGGCCAAGGAAATCATGTCCCTGCCCAACGAGCGCGAGATGGACGTGTTGTTGGCCACCGGCGAGCAAACGACCATCGCTTTGACGGCCATTGCGTTGCACGCGCTGGGGATTCCCGCCTTTTCGCTCACCGGCGCGCAGGCGGGCATTGTCACCGACGGGGTGCATACCAAGGCCCGGATCCAGAACATCTCCCCAAAGAAAATCCACGACCTGCTGAACCAGGGGAACGTCGTGATTGTGGCCGGCTTTCAGGGCCAGACCATCGAGGGCCAGATTACCACTCTGGGCCGCGGCGGCTCGGATTTGACGGCCATCGCGCTGGCGGCGGCCCTCAAGGCCGACCTCTGTCAGATTTACACCGACGTGGACGGCGTCTATACCGCCGACCCGCGCATCGTGTCCGCCGCGAAGAAGCTCGACGAAATCTCTTACGACGAGATGCTCGAACTGGCCAGCCTCGGAGCGAAGGTCATGCAATCCCGCTCCGTCGAATTCGCCAAGAAGTTCGGTGTCGTCTTCGAAGTCCGCTCCAGCCTTAACGAAAACCCAGGAACCATTGTGAAAGAGGAAACCAGGAACATGGAAGACGTCGTCGTGCGCGGCGTCTCGCTCGACAAGAACCAGGCGAAAGTCACGCTGGTGGCCGTGCCGGACAAACCCGGGGTGGCGGCGCGCATCTTCAAAGCCATCGGCGACGCCAATGTGAACGTGGATATGATCGTACAGAATATCAGCCACGGCGCCGGCGCGCCCGCCACCGACCTGTCGTTTACCGTTGATAAGCCCGACCTGCTCAAGGCACAGAAAGCCATTGATGGGCTTAAGCAGGAGATCGGCTTCGGCAAGGTCATCGCCACGGATAAGATTGGCAAGTTGTCAATCGTCGGGGTGGGTATGAAGAGCCATTCCGGTGTCGCCGGCAAGATGTTTGAGACGCTCGCCCGCGAAGGGGTCAACATCGAAATGATCTCCACGAGTGAAATCAAGATCTCGGTCGTGGTTGATCTCGCCAAAGGCGAGCAGGCGATGAAAGCGGTGCACGCGGCGTTCCTGGGATAGGAACGCGCATTGACAGCCCGGGGCGGTTTGTGTAGCTTGGCCCGAGTTGGATCGGATATGAGTTCTGTGCTCAACCAACATGTGCTGGTGCTTAACCGCCTCTGGCAGGCGGTCAATATTTGCACTGCTCGCCGGGCGCTCACGCTGTTGTTCCAAGGCCACGCGCAGGTCGTGCTGAACCGCAGCGATGGGTCTTTCCAGACCTTCAACTTCACCGAATGGCACGACTTCTCGCAACAGGAGCCGCACCCGGAGTCAGTGCGCACCGTGTCCTTCCGCATCCGGGTGCCGCGCGTGATTCTACTGATCGTTTATGACCATGTGCCCAAAAAGGAAGTCAAATTCACCCGGCACAACATTTTCGAGCGGGACCAGAACACCTGCCAATACTGCGGCCGGACCTGCGACCGCAACGACCTAAACCTGGACCACGTGATCCCCCGCGACCGGGGCGGCCCGACGACGTGGGAGAACATCGTTTGCTCTTGCATCGAGTGCAACACGCACAAGGCCAATCGCACACCGCAGGAGGCCGGGATGCGCCTTATCCGCAAGCCCAAGCGGCCGAAATGGCGTCCATTCGTGCAGGTTAACTTCACGCTGCACCAGCACGACAGTTGGAAACACTTCATTGATCTCGCCTACTGGAATGTGGAGTTGGGCGAAGAGGTGCAATGACCAAGGTCCAATAACCGGGGCGGTTGACATCCAGCCGGCAGCCGCTAGCATTTGGGGGAATGGCCGTACGGCGCGTTCGTCTATCGGTTAGGACACGGCCCTCTCAAGGCTGAAAGACGGGTTCGATTCCCGTACGCGCTACCAATTATTAATGCGCTTATTTCAAATCATCTTTAATCCGACGAGCGCAGCGGAACTGGCGCGGATGCCCAAGGAGCTGCAGCTCCAGATCCTCGGCGAATTTCGCGGCCTCCCGCAACAGGTCATGAACACCGAACTGGACCAGTTCGGCAAACTCGAGCGCGCAGGCCGAACCTTACACCGATTCCGCGTTGGCGATTACCGCGTCTATTTCGAGCGCCACGATCTCGGCCTCGTGGTGCACCGCATCCTCAGCCGCCACACCCTCAAGGACTTCCTGTTCCGCGCCGGGCTGAAGCTCCCGGAAGACGAGGCGCTCCAGCAGAATCCCAAGTTCTGGGAACTCATCGAAGCCGCCAGGGGCACAGCACCCAAAGGGTGAAAGGCGAGGGGGAAGAACCTGTTACCTGAGCGCGACGGTTCCGAACACAGCCGGGTTCCGCGCCGCGGGTTCTGCGCGAGGGAGTTGAAAGGGCGTGTCGCTTGTAACATGATTCCTGTGGATGCAAGCGCGCGCAAAGTGGTGGCTCTATATTGGCTTGGCTCTGGCCTTCGGGGTAGTGGTGGGGGTGTGGCTGCACCAGTCGCATACCGGGGCACCAAGCTACCAAGACAAACATGTGAGGACTTGGGTCATGGAGGCTTACGCCGGCACGAATGTCAGCGCTGCTTTTGCCGCGATGGGGTCTTCAGCCGTCCCTGTGCTGGTCGAGTTGTTGCAGAAACAGGAGTTGCCGTGGCGACGCCAGGTGCGTTTGCTGGCACCGAAACTTCCCGGTCACCTGCGCGAGGTGTTATTCGGCAGGGCATCGGAGACGCCAACCCCTGTCAAATTGCGTTGTGGAGCTGCACGTTGCCTCGGGATCCTCGGGCCTCAAGCAGAATCCGCAGCGGGGCAACTGGCTCAGGCAATGCGGGACCCGGAGCCAGCAGTTCGCAGTGACGCCGTGTCGGCGCTGGCTCGGCTCGGCAAAGTGGCGGTGCCACATCTCACCCTAGCCTTGCAGGAAAAAGACCCGCACGTGCGACAGGCAGCCGCGTTTTTCCTCGGTCGTATGGGTCCGGAAGCAGCGCCGGCGGTGCCGGGGCTGGCCTTGGCTTTGCAGGATAAGGAGGCCGCCGTGCGCGTCGCGGCGACGATGGCGCTTCAAGGCATCGGACCACGGGCGGGGGCGGCGGTGCCAGCTTTGATCGAGAGCCTGCAAGACCCCGACCCGAGTGTGCGCAGCTTCGCCTCGAGCAGCTTGTCGGCAATTGGAACGCCCAATGTGTTGGCCCTGGTCAACCTCATCAATCATGGCGACCTCGACGCCCAAAGAGCAGCGACCCAAGCTCTGGTCCAGAACTATCGGGCCTTGCGGTTAACCGCCGCCACTTTCAGGAAGCTGGCCCAATCTAAAGAACCGGCTTCGCGCGAACTGGCGCTCGAAACCCTCGGCATCCTGCGCGCAGATGACGAGGCGACACTCAACACGTTGAGCGCTGGTCTCAGGGACCCGGACCCGAAAGTCAGACTGGCTGCGGCGAAGGCCCTGCCTTGCATTTCCTGGAAAGCGCAAGCCGCCCTGCCAGCTCTTACCGCCTGCCTCGAAGACCAGTCGCCGGCGGTGCGGGCTGCAGCCAAGGAGGCTCTGGACCAGATCCAGAAGATGAACCGCTAACGTGCGCTGATATTTCACGCTGCCACCTTGATGGACCGCAACAACGTCCCGCGCCGGACCATGCTGATCTGCGTGGTGCTGAGCGCCCTGACCGTCGCCGCCTATTGGCCAGTGTTCCATAACGGCTTTATCCGCTACGACGACCCGGATTACGTCACGGAGAATGGGCCCGTGCTGGCCGGGTTGACTTGGGATAGCGCAGTCTGGGCTTTCCGCGCGAGTCATTCCAGCAACTGGCACCCCCTGACCTGGCTCTCGCACATGCTCGACGTACAACTGTTTGGCTTGAACGCCACCGGCCACCACCTGACCAGCCTGGTGCTTCATTTGGCCAACACCTCCCTGCTCTTTGTCGTGCTCCGGCGAATGACCGGCGCACCCTGGCGTAGCGCCTTTGTCGCTGCCCTGTTTGCGCTTCATCCCTTGCACGTCGAATCGGTTGCCTGGGTGGCAGAGCGCAAAGACGTGCTCAGCACGCTCTTCTTTATGCTTACGCTCTGGGCATACGGCCGCTATGCGGAAGTCCGAAGGCCGAAGTCCGAAGGCCGAAGTCCAACGTCCCACGTCCAACGTCGGTGGTCGGTGGTCCGTGGTCCGTGGTTTTTGTTCACGCCTCAGGTTACATGCTTTTATCTGCTTTCCTTGTTCTTCTTCGCGCTTGGCCTGCTGAGCAAGCCCATGCTGGTGACGCTGCCTTTTGTCCTGCTCCTCCTTGACTTCTGGCCGCTCCGCCGTCTCTCGCTTCCACCACTCGAGAACCCCACCACTCCCGTAACCCGTTTACTGCTTGAGAAGCTCCCTTTCTTTGTCCTGTCTGCTATCTCGAGCTTCGTGACGTATTTGGTGCAGGCCAACACGCACGCTGTGCTCAAAGCGATCCCGCTCGGACCACGCCTGGCGAATGCGATTGCCTCCTATCTGAAGTATCTCGGGAAAACCATCTGGCCAGTTGACCTGGCGGTGTTTTACCCGCACCCCGACATCCGTTATCCCATCTCCAACCAGTGGCCGCTGTGGCAAATCGTGGCGGCGGCTCTGCTGTTAGCCGTCCTCTCCGGCTTCGTCGTGTGCCGCATGAAACAGCAGCCGTGGTTGGTGACCGGCTGGTTTTGGTACTTGGGGACACTCGTGCCAGTGATTGGCCTCGTGCAGGCGGGGGGTCAGGCCATGGCCGACCGGTATAGTTACATCCCTTTGGTCGGCGTTTTCATCTGTTGCGTTTGGAGTTTGGCTGAACTTTTCGCGGGCTGCCGCCTCGGCTGGATCGCGCTGGTTGGCGGGGGCATGCTGGTGCTGGCGGCTTGCATGGCCTTCACGCGGGCGCAGGTGGGCTATTGGCGGAACAACCTCACTCTGTTCGAACACGCACTGGCCGTCACACCTGCGAATTCACCGGCGCATTTTGCGGTTGGCTGGGAACTGGCGCGGGCGGGGAAATATGAGCTGGCTCTGCCGCATTTTCGGGTGGCGGTGGAGACCGACCCAAATTATGCCGACGCGCAGCGGGAGCTGGGGTTTGCGTTGAGTGCCTTGGGGAAGACGGATGAGGCGATTGCGGCCTACGAAGCCGCCTTGCGGCTGGACCCTGCGTGCCTGCTGGCCCGAAACCGGTTGGGCGCCACCTTGTGGCTCCAGGGAAAACGCGCTGAAGCCCAGGCGCAGTTCCGCGAAGCCGTCCGTCTCTGCCCGACCAATGGTGAGGCACACGCCAACCTCGCCTACACCCTGCTAGAGTCGGGCCAGACCAACGAGGCCGCCGCCGGTTTCGCCACCGCGCGGCAGTTGGACCCGGGGTTGCAGGAAAAGACCCTCAAGGAAGGCAAAGCCCTGGCCGCCCAAGGACAGGTTGAGGCGGCACTGGCCCGGTTCAGCGCTGCCGTTCGGCTGCAGCCCGACAATCCGGAGGCCCACGAGCAACTGGGCCTGCTTTACGCCCGGCAAGGCAGGCTGGCGGAGGCGGTCAACGCCTTCGAGCAACAGCTCCGGCTGCAGCCCGACGCCCGGGCCTGGTACAACCTCGGCCTGGCCTGTGTCATGCAGGGGAAGCTCAGTGAAGCCGCTGCCAACTACGAGCAAGCGGTGAAGCTGAATCCGGACTGGCCCGTTGCCCTTAACGACCTAGCTTGGCTCCGAGCGACTGCCAGTCAGGCCGAACTGCGCGACGGCGCCGAAGCGGTGCGCCTGGCTGAGCGGGCCTGCGAGTTGACTGGCTCCAAAGAACCGCGGTTCTTGGGCACGTTGGATGCCGCGTATGCCGAGGCTGGCCGTTTCGCCGACGCCATCAAGACCGCCGAGGAGGCACGCGGTCTTGCAACCGCTGCCAACGACAACGCCATCGCCCAGGCTGCCGAGCGCCGCTTGGCCCTCTACCTCAAACAGCAACCATGCCGGCAATGAATTCAGGAAGATGACCTGTCCAGTAAGGTTTTGCGAAATGAGCCGAATCGCTGCCCGCAAAGGGTTGCAACCACTCTCCACGTTGGGCAGATTGCCAGCTAGATGGACCGCGCCAATAACTTGCGCCTGAGCATTCTGCTTTGTGCAATGCTCAGCCTCATCACCTTGGCGGCCTATTGGCCCGTGCTGCATAACGACTTCATCCACTTCGACGACACCGATTACGTGACGGAGAACATCCACGTCCTGACCGGATTGACCTGGGAGAATGTCGCCTGGGCCTTCAGCAACGGCTACGCCAGCAACTGGCATCCGGTGACGTGGCTCTCCCACATGCTCGACATCCAGCTCTTTGGCCTGAATCCCATCGGCCACCACCTGACAAGCTTATTGTTCCACCTGGCCAACACCTTGTTGCTCTTTGCGGTCCTGGGGCGGATGACCGGCGCAATCTGGCGCAGCGCCTTCGTTGCCGCTCTCTTCGCTGTCCATCCTCTCCACGTCGAATCAGTCGCCTGGGTGGCCGAGCGCAAGGACGTGCTCAGTATGTTCTTCCTCATGCTCACGCTGTGGGCGTATGCACGCTATGTGGAAGTCCAAAGTCCAAAGTCCAAAGTCCAAAGACGGGAGTCAAAGGTCCAAGCTCAGGAGCCCGCATCAGGCATCACGCATCACGCATCACGCATCACGTTTCACGTTTCATGCTATTACCTCCTCTCCCTGCTCTTCTTCGCCTGCGGCGTGATGAGCAAGCCGATGCTGGTGACGGTGCCCTTTGTGCTTCTCCTCCTTGATTATTGGCCCTTGGGCCGTCTTGAAGTCCAAAGCCAAAAGTCCAAAGTCCAAAGTCTGAGTGCAGAGGGCAAAATCCGGAATGCGGAATCACGCATCACCCATTACGCAGCATTCTTCACGTTTCACCTCTCACGTTCCACTCTGCTCGCTTTGCTCCTGGAGAAGCTTCCTTTCTTAGCCCTCGCTGCCGCCTCGAGCGCGGTTACGTTTCTAGTGCAGCAGGGGGGGCACGCGACCTCGATCGGCTTGCCGCTGGGGCCGCGTCTGGCCAACGCCGTCGCTTCTTACCTCAAGTACCTCGGCAAGACCGTCTGGCCGGTGGACTTGGCTGTGTTCTATCCGCACCCGGACCTCCGTTATCCCATCTCCAACCAATGGCCCCTCTGGCAAATTGTGACGGTGGCGCTGCTGCTGGCGGCAGTCTCTGGCCTCGCAATTGTGCGCCGCAAGCGAGAGCCCTGGTTGGCCACCGGCTGGTTTTGGTACCTGGGCACGCTAGTGCCGGTGATCGGGATCGTGCAGGTCGGCGGCCAAGCCATCGCGGATCGCTACACTTATATCCCTCTCATCGGCATTTTCATCTGTTTTGTCTGGGGTGCCGCCGAGTTTTTTCCCTATTGCTGGCGCCAACATCAAGTGGCCCCCTCTAGTTCGCCCGGCCCACAGCCCGCCGTTCCGACATGTTCTCACGCCAGCTATTCCGTAGGGCTGAGGGTCGCGCTGGGAACGGCCGGTGTGCTCGTCCTGGTTGCTTGCGTCGTTCTCACCCGGGCCCAAGCAGCCTACTGGCAGAACAACTCGATTCTCTTCGAGCACGCCCTGGCCGTCACGAGTGACAATCCCATCGCCGAGTACAACGTCGGCAGCGACCTCGCCCGCGCGGGACAGTACCAGCAGGCTCTGCCGCATTTCCAGGCCGCGGCCGAGGCTGACCCGACCTACGCGGACGCGCAACGCGGCCTGGGCCTGACCTTGAAGGCACTCGGAAAGACCGACGAAGCACTTGCGGCTTTCCAAACCGCGCTGCGGTTCCGCCCTTGGGACGCTCAGACGCACTGCGCTCTTGGGGCAGTCCATTGGCTCCAGGGCAATAAGGACCAGGCCCTGACAGAATTCGCCGAGGCCTTGCGCCTCAAGCCCGGCCTCCCGGAGGCCTATTACGGTCTGGGCACTGCCCTGCTGGCGGACGGCAGGTTCGCCGAAGCGGCTAGCCAGTTTGCCGAAGCTGTGCGGCACAGGCCCAACTTCGCTGACGCCATGACCGGCCTGGGCCGGGCACTGGCAGCACAGGGCAAACTCGCCGAAGCTCAGGCCCAGTTCCGCGAGGTCGTGCGCCTCTGTCCGACGAATGCCGAGGCCCACGTCAACCTGGGCAATATCCTCGTTGACTCGGGCCAGACCAACGAAGCTGCCGTCTGTCTTGCCGCTGCCTTGCGCCTAGACCCGGACTTGGCCGGGAAGAAGGTCGCGGAAGGCAAAGCCCTGCTGGCACAGGGCCAGGGCGCGGTGGCGTTTGTTTGCTTCACCATCGCGGCGCGGCTGCAGCCGGCCAATGCTGCAGCGCACGAAGGTCTGGGCCTGGTCTCTGCCCAGCAAGGCAGACTCGAGGAAGCGGTCCGCCAGTTCCAGGAACAGCTCCGTCTCCAGCCTGACGCCCAAGCCCACTACAACCTGGCTCTCGCGCGGGTGATGCAAGCCAATCTTAAGGAGGCGGCCGCCCTCTATGAGCAGGCGGTTCAGCTCGACGAGAACCAAGCCGGGGCGCTCAACGACCTTGCCTGGCTCCGGGCCACCGCGCCGCAAGCCGAATTGCGGGACGGCGCCGAAGCCGTGCGCCTGGCGACACGCGCCTGCGAGCTGCGCGACGGCAAGGAGGCGCGGTTTTTCGGCACGCTCGACGCCGCCTATGCCGAAGCCGGTCGTTTTGAGGAGGCGATTCGCACAGCAGAGAAGGCGCAGCGACTGGCCGTGGCGGCGGGAGACAAAGAAGTCGCGGCAGCGGCGGAGCAACGCCTTGCCCTCTACCGGAAAGGGCAGCCGTACCGTCAACCCTCCAAGCCTTGACTCCGACCACCGCCACCCGCCGAACCACCCTTATCTGCCTGGTACTGGGCGCCGTGACGCTGGCTGTGTATTGGCCTGTCATCCATCACGGCTTCGTCAACTACGACGATCCCAAATACGTGGTCGAGAACTCGCGCGTCGCGACCGGGCTGAGCTGGGCCAACGTCGCCTGGGCCTTCCAAACTGGTCATGCCAGCAATTGGCATCCGTTAACCTGGCTCTCCCACATGCTCGATGTGCGGCTCTACGGCCTGGACCCTGCCGGACACCACCTGACCAGCCTTCTGCTGCACCTGGCCAATACGCTACTGCTCTTTGCAGTCTTGCAGCGCATGACCCGCGCGCCCTGTCGCAGCGCCTTCGCGGCCGCCCTCTTCGCACTGCATCCGCTGCATGTCGAATCCGTTGCCTGGATCGCCGAGCGCAAGGACGTGCTGAGCACCTTTTTCTTTATGCTGACGCTGTGGGCGTATGCCCGCTACGCGGAAGTCAAGAGTCTAAAGTCTAAAGTCCAAAGTCAGAACCCAGGAGTCGGAGGCCAGGAATTAGACTCCGACCTCACGCATCACGCATCACGCATCACGCATCACGTTTCATGCTATTACCTCCTCTCCCTGCTCTTCTTCGCCTGCGGGCTGATGAGCAAGCCGATGCTGGTGACTGTCCCGTTCCTGCTCCTGCTGCTCGATTACTGGCCCTTGCAGCGTTTTCAACTCTCGAACCTGAGCCCTAAACCCTCGGCCAATGCATCACTCCACCACTCCGCCACTCCAATAACCCGTTTAGTGCTTGAGAAACTACCCTTCCTCGCCTCCTCCGTCACCTCCTGCATCGTGACCTTGCTGATGCAGGGCAAAGGGGAGGCCCTGGCGACTACGGGAGGCTTTCCGATCGAGGACCGGGCGGCCAACGCGTTGGTTTCCTATTTGAGGTACGTGGGCAAGACGCTTTGGCCAGCAGACCTGGCGGTTTTCTATCCGCTGCCTGCGATGCAGCATCCGGGCGACGATCAGTGGCCAGCCTGGCTGGTTCTCGGTGCCGGTTTCTTCCTGGCCGCCGTCACCATGCTCGTCCTGCGCGCGTCGCGGCGCCAGCCCTGGCTGGCGATGGGTTGGCTTTGGTTTCTGGGCACGCTCGTGCCGGTGATTGGCCTCGTCCAAGCCGGCAGCCAGGCCATGGCCGACCGCTACACTTATATTCCCCTCATCGGCCTCTTCGTCGCCATGGTTTGGAGCGCTGCGGAGCTTCTCCCGGCCTACGGCACCTGGCATGAGAAGGCTTCCTCCCCTGGCGAGGCCGAACATCCAACATCCAACATCCAACACCCAACATCCATTGAATGCCGAGGTGGATGGCGTTGGAGGTTGGCTCGTCTCTTCCCGGTCAGTTGTGCAAGGCAAGAAGCCTCTACTTCGGGAATTCGTCTGTGCATCGCCCAATTCGCCCTAGTCACCTCGGGCGTCCTGGTCGTCGCGGCTTGCGCCGCCGTCACCCGGAAACAGTTGAATTATTGGCGGGACGATTTCGCCTTGTTCGGACACACCCTTGCTGTCACCACCGAGAATAACGTGCCCGCGCATTACTGCCTGGGTCTCGCCTTCGGCAAGCAGGGCAAGTATGACCTCGCCATCCTGCATTTCCGGGCTGTTCTGCCACTGGCGCCCGGCCTTGCGGAAGCGCACTACCACCTTGGGCTTTGCTTGATGTCTTCCGGGAAGCTGGCTGAAGCCGTGGCAGAGTACCAGGCCGCCTTGCAGTTGAATCCCGGCCACCCGCTGGCGCGCAACAATCTCGCCGTTACGCTGCTGGCCCTCGACAAGCTGGATGAAGCGGCTGCCCATTTCGCCGAACTCGCCCGCTTGGAACCCGATTCGCCGGCCCCGCTTTGCAGCCTGGGCGGCATCCTGCTCCGCCAGCGCAAATTCGCCGAGGCAGAGGCACGGTTCACCGAAGCGGTACGGCGCCAGCCCGATTTCATCCCGGCACTCACTGGGCTGGGCCGCGCGCTGTTTACGGAGGGCAAATTCACCGAAGCCCAGGCCCAGTTCCGTGAGGTTGTGCGCCTCTGCCCGGCCAGCGCCGAGGCCCACGCCAACCTGGGTTTGTCCTATGCCCGCCGAAGCCAACTCGATGAAGCGGTCCGCGAATTCCAGGAGCAACTCAGGCTTCAACCCGATGGCCAGGCCTGGTACAACCTGGCCCTGGCCCGCGTGATGCAAGGCAATCTCGAAGAGGCCGCCTCAAATTACGAGCAGGCCGTGAGGCTGGAACCCGACTGGCCGGTCGCCCTCAACGACCTGGCTTGGCTTCGGGCCACCGCACCCCAAGCTGAACTGCGCAACGGCATCGAAGCGGTGCGCCTCGCCGAGCGGGCCTGCGAGTTGAGCGGGAGCAAGGAGGCGCAGTTCCTGGGCACACTGGACGCCGCCTATGCCGAAGCGGGGCGTTTTGATGAGGCGATTCGCACAGCGGCAAAGGCGCAGCAACTGGCCCGGTCAGCGGGAGAAAAAGAAATTGCCTCTGCCGCCGAACAGCGACTGGCCCTCTACCGCAAGCGCCAACCATATCACCAGTAGCTTGCGGCACACCCGACAGAATCACTAATATTCGGAAGATGGGCGCAGGTTGGCGTTGTTTCCGAAACCGTAATGCCTCAGTGGAGGCGGGTAGCGCGCGTCACTCCGTGCGCGCCGGGCAGTGACAGACCACGACGGCGCGCACGGAGTGACGCGCCCTACCGCCGTCGCTGACCGGTTGCCCGAAACTTCCATTTTACTCTGGTGTTTTATGTTGCAACTATTATAGTGGCACTATGAAGCACGGCGAAAGAATGCTGATTTGCTCGCTGGCAGGCTTGGCCTTGTGCATGCCCGGCAATGCCGTTGCCGGTGATGCCGCCGGGAACCCCTACCAGGGCATTGTTGATCGCAACGTCTTCGGCCTCAAACCGCCGCCGCCGCCGCCGGACCCGGAATCAAACAAACCACCGCCCCCCAAGATCTTCCTAACCGGCATTACGACCATCCTCGGCAACAAGCGCGCTCTGCTGAAAACGACTCCGCCGGCCAAGCCTGGCGAACCTGCCAAGGAACAGTCGTTTACCCTCGGCGAGGGGCAACGAGAGGGAGACATCGAAGTCCTGGAGATTGACGAGAAGGCGGGCACCGTCAAGGTCAACGATTACGGCACAATCGCAACCCTCGATTTCGACAAGGATGGCGTCAAAGGCACTCCCGGTGCCCCTCCCGCGCCCGGGGGCGCGCCAACCCATCCAGCCGGGTTTGCGCCAACGCCGGGTGCGAATCCGTTCGTGCCCGCGCGTGGCGCGAATCCCACTCTGCCGCGGCCTATGCGCCTGCCCACCTCGTCGGGCGGCGCAAGCGCGTCCACCTCCGGTGGCGTAACACCCGCGTATGGCGGCGGAGTCCCCGGCCTCGCGCTCGGAGGAACGTCGGTCCCGCTGGGTGGTTTCGCCTCAGCCTCGGCTCCCGCGTCGCCCACTGCCTCCCAGTCTCAGCAAGACACCGCCCCGCCTTTAACTCAGGAGCAGTTGGCTCTGGTGCTTATGGCCCAAAAGCAGCATTATCAGGACATGGGCAGCCCGATTGCCAACCTGATCCCACCTGTGCCGGGGGAGCAGCCGGGTGCAGCAGCCACAGGGAGCACGCCTGGAACCACGACCCCGAGAACCTGGACTCCACCCAGGGCACCGACGCTTCCTCCTCTGCCGCAGTAAGGCGGGGTGATTTGACTTCGCGAGTCGCCTGCATGCTGCATGACGGCCCTGGCAGACCGCCTTCCATTGATCGCGTGGCCTACTGCAGCGGGGGCCCTGCTACTCTTGTTGCCTTACAAGCTTGTGCCTTTGTTGCCTTGTTGCCCAACCGCCGTTTTGTGGATCAGGTTCAAACCGTAGTCAACGCGAGAAGGCCGGAAGGCAAGGGAACGGAAACCAGCACCGCGTGGCCGAAAACGGGAGCAAGCTCCACGCACTCCAAACGCTTCGCGCATTTCGGTTGTGGCTTTGGCGCACCGTGCCTTTGCATTGGGGTAGCCGCGGCCTTCAGGATCAATCCCGTTCCTTCTCTGAAGGCCCTTGCCGTTATATCGCCCCGCAATCGGGTACAAAAAAGAAGCCCCGAACCTCTTCGGGGCTTCTGTGAAGAAACTAACTTCTGCGGCCTACTTGCGCCGACGGAAGATCAACAGCGACGCAATGCCGAAGCCGGCCAGAGCCATCGTGGAAGGTTCAGGAACAAGTCCGCCGTACATGATGAAGGCTTTGAAGTTATTCGGGTTCGTTCCAGTGGAGAACTGCCAGATTACAGCCCCAGGACCCGCAGTGGCGCCCAAAGCAGGGCCCAAGATGACAGAGGTCGAGCCGAAGTAGTCACCAGCGATGCCAGCGCTGGCAGCAGCTTGGGCAGCCGCCCAATCAGTGCCGAACGAGCCGCTCCAACCTGCCATCTGAAGGTACACATTGGCCTGATTCCCTGAGGTGCCAGGGATCGGAACCAGGGTGAGCAGGCTTTGACCGTCAGCCGGATTTGCAATAACGCCAGCCGTTAGTGTGCTATTCACACCATACTGGCTTGTGAGCAGGGTCAACGATGTGCTCTCACCAATTCCATAGAACAGGCCGTAGCTGAAAGCCCCCGCTACCGTTGAAGCGTTCGCCAAAGTGGTAGGAAGCCCCACGGTTTGGGTAGATATCCGTTCGAGGACGGCACCGTTGCTGAATTGAACCGTGCCCTGGCTGTAGGCCAGCGAAACAGCCGCTACCAGCGCGAGCGTTACAATTAGTTTTTTCATAGGCGTATTGTAGTTGTGGGTATGTTTTTTTCGATCTTGCTATTTTGCTTACGTTATCTTCGTTTAGGTTTCGTTTACTGGACCGTGAAGTTGATCGTCCACGTACTCAGGGCACCCGGATTGTAAATGAAGTAGCCTTGACCAACGCCAGGCGCTACAGTCGCCGGGTTGCCGGTGCTTGGGTCTAACCACGCACCGCTCGCGGAGACGTCAACGGAGTATGCATTATTAGCAAAGCTCTCGTACTGCATGCCGTCCACCTGCGGGAAGCTGTTGGACGAGAGATCCAGAACCGCTGGATACGGGTTGCCGATCAGCGAGAAGTTCGGCTGGAGCTTCACCGACAGCGCGCCCTGCGGCACTTGACCGACGAAGGTGACAGGCGCCGTAGCACCTGCGTTGTAGAAGAAGAAGCCCTCACCCGGGCTGAGCGTTGTCGTGGTCGCATTGCCCGTACTGGCGTCGAGCCACTGACCGCTCGCGGAGACATCCTCGTGATAGGCATTGTTGGCGAACTTCAACACCTGGCTTCCGTCCGCGGCGCCGGTCAGAACCTCGTTCAAGCCGTTCGTGCCGCTGGCCGTGGTCAACTGATTGGCCATCAGGGTAAACCCGGTCCCCACGGCGGTGACGTTATAGTACCCAACCACGTTTAGCGAATAAACGTTTTGCGCCATAGAGGTGGCGAGACCTGCGGCCAGTATGGCCGCTCCCAATACTAATTTTGTTCTCATATCTTTGTTTATGTAGTTATGTGTTAACCATGTGTGCGCCCAATATTGCAAATAGCCGGGTGCCTGTCAACAGGTTTTGAAACTTTTTTTGAACATTTTTCGCCCCCCCCAATTTGACCCTTCTTGCCGCGTGCAGGGCAATTTCCGCCAAAGCGGGCCAGGCGCAAGCCGCCTGTAATGAAAGCATTTGTCGTGCCATTTGTTAAGGTTTTGACCGCTAAATAGGGTAAGATGCGCAAGAAGAGGGGACAGACTGGACACAGCATTTCTGCGAGCGCCGACTGGTTTCCTGCGGAGGATGATTACGAGGATTAATAAACCCAAATCTCGTGAAGTGTCCACAAAGTGGACAATCAGGTTGGAAACACTCACTCGGAACGGCGAGCTTTGGCAGGAGAGCGGCATCACAATGCTACCTTAGTACCACCTTAGTAGAGGGTGTTAGGAAATTCGCCATAAGTGCCTATCCTGGAATGAGATCCTCTCGGAAAATCACACTCCCTCCGTCGGCCTTGGGACCCGGCGTAGAAACGGTATGGGGAAAACCATCGAAAACAGCAGCGGACCCTGCTTTTGTGCGCTTCCGCAAAATAAGGGAAAAGGCATCGCCATTTTCCTGGATTCTCCGAAACACGCGTTTTGCCCAATGGAATCAAGGGTCTGCATTTTGAATTTCCTAACACCCTCTAGTACTTGTAACGCAGCGAATTGTTTCGTGGGGGCGGAGTCGAGACGGCAGCGGATTCGCTCGTGGAAATAGGTCCGTGGACACGGAAGGATTCTGCAAATCTCAAATGACTCTCCATAGCGGACTTAGGTGGCTGCGGGCCACTCTTGGCCGTTTTCGGTGGAACGGGCGGAATAGCGTGCCGGGCTGCCCCCGAGGCCACCCCGAGGCCACCCTCAGGCCATGTGGTAGCCAACCGGTAGGCACCCCGAGGCCACCTTGAGGCTGCCCTGAGGCTACCCTCAGGCTACCCCGAGGCTACCCTGAGGCTCCCGGGAGGGTCTGGTGCAGGGCGGGAGGAACCGGGGGCTGGAGGGCCGCCTTGAAGTGGTAATTCCACGAACCAGTCCGCCAAAGCGCGGGCAATCACCACGAACTCAAACAGTAACCCCGTCCACGAAATAGCGCGTCGCGTTACAAGTACTACCGTGGCACCGCCGAATTGGCAAGAGACCACGCCCCCGACCGGGAGAAAAGGACTGAAGCATTAGATTTGGTTAAGTGTTCGTTCCACAGCCGGAAAGAGAAAGAGCGTGGGGGCCAAAGCGGCAGGGAGGTGATGTCCTACGCCAGTGTTGCTAAACTGCAATTCGCAGAGAGGTTGAATGCTGTACTTGCCAGATTGCCGGTGTGCTTTCCATGCCGTCAATCAATTCTCGTAGTAATTTCAAGCCCATAGTCTGGGCTGCTGTTGTTTCATTTTGGAAAGATACTCGTGCACGGCTGAAGCCAGCACGAAAAAGGGCGTCTTGTTGGTCAAGTCTATGTCACGCTTGGCGCTTCCGGGTGTGGACAATAAGTCATCTGCGATCATGGCGAACTGCAAAAATGATCGTGCTGCTTCTGGACCCTTTCGCATTTTTGCTTTGGCCGCACCCACGGTTGGGCACAGGCTTAACTCTTCAGCAAAGGCTAGCGCGGCGCTTGGTGGTCCTTTCAAACCCGAGTCCAGGGCCTCGGCTTTGGCAATTTCCCAGCATAGGGAAAGCTGATTGCGAAAAGCTGTTAAGAGTGTTGGCGGATTCTGGTCCATTAAAGTTGCCGCAACCAGCCTAATTGAACGGCCCCCAAACACAAGAAAGCCAACAGCAGAATAAAAATGACGATTCCTACGCCATCCCACCAGCCGCGCCAGTCCCGCTCTCCGCGCAGAATGGCCGGGATTAACGCCACCAACGCGGCCACGACCAGCAAAGCGACCAGCACTAGCGCGTTGTGAAGCATACTCCTTGGAGCCCAAAAGACGATTTGCTAACGCGATGAATGATTAGCGGATTCATGCCCCAAAACTAACCTATGACAGCACAAAAATCAAAGCCCATTGCGAGGACGCAAATCCGAACCCGTAAAACCGTCAATTCTCGAAATCAAAATGAAAATGGGGAGGCTTGTTCTTCCCCTCGCACATCGTCTTATCCGGTTTCAGCCTATAAAGACGGCCATCTGACGCTTTCAGGGTGGCTGCTGAGTGTGGCAGCGTGTTCCCGGTCGTTTGAGAATAGTTTTCGGGGTAGAAGTCACCGACTCCGTTCTTATGGAAAAGAATTGCTGTGCCGGTGGCAATCCGCTGGTTTTCCCGATTTAGGAGAATGGCCCCCCGAAGATGCCGGATTGAATCTTCTGGATTACTCCCTGGGGAAGATTGAGACGGTTCTAATAGCCGCGACCTAATCCATTTCGATTTATCCTGGCCCGCTTCCCGGATTTGCCGGTCAACGCGTTTGGCTTCAACCGGCGAAAGCATCGCCCCCCGCAAAACCGTTTTCGCTTCCCGCTCCGGCACTCGCGGCCTGCCTATTTTGCTGCTCATACTTTTTCTTAAAGATTTATGTTGACGGCAGTATAATTCTCCTTTAAGATTTAGTCAATGAATAAAAAAGCCTGCCGATGTTGAAGCACCGGCAGGACACATCCAAAGGCCGAAGCCCTCAGACAGAATCCGCTAAGATTCACTGCCATGATAGCTTTGGCCGCCAAGAAAGACAAGGCCAAAGTGACGTGTCACAACTGCAAATCAGGGGTATTTCATCTACGTTTCCCATACCTGTGCTGAAGCGCCTGGGCGCTTTGACCAGAGCCCTGGGACGGAGTCGGCGCGCCGGAAGGTTGGGGTTCTCGGCGCCGGATGCTCCGTCGGTGGGC
>Ga0326727_10008205_pt1 | contig 26753 bp, 21 predicted proteins | sample MB2enrmetagenome_FD_207643 | JGI IMG/M metagenome (GOLD analysis project Ga0326727, IMG submission 207643) | Lab enriched peat soil microbial communities from McLean, Ithaca, NY, United States - MB29MY | ecosystem: Environmental > Terrestrial > Soil > Wetlands > Peat | place: USA: New York...
ATAAAAATATTTAAGGTAGGAATTTTACCATCTCTACAACCGAAGTAGCCCCCGCTCTTATTGAGGAAGATCAACTCGCGCTCGAACAGCGTCTCTACGAAGAGTCGCTGAAGGTCCTCGACGAGGGACAAGTCCTTACCGGCATGATCGTGCAAAAGGATAAGGACGAACTGCTCGTCGACGTCGGCGGAAAATCCGAAGGCGTGCTGCCGTTCCGCGAACTCTCGCTGGCGGTCGAACCCAAGCTGCTCAAAGTCGGTGACACCCTCGAGGTCATGATTCATCGCATCGACGAGATGGACGGAACGCTGTTCCTGTCCGAACGGCGCGCGCGCGCGCTGAAGACGTGGGAGAAGGTCATCGAGGCGCACGAACGCGATGAAGTGATCGAAGCCACCGTCACGCAAGTCGTCAAAGGCGGCGTCCTGGTCGACCTCGGTATGCGCGGCTTCGTGCCCGCATCGCAAATCCGCCGCCAGCCGGTGGGCAACCTCGACGAACTCGTCGGCCAGAAGCTGCGCTTGAAGGTGATCGACCTCGATCACAAGCGCCACCGCGTGGTGCTCTCGCAGCGCCTCGTGCTCGAAGAAGAGCTGCAGGCGAAGAAGCAAGAGCTGCTCGATACGATGGAAGTCGGTCAGATCCGTGAAGGCGTCGTCGTGCGCCTCGCCGATTTCGGCGCCTTCGTCGATCTCGGCGGCATCGACGGCCTCATCCACAACAGCGAGCTCAGCTACGCCCGTATCAAGCATCCGTCGGAAGTGGTCAAGATCGGCGACGTCGTCAACGTCGAGATCATGAAGTTCGACCCGGAAGCGAAGAAGGTCAGCCTGTCGCTCAAGCACGCGCTTCCCGATCCGTGGGACGAACACGCCGACAAGCTGTTCGAAACGAACAAGCTCAACGCGCAGATCGTCAAGGTGACGCCGAACTATCTCCTGGTCGAGATCGTTCCGGGCATCCTCGCGATGGTGCCGAAGGGCGAGTTCGATCCGAGCGCACAGTTCAACGCGGGTCAAGACGTTGAGGTCACGCTGCTCACGATCAATCAGGCGACGCGCCGCATCACCGCTTCGATCCAGCACGTCGCCGACGTGTCGCCGGAAGAGATCGAAGCGCTCACGCTCGACGACGAAGTCGTCGGCGGCGGCCTCGGCACGATCGGCGACGCCGTTCAAGCGTAACGGTTCTGCCATCCCGGACAAACGGGCGCGGAGGAATCCGCGCCCGTTTGATTTATCTTTTCACGATGCCGTTTGTCACGCTCGCGCTTGCGCTCTCCCTTGGTACCGCGGGTATGCCGGGGCCGGCGAAGATCGGCGCGACCTGCATGAAATCGCCGGTCGACATCGCGACCGATAACGAGCCTGACGACAACACGATCGAACACAGCGTCGTGAACATCTGGGCGTTCCGGTCGGGCGAATCCGGTACGGTGATCGGCTGGCTCTACAAGAATAAGGTCGGGGCCTACTTCGTTCAGCTTTCGGAAGCCGCAGCCGAGTTAGCGCATGTCGGCGCGCTGCGCGACTACGTGAGGAACACCTCCGGCGGGGGAAACGATCTTCCGAAGCAAACGTCTCCGGCCGAGCTCGTCGATCTGGAGAATATCTTGGCCGCAAAGGGCATCCAGCGTTTTGCCTGTTTTGCCGGCGACTACAAAATGTAGGAGAAAAGGCCCACGAGCGCACGGGGCGCGGAGGATTCTACGTCCGCGCGGCGTCGCGTTCCCAACGCCCGTTCCGCCGAGAAAGGGCACTTATAGACCTGGCACGAGTTTCGGATGTAGCGTTGCGCTTAATTAAAGCACCGTAAGCCCGTGTCGGCGACGGTCCAACCGGCGACGCGGTCGTGGACGAAGGTGACGTCGAGCTCCTTATAATACCGGTCGCAAAGAATCTCTTTATACCGGTATTGGATGATCATCACGGTTTCATCGTACGAGTACGTAAGCTCGCTCGGCGCCGGAATCTCCTTACCGATCATCGCCTTGACTTCATCGCGCGTCATTCCCTTACGCAAGGCGCTTTTTGCGACCGCGATGTTGTGGTCGGTAACGACCGGCTCGAGATACACGGGCCAGATCAGCAGAAACCACAACAGCAAGAGCACCAAGGCGCCGAAGAGCGCGCCGATCACCGCGAGAATCCTCAACGCTAACGTCATGCGTGGCTCTTAGGGAGGATCGCTGCGCTCGCCTGTATGGTTCCGCAAGAATCCGGCGAATGACGCCGGTCCATGCGAATTGGACTCACCGGCGGTATCGGCTCGGGCAAGAGCGAGGTGGCGCGGATGCTGGGCGAACTCGGGGCGCTCATCATCGACGCCGACGAACTCGCGCGCGAGGCCGTGGAGCCTGGTTCTGAGGGCCTGGCTGCGGTCGCGGCTCGGTGGCCCGCCGTCGTGAAAGACGGCACGCTGGATCGCGCGGCGTTGGCCGACATCGTCTTTCACGACGAGGCTGCGCGCGAAGCGCTCAACGCGATCGTGCATCCGATCGTTCGGCGCCTGGCATCGGAACGCGAACGCGCGGCTGCGCCCGGTCAACTCGTCGTCCACGTCGTACCGCTGCTCTTCGAAAGCGGCTACACGGCAATCGTCGATAGGACGGCCGTCGTCGTCGCTCCCGAGCAGGAGCGGCTCGCGCGCGTACAGCGTCGCGACGGCGCGGCCGAAGCGCACGTGCGAGCTCGAATGGCGGCGCAAATCGATCCAACCGACGCGCGCAAGCGAGCCGATTATGTGATCGATAACGACGGGAATCTCGAATCGCTGCGCGAACGCGTGAGCTCGTTCTACAAGGAAGTGCGATAGGTCGTCATGCTCTACGATTGGCTCGGTGCGCATCTTCGTACCCGCGACGGCCAGGACGGCGTCGAGTTCGCCGTGTGGGCGCCGAGCGCGCAAGCGGCCGCGGTCGTCGGCGACTTCAACGGCTGGAACCGCGACGCGCATCCGATGCACGTGGAGCACGGCTCGGGCGTATGGCGCACCTTCGTGCCGGGCGTGCCGGAAGGCGTGCATTACAAGTATGCGATCCAGGCTCGAAGCGGCGCCTGGATGCCGCTCAAGGCCGATCCGTTTGGATTCTTCAGCGAAATGCGGCCGAAGACGGCCTCGATCGTCACCGCGCTTCCGCACGGAAACGCCGGCCGGAACGAGCGCCGCACGGAGATGCAGAAGCGCGAAGCGCCTATCTGCGTGTACGAAGTGCACTTGGGATCCTGGCGCCGCGTCGCCGATGACGGCAACCGGTTTCTCACCTACGATGAGCTCGCCGACCAACTGCTCGACTACGTGAAGTGGATGGGCTTCACGCACATCGAACTGATGCCGGTTACCGAGCACCCTTTCGACGGGTCGTGGGGCTACCAGCCGATCGGCATGTACGCGCCGACGTCGCGTTTCGGCACGCCGCAGCAATTTCGCGCCTTCGTCGACCGCGCGCACGCGCAGGGGATCGGGGTGATCGCGGACTGGGTCGCGGGGCACTTTCCCAACGACGAGCATGGCCTCGCGTATTTCGACGGCACGCATCTCTACGAGCACGCCGACCCGCGCCAAGGCTGGCACCCGGATTGGAATACGTACATCTTCAACTTCGGGCGTTTCGAAGTTACCGACTATCTGATCTCCAACGCGCTCTTTTGGCTCAACGTCTACGACATCGACGCCCTACGCGTCGATGCGGTGGCGTCGATGCTCTACCTCGATTACAGCCGCAAGCCCGGCGAGTGGGTGCCCAATGCCTTCGGCGGGCGCGAAAACCTCGAAGCCATCGACTTTCTCAAGCGCATGAACGAGACGGTCTACGGCGCCGTTCCCGGCGCGATCACGGTCGCCGAAGAGTCGACGGCGTGGCCCAAGGTATCGGCACCGACGTATCTGGGCGGCTTGGGCTTCGGCTACAAGTGGAACATGGGCTGGATGAACGATACGTTGCACTACTTCTCGCACGAGCCCATTCATCGCAAGTACCATCACGACGAGCTGACGTTCTCCTTCGTGTACGCGTGGGACGAGAACTTCGTGCTGCCGCTCTCGCACGATGAGGTCGTCCACGGCAAGGGTTCGATTCTGGAGAAGATGCCCGGCGATCGCTGGCAGCAGTTTGCCAACGTGCGTTTGCTCTACAGCTACATGTACGTGCATCCGGGCAAGAAGTTGTTGTTCATGGGCGATGAGTTCGCGCAGCCGCGCGAATGGAATCACGATCGCGGACTCGATTGGGATGCCGCCGGCGATCCGATGCATCGCGGGGTGCAGGCACTCGTACGCGACCTCAACCACCTCTACCGCCGCTATCCGGCGCTGCACGAGCTCGATCACTACCGCGAAGGTTTCGAGTGGATCGACCACAGCGACATGGAAAGCTCCGTCCTCGCCTTTGCACGGCGCGCGCGCGATCCGCAAGAGCTGCTGATCGCCGTGTGTAACTTTACCCCCGTGGTGCGCAGCGGATACCGGATCGGCGTTCCCGATGCGGTGGCCTATGAGGAGATCTTCAATAGCGACGCGGCGTGCTACGGCGGCAGCAACGTCGGAAATCTCGGACGCGTCGAGGTTGACACCGTTCGCTTTCACGGGCGCCCTCGTTCGATCGCGCTGACGCTGCCGCCGCTCGGTGCCGTAATTCTTCGGCCGGTGTTTGCATGAAGGCGTCGGGACGCGCCGAGGTACTGCCGGGCCGGCCGTATCCGCTCGGCGCCACGTGGGACGGCAGCGGCGTGAATTTCGCGATTTTCTCGCAGAACGCGGAAAAAGTCGAGCTGTGCCTGTTCGACTCGCGCGGAACCCGCGAGCTGCGGCGGATCGCGCTGCCGGAATACACCGATCAGGTCTGGCACGGCTATCTGCCCGAGATCGAGCGCGGAACGCTCTACGGCTATCGCGTCTACGGCATGTACGATCCAGACCGCGGGCACCGCTTCAATCATCATAAGCTGTTGCTCGATCCGTACGCCAAGCAACTCTACGGCCACGTGCGTTGGACCGATGCGAACTTCGGCTATCGTCTCGGAAGCTCGCGCGCGGACCTCTCGTTCGACCGTCGCGACAACGCGGCCGCGATGCCGAAGTGCGTCGTGGTCGATACGGCCTTCACGTGGGGCGAAGACCGCCGCCTCTACACGCGCTGGCATGAAATGGTCGTCTACGAGCTGCACGTGCGCGGCTATACGATCAAGCATCCGCTGGTAGCGCCCGAATTACGGGGTACCTTCGCGGGGCTCTCGTCTCCGACGGTCATCGAATATCTCAATCGGCTCGGCGTTACCTCGATCGAGCTCTTGCCGGTACACGCCGCGGTCGACGATCGCCGTTTGGTCGAGCGGCGCCTGCGCAACTACTGGGGTTACAACACCATCGGCTTCTTTGCGCCCGACCCGCGCTTGCTGGCGGGGAGCTCCCTCGGCGAGTTCAAGACGATGATCAAGCGCTTCCACGAAGCCGGCATCGAAGTGATTCTCGACGTGGTCTACAATCACACCGCGGAAGGGAACGAACTCGGCCCCACGTTTTCGTTCCGCGGTATCGACAACAAGAGTTACTACCGGCTGCTCAACGGACGCCACTACGTCGATTACACCGGATGCGGCAATACGCTCAACCTCGCGCACCCGCGAACGCTGCAACTGGTAACGGACTCGCTTCGCTACTGGGTCAACGAGATGCACGTCGACGGCTTCCGCTTCGATCTCGCGCCGGCCCTCGGCCGCCGCGAGGGCGATTTCAATCAGTCGTCCGGATTTCTCTCGGCCGTGCAGCAAGACCCGGTGCTCGCGCGCGTCAAACTGATCAGCGAGCCGTGGGATCTCTCGCCCGGCGGCTATCAGCTCGGCAACTTCCCGGCCGGCTGGTCGGAGTGGAACGACCGCTATCGCGACGTCGTGCGGCGCTTCTGGCAGGGCAGCGACGGTATCATCCCCGAGCTGGCATCGCGGATCACGGGTTCGAGCGATCTCTTCAACCACGACGGGCGCCGCCCGCGCTCGAGCCTGAACTTTATCACGGCGCACGACGGCTTCACGCTCAACGACCTGGTGAGCTACAACGACAAGCACAACGAGGCAAATCTCGAGGACAATCGCGATGGCCACAACGCCAACTTCAGCTGGAACTGCGGCGTTGAAGGGCTGACGGACGACCAGGCGATCCTGAACCTGCGCGCCCAGCAGAAGCGCAACATGCTTGCAACGCTGCTGCTCTCGCAAGGCGTGCCGATGCTGCTGGCCGGCGACGAGATGAACAACACGCAGTTCGGTAACAACAACGCCTACTGCCAAGACAACGAGGTCGGCTGGATCGCGTGGAGCGATCCGAACCCCGATCCGGAGCTGCACGAATTCGTGACGATGCTCGTCGACTTGCGGCGCAGGCATCCGGTGTTTCGCCGGCCGCACTTCTTTAAAGGACGCGCCAGCGGCCCGAGCGGCCTCAAGGACATTACCTGGATCGATCCGACCGGCCGCGAGATGAACGACGGCGATTGGCATGACGCGGGCAAGCGTTGCTTCGGGGCGATGCTCGGCGGCGACGTCGGCGATCGCTTCGTCAGCTTGCGCGGCTACCCCGAGTTCGACGAAACGTTCCTCATGCTGATGAATTCGCACGACCGCGACATCAATTTCACGCTTCCCGCGGTCGCGCCGTTCTCCGGCTGGAAGCTGGTGTTCGACACTGCGCGCCCGACCCCGATCCCGGCCGGCTCGCGCTACGCACCCGGCAGCGCGTTCCCGTTACGCGCGCATACCTTCTCGCTGCTCGGGGCGGAGTAGGGCGTGATCGACCGGCTCCTCGCTTACGCGGGCGTCGACGACCGGTATGCCGACGCGTTCGGGGCTCCCGCGGTCGTGTCGACGGATACGAAGCTCGCGATTCTGCAAGGGTTGGGTTACGGCGTCGACACCGAAGCCGAGGCGGCGCGCGCACTCGAGCAGCAACACGAACGCGATGCGGCGCGCGCGTTCGCTCCGGTCTACGTCGTTCGCGCGGGTGAGGCAGAGCAGCTCCCCGACGCGTTGCGCGCGCAGCTCGGCCCCGCGCCGGAGCTCGGATACTACGATCTGCAGCCCGGCGGCGAGACCGTTCGCGTCATCGTCGTACCGCCCGTCGCCTACGTGCCTCCGGCGCTCGACGGGAAGCGAGCGTGGGGACTTGCGGCGCAACTCTATTCGCTGCGCAGCCGAACGAACTGGGGCATCGGGGACTTCGGCGATCTCGGCGCGCTCGTCGTCGGCGCTTCGAAGGCGGGCGCGGTCGCGGTCGCCCTCAACCCGCTGCACCAGCTTCACCTGAGCAAGCCGGAATCGCCGAGCCCGTATGCACCGCTGAGCCGCTTGTTTCTCAACGCCCTCTACATCGATGTCGAGGCGCTCGCGGGCAAGCACGCGGTGCAGCTGCGGGACATCGACCGAGAGCCGCTGCGCCAAGCGCATGTGGTGGCCTACGGCGGCGTCGCCGCTGCGAAGCTGGCCGCGCTCGAACGCATCTTCGACGCGATCGATGCGACCGAAGCCGTCGCAGCCTTCGAGCGCGAACATCCGGCCGTTCGTGCGGCCGCGATCTACGAAGCGATCATGGAGTACGAACGCGCGCGCCAGGAAACGGTGTTCACCTGGCTCCAATGGCCGGTCGAGTTGCACGATCGCAACGGCGCGGGGATCGCGCGGTTCGAGCGCGAGCACGGACGACGGATCGCCTTCTATATTTGGCTGCAGAGCGTCGCCGACGACCAGCTCGCCCGCGCCGCATCGGCTGCACCCCTCGAGATCGGTCTCTATCGCGATCTTGCGGTCGGCGTCGATCTGGCGAGCGCCGACGTCTGGTGCGATCCGCGTGCCTTCGCGCTCGCGCTCTCCGTCGGTGCGCCGCCGGACCCGCTCAACCCCCGCGGCCAGAACTGGGGCTTGCCGCCCTTTCATCCCCGAGCGTTGACCGACCGTGGTTACGCGCCGTTCATCGAGTTGCTTCGCGCCAACATGCGCCACGCCGGTGCGCTGCGTATCGATCACGTGATGGGGCTCAAACGCCTCTTCGCGATTCCGCGCGATCTGCCGCATGCCGGTGCGTATCTGAACTATGATTTCGAAGCGATGCTCGGCATCGTCGCGCTGGAGAGCGTCCGCAACGGCTGTATGATCGTCGGGGAAGACTTGGGAACCGTGCCCGAAGGCTTTCGCGAGCGCTTGGCGCAGGCCCGCATCTTCTCAACCCGCGTGCTGCTCTTCGAGCGCCCCGCGGAGTACCCGGCTGATTCGGTGGCCAGTACCGGGACCCACGATCTGCCGCCGTTCGCCGCCTGGTGGGACGGCGAAGACATCGTCACGCGCGAGCGCTTGGGCTGGATCGACGCTGACGTGGCCGAGCGCGAGCGCCGCGAGCGTGAGGAGACGCGCGACCGCTTGCGCCGCACGCTGGTGGAAGCGGGATGTCTGGCCGGCGACGATGACTCATTGACGGGGCTGCTTGCCGCCATCTATCGTTATCTCGGGCGGTCGCCCTCGCGACTCGTGCTCGTGCAGCTCGAGGATGCGGTCGGTTCGAGCGAGCAGGTGAATGTGCCCGGGACCGTCGACCAAGAGCCGAACTGGCGGCGCCGGATGCCGGTCGAGCTGGAAGAGCTTCCCGATCATCCGGTGTTTCGCGCAATCGCAACGGTGCTATCCGAGGAGCGAACATGAGAGCCGTGGTTATGGCCGGTGGTGAAGGATCGCGGCTGCGCCCGCTTACGTCGCGCCGGCCCAAGCCGCTCGCGCCGATCGCCAACAAGCCCGTGATGCACCATATCGTCGACTTGCTGCACCGCCACGGGATCACCGAGATCGTCTCCACCCTGCACTACCTCGCGGACGAGATCGAAAGTTACTTCGGCGACGGTTCGCACTTCGGCGTTTCGATGCGCTACGTCGTCGAGGATACGCCGCTCGGCACTGCCGGCGCGGTGAAGATGGCGCAAGATCAGCTCCGCGACGGCACCTTCGTCATTATCTCGGGCGACGCCATGACCGACGTCGATCTCACCGCGCTCATCGCGGCCCACCGCGAAGCCAAGAACGATGCGACGATCGCGCTCTGGCGCGTCAACAACCCGCTCGAGTTCGGGGTCGTGATCACCGACGAACGCGGGCAGATCACGCGTTTCATGGAGAAGCCGTCGTGGGGAGAGGTCTTCTCCGACACGATCAATACCGGCATCTACGTACTCGAGCCCGAGATTCTCGACTACATGGAGTACGGGAAGAACTACGATTTCTCGAAAGACCTCTTCCCGCGGATGCTGCGCGAAGGCAAGCGCCTCGGCGGCCATGTGATCTCCGATTACTGGGCCGACGTCGGCAATCTCCAGCAGTACCAGCAAGCGAACTACGACGCGCTTTCGGGCGCGGTACGAACCGAACGCCCGCAATTGTTGCTCGGCGAGAATATCTGGGCCGGCGAAGAGTGCGACATCCATCCGAGCGCTCGTATCGTCGGACCGGTTCAATTCGGCGACGGGGTCATCGTCGGACCCGACGTGACGATCGAGGGCCCGGCGTGCATCGGCAATAACACCCGTATCGAGGCCAACGCCCAAGTGCGCCGCGCGGTGCTGTGGGAGGACGTGTACGTCGGTCACGACGCGCAGCTCGACGATTGCACCGTCGCCAACCGGTCGATCGTGAAGGATCGCGCGACGATCGGTGAGGGCACGGTCATCGGCGAGCGGTGTACGATCGGTGAGGGCGCGATCGTGCGTCCGCACCTGCGCCTCTGGCCTGAGAAGAACGTCTCTTCGGGATCGATCGTCTCGATGTCGCTGATCTACGGCATCAAATGGCCGGGTTCGCTCTTCGGCGGCGTGGGTGTCAGCGGCTTGGCAAACCTCGAGATCACGCCGGAGTTCGCGCTCAAACTCGGCCAGGCGTTCGGCTCGTTTCTCCGGCCCGGCGTGTCGGTGATGACCAGCCGCGATACCCACCCCGCCAGCCGTATCATGAACCGGTGCGTCATCTCCGGATTGTTGAGCGTCGGCGTCAACGTCGAAGACCTTCGCTCGTTTCCGTTGCCGCTCTCGCGCTTTGCCACCCGCATGGGCGGCGACGGCTGCGTCCACGTACGGCTCGCACCGGAGAACGATCGCTCGCTGCTCTTCGAATTCCTCGATCAGAGCGGCATCAACATCGACAAGAGCTCCGAACGGAAGATCGAGAATCTTTTTTTTCGCGAGGATTTTCGCCGTGTCGACATGGACGAGGTCGGGAAGCTGAACTTCCCTTCGCGCGCGCTCGAGAACTATACGAGCGCGTTCCTCGAGGCGCTCGCGCCGCAAGCGCTGCTCAAGCGGCGTTTCAAGGTCGTCGTCGACTACGCCCACGGCAACGCCGCCGTCGTGTTGCCGCGCGTGCTCAGCAACCTCAACGTCGATGCGATCGGGCTCAACGCCTACTTCGACGACAGCCGCGTGCGCGCGCAGACCTTGGATCGCGAGCATCAGCTCGAGCAGCTCGGCGATATCGTCAGGACGCTCAATGCCGACCTCGGCATCCTGCTCGACCACGACGGCGAGACGTTCTCCATCGTCGACGAGCGCGGGCGTACGATCGCCGGAAACGAGCTCATGGCGCTCCTCACGTTGATGGTCGTCCGGGGCGGCGCGAAGCTCGTGGCCGTGCCCGTGATGGCGCCGCGCGCCATCGAAGCCATCGCTGCCGAACACGGCGCAAAGGTCATCCGTGCGCGCAGCGACCGCCGCTCGCTGATGGCGCTGGCGGAGAGCGAAGGCAAGCAGTTGGCATTCGCCGGCAGCGCCAACTACGAGGTCATCTTCCCGGAGCTGCATCCGGCCTTCGACGCGCTCTACGGCTCGGCGAAGATCCTCGAGATGCTCGCAACGGAGGAGCGCAAGCTTTCCGAACTCGTCGACATGCTTCCGCAATGGCACTTGGCGACGCTGCGCGTCTCATGCCCGTGGGACCACAAAGGCCGGGTGATGCGCACCCTGATCTCCGAGCAGTCGCGCGACGACATCGAGCTCTTCGAGGGTTTGCGCGTGCAGCACGACGACGGGTGGGTGCTGGTCCTCCCCGACGCGTCGGATCCCACCCTCAGCGTCTTTGCGGAAGCGACGAGCGACGGCGAGGCGGCAGCCTATGCGGAGCGCATGGCCACGCGCATCGAGCAATTGGTCAACGACTAGCCGCGTAGGCGATCTTCGCGTCGAGAATATCCATGACGTTCGGCCACGCAAACGCGCGCGCCGTCTCCGGGCCGCGCTCGTGGATGCGCTCCCGCAGCGCGCCGTCGTTGCGCAGGCGGTGGAGGTAGCTCGCGAGCTCGGCCGGATCGTCGCTGTCGCAGACCAGCGCGTTTTCGAAGCCGCGCGCGTAATCCTCGCCGGTCGACCCCACGACCGCTACGCCGCCTGCGGCCATGACTTCGAGGCCGACCAGCCCGAACGGCTCCTTGCCGCTGTTGGCGAGGACCGCCTCGGCCGCGCCGTACAACGTGAAGAGCAGCGTATCGGGAACGAAGGTGCGGATGTTGACGACGTCTTCGGCTGCCGTGCCGATCGCGCTCGCAATCGACTCGAGCGTCGGCTCCGGGAGCGCGATGTCGCCGACGGTGAGCCCGCGTAGCCGCGCGCGCTCGAGAACTGCGTGCCCGTACGGCTCCTTGCCGCCGCGTACGACGAGCTGCGCGTGAGCACCGGCCGCATTCAGTTCAGCCACCGCGTCGATCGCCTGCATCCATCGCTTGTCGGGATCGAAGCGCCCGATCTTCAAGTACATCGGCCGCTGGCTCACGAGCCGGCGAACGTACGCGACGTCGGCCGAACGGATCTCGTCGAAGATGCGTGCCGGCACGCCGTTCGGGATCACGAGGGCTTGGGCACCGAGCAAGGCGAGCTCGAATTTCATGTAGCGGCTCACGCACGTGATGGTCGCGGCGCGCGCGAGCTCGTCGAAGTCGATGGTATCGAAGCCGTAGGTATTGTTCGCGTTCCAGGCGATGATCGCCGAATCGCGCAGGCCGCGCTCGCGTAAGAGCGCGTCGAGGCGCAGGACCGCGGGCACGACTTGCCAGTCTTCCGCCAGCACGAGCACTCGCTCCCCGCGCGCTGCAGCCGGCGCGACGATCTCGTCGATGACGACGGGCGGTGCGCTCGAGGCCAAGTCCGCGATCTTGCCTGCCTCGCCGTCGTACACGCCGGCGGGATGATGCGCGGATATCCATTGGCACCAGCGGCGGAGCGTTACGCGTCCGCGGCGTTCGGCGTGACCGGCGTTCGGATCGCCGATGAAAAAGAACTCGACGTCGATGCCGGCTTGATCGAGCGCGGTCGCAAGTTCGGTCGTCCGTACGCCCAGACCACCGACCATCGAGTAGCGGTCGGGCCCTTCGAACGAGAGGATCACGGCGCGTGGGGGTAGGTTCGGGTAGCGGGTCATGGGCTAGCCGTATTCGCTGCGCTGTTCGATGAGCTTTGCGACGAGCGCCGTCCAGCCGGTTTGATGGCTGGCGCCCAGTCCGGCTCCGTCGTCACCGTTAAAGTATTCGTAAAAGAGCAGATTGTCACGCCAGTGCTCGTTCTTTTGGAAGAGCTCGACGCCCCCGAACACGGGCCGGCGCCCGTTTTCGTCGGGCAGAAAGATGCTGATGAGACGCCCCGAGATCATGGCGGCGACCTCCCAGAGATCGAGCATCTTACCGCTGCCCGTCGGACACTCGACTTTGACCGAGCTTCCGAAATAGTAGTGGTAGCGCTGGAGCGCCTCGATCAGCAGAAAGTTGAGCGGAAACCAAATCGGGCCGCGCCAGTTGGAGTTACCGCCGAAGAGCCCGGTCGTCGATTCCGCCGGTTCGTAATCGACGCTGTACTCGTGTCCGTCGCGCCGCAGGATGAACGGATGCTCTTTGTGATACTTCGAGAGCGCGCGAATTCCGTACGCGCTCAAGAACCCGTCCTCCTCGAGCATCTTCTCGAGAATGCGCACGCCGCGTGCTTTGCTGACCAGGGAGAGTAGACGGCGCTCGCCGACGCCGCCCTCGTCCATGCTCGCGACGTTGCGCGCGAGATCGGGGCGGTGCTTGATGAACCATTCCATCCGGCGCTTGAAGCCCGGCAGCGAGTCGAGCACTTCGGGTTCGATGATCTCGACGGCGAGCAGCGGCAGCAGGCTGACCATGGAGCGCACCCGCAGCGGAATGCTCTCGCCGTTGTCGAGCATGAGAATATCGTAGTAGAGCCCGTCTTCGTGGTCCCATAATCCCGTGCCGCCCAAGCGGTTGATGGCATCGGCGATGTAGAGGAAGTGCTCGAAGAACTTGGTGGCGATGTCCTCGTACACGGGGTTTTGCATCGCGAGCTCAACGGCGATCGCGAGCATGTTGAGCGTATAAACGCCCATCCAGCTCGTGCCGTCCGATTGGTTGATGAAGCCGCCCGTCGGCAGCGGTTTGCTGCGGTCGAACACGCCGATATTGTCGAGGCCGAGAAAGCCCCCGCCGAAGACGTTGTTGCCGAGCGCGTCCTTGCGGTTCACCCACCACGTGAAATTCAACAAGAGCTTCTGAAAGATGCGCTCGAGAAACGCGGTGTCGCCGCGGCCGTGCTCCTTCTGCTCGATCTGATACACGCGTAGCGCCGCCCATGCGTGGACGGGAGGGTTTACGTCGCCGAACGCCCACTCGTAGGCCGGCAGCTGACCGTTGGGATGCATGTACCATTCGCGCGCGAGCAATATGAGCTGGTTTTTTGCAAAACCGGGATCGATCAATGCGAACGCGACCGTGTGGAAGGCCAGATCCCAGGCCGCGAACCATGGATACTCCCAGGTGTCGGGCATCGAGATGATCTCGGCGGCATCGAAATGCCGCCAATCGCTATTGCGGCCGTGCAGGCGCTCGGGCGGCGGTTTCGGCTGCAGCGGATCGCCGGCAAGCCAGCGCTGCATGTTGTAGTGATAGAACTGCTTCGACCACAAGAGCCCCGCGAAGGCTTGCCGCTGGACGCGCCGGGCTTCGACATCGGACGAGAACGGGTTGATGTCGTCGTAGAACTCGTCGGCCTCGCGAGCGCGCTGCGCGAACGTCTCGTCGAACGCTTCGCCGAACGGTTCCTCACGCGGCGCGTCGCTCAGGCGCAGTAGGATCGTGCGTGCCTCGCCGCCGGCGAGCTGTAGCGGATAGTGCGCACTGACCTTGCTTCCACGCGTCTCGGGGTTGATCGCACCCTTCTCGCCGTGGACGACGTAGCGCTGAATCCCGTCTTTGACCCACGGCGTGCGGTTTGGAACGCCGTAGAGCGATTCGAAGTTCGTTTCGTTGTCGGTGAAGAGCACGTCGGCCGGCTGATGTGCGTACCAGTGGTAATCACCGAGGTTGCCCTGATGGGCGACCAGGCCGACGTGGTCGGCCGAGCGGTGACGCAGGTGGATCGTCGAGGGATCGATGCCCTCGCGCCAGCACCACTCGTTCCGAAACCAGAGCGTGGGTAGCAGATGCAGCTCGTGCGGGGTGGCGGCGCGGTTCGTCGCGGTGATGCGAATGAGAATGTCGTTCGGCGTCGCCTTCGCGTATTCGACCTGAACGTCGAAGTATTCGTCGTTGTCGAAGATGCCGGTATCGACCAGCTCGAACTCCGGATCGTGACGCGAACGGCGGCGATTCTCATCGAGCAGGCGCTCGTAGGGGAACGCGGCGTGCGGGTATTTGTAGAGCGCCCGCATGTACGAGTGCGTCGGTAGATTGTCGAGGAAGAAATAGTACTCCTTGACGTCCTCGCCATGATTGCCTTGCGTGCCGGTGAGGCCGAAGAAACGCTCTTTGAGCCGCTCGTCGCGCCCGTTCCAGAGCGAGAGCGCGAAGCACAGATGCTGGTTCATGTCGGAGATGCCGAAGATGCCGTCTTCGCCCCAGCGGTAGACGCGCCGATCGGCGATCTCGAAGGGGAAATAGTCCCATGCCTCGCCGGTCGCGCTGTAATCTTCGCGGACCGTTCCCCACTGGCGGTCGGTTACGTACGGGCCCCATTTCCGCCAGGCGTAACTCTTGTTATCGCGCAGGCGTACTTGCTCGGCGTTACCGTCCTCGCTCATACGGCCCGATATTCGACCGGGCGCCGGCAGGTCCCGGCCACCGGTGAATGCTAGTTTGGTTGCGCTTGGAACGGCTTCGGTTGCACGCGGCCGACGCGGCGCTCTTCGCGCTGCTCGTCGCCCTTACGTTGGCACTGTACGTTGCGTCGTGCCCCTCGGTCCCGGGAGCATGGGATACGGGCGAGATGCAATCGGTTCCGTACGTGCTCGGGGTGAGCCACCCGACGGGATTTCCGCTCTATACCCTGATCGGCTATGTTTTTTCACACGTGTTTGCGATCGGAACCGTCGCGTTCCGGCTGAACGTGCTGGGTTCGGTCTCGATGTCGTGCGCGATCGGATTGCTTTTTACCGTCATGCGCGCGCTCGGCATACCGCGTTTCCTTGCCGCCCCCGCAGCCTTGTGGGCCGGACTTACCCATATCGTGTGGCTGCACGGCGCGCGCTCGGAGGTTCACGATCTGGCCTTCGCGCTGCTGCTCGGCGTGCTGCTCGCAGCGGTGGTGTTCGTGCGGACGGGAAGCCGGAGCGCACTCCTCTGGGGCGCGGCAGCCTACGCAGCCGCCGTTGCGACGCACTCGATCGCCGTTCTCGCCGCTCCCGCGCTGCTCGTTGCCCTGGTACTGCGCCGCAAGAATATCGAGCTCCGGACGCTCGCCGCCGCCGCTCTGGTCGCAGCGAGCGGGGCGCTGCTCTATCTGTATATGCCGCTTCGGTCGGCATACGTCGTCGCGCGCGGCCTCGATCCCACGATCGGCTTACAAGGTTTGAACGGAGCGCTCATCACCAATTACGGCGACACGCGCGTACCTGAAAACTTCGTTCGCTACGTCACCGGCGCCGACTTTAGCGCGGGCAACACGCTCGCGACCGTGCTGGACGCGGCCGCGTGGCAGAACCATTTGTGGGCGCTCTTTCAATGGGTCGATCAGAGCTTCGGAGCGTACGCCATCGTGGCCGCTGCGCTCGGCGCCGCCGCCGTTGCGCGCGCGAACTGGCGCTTGGCGCTGGTCGTCACGCTGTTCTGTTTTGCGGTGGTGCCGTTCATCGACGCGTACACGCTGGAAGGCGATCCCGACCGCTATCGTTTCCTTCCCTACGCGGGCGTTGCGATCGCGCTCGGTGCGAGCGGCGGACGCGTCCTGGGCGCCGGTTCTCCGGCCTGGCGGCAGATCGTCGTCGAACTGTTCCTCGCGGGCTCGTGCGTCGCGCAGTTCCTCACGGGGCGCGGAATGATCGGCTCGTCGGACGGCGGCCCGCACGACCTCATCGTGTGGACCGCCAAGGCGGTTCCGCCCGGCGCATTGCTCGTCACGCGCTGGCTCGATGCGACGCCCCTCGGCTACGGCGCGCTGGTCGACGGCGAGTTCAAAGGCCGCATCGTGGTTGCCGGCTGGTGGGACGACTATGCGAAGGATTACTGTCAGTGGTCGGCCCGCTACCCGGTGTACATCATGATCGACGGCGTTCCCAACGCCGGGTTCAAAAAGATTCGAAGACGCGATGCGTCGCATACGGTATATCGCTTCGATCCTGCTCGCGGCTGCGTGCGCTGAGTTACGGCATCGCGGCGAAACGCTGCACGAAGAAGATCTTCGCATTGTTCGGTTCAGCGCGAAGATAGCCGCGCACGGCAACGGTTCCGGTGAGCCCCGGCGGCAGCCGGCGGCCCAGTGCAATCGATCCGCTGGCGTCGGTGAGCGTGTTGTTCACCGGGTTGAACGTTCCGGCGATCGTCACGACGTCGCCGGCGGGCAGTTTGTCGACGGCGCTGATAGGCACGGGGCTGATGAAGTGGACGGTGGTTTGGCCCTGCGCCTTCACCGTGCTTCCGAGCAGGGTGGCGCGAATCGTGTAATCGCCCGGCCCCGGCGTGGAGCGGTCCGAGTCGATGGCATCCCAAATATACACCGCGAGCACCGTCGGGCCCGGCGGGAACGCGCGCGTGTGCGGCGGCAGCGTCACGCCGGGCGGCGTCGCCGTCGAGTTCGACCAAATAACGTGGTTGTCGCGCAGGACTTCGAGCTGGTATTCGGGCGGCGCCGGAAAGGTAACGACGTCGGCGGTCTTGGCCGAGTTGTGCGCGGCGATCTCGATGGCGACACCGTCGAGGAGATCGAAACTGGTGCGCTGGAGCTGCAAGGTGAGCGTAATCGCTGCGAGCGCGATCATCGGCGCGGTCCTCCTACTACGGCTCGGCCGTCGATGAAGAGATGATCCAGTCCAAGAGGTAACGACTCAGGCCGCTCGTACGTCGCGGTGTCGACGAACCGCTGCGGGTCGAAGACGACGACGGTCGCGCAGCGCTCCGGCGCGATTTCGCCGTAGGCGCCCATGCCGAAGGCCTGTGCGGGAAGCGCGCTCATGCGGCGCACGGCTTCCTCGAGCGAGAGGACGCGGCGGCCGCGCACGAAGCGTCCGAAGATGCGGGCAAACGTGCCGAACGCGCGCGGGTGTACGAGGCCCGAGCGCTCGATGCGCGGGTCGAAGGCCGGCGCGTCGCTCCCGACCGAGCAAAAGTTCGCGGAGAGAGCCGTGGCGACGTCGTCCTCATGGATGCTGAAATGGAAGGCGCGGGCGGCGTCTCCCTCCTGCGCGAGCAGGCGTAGCACCGCGCGTGCGCCGGAGAGGCGCATCTGCCGCGCAATCTCGTCGAAACGCATCCCGCACCACGCGAGATTGCGTTCGTCGCCGACCTCGGCGAGCATCAGCTCGTGCCAGATGTCGCCGAGACGGGCGGTCATCTCCATCGCGGCGGCCGCGGCAACGGCTTCGTCCGCGAGTGCCGAGGGAGCGATCCCGGCAGGGGCGAGCGAAGCCAGCGCGATCCACGTCGCCTTGTACGGGTACACGTCGCACGCGAGTTCCAGGCCGCTCGCCCGCGCGGCGTCGATCGCCTCGAGCGTGCGTTCCAGCGACGCGCGTGCGTTCGCGGTGCTGGCGGTCAGATGCGTTACGTGGACGCCGACATCCGCCTCGCGCGCGATCGCGACGGCGTCCGCGATGCCGTCCGGGCCGAGCTGCACACGCGCGCGGGGCGCGCCGCCCGCGGCGGCGGCGCGGGCGGTCGCGATCGCGGCGTCGAGCGTCGTGCGTGCGAGGTCGATGGCCGCGCCGATCGCACCCGCTTCGCACGCCTCCGTCGTCGCGCGGATCGGGTCGGGTGCATCTGCGCACGAGGCAAACGCCGCGACTCGGGCGGCGCCGGCCAGGCCGCCGCCTGCTTGCTCGGCGGTCACCTCGAGGACCACGCCTTGTGCGACCTTCGAGGTGAGGGCGGGGAGCTCGTAGCGATCGTTGCCCGTTTGCGAACAAGCGTCGATGAATCCGGGTGCGATGGCGCGCCCGCGGCAGTCGATGCGCACGGCGGCCTCGCGATCGCTGCAGTCGCCGATGCGCGCGATGCGACCGTCGGCGAAGGCGATGTCGGTGGCGAACGGCGGACGCCCCGTCCCGTCGATGATCGTCCCGCCTTCCAAAACCGTCGCCAGCAAAGTTTACGATTCCTTATGTTTACCGAGCGCTTAGATGGGCATAAGGACTTTCGTATCTCCCCTTCGAGGTAAACGAAAGAGACGATGACGATGCAAGAAGATCCGCAAGGTGGAATGAGCGTTCGTGAAGCGGGCCGCCGCGGCGGCGAGCGCGTGAAGGCCAAATACGGCACCGAGTTCTACGAAGAGATCGGCCGTAAGGGCGGCGAGGCCACCAAGACCAAGTACGGACCATCATTTTATGAAGTCATCGGCCAAAAAGGCGGGCAGAAACCCAAGCGCAAGAGCTGACGGTGACGGAGAAGCGTGCCGGCGACGATGACCAACAAGAGCTGTCGGTACGCGAAGCCGGAAAGAAGGGCGGCGAAACCGTCCGCAAGCGATACGGCTCGACGTTCTACGAAGAGATCGGACGCAAGGGCGGCAAGGCGACGCGCGACCGCCACGGGGTCGAGTTCTACGAATCGATCGGCCAAAAAGGCGGGAAGGTCGTCAAGGAGAAGTACGGCGCCGACTTCTACGAAGAGATCGGTCACAAGGGCGGCCAGAAGGTCAAACAGCTGATTGCCGAGGCGAAGAAGAAACTCGAGCAAGACGCGCAAGGCGAGAAAAAAGACTAGTCGAGTTACACCCGGAGGGGCCGGTGTCGCGGAGCGACGCCGGCTTCTTTATTTGCACGCGCCGACGGCGATCAACCGGTTCGCTTCCTTCTCGACGTCCTTCGCGCGCATCGAACCGTCGGGCTGCAGCGTCATCGCCAGCTTTCCGTGCGTCGTCCACGCGACGCCGTCCGACTTGTAGAAGACGACGTGGCACGGCGTGAACGTGATGTCTTCGTGGTGCAGGAACTGCAATTGGAAGTTCTGCTTCGGCCATTCCGAGAGCAGCATCGGATGGTTGTCCGGCGTGACGTATTCGACCGCGAACCCGTCGTTGTCCGGCGTTTCGATCGCGCCGCCGAGCGGTGGAATGCCGGCATACTTGAGCACCTGCCCCGGCGGAATCCACGGGCGGTAGTTCAGCTTGGGCATGAGCTTTTCGAGCGGCATCGAGATGCCGCGGTCGTCGATGAGCAGCGGCGGCAGCGACGGCGCGGTATCGGCGGCCTTGTGTCCGCATGCGGCGGCAGCGGCGAGCAGCACGAGAAGCATCGCCTTCAGGTACGGGCGCATGTCCTATCTATCGGCCGGGCGGCTGCGTGCGTGTAGGGTGGGGGAGGCGGATGGCCCCGCCGATCTTGCCCACGTGGACGACGTTCTTGTCGAAATCGACCGAAAGGTTCTCGATCTTCAGGGTCTGATCGCCGGTGTGGAGGTAGCTCGGGTGATCCATCACCAGCATTTTTGCCGAGTTTGTCCACTGGACGAGGTCGGTATCGAACGAGCGTTTGGCCGGGTCGTCGATGAACTCGACGTGGACTTTGCCGATGGCGGTAAAGTTGAGCGAGGTCGTATCGAGGGTGATTTGCGCGGCTGAAATCTTTAGGTACGGCTTGCCGTGTCGCAGGACGATGCCGTTGCGCACGCCCTGGACCGACCCGGTCGTGCCGTCGGGCGAGAGCTGCGCGCTCGCGTAGTCGAAGCTCCACGATTTCGTGGAGATCTTGTTGCCGCTGACGTGCCCGCCCTTGAGCGTGATGCCGCTCTGCGACGGCGGTAAGGGCGGCGCGCCGATCCCGGCGACGACCACCTCGACCGCCACGAAGAGTGCCAGCGCGATGCCTCCCCACAACGCAATGCGCTTCCAAGGCAGTTTCTTAGGCACGCTCCCTCCATGGAACGAGCACGAGTGCGAGATACAGTGCGATGATCGCGAAGAACACGCGCATCGGTCCGATGTGCGCGAAGGCCGAGCCCGCCGGCAACCCGATCTTTCCGAAGACGTTCTCCTGAACTTCCAGGGGCGCGCGCGACGTCCAGCTGCCGTCAGGCGCGATGATACCGCTGATGCCCGTCGCCGCGGCACGGACCACGTACTCGCCGGATTCGATGGCGCGCAGCTGCGCGATTTGGGCGTGCTGGTATGGGCCCGAGCTCGTGCCGAACCAGGCGTCGTCGGTCGCAATGACGAGCGCTTGCGCGCCGTCGCGCACCTCTTGAAACGCGATGTCGCCGAACGCCGATTCCCAGCAGATCAGCGAGCCCACCGTAATGCCGGCCGACGTCGGCGTGACGCCGTTCGCGCTGCCTTCGGCGAAATTGCCGTTCAACTGACCGACGTACGGCAGCCACGAGAGAAACGCCTGACCGGGGAAATGCTCGGCGAATGGAACGAGCTGGCGTTTTTCGTACGTGGCCGTCAGTCCGGCCGGCGTAAAGAAGTAGAGCGTGTTGTACGAGGAGACGCCGCGAATCTCGACGCTGCCGGCGACGAGCGTTGCATCGCCGCTGCGCGCGAGCTGCGCGAAGCGCGCCAGCAGTTCGGGGTATTGGTTGAGTCCGCCGCCGTTGATGGCGATGACCGTTTCCGGCCAGACGACGAGCTTGGGATCGGTAGCGATCGCGCTCCGGGTCATCGCTGTGTAGCGTTCGACCGTGCTCTCCAGCATATTCGGTTGCCACTTGAGCGACTGCGCGATGTTGCCTTGAACCGCGACCACGGGAATCGTCGGCGCGGCGACGGTGCGCGCCGGCCACGCGCCCCATGCCGCCACGGCCGTTACGACGACGAGCGCGCCTGCGGCTGCGAAGGGGCGCCACACGCGGCGGGCGATCGCGTCGGCGCCGTACGCGCCCAGAATGCAGATGACGAACGTGAGCCCGATCGTACCGGCGTAGGCGGCGATCGCCCGTAGCGGCGTCTCGGCTTGCGTGTATCCGAGCTGTGCGAACGGCACGCCGAGTTGCCCGATCGAACGCGTCCATTCCGCGATGGTGAACGCGGCCGCCGCTCCGAGCGGCGCGAGGGCTGCGGGCGCCCGGCGCGTCACGAGCGCGGCGAGCACTCCGGCGGCACCGATCGAGAGCGCCTCGATGGCGGCGGCGATGACCACGGCAACGTACGCGAGCGCGCCGACTTCGGTTTTGATCGAGGTGCTCCACCACCAGAAACTGATCGTAAAAAAGATCAGCCCGGCGAACCAACCGAGGGCGAAGCTGCGTTTCCAGGATGCGCGGTGCCACGCCAGGAATAGCGCGGCTGCTCCGACCGGCGCCAGAACGGCGACGCCGGCGCGTGGAAACGCGAGGGCGAGGAGCAGGCCGCCGGCCGCGGCTAGGGATGCTGCAAGCATCCGGTTAGGGGGAAACATTGATGCGTCGATCCGGTTTCTTGGTGTTAACAGCTTCTGCGCTGGCGGCGTCGTGCGGCCGGCAAGTGACGCCCGATCGTTCGGGTTCGAACGCTTCGGGCCTCAACTCCGGCCAGATGAGCGTGAAGTTTGACGTGCAGGCTCCGTTCAACTTCTCTTCCTACGCGTACGCAATCGTCTTCAACACCAGCGGCACGACGCAGACGCCCGAAGCCTTCGGTTCGCAGAACAATTATGCGGGCTACTCGTTCGCGATCGTCGTCGGCTCGACGACGAGCGGCGTTCAGGCGGCCGCGTATCAGTTCATTCCCCCGAGCAACAATCCGAGCGGCGCGCCGACCGCGATTCCGTTGGTCATTGTTTCCGGACAACTGCAGTTCTATCCGAACACCAACGGGCAAGGCACCGAGTTCAACGTGATCTTCGACCGCTCGATTACGAACGGCATCACGACGCCGAGCCCGTTGCCGAGCGGAACCGCAACGCCCACGCCCTCGCCGACCCCCACCGCCACGCCGACGCCCACGCCGACGCCGGCCGGGGCTTCGCCCTCGCCCACGCCGACCGCGAGCGGCACGACGCCTCCGCAAGACATTTGGTACTTCAATTTCTTCGTCGCGCAGCCGCTGGTGGCGGGCTCTTCACTGCAGATCATCGATTCGCTCGGAGCGCAGGGCGGTAAAGATGCCACCTACCAATCGATGGCGCTCGACACGACCCAGGTCTTCAGCGGCCCGACGTTCTACACGCAGGCACCCGGCAGCGCCGGTCATCCGAGCGATCCGGCGGCGCAAATCGTCGGCGGCACGATTTCGAACAACCCGTAGCTACTGGTTGAAGTTGAACGTCGTGGGAATGAGCGGACCGCTCTGCCCGACGTTGAAGGTGGCCCCGCGCGACGGGAACGCCAGCAGGTTGATCGACATCGTCACGAGCTTCTGTGATTGGTTGTAGAGCACTTGCAGCTGATAGCAGTTGCCGATCGTCTTCGTGTAGTACACGACCTTGTCTTCAAGCCGGGCGTGCTGCTTCCAGTCGATGTTCGTGACGAATTGTACGGTGGCGTCATGGCCGAACGGCGTCGACGCCTGGAAGTTCGTGATGCCGAACCCGCCGTTCCCGAAGTCGTTGCCGGGAATGAACGAGCCGCTGAGCAGCACGACCGACCGCGCGGACGGCTGCGCCGTGAGCTGATAGCTCACCGGCTGCGCCATTGCGTTGAAGAGCGTCGAGAATCCGAGTGAGAGGTTGTAGATGTTGTTGTTGAAGACGCGCACGAGGTCTTGCGCGTTCTTGCTGTTCTGCTGCGGCTGCGTATCGAGGAACTGGAACGGGACGAGCGCCGGACCGTTGTAGTTCGATTCGTTATACGAGATCGTGTTGACGAAATGCGGGCCGACCGGCGTGATCAGTTGGAACTGCTGCGCGATCGCCGCCTTGAGATCGCCCGTTCCGTAGGCGAACTGGTTGACGTTCACCGTTCCCGAGAAATCGCTTCCGAAGACCTTGGCGATTGCCGGCCCGAAAACGAACGCGAGATCGGCTCGCTGCGTCGCGAACGCGTTCGACGGCTCGCTGTATTCGCCGACCGTGAACGTCGCGCTCGCGGGGATCAGCGAATGCGGCAGAAACTTGTACGGGCGGATCTGCAGTTCGGGGATCTTGTTGTCGCCGTACGGTTGCTGCGAATAGTTCTTGTCGACGGTGAGCAGATAATCGGCGCCGGTGGTCGTGAAGTGAGCCTGATCGTTGAAGTGCGCGGTGGAGTTCGAGGATGCGATCGAACCGTAGCTCGATTGGCTGCTCGAGAGATTGAAGGTGAGCGCGTTGCTGAAGTTCTGCTGGAACTGGCGCGTGTCGTTGAACGAGAACGTGTCGCTCGATGCCTGCGAGCCGACCGAACTGCGGCTGAAACCGTAGGTCTGCGAGGTCTTGAGCGAGTTGTGAGCGACCGTGGCGTTGAGCTGGGTGTTGGCCGGAATGTTGGTAAACGGCCCGTAGTTCGAAGTGTAGTTGAGCTGAAAGTTTCCGCGGAGACGTTGGGAGAAGTTCTCGGTCTCGCCTGCGACGATGTTGTTCTGCCGGCTGCTCGTCAGCTTGCTGTTGATCGTATAGAAGTACAGGTTCGCGGTGCGGTGGCCGCTCTTCTTGACGTAGTATCCCTGATAACCCAGGCCGAGGCCGACCTTCGTGAAGTAATTGAGAATGTAATAGCCGTAGTAGTTCGGCCCCTTGCCGAACGTCGTACGCGTCTTGATCCAGTAGCCTTCCGTTTGATCGTAACCGACGTCGGGGAAATACTTCGGCTTCTGCGTTTCGTCTTCGACCGATCGCAGCGGGATCACGACCTTGGGCAGGAAGAAGACGGCAGCGGCACCGAGCCAAAGGATCGCCCGGTAGATGACGATCTTATCGCCCGGATAGACCTCCATGTTACGCCCGGTCATGTGATAGCCGGAGCGAGGGTTCTCGCAGGTCGTTACGGTCGGCGCGAGCCCGCGTGCGACGCCGTCCGCGTCGGTGTGCAGGTTCTTTGCCGAAAAGTGTACGAGGCCGCGATCGACGCCTTGCGAGCTGGTGCCTCGGCCGTTCGTGAGCACGGCGGTCTGATCGATCGTGTCGAACCGTATCTCGTCGGCGAGCAACACCGAATCCTTGGCGTGGTCGAGAATGAACGGGTGCCCGGTGATCGTGACCGTGCGCAGGCCGTCATAATGAGCGCGATCGCCGACGATCTCTTCGGCGCCGTACAGAATGTGGACGTTGCCCACGGCGTCTCCCGGCTTTCCGAGCGACGTATTGCCGGTGACCTTATCGGCGAGGATCGCGATGTAGTTGGGCGGGAGCGTCGGCAACCCGGTCGGCACCGGCGACGCCGCGGGTGCGATCTTGCCTGCGGGTGTGATCGGCGGCGGCGTACTGCCGCCGCGCGTGATGAACACCGGCTGGTTTTGATCGAACGGATTCGGCGTCGGGGTCGGAATCGGCGGCGCGCTCGCCCCGGCGGTGGTTCCCGGCTGCGGGCGCGGCGTTGCGTAGAGCTGTGAGGTGGCGTTGGGAAGCTGGCCGAATCCCGGCGTCGGAAGCGGCGTCGCGCTACCGGTCGGCGTGGGCGTCGGAACCGTCGCTTGGGCCACCGCCTGCGCGAACTCTTGCGCCTCGTGCACCGCGCACGATTGCCCGTTCATGAGCTGCATCGCGGTCTGCGCCGACGCGGGCGGCTGCGCGTTCGCGGGCACGGTACTGCAGAGCGCGGCAACGAGGCATGCGAGCGCAGCCGCGCCGCGGTGTGAACGGAGCTTCACTGCGATCAGTGTTCTTCCAGCCAGAGTAACACGAGGCCGCTCGTGCCCATGATGATGTTCGGCAGCCACGACGCGAGGTAGGGATCGATTTTGCCGTTGCGTCCGAGCGCCGCCGTCGCCGAGATCATCAAGAAGTAGATGAAGAAGGCGATGATCGAGAGCGCGATGCCCAGCGTGCGGCCGCGCTTGCCGAAGCGCAGCGCGAGCGGGATGGCCAGCACGACGCCGATCAGGCACGCGAAGGGCCACGCGAGCTTGTTGGCAAGGCTGATCTGCAGGTTGCCCAGCGCGGAGCCGCCCATGCCCTGCGCCTGCAGCGCCTGCACCTGCGTCTTGAGGTTCTTGCTCGACATCGTCCACGGGTCGGAGTTCACGCTGCTCATGAACTGCGCGGCGGTTTCGGCGAGCGGCAGCCCGACCGCGACCGAATCGACGTGCTGCTGGCTGATCAGCATGCCGTCGGCGTTGTAGCGCGTGTCGATGACGTCGTGCAGGACGAGGGCGCTCTGGTCGACGACGGCGGTTTTGGCTTGCAGCGTCTCGGTCCACGGTCCGAAGCGGGCCGGCTTGAAGATCTGCACGCCCTGCATCGTCTTATTGTCGGGCAGCACCTGTGAGACGTAGAAAACGTTTCCCGAATCGGGGTCTTTACGGAAGAACTGCGGCTCGACCGGCAGCGCGTCGGTGTGGTAGACGATCTGATAGAACGTCCGGGTCGAAAGATCGACCGACGCGGGCGCCACGTACTCGTTGATGAGGTAGCACGCGACGAACATGAACGCGCCGAAGAGCAGCGGCGAGAGCGCGATGCGCCAGACCGGAATGCCCGAGGTGCGCATGGCGGTGATCTCGTTGTCGCCCATCACGCGGCCCATCGCAAGCAGCGCGGCGAACAAGCACGCGAATGGGAACGCCATCGAGGTTGCCTGCGGAACGCGCAAGATCACGAAGCGCAGGCCCAGGAAGAACGGCGCGTGCCCGTTGATGATGTAGTCGGCCGCGAGAAAAAAGATGTTGAAGGCCCAGAAGATCAGGTACGCGCCCAAGGCAAAGCCGAACGGCCCGACCATTTCGGCGATCAGGTAGCGGTCGAGAATCGGTATGCGCCATCCGAGCGAGCGAACGCGCGGAAGCGGCTGACGTTCGGTGAGCGTCGCCATGGTGCCGCGGAAGCTAGTAACTCCGGTAAGCGGTCAACACGCGCGTGACGTACGCGCGCGTTTCGGCGTACGGCGGCACACCGTGGTAGCGGTCGACCGCGCCCGGGCCCGCGTTGTATGCGGCGACGGCCAGTTCGACGTTGCCGTGATAGCGGTCGAGGAGCGATTTGAGGTACGACGATCCGCAGCGCACGTTTCCGAACGGCTCGAACGGGTCGTCGATCCCGCAGTTCGAAGCGGTAGCGGGCATCAGTTGCATCAAGCCTTGAGCGCCGGCGATGCTCACCGCCGAGGGATCGCCGCCGGATTCGGCCATCAATACGGCCCGGATGAGGCCGGGCGGGACGCCGTTTGCGGCGGAGGCGCCGTTGACGAGCGTGGAGATTTGGGCGTCGTTCAGCGCATGCGGGGCATAGGGGAGGTACCCCCCGCCGCCACATCCGTACAGGAGGCCCAGCAAGGCCATC
>Ga0326727_10008207_pt1 | contig 26733 bp, 19 predicted proteins | sample MB2enrmetagenome_FD_207643 | JGI IMG/M metagenome (GOLD analysis project Ga0326727, IMG submission 207643) | Lab enriched peat soil microbial communities from McLean, Ithaca, NY, United States - MB29MY | ecosystem: Environmental > Terrestrial > Soil > Wetlands > Peat | place: USA: New York...
AGCGCTGAGCTTAGCCGCGACGCTGCCTTCTCCCACCATTGCCGTGACGCGGTACAGGGCTGCGGGGGCATCGATCTCTCCGCGCTTCTGCCGCAGAAACTGGCAACGCTCAGCAAGCCGCAACGTCCCTCCGTGCCCCTGACCGATGCGGAGCTGGGCGAGCTGCAGAACATCCTCTACGTCCAACATGCAGCGGAGATATGCTCCTGGCCCATCTCCCCCATCGTGATGGACGAGATGAACACCTACCTCGACTACTACAAGCAGCGGCTGCAGTATGATGCGTTCAACGCTCAGGATGCGGCCGCTGTCAAGAACATCAACAAACGCGGCAAGAAGATCTGTTCCAGTGCCAGGGAGAAGAAGCGCTTCGATGAGGCGGTGAACCGCATCGCCCCCTTCAATAAGGCCCACCCCGAAGTGGCGGCCAGCATGACCGCCCAACCGCCCCAGGGCGTTCCAGCGGGAACGGAGGGCGCGGCGGCTGTGCCCTATTCCTATTACGGCGGGTTCTGGTGGGGGGCGGTCTGGTTTCCGGCCGGGTACTACGACCCTTACTGGAGGTACTACGGCCTCTACCCGGGTACCAGGGGGTACTACTGGCACCATCCCTATCCCGGGTACTGGGGTAATCCCCACCCGTACCGTGGTCCGGGTTGGTATGGTGGACCGTACAGGGGGCACAGGTGGTGATGTGGGGATAATCCGCTAAAGACAACATCCAAGGGCTTTCGGCACACTCGCCGGAAGCCCTTTTTCAGGTCCTGCCGCCTAGGGGAGGGGCAAGGGGAAGGCCATGAGAAATCCTGAGAATGGAAACGCGGAGAGGTCGTTAAAGGAAGTGGTCCCAACCTCGTAAAATCTTCCGTCCCTAGACACGTCTCCATCTGGCGTACGCCCATGATCTCCCGCTCAACCCGGCGCGCCTTGGCCACGTGTGTCTTTCCGGGCAACGTGCGCGAACTCAGGCACGCCGTGGAGCATGCTGTCATCCTCTCCCAGTCCGACGCCATCGAACCTGAACACCTGCCCGAATACATTCTGGCAGGCGGCACCCCACCCCGCGTGCCAGGGGACGGCGCGCAGGGCCTCAATTCCGACTTGCAAGACGCCCCTTGACACTCCGTTAAACAACTCCTAGTTATGAACATAATTTCATAACAGGAGGGTTCAGTGCCCCGTCCCAGAAAACGCCGCTGCATCCGATCGGCTCCTCCGGCCACCTTCTACAAGCCTCAGGGCGTCCCCATGGGGCAGCTCCGGGGAATAACTTTGGCCCTGGAGGGTTTCGAGGCCCTCAGGTTGGTGGACGCCGAGGGCTTGAGTCAGGAGGAGGCTTCCATGAAGATGGAAGTTTCGAGGCCCACGCTCTGCCGTATCCTGGGGGAAGCCCGAATGACAGTGGCCAGGGCCTTAGCCAACGGATGGGCGCTGCGCATCGAGGATCGGCCCGAAGCGGGGGAATACACCGTGCGCGACGCGCAGGATGCCGAATCGGTACGCGGCGGTTGCCGGGGGCGGGGACGCGGCTGCGGTCGCGGACGTGGTGGCGGAATTCCCGAAAACAAGGAGGAAAAGCCATGAATGGACGAGGATTTATGGGCAAGGGCGGTCGCGGACAGGGCTTTGACGCTGGACGAGGCCGGGGCGCCTGCCTCCGGGCATCGACGCGCATTGGCGAACAATACGCGAACGATCGGGAAGCAGACGAAGGCGGCGTGGACCTGATTCCGGCCGGTGGTGAAACACCCGTGCGGCCGGGCCGGCGTCTGGGCGGCGGACGGCGTCTGCGCAGGCGTGATGGTACCTGTTCAAGGTAGCCATCCCAGTCAAAGCCGGATGCGGAACCAAGAGGTGAGAGGGGAGATGTCGGCTTTCCCCTCGTTTCAAACAGTGCGGTTGACAAGCGCTTCTCATCAGTCATAATGCTCATTCGAGCAAAATAAGGAACAAGGATGCCCAGGCCAAGACTGTGCCGCAAGGTCTCGGGAACCCCGAAAGCGACTTACTTCAAGCCCAGGGGCGTGCCCCTGAGCGACCTCGGCGAAGCGTATCTCACTGTGGAGGGTCTGGAAGCTCTCAAGCTGGCCGACTTGGATAGCCTGACAACGTCCGAGGCGTCCGTTCGCATGGGAGTTTCACGCCACACCTTCGGGCGCATCCTGGCAGAGGCCAGGCGCACGGTGTCGGACGCCTTGGTCAACGCCCTAGCCCTGCGCATCGAGGGCGGAGAATACTCAGTGGAGGAAGGCGGAGAGCGCCCCGAACCGGAAAGGAAGAAAAGGGCCGTACGCATGGACATCATCGCCATAAGCGCCGAAGGCCCCAGGCTTACCGACAAGGTGGACTCCCGGTTCGGCCGTGCCGCCGGATTCGTGGTGGTGGACCTGGACACTATGGAAACAAGCTACATCGACAATGGCCAGTCCCAGGCCATGGCGCACGGGGCTGGCATCCAGACCGCTGAGCGCATCGCTGATTCGGGCGCGGGCGTGCTGCTCACCGGCATTGTCGGCCCAAAGGCCTTCCAGGCTCTGGACGCGGTCGGGATAAAGGTGGGCCAGAATCTGGAAGGCGTCACCGTGAGCGAGGCCGTGGAGCGCTACAAGTCCGGACAGATCCCCTTCGCGGACGGACCTAACAAGTAGGGACGGTCATGATCGTATCGTGCGTGCTCATCAACAAGTGTGATCTCAACCCCGACGAGGCGGCGGGAACAGGTGCCTGCTGCAAAGATCGTGGTCTGGAGGTGGTGGCCAGCCTGCCCCACGACGAGATCGTTTTCGAGGCCATGCTCGGGGGGCGCACGGTGACAGAAATGCCGGGCTCGCCGTTCGCCGAGGCCCTGCGTTGCGCCTGGAACCGCATAACCATCCTGTCGGAGAAGAGCAGCGACGCTCCAATTCAGAAAAACAACCAGTAAGGAGACCAATACTATGGAAACGATGATCATTGCTGTTCCCTCGGTGATGCCCGGCGGTCTGGAATCGCAGGTCGGCGAACATTTCGGGCACTGCGAAATCTACACGCTCGTGGAGGTTGGCGGAAAGAAGGTGGTGTCGGTCACCACCCTGCCCAACGTCCCCCACGAACAAGGCGGCTGTATGGCTCCGGTGCAGTTTCTGGCCGGAAACGGCGTGCGGGCGCTCATCGCCGGGGGCATGGGCATGCGCCCGCTCATGGGCTTCAAGCAGATGGGAATCGACGTCTACCACGGCGGCGATTCGGAGAGCGTGGCTCAAGCCGTACAGGCGTTCATAGACGGACAGCTTGAGCGGTTCTCGACCGATTTCACTTGCGGCGGCTGTTCCTGATTTACCAGGCTGCCCGACGGTGAACATGTTTTCATCAACGCCCAGGAAACACGCAGGGTTAGTCCGCGAGCGGAATCTCTTGCGACTCGCGGACTTCACCCGTGCGAGGGAATGGCCATGCCGATCCATGAAATCATCTGCCGCGACTGCGGTTTCTCGGGTGAGGTCATCACGCTGGGACCCGGCGCAGGGCTCAGGTGTCCTTCCTGCGGCGGAGAGGCCGCTGAGCAGCTGATGTCCCCCACCAGCAACCTTACCGGAAGGGCCGCCACGAATCTGCCCGGCGCGAAAGACACCGGTTGTTGCGGGTCATCGCCCGGCTTTTCAGGCTGCGCGGGGCCGGGCTCCTGCTGTGGCAAGGCGCGGGCCTGAACATCAACCGCACGCGAAGAGCGTGCGAGCATCCGTAAGCGTGGACCAATGAACCAATCCTCATGCGATTCCGGGACGAACACACCCTTGCAACCCCTGGAAATTCCGAACGCCCTTGCCCGCATCAAGAGCAAGATCGTAGTCCTCTCCGGCAAGGGCGGCGTGGGTAAAAGCACAGTGGCGGCAAACCTGGCCGTCGGGCTGGCCTTGGAGGGGCTCAAGACCGGTCTTCTGGATGTAGACGTCCACGGCCCAAGCATTCCCCGCATTATGGGACTCATGGGCATCAAACCGCAAATGGCCGGAGACTCCATACTGCCAGTGGAGTGGAGCTGGAACCTGAAGGTCGTGTCCATGGGCTTTTTCCTGGCCGATCCGAACGAACCGGTGATCTGGCGCGGACCTGTGAAAGGCGGGGTCATCAAGCAGTTCCTGCACGATGTGGCCTGGGGCGATCTGGACTGCCTGGTTGTAGACTGCCCGCCGGGAACGGGCGACGAACCGCTCTCCGTGATGCAGCTCCTGGGCATGGACGCTGCGGGGCTGGTGGTCACCTCGCCACAGGACGTTGCCATCGACGATGTACGGCGGTCCGTTGGATTCTGCAGGGAACTTGGCAATCCCGTGCTTGGGATCGTGGAGAACCTGAGCGGCTTCCACTGTCCGCAGTGCGGCACGGTCCACGACATCTTTAAGTCGGGCGGAGGCGAACGGCTGGCCGAGGCTGCTGGAGTTCCTTTCCTGGGGCGCATCCCCATCGACGGTGAAGTAGGCAAGGCCGCCGATCAGGGCGAGGCGTACCTCGCAGTGAAAAGCGCCTCCCCGGCCGCAACGGCTTTCAGACAGGTGGTCGCGGCGGCGCAGCGCCACGTCGCCGGGAGCCGGAATATTGCGGAGAATGAAGAAAACCAGGACACGGCACTGAAACCCGAGTGACATCCGTCCCGCTAAAAGCCCGATCCATCCGGCCGGCGTCGAAACGGGGATGCTTCCGGATGGGTCGGGGGAATTTACGAGAGAACAAGCCAGCCCATTCGAATGGGAACGCAAGCCATGGACAACACCCCGGCAGCCATCTCGATCAGCACGGCCCAAGGCCATTCTCTATGCCTGTTGTGCGGGGAGTCCAATCCTTGCTCACTGAAGCTTTCCTTCACGCGCGGCGATGACGGATCGGTCAGGACACGCTTCGACGCACACCCGGGCCTTCAGGGATATGCGGGTATCCTTCACGGCGGAGATAGCCCAGGACGGCCATCTCATGGCCTGGGGCGAGGCCAAATTTCTTATTCGCCAAGGGTACAGCCCCTGCCCGGAAACTGAGCGGATATAAACCTTCAAGGTGCTATGAGACGCGCTGCAGATAACGTTCAACAGGGAGACGGCGTATGCCAGCCAAACGAATAGTTGTCGTCGGAGGAACCGCCGCCGGACCCAAGGCGGCCGCGCGCGCCAAAAGGCTCAACCAGGCCGCCGAGGTCGTCCTGCTTCAGAAGGCCCCTGAACTCTCCATGGCCTCCTGCGGATATCCCTATTACGTGTCCGGCGGCGTGGCCGACCGCGATCAACTGCTGTGCACCCCGGCCGGCGTTGTCCGTGATCCTCTCTTTTTTGCCGGAGCCAAGGGCGTCAAGGCCCTGGTCGGCGTGGAGGCCCTGGCTGTGGACAGGCAGGGCAAAACCGTGATGTACCGCAAGGCAGGCATGACAGGAACAGAATCGATAAGCTACGACAAGCTCATCCTGTGCACCGGGTCCACACCGCGCATGCCACGCTTCCCGGGTGGGGAACTGGAAGGTATAACCGCCCTCCATTCAATGAGCGACGCGGACCGCCTTCGCGAAATCGCCATGAAGGGCAAAGGCGGGAAGGCGGTCATCGCCGGAGGCGGCCTCATCGGCATGGAAACCTGCGAGGCGTTGGCCTCTTGCGGCATGGATGTGACGGTGGTGGAAAAGTTGCCGGGGATACTGGCTTTTCTCGATCCGGAGCTTTCCATGCTCGTGGAGAACCATGTACGTTCCAAAGGAGTAAAAATTCTCACCAGCATCGGGGTAGCCGGGTTTGAGGGTTCCGATGGCCATGTGAAGTCAGTTCTCTTGGATGACGGCAGAGCGCTAGACTGCGATCTGGTGGTCATGGCCTTGGGCGTGGCCCCCAACGTTAAGCTGGCCAGGGACGCCGGACTGGTTATAGGAGAGACCGGCGGGATCGTCGTTGACGCTCATATGCGCACCTCGGACCAGGACGTTTACGCCGCTGGAGACTGCGTCGAAGTGTACAGTCGTCTCACTGGCGGAAAGGCCCTAGCGCCTTACGGCGACCTGGCCAACCTGGAAGGCCGCGTAGCTGGCGAAAATGCTGCCATGGGCGACCGGGCCGAATTCCCGGGCACCATCTTCAGCGGCATTTGCAAGGTGTTCGACTTCGCGGCCGGGTCCACGGGGCTTTCCCGGCAAAAGGCCCTGGACGCCGGATACGACGTGATCACGGTGGTTAACGCCAGTCCGGACAAGCCCGGTTTCATGGGGGCGAAGCTTCTGGTCTCGAAGATGATCGCCGACGCCGGGACCGGGCGAATTCTGGGTTTTCAGTGCGTGGGGGCGGGAGAGGTGAACCGGCAGGTGGCCGAGGCAGCCATGGCCGTGATGGCAGGCATGACCGTGGAGGAGGCATGCATGGCGGACCTTCCGTACGCTCCTCCCTTCTCGCTTGCCATAGACCATTTCATCGCCACAGCGCACATCCTGGATAACAAGATGAGAGGTCTGTTGAAGGGCGTCTCGTGCCTGGAAGTTCAGCGTGATCTGGACACTGGCCTCAAACCCTATTTTTTGGATGTGCGCGGACCAAAGGAATTTGAGGAGATGCGTCTGGGTATCGGTGAAAAGCTGATTCCCCTGGGCCAGTTGCGCAGCCGTCTCGATGAATTGCCAGCAGACAAGAACACCATGATCGTAACTTACTGCAGGGTTTCCATGCGTGGATATGAAGCTCAACGCATCCTTGAAGCCAAGGGATACGAACATGTCGTCGTTATGGAAGGTGGCATCATGGCTTGGCCGTTTGCAAGGGAGAAGTAGCCACTTTAAACTCTTTAACACTGTCGTGTGTGTTCAGTTTCTTGTGTTTATCTGGTGTAAAATGGCCGCGTAATCGATAACATCTTAACTTCAATAAGCAAAATTAAAGAGAGGTTCTCGTGGCAACTGTTGAATTTTTAGGCAAGTCCTTTGAAGTCGATGAAGATGGTTTTTTACAGCGCTTTGAAGACTGGACACCAGACTGGGTCGAATATGTCAAGGAATCAGAAGGTATCAAGGAGCTGACAGAAGAACACAATAAATTGTTAGAATTTTTGCAAGACTATTATAAAAAGAATGGAATAGCGCCAATGGTGCGCATTCTTTCAAAAGTTACTGGGTTTAAACTAAAACATATTTATGAATTGTTCCCGTCTGGTCCAGGGAAAGGCGCTTGCAAAATGGCAGGCCTGCCTAAACCGACTGGGTGTGTATAACTTTTCACAATAGTAACAAGTTCAGGGCTTCGTTTGGAGCCCTGAACTTGTGGTCATGCCCATTTCCATCCCGAATGGGGGGGGCAATGGGTTGGGTAAGAATTAAAACACCGGAACGTGCTACCGGGGATCGATTTTTTTGGGCTGGTCATCCTGGGGCTGCGGACCGCAGCTCTTCGATTTGACGCCTCAGCCCTGGATTCCGATCTTGGGAAACACCACCTTGATCACTACCACATAAACCACCAAAAGCATTCCTAATTGCCACCAACTCTCCATTTCTGCCCCTTCCGGTTCGTTGTGCTCTACAGAGACTTCGCGAGGCTCAGGTTCACGTATCCGCTTTCATTCAACGGTGAGGTGCGCATGGTCTCCGCAGGGTGCCTGGGGATTCTCCTTGCGCGTGGACATATTATTTAATGGCATGAACTAAAATGTCAAGGTAGTCTGGGGTGGTGGTGTCATTTTGATGGATGTTTGGACCGGCAACGTAGATGTGGTCTGGGCTTTTAATGTGTTTTATTCTTAAAATTCGAATACTTATATAATTTTAATCCGCAGATTTATTCGAGTAAATTGTCTGGTTGACGCGAGTCTTTTTTGGAATTATAGTTCATAGTATGAAATATTTAAGAGCTGACATGAAGGGGTCGTTTCTCCCCGGAGTCTGCGATTTAGTGCAACGCCGGATGAACTCTACCAGTGCCGTACCAATCGCTCTGTATTTTTGAGCGAAAACATTTTATTCGAGCATATTCCTTCAGGGGGTGCGGGACCATGCCTTTGCCCAAGCTGATAAGCTCAACACGCTGGGTTGTATTGCCCCTCCTCATGCTGCTTCCTGCTTGCAGCCATAAGCCGTCCGAGCCCTCAGCCCAAAGGACCATATCGGCCCACGCCCGCACGATCCACGTGGAGGAAGTCGCGGAATGCAGGTCCTTCCCGGCACAAGTTGAGTCGCGCAACAGCGTCACGCTAGCCAGCAAGCTTTCGGGGGCAATCGTGGAGATCATGGCCCAGGAAGGGGCTACCCTCAAGGCGGGCGACCCCATCATGCGCATTGACGACAAGGATTTGCAGAGTCGTGATCAAGGATTCGTCGCAACCATGGCGCAGGTCGCATCCGAACGCCAAGCCCTGGAGGCCCAGGCTGCCCACGCAAAGGCCAATCTTGAGAGACTCTCGCGGCTGTTGACCCAGAAGGTCATCAGCCAGGACGATTTCGAAAAAGCCAGGACCGAATACCTGGCCTTGGCCAGGGGAGTGGACGCGAATACCGCGCGTGAGAATGCGGTGGCCGCGCAGAAGGCAGAACTCAAATCCCTGAGCGCGTATACACGCATTAACGCCCCTTTCGACGGAGTGCTTACCCGGCGCTATGTTGACCGTGGAGCCTTTGTGAACGCAGGGCAACCCCTGGCCATGTTGGACGACGTATCAAGTGGATTCGACCTTGTAGCCCAGGTGGACGAAAGCCTGCTGCCCGATCTCGCCCCAGGACGTCAGGTGGCGGCAGCGCTCCCGGAACTCAAGCCCGAGCCTTTTGCGGCTAAGGTGAGCGCCGTCGTGGGCCGGGTGGACCCTGCCACCCGCACCTTCAAGCTCAAGACTGAGCTGCCGCATGGGGACTCCGTCCAGCCCAAAACCGGGATGTACGGTCGTGTGTTCCTGCCCGTCCGCGTCTCCAAGAAGCTGCTCCTGCCCGTCGAATGTTTGCGCATGCGCGGCGATCTCCCTACGGTGTTCGTCGTGGACACTTCCGGCGTCGTCTCTTTCAGGGTCATCAAGCCCGGCGGGCATTTCACCCAGGTGATGCTTGAGGGCAAGCCGTTTCTGACGGATTCGGAGACCTTCGAGTTCTCGGACTCGCCGGCCTACGTTGAAGTGCTCTCCGGACTCGCCGCCGGCGAGAGGGTTGTCTGCTCCAAGACTGAAACCTTGCGCCAGGGCGACCGCCTCGACGAGGCCGCCCGGTGAACGCTTCCACACCCCACGGGCACGACACGCTTTCGCGCATCACGTCGTTTTTCGTTGATTCCAAGCTGGTGCCGTTGGTGATCCTGGCGGCCCTTCTCCTGGGTGTGTTCGCCGTGATGGCCACCCCCAGCGAGGAGGAACCCCAGATCGTGGTGCCCATGATCGACATCCACGTGTCCATGCCCGGAGCCACGCCAAAGGAAGTGGAAAACCGGGTAGTGGCCCCCATGGAAAAGCTGCTCTGGGAGATTCCCGGAGTGGAATACGTCTACTCCACGGCCCAGGACGGCTCGGCTCTGACCGTGGTGCGCTACAAGGTGGGAGAAGACGCCGAAAAGAGCATAATGAAAACCTACGCCAAGCTCTATCAGCATCTGGACTGGATTCCACCCGGATGCTCCCAGCCCATTCTCAAACCCCGCTCCATCGACGACGTGCCGGTTGTGGCCCTAACCTTTCACGGCGGCGGGCTGGACTCGCGCCAGTTGCGTACCGTGGCCCTGCAGGTCAACGAGGACATCCGGCGCATACCGGGTGTGGCCGAAACCACACTCATTGGCGGGCGCAAACGAGCTGTGATGGTGGAGCTGGACCAGGAGCGCTTGCGCATCAACGGCCTGGACGCCGTGGACGTGCTGAGCGCACTGCGCGGTCAAAATCAGGGCGAGACCATTGGTGAGACCGTACAGGAAGGGCAGGCCGTAAGCATCCGCCTGGACAACTTCTTCCGTACCCGCAAGGAGTTGGCCCGGGCCGTACTGACCGTGCGAGATGGAAGACCCGTGTATCTGGGCGATGTGGCGAAAATCAGCGACGGCTTCGACGAACCCGGCGACTACGTGTTCTTTATGCGGGGTCGCGCCTCCGAGGGTGGAAGTGGTCAGGTTGGGGACATGGAGCCCGCCGTCACACTCACGGTGGCCAAGCGAGCCGGAGTTAACGCCACCCGGTTGGCAGACGCCGCCTTAGCCAAAGTGGCTGGGCTCAAGGGCTTCCTGATTCCGGCGGGTGTGGAAGTCGACACCACCCGCAACTACGGTGAAACCGCCAAGGCCAAGGTGCACGAACTACTTGAGCACCTGCTGCTTGCGGCAGTTTCCGTAGGGATAATCGTCGCCCTGTTCCTGGGCGTGCGGGCCAGCCTGGTGGTGATGGTGGCCGTTCCCGTGACACTGGCCGTCACTCTGGCCACATACTGGCTGCTGGGCTACACCCTCAACCGCGTTACGCTCTTTGCGCTTATCTTCTGCATTGGCATCCTGGTAGACGACCCCATCGTGGATGTGGAAAACATTGTGCGCCATCTGGCCCTGCCCGGCAGTTCCAGGCGCCCTTTCTCCCAGGTGATCCTCGAAGCCGTCAACGAGGTGCGCGCCCCATTGGTGCTGGCCACATTCACGGTCATCGCGGCCATTATGCCCATGGCCTTCGTGGGCGGACTCATGGGCCCCTACATGCGACCCATGCCCATTGGAGCTTCGCTGGCTATGCTGCTTTCCATGTGCGTGGCCTTTGTGATTACGCCCTGGACCGCCAAGCGGGTGCTCAAACACGGAGCGGCTTCCGTCCACGCTCATGCGGACGACGTCGGAACCCGACTCTATAAGAAGTTCATGACCGGGCTTATCCGCGTGCCGCGCAAACGGTGGACGTTCCTGGCTTTGGTGGGCGGTCTGTTGGTGCTGGCCTGTTCCTTGTTTCCGCTCAAGATGGTGCTGGTGAAGATGCTGCCCTTCGACAACAAGAGCGAATTCCAGGTGGTGATTGACATGCCCCTGGGCACCACCCTGGAGCAGACCACCCGTGTAGCGGGCGACCTGAGCGCCGAAATACTCAAGCGGCCGGACGTGACGGACGCCCAGATCTACGCGGGGACATCAGGCCCGTTCTCATTCAACGGGCTCATCCGTCACTACTACCTCCGTCGCGGGCAGAACGCTGCTGACATCGCCGTGAACCTGGCACCAAAAAGCGCTCGAACCCAGCAAAGCCACGCTATCGCCAAAGAGGTCCGCCAGGCCCTCCAACCCATCGCGGCTCGGTACGGGGCCAAAATCAAGGTGGCGGAAGTGCCGCCCGGACCTCCCGTGATCCAGACTCTGGTGGCTGAAATCTACGGTCCAGACGATGCGGGCCGGCTGAACGTGGCCAGGCAGGTTAAGGAGGTTTTCTCTCACACCCAAGACGTGGTGGACGTGGACTGGTACGTGGACGATCCCCAGCCTGAAAAACTCATCCACATCGAACGCGACAAGGCTTTGGCTAACGGCATCGAACCTCAGCGAGCCCTGGAGGCGGTCACGGCGGCGCTGCATGGCTCCCAGGTCGGCCTGCTGCACGACGACAACGCCCAGGAGGACGCCCCCATCGTAGTGCGTCTGCCTCTGCGCGACAGGGCTCACGCGGTCGATATTGCGTCCATCCCGGTGCGGGGGAGCGGTGGGCAGCTTGTTTCGCTTGAGCAGATCGCATCCATACAGGAACGCACCGTCCCATCAGCCATCTATCACAAGAATCTACAACCCGTTGTCTACGTTACCGGCGACATGGCCGGACGCGAGGAAAGTCCGGTGTACGGGATGAGCCGTATCACCGATGCGCTGGAGCGCCTGGGCAAAGAAGGCAAGGGGGCTTGGCAGGTGCAGGGCACCGAGCCTTTGCCCATCCTCTACACCTCCCAACCCACGTCATTGGCCGGATATTCCATGAAGTGGGACGGCGAATGGCAGATTACTTATGAAGTGTTCCGGGACATGGGGCTGGCCTTCGGGGTGGTGATGATCCTCATCTACATTCTGGTGGTAGGTTGGTTCGGTTCCTATACCACCCCCTTGGCAATCATGTCGCCCATCCCGCTCTCTCTGATCGGCATTATCCCCGCACACGCACTGGCCGGAGCGTTCTTCACGGCCACGTCCATGATAGGCTTCATAGCGGGGGCGGGCATAGTGGTGCGCAACTCCATCATCCTGGTGGATTTCATCGAAATGCGACGGCGCGTGGGCGTCAGCCTGGAGGACGCCGTGGTGGAGGCTGGAGCCGTACGCTTCCGCCCCATGCTGCTCACAGCTATCGCGGTGGTCGCCGGGGCTTTTGTCATCCTGTTCGATCCTATTTTCCAGGGACTGGCCATATCGCTCATGGCCGGAGAAGTGGCGGCCACGGTGTTCTCACGCATGGTTGTACCCGTGATGTACTACCTCGACCAGAAACGGAAGTTCGGGAACGCGTAACCGGCACTAGAAGGTGCTGAAGTCTGGAATCGGGGAGTCCATCAGGTCCTGTGCCCTCTAACATTGGTAGTGGACCATGTTTTTGAGGATATGTCAATTTATAAAGCCACAAGACTGAGTAAATTGGAAGTTCAAATGCCTCTGAGTACTTCTCAATTGTCTCCTTGTGGAGTGCAACTTTAGAGTTGAACTAACGAGATTGGTTTACAAATCGACAGATGACACCGGTCTGAATGGAAATCGTAGCAGTAATGACACTTGACCGTGAGAGATCACAGAGGATAGAAAACAAGTCAAAAGTAGGACTGTCCTGATCTGATCTGCAGGGTATGTTTCGGTGCTGTTACGGAGATAACCCCGCCCAAGACGCACGACAGAGTTGAGAATTGATCCCCGACATAACTCCTTTCGGCACGCGGGACGTGTGAAAGGTCGGTTTTGTAAAAATTGGGGCCGGAGGCAAAACGATGAGCAATCCATCCTACCTTTCCCTTGGGAGCACGGCACGTGCGCTCGTGCCGAACCGATGGGACCTAGTGGCCCTGTTAGTGATCCTGGGAGGCTTGGCGCTGGCGGCCATCGGCGTCCACCAAGCCCAGGTGCCTTTGGAGAGCATCCAACAGACGACTGTCACTCTCGATCCTTCCAACCTGCCCGACTACGCTCTGCGCACCACCCTGCGCATGCTGGGAGCGATGGTGGGTTCGCTGGCCTTCACGTTCATCTATGGCGCCTTGGCGGCCAAGAGTCGCCACCTCGAATTGGTGCTGATCCCCATCCTCGACATCCTGCAGTCGGTGCCGGTGCTGGGATACATCTCCTTCACCGTGGTCTTTTTCATGTCCCTGTTCCCCGGCCGGGTGCTGGGGGCGGAACTGGCGTGCATGTTCGCCATCTGGACCAGCCAGGTCTGGAACATGACCTTCAGCTTCTACCAGTCGCTGCGCACTCTGCCGCTCGACCTGGAGGAGGTCAGCCGCAGCTTCCGCTTCTCCGCCTGGCAGCGCTTCTGGCGGCTGGAAGTGCCTTTCTCCATGCCGGGTCTGATCTGGAACATGATGATGTCCATGTCCGGAGGCTGGTTCTTCGTGGTTGCCTCCGAAGCCATCACCGTGGGCGATACCACGATTACCCTGCCAGGCATCGGAGCCTATGTGGCCACGGCCATCCAAGAGAAGAACCTGATTGCCATCGGCTGGGGGCTGGTGACCATGACGGTGGTGATCGTGCTCTATGACATCTTGCTGTTTCGCCCCTTGGTGGCCTGGTCCGACAAGTTCCGCAGCGAGTTGACGGCTGGCCAGCTCGTTCCCGAATCTTTTTTTCTGGACATCATTCGCCGTACCCGCTTTCTGGGCACGATTACCCTGCCGATACGCCGGGCGTTCGGCGCTACCCTTCGTCTGCGAGCGCCGTCCCGGACGATTGCGCTTCCGCGACTTCCGGTGCCGTCGAAGCTGGTCGACGGGGTATGGTACGTCATTGTTATCGCCGGGGCCGCCTACTGCGGCTGGCAATTAGTGCAATACGTGACCACCACCCTGGGCTGGGCGGACCTTCTTGAAGCTGCCAAGTTGACGGTTTTCACCATGATCCGGGTGATCGTATTGATCGCCTTGGCCAGCTTGGTGTGGGTGCCTATCGGGGTATGGATCGGCTTGCGCCCGGGGTGGACGGCGAAAGTGCAGCCGCTGGCCCAGTTCTTGGCCGCCTTCCCGGCCAACCTGATGTTTCCCGTGGCCGTGGTGATGATCGTAAAGTACTCCCTCAACGCCGAAATCTGGGTCGGCCCGCTGATGATCCTGGGCACCCAGTGGTACATCCTGTTCAACGTGATCGCCGGCGCCTCGGCTTTCCCCAACGACCTCAAGGAAGCGGCCACCAACTTCCGCATCCGCAACTGGCAGTGGTGGCGGACAGTGATGCTACCCGGCATTTTCCCCTACTTTGTAACCGGTGCCATTACCGCCTCGGGCGGAGCGTGGAACGCCAGCATCGTGGCGGAATACATGAAATGGGGCGACACCACGGTCAGCGCCAACGGCATCGGATCCTATATCGCCCGCATGACCGAGGCCGGCGACTACCCGCGCATCGTGCTTGGCATCGCCGTGATGTCGCTCTTCGTGACAGTGTTCAACCGCCTGCTGTGGCGCAGGCTCTATACCTATGCGGCAAATCGCATGCGCCTCGACTAATCGAAGGAGATTACAGCCATGACCAGCCTTACCAAGACCGTCACCACCGTCGAGCCCCTCCTTTCGGTCTCGGGCGTGCGCAAGACCTTCCCCAAAGCATCGGCTGGCGATGTGGTCATCTTGGAGGACGTGGATCTCGCGTTGCGTCCCGGCGAGATCGTCGGACTGCTCGGCCGCTCCGGTTCGGGAAAATCCACATTGCTGCGCATCACCGCCGGCCTGATCACCCCGAGCGGCGGCAAAGTGATTTATCGAAACCACCCGGTCACCGGCCCGGCCGAGGGCATCGCCATGGTCTTCCAGACCTTCGCCCTGTTCCCCTGGTTGACCGTGCTGGAGAACGTCGAGGCCGGCCTGGAAGCCCTCGGCGTTTCCGAAAAGGTGATGCGCCGCCGCGCCTTGGCGGCCATCGACCTGATCGGACTGGACGGTTTCGAATCGGCCTATCCGCGCGAGCTGTCGGGCGGCATGCGCCAGCGAGTCGGCTTCGCCCGGGCCATGGTGGTCGATCCGGCCATCCTGCTGATGGACGAGCCCTTCTCGGCGCTAGACGTGCTGACCGCCGAAACCTTACGCACCGACTTCCTGGAACTGTGGACCGAAGGCAAACTGCCGATCCAATCGGTGTTGCTAGTTACCCACAACATTGAGGAAGCGGTTCTGATGTGCGACCGCATCCTGGTGTTGGCTTCCAATCCCGGGAGGATTACGGCGGAGATCAAGGTCGAACTGCCGCATCCGCGCAACCGCTACGACCCGGTTTTCCGTGGAATGGTGGACGACATCTATGGCCGCATGACGGCGCGGCAGGTTTCCACCGTGAGCGAGGGCAAGGCTGCGGCTCCGGCCATCGGCCAGTGGCTGCACCGCGTTTCCACCAACCTGATGTCCGGTCTTATCGAACTGCTGGCCTCGTCCCCCTTTGACGGGCGCGCGGACCTGCCGGTGATAGGTGAAAAACTGCAACTCGAAGTCGACGATTTGCTCCCCATTACCGAAGCCATGGAGTTGATCGGACTGGCCGAAATGCGGGATGGCGACATTTACCTTACGACTACCGGGCGTCTGTTTGCCGATTCAGACGTGCAGGCGCGCAAGCGCATCTTCGCCGAGCATCTGCTCAGCAACGTGCCCTTGGCCGGCCATATCCGCCGTGTCCTTGACGAGCGGCCCGGACACCGGGCGCCACGGGTGCGCTTTGAGTCGGAACTGGAAGATATCCTGTCCGAGGATGCCGCCGACGAAACACTGCGGGCGGTAATCGGTTGGGCACGCTATGCCGAGTTGTTCTCCTACGATGACAAGGCGGAGATGTTCAGCCTGGAGAACCCGTCGGAATAGGCATGACCGTTCTCTTCCGCCTGGGATAAGCGGAGGGAACGTCGTGGTTGCGCAGCTGGCGTATTGCAGCATCTGATTGACAGCGAGGAGTGACGCAAGATACGCGGTACTGGTCAGGTGCCCCCTCGGGGGCGAATAGGGAATCCCGTGCAATTCGGGAGCGGTCCCGTCGCCGTAAGTTTCAGAGAAGTCCGTGTCCTTGAACGTTCCACCGGATAATGATCCCGGGAAGGACGGGGCGGACGGAACGAGCCGGAAGACCTGCCTGACCGAAGGCCTGCCTGGTCATCGATTGTTGCATCCTGAGAGGCAACGGGCTCTTGTCGCGCATGGATACCCTGAGAGGCGAAAACGGGCTGCTTCTTTTCCTGACAAGGGGAAAGGAGCAGCCTTTTTCTTTCCTTCCGTAAACAGAAGGAGGGCTGCGTTCAGCCCTCCAGGAATCTATTTATACTATGACTCAGCATGATCACCCCCATGACGAACATGGCTGCTCCCAATGCACCGCTGACCAAGCGGGATGTCATCCGAAACGTCCTGCCAAGCTGGGAATCCTGTTGGCTGCTTTCGGCACGGCCATCCTTGAAGCCCGCAAGGGCTACGAGCAATTCGAACGCATGGTACGGGACCGGCACCCAGGCATACCGTTGACATGGGCATACACCGCCCACAAGGTTCGCAGGAAGCTCGCCGAGAGGGGATTGGATCACGACTCCTTGGGCGTGGCTCTCAGCCGTCTCTACGATCAGGGTGTCACGCACCTCGCCGTGCAATCCCTTCATTCCGTTCCTGGAGTCGAATACCACTGGACCCTTGCCCAGGCTCAGGCGTTTCACCATCCCCGCAAAGGGTTCAGGGAACTGGCCGTGGGGACTTCGTTGCTCCATGGCGAAGATGACCTTAGGTCCGCGCGGGAGGCACTCTGGGGAATGATTCCCGCTCCGCGCAAGGCGGACGAAGCTGTCGTTTTGGTCGGTCACGGTACATACCACCAAGCCCAGCAAAGATACCTGGACTTCGAACTGCTGGCCAGGGAACAGGACAAACTGGTCTTCATGGGGACGCTTATGGGCCGTCCAGGTGTGGAAGACGTTTTGCAGCAATTGCGACAGGCTGGGGTGCGCAAGGCTTGGCTTGTGCCTTTCATGTGCGTGGCGGGATATCATGTCCGGGAGGAGATATTCGGCTCCGGACCCGATTCCTGGCAAAATATCTTCGAAGATGCCGGAATCGCCTGCATGACACATGTAGCTGGCACTATTGAGAATTCTGGTATGGCTGCAATTTGGCTGGCCCATCTCGAACTCACCTTGGAGAAGGTCCTGCCCAAAAATTGATTGGGAACGACTGGCATGCACGGCATATGGCCTGAGTCCAACCAGGATTTTTCACCAATCTATTTCACGGGTTCGTTCGACGGCACCCCGTATGAACATCTGTTCATTCCCCGGAAAGAATTCTGTCATTAACAGGTCCTATCACTTCCAGCACGGAAGTATCGGCGCATCCCGCATTAAGAAAGACTCGATGCACCGGACGATCTCCATACGCTAGAAATGTTCCTCATACGATGGCCTGGGGAAATCAGCCACCCCCCGGTCAGTCCTCCTCCACCCTCGCATCAGCCCCCCCGTCCTGGGGGGGCTTGGTGTTTGTGGCGCCCCCACTCAAGGAGTGATCAGGACTGAAACAAGAGTTTCAGGACAAGATTCCTCTCGCAGAGCTCCCGCTCGGCAGGATGGCCACGAAGTCTTTTTTCATAGATTGTCTTCAAAATGATACCAAAAGCGTTCAAATGATCAGGAGCATACTCCCTGTCGGTAGAGATCAGAAGGCTTGGCTGCCCAGGAGGCGAGATGAACGATTATCATATTGGCTCCTCGATCAAGTTCAGAAGTATGTTCGCGGAGAACACGTCCCGCAGTGACAAGAACATCAAAGTCCAGCCCCAGATCTCTTCCCTGTTTGACTTTGGCGCCTATCCCGAGAAGGAAAACATGGGGCTGGTCACCCTGCAGCTCGTTGATTTCCACCTCAAATTCACAGGAATCGGCCTGGAATCCGGCCTGCAATGCCTGGAGATATGCCTGGACGAGGCGGTGACCCATTTCAGGGCCTGTTTCCCCGAGTGTACGTTGGTCGTCATCCAGGAGGCCTCGCCGGGGGATTACCTGATGATTTTCGATCGGGCCCACCTGGACCACGAAACGCTCTACGGAGCCTACTTAGCCTACCGGACCGCAGTGGTCCGCGCTGCCTCGGGGCGCGTTCAAATCCTGACCGGAGTCGGCATGGAACTGCTGGTTGGGTTTGCCGACCTGGATCAAGCGTCGTACCCCACGTTGGGCAAGGCGCTTTTTCCCGCCATGTGCAAGGCCAAACGATTGGCTCAACAAAGGATTCACGAGGCGGTCTATCCCTCGCGACCGGAGCTGAGTTCGATCCTTGCCGAGGGACTGACCGGGGTTGTCTATCAGCCGGTTGTGGACCTTTCCAACGGCTCGATCCTCGGCTGGGAGGCATTCGCCAGGAGCCAGTCGGGCGTCCCCATCCTGGATACCCTCAAACTGTATGAACTCACTGGCTCCACGCACAAAGCCCTGGAACTCGAACGCGGCCTGTGGCGTCTGGCCCTGGCCGGCGTGGGGAAACTCGAGCGCAGGCAGAAGCTGTTCATCAACGTCAGCCCTACCTGTCTGGCCGACCCCAATTACCACCCCGAAGAGTTTGTCAAGCTTGTCGAGGAATACGGTTTGGAGCCGCATCATATCGTGCTCGAATTCTCGGAGAAATCATCGCCCGGCGAACTGGCCACTCTTCCGGACAGGCTCGACGCTTACCGTTCCCACAAATTTCTTACGGCCATCGACGACGTCGGGGCTGGCAACTGCAACCTGATGCTTCTGACCCGTCTGCGACCGGATTTCATCAAGGCCGATGTTTCCCTGATGCGAGATATCGAGAGCAACCCCCTCAAGCGGGTGATGATTGAGACCTTGGTCCTGATGGCCGAAAAAACCAGAGCCTGGGTCATCGCCGAAGGTGTGGAAACCGAACTGGCTTTGAGTTCCCTGGTCTCTATGGGAGTCCACGCCGGCCAGGGGTACCATTTGGCGCAGCCCTGCAATCCCAAGCCGGAAGGTCCGTTTCAGATTCCACCCAAGGCGAGTTACGGGCAGGCCTCCATCGGGGAATGGAAATGCTCGGCACCGGTCGGCGAATTGACCAAACCTTGCCTGATCGTGGAGGCCGACGACTTCATCCAGAATGTCAAGAATCTTTTGGCAGACAAGCCTCCCATGAGCTGCGTTGTCGTGGTCGATTGCGACAAGCCCACAGGTTTGCTCATGAATTACAACCTGGATAAGACGCTCAGCACGAAATTCGGGCTGGACCTGTACTCCAAAAAGTTGGTGACCAGGCTCATGGATGAAAACCCGTTGTGCGTCGAGGCCGACATGCCCATCGAAGTGGCCTCTCGCCTGGCCATGAACCGGGAGGCATGCAAGATATACGACGACATCATCGTCACCCGGGACGGCTCGCTCGCAGGTACTGTTTCGGTGCAACAGATGCTCGACACCCTGGCCAAGGTCCAGGTGGAACTGGCCAAGGGCTCCAATCCGCTCACCGGACTGCCCGGCAACGTGGCCATCGAAAACGAGTTCAATCGGCGGGCCAAGGAGAGCGTCCCATCCAGCCTGATCTACATCGATCTGGATAATTTCAAGGTTTACAACGACGTCTACGGTTTCAACCAGGGAGACAAGGTCCTGCTGCTCACGGCCCAGGTCCTCCGCGATGCCATCGCCTCTGTATCGGCGAAGGATTTCATCGGTCACGTGGGCGGGGACGATTTTGTGATCATTTCGGCCAAGGATAGATCCGAGACCATCTGCCGCCAGATCATCGAGACGTTCAGCGTCGAGGCGCCCAGGCTCTACACCCCTGATGACCGGAAAAAAGGCTGTATCAAGGGCAAAAACCGGGAGGGTGTGGAGCAGTGTTTTCCACTTCTGACCATGTCCATCTGCATCCTGGATTGTGATTTTCAGACTCTGGTTACTTTTGAGGAACTAAGCCACAGGGTGGCCGAGATGAAGAAGATCGCCAAGGCACAGCCGGGCAACTCCTGCGTTCGCGACCGTCGCGTCCCTCTCGGGACCGCTCTGATCACTCCAGGCCACCTGCCGGGTTGAACTCCATCCATTCTCAGTGCGGCCGGTACACAAACGGCAAGCGAACTTGTTGTCAAAAATAGCTGGACTATTCGACAGCCAGGTCCCCCAGGTACAGGAAGTTTTGAAGGTTGAGGCAGAGGTGTCGAGCCTCCCGATCTTTTTTGCCGCCTGGAAGCCCATGGGCAGACTCAGGACGGCCACGATCACAGAGAGTTTCTTGATCCCTTGTCGTCCAGGTCTGGAGGTCAGCCTCGGGTTATTAATTCGCCCATCAGTTCTTCGGGGCGAGGACTGGTTTCGCAGGACCATTTGATGTAAATTGAGTAGATTTCATCGCGGTGCGCTTCGAACACGTCCGTCAGGTCGGGGTCGAAGTGCGTGCCCCGGCCCTGAAGGATGGCTTCCACCGCCTTGTCGAATGGCCATGGTTCCTTGTAGGGGCGCTTGGAGCCCAGGGCGTCGAAGACGTCTGCCAAGCATACTATCCGCCCCCCCAAGGGGATGTCTTTGCCGCTAAGGCCTCGGGGATAGCCCTTGCCGTCGAAATGCTCATGATGTGTGAGTGCGATATCCCTCGACTGGGCGATGAGTCTCGAGTCGGAGTTGGCCAGGATATTCGCCCCGATCTCCGTGTGGCTGCGCATGATGACCATTTCTTCGGGGGTGAGCCGGCCGGGCTTCAGGAGAATGTTGTCCGGGATGCCGATCTTGCCCAGATCGTGCATGGTGGATGCCAGACCCAGATCCTCGCTTTGGGCCTCGTCAAGCCCCGAGTGGCGGGCCAGTAATTTGGAATATTCCTGGATACGCCGGATGTGCGACCCGGTGTCGGTGTCGCGGTGTTCAGCTGCGAGCGCCAAGCGGATGATGGTCTCTTTCTGGTTGTTCTCCAACTCGAGGGTGCGTTCGCGGACTTTGATCTCCAGGATATTGTTCTGTTCGGACAGTTCGCGTCTGGCCAGGAGCAGGGAGAGGTGCGTGCGCAGTCGCGAGAGCACCTCGGAAGGATAAAAGGGCTTGGTGATGTAATCCACCGCGCCGTAGTCGAAGGCACGCACTTTGGACTCGCTCTCGTCCAGTGCGGTGAGGAAAAAGATGGGAATTTCCTTGGTCTCAGTTGAATTCCTCAGGATACGGCAGACCTCGAAACCGCTCATCTTGGGCATCATCACGTCCAGCAGGATGATATCGGGCTTGTTCCTGGTCACGTTGGCCAACGCGTCTGGTCCGTCCACGGCCACGGACAGGTGATAATGGTCCTTGAGGGTCTCCACCAGAACGTCGATGTTGCTGGGGGAGTCGTCCACGATGAGGACCTTGCAGTCCGAGAGAGCTTTCATGCGTCTGCTTCCTCATGGTATTCGTGAGCGAAATTTTCTCTCAGGGTCCGGGCGGCTTCCTCGAACCGATAGGTTCGCAGCAAATCCTCCAGACGATCCACGATGGGCGATCCGGGCATGGATTTTCCCAGAACTTCCATGGCCCTCCGCGAGGCTACCGGATCGGAGTCCCTGAGGGCCTCCGCCAGTTCCATGGCCGCCAGCTTGGCTTCTTCGAGGCTGACTGGCACAGGTGAAGCTTCCGGTTTCTCATGGAACTTCCCGAAGGCGGCGGCGTGTTCCTTGGCTTGGCTCAATGCATCGTTGAGATCCATGAGCGCCCGGGAGAGATCGCCTTCAGGGGCGTCCGACATGCGTTCGACATTCCTAGCGGCCCTGGTCAAAGCCACGAAACCAAGCGATGCGGCCGGGCCAGCGATCGAATGGGCCAAGGCTCCCAGATCCGAGGCCTCGCCGTCCGCCTGGGCCTCGCGTAACCGCGTGGCCATGTCACCCAGGCTGACCGCGAAATTGCGGACCATGCGCGTATAGCCCTCCTGGGAAACGCCAAGCCTCTCGAGAGCCTCACGGGAGTCCATCCCAGGCAAACGGGGCAACGGATTCGAAGCTTCCTGAAGCGAATCTCCAGACGCTGCCTCGGGCTCCGCCTCGCCTGGCTGGGGGGCACGTTGTGACTTGTCCAGGCGGAGCCAGCGGGCAAGGGCTTCCAAGAGTTTTATGCGCGAGATGGGTTTGGTCAGGTAGGCGTCCATACCGGCAGCCAGTCCCAGGTCGCTGTCGCCCTTCATGGCGTGGGCGCTCAAAGCCACTATGGGGGGCCTCTTGGCGCCTAACCGGGAAGTGATTTCCCGGGTGGCCAGATAGCCGTCCATAACCGGCATCTGCACGTCCATGAGGATCAGGTCGTATTCGACAGACAGGGCCATCTCCACGGCTTCGCGGCCATTCACGGCCATATCCAGATGGGCGTGGGTCGGAGTCAGGATCTCGGCAGCGATCTGCCTGTTGATCTCGTTGTCCTCCGCCAAGAGTATTCTCTTACCGAAGAAGTCGAACGTTTCGTCGGTCTGTTTCTTTGTTTTTTTGTATTTGCCCCCCGGGTTGAGGACCTCAAGGATCACATCGAACAGCTCAGACTGCTTCACGGGCTTATGGAGCACGGCGTCCACGGCGGACCCAATGCCAGGGCGGGCTTTGACCTCCCTGCCGTAGGCCGTGATCAGGATGATCGGCGGCGCTTGGCCGTCGAATTCGTCGGCGAGATCGACATCAGCTGTTTCGCTAGCCGCCAGGCCTTTGATCTTGCCTGAGGCCTCCAGGCCGTCCATGCCCGGCAGTTTCATGTCCATGAGCACCAGTCCCCAGGCCGTCGGATTTTGCCGATACGCTTCATGCGCCTCCTCGGCGTTCGCGAAGCCCGTCTGGTCCAAGCCCCAGGCCTCCAAGTAGCAGCCGAGCATGTCCCGCATGCCCTGGCTGTCGTCCACGACCATGACCCTGATCCTGGGCAGTTCCCCGAGGTCGCAGGTCATGGTGGTCTCCGCCGGGTAAATTTCGAAGGGCAACGTGACCGTGAAGGTGCTCCCCACCCCCTGGAGACTCTCCACGCCGATCCCCTCCGCGCCCATCATGCGAGCCAGGCTGGCGCAGATGGACAGCCCCAGCCCCGTGCCTCCGAACAGCCGGGTGGTGGAACCGTCGGCCTGGGTGAAAGGGGAGAAGATCATCTCCAGTTTGTTCTGGGGAATGCCCACGCCGGAGTCGGAAACTTTGAAGGTCAGCTCTTGTCCGCATGGCCCGGGGGCTTCCAGGCGGATGGAAAGCCGCACTTCGCCCCGCTCAGTGAATTTGAAGGAGTTGGACAACAAGTTTGCCAGGATTTGCCTGAGGCGCAGGGGGTCGCCTACCAGCCCCCTGGGCACGTCGGGAGCCACGTCGAAGACGAATTCCAGCTCCTTTTCCGCGCTCTTGCTCCGAAACATGTCCGCCAGGTCGTCCAGCAGATCCGAGAGATTGAATGGAACGCGCTCGATGTCGATCCGGCCGGCCTCTATCTTGGAAAGGTCGAGGATGTCGTTGATGAGGTTGAGCAGCGTTTTGCCTGATTTTTTGACCACCGATACGTATTCGCGTTGTTTGCCTGTCAGTCCCGAGTCCAGGGCCAACTCGGACATGCCCAGGATGGCGTTGAGCGGGGTACGAATTTCATGGCTGGTGTTGGCCAGAAACTCGCTTTTCGTCTTGTTGGCCTGCTTGAGTTGTTCATTGGCCCGGGTCAGTTCACTGGTACGCTCTTCCACGGCCGTGGCCAGGGTGTCGGCGTGGGCTCGAAGGATCTCGTCACGCTGCGCGATCTGATCGAGCATGGTGTTCACACGCCCGGCCAGCACGCCCAACTCGTCCTGGCCCACGATGTCGGAGCGCAGGGAATAGTCGCCATCCTCGAAAACCCGGGTGACCAGGCCGGTCAGTTTCTTGGCCCTGTCGATGACGATGATCTTCATGAGCAGGGAGTTGCAGAGCAGGAAGAGGAATCCTCCAGCGGCAATGGCCGTGGCCGCTCCGAGCATCTTGTCGCGGATCATCTGGTTGAGGAAGCGGGGAGTCATGCGGACCTCCACCAGGGCCACTTCCCTGTCCTTGACGACCACTGGGAGCACTTTGTTTATAAAAAGGGGCTCCGTCGGTTCATCCTGCAATTGTGGGCTCCAGTCAGGCCCACGACCCATGGCCACGAAATGCCGTCCAGTCTGTGAATCCCGAATGGAGACGAAACCGATGTTCTTGTTGTGCATCTCCCCCGAGACGATGCCCATGGCCTCTTCCCGGTCCAGGTTCCAGAACGGTTGACCAAGGCTTGAACTCAGACGCTGGCAGGTGGCATCGGCCTGCTCCACCATGGATTCCCTGCTCGACTCCCGAATCTGGCTGTAGGCGTAGAACCAGGCTGTGCCCAGGCCCACCGCCAGGAGCAACAGGTTGACCAGAAGCATTTTGACGTTGAGCCCGCGGGGCACGGCCCGTGCAAGAGACCACGACGTTTGGGACACCTCGCACTCCTTTCGGGTCAGGGCCGAGGTCCGGTAATCCCGGCTTCTGAGGCCAGGCGGTCCAGTTCTCCGGAGTCTTCCATGCTGTCGCGGTAGGCCCGTACCAAGCCGTTGGCGGAGCCCTTGAGCCCGTCTAATGATGGCCAGCCGTGCGTTTTCCCTTTGATGCCGACGAAAAGCTGAGGAACGGCCGGCATTTGGCACGCATAGCGATATTTTTCGGAGTCATTCGCGCTTGGATACTCGGGGAAATAACCGTCCGCCTCGCCATTGGTCACGGCGTCCACGGCGCGGTTCCAGGGCAGAAATTCGATCTCTACAGCCGGCCGGTCCCGCGCCTTGGTTAGCCACGGCCTCAGGACCTTGACCGCCAGCAAGGGCAGCACGAATAAGCAGACTTGGCGCTTATGGGAAAACAAACCCACCGTGCCCCCCGGACAACTCTTGTTAAGAAAAACCCTCTACTGATTCCTCCCTCTGGGTGATCATCCGGTTACGAGTACGAGACATTTTGATTGCCCCGGAGTGGCCGAGGGAGAGCACGGACGGTCTCGGATCCGTTGTATGAATGGTTTTACACTGCGCTCGTGTCCCGGTCCGGCGACCGTCACTGTTTTCGTCAGACGCCGGTAAGTACCGGGAGCCGGTTGAGCAGCTTAAGGATCGGCCGGCCACCTCCGAATGCCACGATATTCAGGCAACACGGGGCTTGGCCCAGGGTGAAGAGTTGGCCCAGGGGCATTCCCAGCAAGCGGCACAGCAGCGTCCGGTTGACCCCAGCGTGGGCAACCACGAGGGCGTTGGCGCGATCCGTCGGGCGGAAGGAACGCAGGATGGCCTCCAGAGCCGTCCAGGTCCGCTCGGCGAGATCCGCGAAGCTCTCCCCCCCGGAGGGACGGAATCCGGCGATGTCCGCGCCCCGAGCCTCGTACTGCCCTGGGTAGCGGCGCACTACCTCCTCCACGCCGAGTCCGTCCCATTCGCCCAGGGAGATCTCGCGAAGTTCGGGCATGGGCACGGCTTCGATGGCGCGTCCCCCCAGGATGATTCGGGCCGTATCCACGCAGCGTTCGAGGTCCGAACACCAGGCGGCGGCGAATTCCAACCCGGAGAACTCTTCGCGCCACCAGGAGGCCTGGGCGCGGCCCTTGTCCGAGAGCGTAAGCTCTCGCTGTCCCAGGAAACGCCAAGGAGTTTCCTGAATGGTTTCACCATGACGCATAAGGTAGAGGGTCAGGTTCACGCGTTCCCTCCTGGGCGGAGGTTCATGGACCCGGAGAACCCGGCGTGAGGGATGATGGTTTCGGCTAGGATGACCTCGATGCTTTTGCCGGATTCGACCTCCAGGCGGGCAAGTACGGCCAGAGCCCGGTCCCGTCGTCCAAGGATGGCCGCAGCCGCCTCGGGGTCGGCCCCGAAGCGATCGAGTTTTTCCTGGAAGCGCGTTCGAATGTCCACCAGTCGGTCGCCGGAGACGAACTTGTCGGCCAGGTAGACCACCTCTCGTTCCGTGAACGGGGCCTCCGGCGGTAGATCCAAGTCCCGGTGAGCTTCGACGATGCGCGCGGCGTCCGGGAAACCGGCCGAGTCCAGGATACGTCCCCCTTCGGCCTCGTGGTCCGGTCGGCCCTTGGCAACGTCGTGGAGCAGGGCGGCGGATTCCACCAGTGCAAGATCCAGGGGGGCGGTCGGCCCGGGGAGTGTGCCGTCCGCGCGGATGCGGGCCGCGTTCAGGGCTCGGGCCATAGCCAAGGCGGCTTGAGCCACGGCCCGGGCGTGGGCCAGACCACGCTCACCCACGGTCTGAATTTCGAGGAGAGCTTCAGTTTCGGCTTGTGTCGGGCGGTCGGACCGTGCGGCGCGGTGCAGGGCCTCCCGGTAGTCCCACGGGGTATCCAGGTCGAAGAGGATGTTCTCGTCGGCCACGGCCACCTGTCCCGCACCATGCGAACGCTCAAGAGCTTCCAGAGCCCCGCGCAGTCCGTCCGTACCGTCCCAGCCCAGGACGAACGGCAGGCTTTGGGCGGCTATGAGGGGCGGGTGGCCGCGCTGCCCCCGGAAGACGGGGTACGCGACGGGTTCGCCTCGGAAATTCTTGATGATCGTCCGGACGGTGGCGGGCTTCACCAGAGGAATGTCCACCGGCAGGACGAAGACGCCGTCGAACCCTCCGACCGCGTCCGCGAGAGCCGCGAGTCCAGTGAGTC
>Ga0326727_10008209_pt1 | contig 26731 bp, 18 predicted proteins | sample MB2enrmetagenome_FD_207643 | JGI IMG/M metagenome (GOLD analysis project Ga0326727, IMG submission 207643) | Lab enriched peat soil microbial communities from McLean, Ithaca, NY, United States - MB29MY | ecosystem: Environmental > Terrestrial > Soil > Wetlands > Peat | place: USA: New York...
GTTCGGCACCCCAAAGAAAACCTGCTTGTCTGTGAAACTTCAATCTGGCGGGTGGTCTACTTTTACTCCGCCACGTCACGCCGCTAACGCGGCGTCACGTGGTCTATTTTTGCTCCGGCGCGTACAGAAGCGGCTTGTTCGGTGAAACCCGGCCATGAATGATTCGGCGCAACCCGGCGGCGGTTGCCCTATGCCTTCTCTGAGATTCCTCGAAGGAGAAAGAAATTCTGCAGGACCTTCGGTCCAATCCCGTTCACCAGTAACAGAAGATTACGAATCGTATTGGGATCGTTGTCCAGGAGTATTTTGCCGCACGCGGCAATTCCATTCGACTTAAGTACAGCCCCTAAGGAGACAAATCGCCGAGCGAAGAGTCCCGTCATGTAAGAACCCCAATCGAGGCCCGCGGTCTTGAGCATGGCAACAACTTCCTCAACCTCCCACCTGGTCAGATTCAACGGATCGACAACGCCGGACTTACGAAGAAGAGGAAGAAGAGCATACGTCTTTTCGAGAGAGCGATTATTGACCGCCAGGATCGAGACAATCAATTCCTCCCAAATCTCAGCCAAATTGTTAGTTGCCCGCTGCATATGCTCTGACATCTCTATCAACCCCGTACGCTGAAATCTCATTTGCCTCAATTCCACCCGGCTGGGGACGACTGGAACGGCATTGGGCAATCTCAGTTCACCTATCGCCAGACACGCGTCACTGCATCGCATGGCTTGGGTTCCGACTTGTCGAGGGTGCCCCCGCATCCACTCTCATCCAGCACACGAGACGGACATCAGTGATGTCGATGGGGGGAAGCGGCTCCGGCGCCTTGAACGGCTCCAACCCGAGCTTCTTGACGACCTCCGCAATCGCGATGGAAGCTGCCTGTCCCTCCAGAGATGCAATGGCGCTTCTAATCTGACTCTCAATACGAGTACCCCACGGAGCTTCAACGGCTTCAACCAAGCGGTTCAGTTCATCGATCGTGACGCCAGGAGGAGGTGCTGAGCGAAGCTGGATGGCCGCTGCACGGAGCGACGGCTTGATTTTCGGCTGCAAATTTGCGGGATCGGTTGCCGCTTGCCATTCCTGGTAAATATCCGCCCGTGCAACCTGCCACGCAGAATAGGCCGGCTGAAGCTGTACGCCTGACTCTGCCACGGGAGTCAGCTCGGTACAGGCGATTAACCGCAAGCAGCCGAGGGTGTCTTTGATGGTGGCTCCGCCAGCCGCCGGGATGAAGCGCAGGAACAGGCGATCGCCAACATAGGCACAGAAGAAGTGGCCAGCCTGCCGTCCTCCTTGGAATGCAGAACCGCTACCCCACGGCAGCTTGACAATCTGATCCCCATACTTTTCCAGGCCCTTGCGCAATTCCTGCCTGTACTCCTCACCAGAGTGGGCCGATGGATCTTCTCCCCCATTCACGAAAAGTGTAGCATCCTCGCTACGCAGGCGCTCAATCTCCGCGCGTTCATCCGCGAAGACAATCTCGCTGGTAGACGCTCCAGGGATGACCTCATTCTCTATGCCAATCGTGGCCGCCGCCCGGCTGAGCTTGCTTCTGATGTTCGTCTCAAGGGTGAGGAGAGCATCAAGACGAACATCGGGGAAGAAGCACCGGAGGTACACGTCCTTATGAGGGCTGCCAATCCGGTCCACTCTGCCATGGCGCTGCACCAGACGCATCGGATTCCATGGGAGGTCGTAGTTGATGATGTTGCGGCACTGTTGCAGATTCATGCCTTCGGCCAATACGTCGGTCGTGACCAGCACGTCATATAAGTCGTCCCGTCGTCCCGCTGGAGCCTCAGAGGACTCGGGAGCGAAACCATATACTGCCTGCTCGCGTGAAATCCCGCTGTACCCTTCGTCGCCGAATACGCAGGCGAGTCGTCCGCGGTAAATCGCAAAGCGAAGGTCAGTCGCGAAGAGGTGTTCTAGGTATTCGCAAATCCAGACAGTAGTATCAGCAAAGAAGGAGAAGATGATGACCTTCCGCTTGTTCCTTCGATCACTGTCCTCCAGGCCATCGTGTTCAGCAGATTCAAGAATCCCCAGTAGCTCTTCGGTGAGCGAAGCCAGCTTTGGGTCGTTTTCCCTCGTCACCTGAACTGCACTGGCCGCATACCCGGCCAACAACTCCATGTCGGCTCGTACATCGTTCGCCAATCGTTCAACATCGTAAGCACTCGCCGGGCTGGATGCACCAAGCGCTTCCAATCGCTCAAGGATTTCGTCGTTGTCAGACTGCTGCCATTCGTCAATACCTTCAGCGGTGAGGACAACACCACCCGCCAGACCCTGGAGAAATACCTCACAGCCCTTTACCATCTTTTTCAAAGTGCGACCAAAAGCATGGGATGAAGACTCAAATCTCTTTAAGAGTCCCGAGCGAATAAGCCCTGTAAGTGCGGCTTCCTGAAGAGTTGGTCCCGATGCGCCTTTGAGATGCCGGCTTGTTTCATACCGAGCTAGAGTCAGTTTTGGCAGTGCCGGAGGATCTGGTGCCAATGCATCCTTTAACTCATCAAAGAATCCGGGAAGCACTTCGTCCAGGGAGTATTCAACTGCCCTCACATGTGGTTCGGGGAATCGAATCGGAATCTCTTTTCCCTCCGGGCCAATCACGCGATCATTGGGGTAGTACCGCTGGACAAAGTGCCGCGTCCTCCTGACCGTCGTCACGTCCAGAACATCGAACAGAACGTCTGGCGTCAGATCGTCCGGGTCGATCTTCATGGCATCGCTGAAACGGCCCTTCAATGATCGGATGCCAATATCCGCGAACGCCGCATCCTGCTTGGCAAAGTACGTGATCAGATAGTAGAGATCCCACAGGGAATTGTTCACCGGAGTCGCGGACATCAGAACCAGCTTCTTGGGCGGGGCACCCTGTAGAAGTCTCCGGAGAGCACGTGCCCGGTCGGTGCCGGGATTGCGGAATGCCTGGGCCTCATCCACGATCACGAGTGAGTATTCCTTGGGGTCGTGCTTTAGGTGGCTGTGTGGCCCCGTTCCGATCTGCGTGTCGCCGGCGAGCTGTTCGTAGCTCAAGACTTCGAAATAGAGTTGGTGACGATCCATGAATCGTTCCCAGGTGCCGTCTCTCAACGCTGCTGGAGCAATGAGGACGGCCCGCTGGCGATTCTCCTCGATGACACGGCGCAGAATCTCACCGCCGACGAAAGTCTTCCCCAGGCCCACGCCATCCGCCAAGAGAACACCGTTGTACCGATCGAGGATGCGTTCAGCTCGCGCGATTCCGTCGTTTTGGAATGTCGTGAGACGGATGCGTTCACCTTCAAGGCGGCGCTCGTCTTCCATGTCGTCCTTGTACCGCTCCCAAAGCACACGAAGGAAGATCAGGTAAGGAAGGTGGGGTTCATAGCGTTCCGCGTAGACCTTTGCCAAGTCGTATGGAACTGCGTCTGCCCACAACTTCTCATACCATTGCTTCACCATCCCAACCGGGGTCGGATCGTAGCGACCCAGGTTCAATTCAAGATTTCGAGTGAGACCTGCCGCTGTGAAGTTGGATGAGCCGGCAATCACTCCCTCATTTTCTGTTGCAAAGAGAAACGCTTTGCCGTGCAGGAACGACTTCTCGTAACGTCGAACCTCCAGCTTGCCGGAGTCGATGAAGTCGAGGAGGGAGCCTACCGCCTTGTCTGTCTGTTCCTCGAACTCCATCAGGTCGCGATCACGCTCCAAGCCTTGCGTTTGCAATGAGAGGGCGTTGTTGACCAGGCGTTGCTCAAAGCGATCACCTCGGGGATCTCCCGGCATCCGCACCGGCTTGGTCGGGGGTGGAACGGGCTCTGCGCCAATCAAAAGCCTCACCTGCTTCAGTCGCTTCAACCGCTCCGCAAGGATCGCAAAGCCTTCCGGGTTGAAGTACCCGGTCGCAATGCAGAGTTCGATGGGCTGAACGTAGGTTGCGTGGAGCCAGTCCATGTGAGCGCAGAGAGCCTGCGCCATGCTGAGGTCGATATTATCGACAAACTCAGCCTTGGCCGGTAGCGCAGGTGCTGGCGATTGCTGTGTTCCTAAAGTCTCGTCTGCCATAGCCGGAAGTGTTCTATCGTTGACTCCATTTGCTGAGCATAGTCCCAGCCCTCATGGAACGTCTCAAAAATGTGACGGAGTTGATCTTCATGCAGCCCATACAGATGAGCCACAACTGCGTCGAGTTCATGGATCATGTCGTTCTTCTCATCCGCGTCGATTGGACCGCACTCCACATGGAGGGATTGAGCCCATTCTGCGAAGCGTGGACCTGTAGAGGCCAACCGGCCCGCCAATGCCACCGCTTTCCGCCAAAGTGTACTCGTTCTCGCCGGTCGAGGAATGGGGAACGGGTTGAGGACATGATAGTTCAGACCAACCTCGACAAACCGGCGGGCATACCAGTCGAGGGGGATTGATGACATCACGGCGAGTAGATAAGCCATGTCCTCGTTGTCGCCTCTAGACCAAACAAAATATGGCCCCTTGTTCGTGATGAAAACCTTTGGCGGCAAGAGTGCAACGCGGACAGTTCGCGTATCGGTAGCCCTTGTGATGTCTCGGAAGGCGATCCTCGCGTGATGGCATGGTAGCGTGCCGGGGTCCCTGAGTTGTTCAGCGCTCATGCCGTGGAATGCGGAACGGGCTAGTTTGGCTGATCGCAAGCGGCTCTTTTGCAGTTCTGGAATGACCTTCTTTGGATCGGCCCATGCATAGTACGCGCCGGTGTCCTGTTCCCAAAGGTCGAAGGACTCTCCTTTGAAGACCGGCCAGTACCCGCGAGGAGGTTCCGCCGTGAACGTCATCAACTTCTTGTCGTTTGTTGCGTGCAGTTCAGCATGTGGACGAGCTCGCCATCCAGAACCATCGTCATGATCGAGACGGGGAGCCTTTCTAAGCTGCGCAAATACTTCAGCCGATTCGTCAGAAGGCAGCAAAGGAAGAGAAGCGGAATCGGTCCACGAAAGAATTCCTGCTACCGGGAAGAGAACCGCTGGCTGAACGACCCCTAAGTTAAATTTGCCTAGACTTGAGTAAGGGCCGCGTACCGGGATGGATGCATCAGGAGAAGGTGCTGACCTCCTCCACGAGGCCAATACGAACGTGTATTGAGGATGGACATCCGGGAAAACCCAATTCTGCTTGTTGAGCAGTTGAGTCAGGTCTGTGATCTCAGCAGCCGACAACAGGGTCTTACGAAACTCTGTGCTGCCCTTCGCCGCAAATGCTGAGCGAGGCAACACGACGCTCACCCGACCACTTTCTGCCCTCACCAGGCTCCAGAACCGCCAGCTCGCAGCCTTGTACAGGTCCGGGTCGCCGGTTCCCATGCCAGGAAACGGTCCCGTTACGAGGATTGAGCGGAGTAGATCTGCCTGTTCAATCTCCTGCTGCATCTCGTGGAGCAAGTCAGGCCGGTCACGGCGCAGCTTCCGCTTGAGGGCTTCCTGGTCCTGTTGCTGGAGAGAGTGGAATCCCGGATGATGCCGGGTCCAGAAGCGGTCTTCCTCTACTGTTGCTTCCTCCCATGGGGGATTCCCGAGGATCAGGTCGAAGCCGGGACGGTCGCGAAGGAATACCTCCGGGAACGCGATGGGAAAGTGAAATGGCGGAATGGCTTCCAGTGCCTTAACTGCCGACCCGTGTGCTCCGCTATTCGGAATCTCGGCGGTATTTGTCAGCCAATGCGTCCCGTGCTGCGCAAACCCATCGCGCACCTCCTGAGATATCCGGGAAGCGGCCAGGACATCGAACAACGCCGCCGCTGGCGCCACTTGTCGTCTTGCCTCGCTCGATGCTGCTCGGGCTGCTGCAATCTCTGCGGCGTTTGCATCGGAGGACCGGGCCAATCGCAGCAATGCGTCTCGTGCTGGCCCCAAGATTTCGTCTGCCCTTGCAACAAACAGGGGAAGTTCCAACAGCTTTCTAAGCTCCTCGCTGGCTTCTTCCAGGGTGGCGATGCCGACGAGGGAGTTCCCAGGCACGAGGTTGTGATCCAAAAAGGAAAGCGGCAAGCCCGGCACAAAAGTGTGTATCCATAGCGCCAGTCTGGCCAACTCAACCGCAATGGGGTTCAGATCGACCCCGTAGATGCACCTGCGGGCAATCTGGCGACGCAGCAACTGTGTATCCTCGATTTCGACCGCGCCTCCCGCCGAAGCGAGGGAATCGATTGCGGACTGTCGGAGACGCTGCAACTCATCCATGACTTCGGGGAGCCTGCGCTTCGCGAGATAGCCAGAGAATGCTCTCTCGATACGGTCTACCGCAGCAACCAGGAAGTGGGCTGATCCCATGGTGATGTCCGCAACTCGAAAGTCAAAGAACGATTCACCGGCTTGCCGATCTGGAAGCGCATCAAGTCGTAGCAGGTGCTCGACGAGTGCGGGCTCAAGCCCTTGCTCAAGCAGGTGCTCGACAGCAAAGTGCTTGGTGAAGTACGACCCCGTTGATTTGCGGGTGCCGGAGGTACTGTGTAGGAAGGCTTGCCCCCGCCGCACTCTGACTTCATCTTTGGGCCGAGCCGGTCTGTACTGCTCCTGCTTATCCTTGACCTCCGTCGTTAGGTCGGTCTCGGCGATTGCCAGCTCATTTTCGAGGAGCCCCTCATATATGGTGCCGAATTCCCGAACTCCTAAGCTGCGGAAATCGACCGGCCCCCATCCATCGGTAGTACGGTCCACCAAGAGCGCCGCAAGAATGGGGCCGAAGACGTGATCGGCCAGCCTGATTTGGGCGATTGCTGCCCCGACCTGCGACACGGCCGCGTCCACTGTGAAAAGACCGCCATTGTATTGGGGGACACCCCACTCTGGGTTTCCGCGGTCCACTGCCCGGAAGAGGCGCTCGACCTCTTCCCAATGAGCCGTCGTATCGACTGAGAAAGCTCTCTCCTCACGTAGGTGCTTGGTAAGGTCATTCGCCTTCTGCTTGAGTGAACGGGCGCGGTAAAGATCGTTAGTCCTGTAAGGCAACAGCTCCTTGTCTTCCGCATAGGCAATGAAGAGAAGGCGGAAAAGGACCACCAGTGCCATCTGGTAGGTCTCGCGTAGTGCGGATGCAGTAGGGCGCTGTACGTTCCGGGCCAGCATAAGAGCCTGGGCCAGTGGCGGTACCACTTCAACGTAGATGCGCTCACGCAGCCGGGCGCCGAGTTCGACGGCATAGCGAGATGAGCTTTCGAGAATCTGGCCAACGGAACCGTTCTTTTGCAAGGCGCCGGCAGAAAACAGCAGCCACAGATAGCCGGCCTGGCTCTCCGAGAGAAGGTCCAGATGAACTTCGGCAAATGTCTCTGACCGGCCACGCTGTCCCGTGCCCACTCCGGTGCGGGCCGGATAAAGACGAAGCTGAGGGCCGGAGATCACAATCACATAGTCCAGGTTTTCGGTGTCGGCCTTCGCCAGGGCCTGGGAGATTGGGGAGACCCCCGAGAAAAGTGGACTTGGCATGTCTGGAGACTCGTTGCGGTCCAGCAACAAGGCCAAGGCCACTCGGGTGTTGGCTGCTCGGAGCACGTATTCACGGCCCGGCGTTTGTTCCAGCGTGAAGCCCAGACTTCGCAAGAGTTCACGGTCCCTGAGCCGCAGAAGTGGAACCCCGGCTTGAACTGCGTGACCCCAATCATCACGTGTAGGGACGCCGTTGATGAGTTCGTGCGTTGCAAAGAGCCCTTCATTTCTGAGCCCCGAGGCGGACGATTCAAGCTCTGGGATGGCAGAGGCCAGGAACCTCAAGGCCGCGTGACGGTCTGGTTCAAGGAGAGCCGCCGAACACACCCGTTCAACCTTCGCTGGCTCCAGGCCGATGAACGTAGGCGGCTGGTCCCCTACCGGGCCGCTGATGGCCGCTTTGTCGCCGTAGAGTGCCACCAAGAGGAGCGGGGTCGCCCGGCCACCGAGCCGAGCCCTCCAGACTGAGCGCAAAGCGGCGCTCGTAGGCTTAACTGGTGACCTGGTTATAGCGACTTCAAGGGCGTTGGGACCCTGTCCCAATACCAGGCCGACCGGCTGGAGGCCATGAGCATCCGGCAAAGTCAGAGCGCGCTGTTCGTATCCATCAAGAAAGCTCATGGGTTAACCCCATGAGCATAGTTGATCGAGCTTGAAGGAACAAGGGCTCCTTCAAACCGGAGCTTTCGAAAGGGGCACGGCTGCCCGTCGTCTAAAGCTGGTCGAACTCCCAATTCGCAACAAGCCCGTCCGGCGCGAACTTTTCCTCGCCGAACTACGCAAAGTGGAGAAGGGCGCTTCTAAGCCGTTGCGGCGATCAAAACCGCTGCTGATGGCGGCATCATGGAGATGGCGGATGTCCTTGATGGCCTCAAACATGCGTCGGGTTTGCTGACCGTAGCCGGTCTACCTGATCCGGAGGTACGTCAGGAACGCCAATCAGCTTCACAAAGTCGATCACATCGCCTATCGGACGTGGATCGACAACGACAAAGTTAGACACCACCAAACTCCAATCGTCATCGACAGCCTCACGCTACTAGGCCGACCGACTTTCCAGACCAGCAAATCCTTGCCAGAATCGGACGATAGCGACGCCACGGTCGCCGTGGACGGCGACCAAAGTTCCGAACTCCACGATGACAGACCCTTCAAGATGCTGTCCAACACATGGATCATCGGCCCTTTGTTCGTTGGTAACCAATCGACAACTCGCACGGCAAGGAAGGACAACTCAATGAGCGATCCGATTAGTTTCGGGGCGAACAATCGTCCCGGTGCCGAATACATCAGCATTCCGGCGTCTTGGAATGCAGGGCGCGCTAAATGTGATCTAGATCACACAGTTAGAATATGACGTTTCCTTTTCTCTCCTGCTGCTTAGCTGTGCCGCGGCAATGACGGCAACAGCACGATTATTCCTTTTCGTGAATTGACCTCATGAAAAGATTTGATTCTAATGGGGTTGCAAGACTACGTGAGATCCCCAGCCATGTACTCTCGTTCGGAGCGCAACACCAGTTGGCTTCGGATTACAGCAGCTACAGCAGATGTATCGTATTGTAAATGATCCGAGAACCGCTGCTGGCCAACTGGAGACCTTCGGCGGTTAGAGAGAATAACTTTCGCGCCCCAGTAACGAAGAGCCGAAACTAAAGTCTAATCCTCTGCACCTTTCACATCACCCGTGCTGAAATCAAACGACCTGGAAAGGATATGGGATGACAGTCGCAGAAGCGGAGGAAAAACTCGAAACGATCACACGAAACCTTGCGTCCAGCGAGATTTCACCAATCCAGCGGCACAAGTGGGAAGCACAAATGGCCCGCTGCTATCGGATCATTCAAAGAGCAAGACAACAAGCACACAGGTCTTTAGCTTCTTTTGCTGGGACTCTCCTCGACATGATCGGCGACACGGTTTTCGATCAGAATCAAAACGCCGCAATCATCACAGCAGCGCATCTCATCCGCTGCGCCTCTATCGAACAATTGGCCGTTGCGGTTCCCGCCGCCATTCGCGAAACCCCAACGTGCGACACTCGGCCTACACGGGTCAAATGCCCTGAATTCAAGGAGATTGTTGTCTGCCTGCTCAGCCTGGACAACATCACATTCTCCTGCGAGCGCAACATTGCCATTCGGACGGCTCTACACCTGAGCAATATCGTTGGACGGCCACAAATCTACCGATCGGTGCGCCGCGCACAGGCGGACACCGGCGAGTTGGGACCAAAAGGCATAGTGAATCGGCTTACGGAGATATGCTCTGCGTATCGTCCACCGAAGTCAGGATCATCGCCAAGTGCATCCGGCTCCAAGAAGATGAAGTCGTTCACTACGCAGTCGGCTGCGGAAAGCCCTCAGTGAAAGTGCGCACGGGGACGCGCCCAAAACGCCTCCCCGTGCAATAAACCCACCACCACCCCGCCATTCTCTTTGTAGCAACTGCTTTAATTGCTGTAAGTTAGCGTTTTGTCTTTGCAAACCTGTACACATATGCTCTATAATACATCACAGAAAGGCAGTGATATGACCCCTCCAAAGAAGATCGCAGCCAGAACGAAGCGCAGAATCGTCGCGCCGCTTGAAAAGCGGACACAACTCCGGCTCACTATAGACTCCAAATTCACGAAAGCACACTTCAATCAGCTCTTTGCCGTGCTCGGAATTCGCAAAAAGAACGCCCTCGCAGAGCACATCATCATGAACTTCAAGACCAAGGCCGCACAGGCGCAACTTGTTGCGTTCTACAATGGCCCGTGGCTGAACATTCCATTTCAAACTATCGACACCGCCTTCGTCTTCCCGTTGACCTACGACATCGCGGATGAACTGGAGAGGGTTGGAGGCGAGATCCTTGGCGGAGTGAATCGCTCCAAGACATTTCGCGTCATGGTGGCTTACTTTGCCTCCATCTACAAGTTGAAGAGTCCGACACACCCCCCCGTTGCATAATCCTGCCGGAACATCGCTGCGCAAGAGGCAACCGCATGAACCTGATGATCGTGGAAAGCCCAAACAAGATCAAGAAGATCAAGGCAATTCTGGGCAGCGGTTGGGATGTTGCCGCCAGCGTTGGACACATTCGGGATCTTCCAGTGAACGACTTCGGTATCGAGCCGGACACCTATCGGCTCGAATACCAGATCCTCGAACGGAGCAAACCAGTCGTTTCACAGCTGCGGCAGCGCGCCGCCCGATCCGAGCAGGTTTATCTCGCCACGGACCCCGACCGCGAGGGAGAAGCTATCGCATGGCACTTGCAACAGGTTCTCAACCTTCGTCGATACGAGCGCGTAACTTTCGATGCAATCACTGAAAACGTAATCCGCGCCGCAATCCGAGCGCCTCGGCAACTCAATACCAACCTTGTTCATGCGCAGGAGGCCAGACGAGGCGCTGACCGGCTCGTCGGCTATCAGGTGTCGCCTGCTCTCTCGCGCCGAACAGGCATTCCGAGGCTTAGCGCCGGCCGCGTTCAAAGTGTTGCTCTCCGGCTCGTCGTCGATCGGCAACGCGAGATTGAGGCATTCAAAGAGACAAAGCATTTCGGCGCCGAAGCGATCTTCGACGGCGGGAAATGGCGCGCCCAGTGGGACACGGCCCCCTTTCTCAAGGAGGGGGAGGAATACATCCTGGACGCCGCGTTAGCGGAAGAAGCCGCGAAGTGTAGGCTCTTTGCCGTGACCGCCGCGGCCACCAAGCCAGCGTCCAAGTCCCCCCCGCCGCCCTTCACAACGGCCACGTTGCTCCAGGCCGCGAGCGTCACGCTCGGATACAAGCCGGAGCAGACCGCCCAGATTGCCCAGCGGCTATTTGAAGAGGGGTTGATTACCTACCACCGCACCGACAGCCAGAACTTCTCCGCCGAGGCGCTGGCCGAGATTCGGGCCTACGCGGCCAGCAACAACCTCCCCTTGCCGCCCAAGGCGCGTACCTGGAAGTCCAAAGAGAGCGCGCAGGAGGCCCACGAAGCAATCCGCCCCACCCACCTGGAACAACGCAATGCCGGGGCGGACGACGAGCAGAAGAAGCTCTACGACCTTATATGGACCCGCGCTGTAGCTTCTCAGCTTTCCGACGCCGAATACAGTGTGAACACACTCACTCTCGCCGCCAAGGACGGCTCGCAGCCCTTCGTCTTCAAGGCGATGGGCAGAACGCTCATCAAGCCCGGCTGGCGTACTCTGACGGCCAAGGATGCCGCCGAAGAACCCGATGCAAGCGACGCGGAAGACCCGGAGAAACAATCGGACGAGAATGGCCGCGTTCCCGCGCTTGCGCGCGGCACCCGGCTTCATGCCGACAGCTCCCGCGTGTTGAACAAACAGACGCGCCCGCCGAACGGCTACACCCAGGCGAGCCTCATCAAGAAGCTGGAGCATGAAGGCATCGGACGGCCCTCCACCTACCCGGCCATCCTCAAGAACATCATCACTCGCAGCTACATCGACGAATCAAAGAAGATATTGCGGGCCACAGACCTCGGCATCCTGCTCATCGACGCGCTCAAAGGCCACTTCGCCTTTCTTGAGTACGACTACACGCGCTCCCTTGAGCAGCAACTCGACGATATAGCCGATGGCAAGGCCCAGTACCTCAACGTGGTTTCCAGCATCGACGGCCAGCTCAAGAAGGAACTGGCGCAGTTGCATATCACGCCGCAGACTGCCTTGGCGTCTAACGGGTCAGCGCCGGCAAAGACAGCCACGGCCCTGCCGCCCGGATCGCTCGTGTGCCCCAAATGCAAGCAAGGCACCGTCAAAAAGCCCAGTGGCCAAAACTTCTACGGTTGCAGCCGCTACCGCGAGGGCTGCAACTTCAACCTCAACGAAACCATTGCGAAGAAGACCCTCACCCCGAAACAGATCGAGACGCTTTGCACGAAGGGCAAGACCGGCATGCTCAAAGGCTTCATTTCCAAACAGGGCAAACCCTTCGAGGCGTACTTGACTTTGGGCGAAGAAACAGACTGGAAGGCACAGTTCCGCTTTGAGTCCAGCAGGTGATATCCAGCGTGTCGAACAAGAATCCCCCGGCGTTTGCCCAAGGCGACGGCTCAATTCAAGAATCATTCGTGTCGGCAACGCGCCCGAAATCCACATCCGCGCGATTTGCCCCAACAACGACGGTGCGATGGGCGTTTCGCCGGCTCAATCAAGCGGATGAGCCAAGGATTCTCGTTGAGCCTCAGGGGATGGTTATGCGGTTAAGTGAATCAATCTTTTAGCCAGTTCAACCCGCAGGGTGTATGCGGATTCTGGCGAGGGCCTCAGCCGCGACCATCCTTACGCTGATGTCCTCATCGCCTAATGCCTTGGTAAGGGATTCTACTGCACGGTTGTCGCCGATATTGCCAAGAGCTTCGGCCGTTGCTTCCCTCACACCCCTGTCTTTTTCGTTCAATAATGCAATCAACGGCTCGACGGCGCGGACGTCACCGATCTGACCGAGGTGAAAAATCGCTGTTTTTCTTAAATTACTCAGAGAACGCTGAATCGCCGCGCTGACAAGCTTTTCGATTGCCCATGGATCGCCAAACCCACCGAGGGCCACATGCGCCTCGTCGTGGCCGGAGGACTTGACGGAGCGAGATTTCACGGCGATTCGCAGCGGTTCGATGGCACGGCGGTCTCCAATCCTGCCAAGCGAGATCGCTGCCTTCTCTCTCACGCTTCTGTTCTCATTGAGCAATTGTTTTATCAAAGGCTCGACCGCGCGGTGGTCCGGGATTTGCCCAAGGGCCTTGATAGCATCCTCCTTGCCTTCCGAGGCCTTAACAATGAGTTGCTCGACGCGCCCCGGATCCAATTTTCTGAGGTGCATTTCTTTCGCCTGCGGATCGTCAAGTTGAGCCAGCGCTGCAAGGGCCTCTGGGTTAGTGCCAGATTTGAGGGCGTTCTTCAGCGGTTCAACTGCTCGGCGATCACGAATCTCGCCAAGGGCTTTGGCAGCGCAGGCCCGGACCTGCTCGCTCTCATCAGCTAGAGCTTCAATGAGCGGCAGTACGGCTTGAGGGTCACCGATCTTGCCAAGCTTGGTAGCAGAACTGGCCCTTTCTTGTTCGCTATGACCTCTCAGAGCACTGATCAGCGACTCTACAGCTTGACGTTCTTCGATCCTGCTGAGTTCTTTGAGTGCATCCTTCCTTACGTATTCCGCTCGAAAAACCCCGGCCTTAGACAGCGGACCGATTGCTCGGCAGTCGCCGTGCTCGCCGAGGTAGTACGCCGCTTGACATATCACTTCGTTGCACGGGTCGTCCAGGCATTGAATGACTGGTTCAACTGGGTAAGGCTCTGGCGGTCGCCTTAGCGCATTGATAGCACTCATGCGCAGATGCTCGTCAGCGTGTTTCAGCGCAACTACAATCAGATCGATGGCCGCTGGCGTTTTCACCGCGCAAATCATATCCAGGGCCTGATAGCGCGCAGCGTCGCTCTCTGCCCGGTTGAAAGCATCAATTGTAAATCTAACATACGTGTCAGGATCCTTCTTATAGTGGTTCATTGCCTGACGCGCCCAACACAACCTAAGGTGCTTGAACAGCATTTGGAATGCACGGGAAGTCATGGTTCGTCCAAGTTCGTCAAAGATTGTAGGAGGCGTGACCCAGGCCCATTCCTGCTTGTAGCCAAGCTCCTTGAATTCAAGATCGCTCGCTGCAACGAGTGCGTCGAGTGCCTTGGGGGTACGGATCGCTCCAAGCCGCCTGGCTGCAATTGCACGAATGTTATCCTCCAGCTCGGCGTCCATCAGCACGGTGTTGAGGGCCTCAACTTCAGCATCTGAGCCGCGCATGGTTAGTTCACAGAGACGGAGATGGGCGGCGCCGCGAACGGCCCGGCCAGCATCGTTTGTAGCGATTCGGTCCAACGCCGGTTCATCGAGGAGTTCGGCGATCGCAGCTAGTCGAATTCCGAGTTCGGGATCCCCTTCTGCTAAACCGACAAGCGCCGGTTGACTTGTTATTGAAGCGATAGCGGATTCCCGCAAATGCTGGCTAAACCTTCTATCGTATGCAAACCTGATCAGCGCTTCCTGGCTCGATTCCTGCCCTTCCGTCAAGAAGAACTCCAGAAGTTCTACCTGGGCACTGGATCTGACCTCTTTGATTTTGTGATTCAGTGCGATTTCGGTTAACGCGGATTCCTCGTCCTTCGAGCGAATGAGGATGCCGACCAACTCCTTCGCGGCCTCCCATCGGTATGTGTCCCTTTCGCCTTGAAAGTATGCATTATCTGTAGCGTCGCCCCAATCGCAGGGGTTATCCCTTGGCATCCCGGCGATTGACTCCAGCGCCTTTATTCTCTCGTCCAACGCCTTTGATTCCGCAGCTTTTGTCGCAATTCTCTTGGCTTCCGCGGCTTTTGCAGCCAGTTCCGTCGCCATGGCAGCTTTCGCTGCCAGTTCCTCCGCATTAGGGCCGAAGAGCCTCTTCAACAAGTTCATAGTTTATCTTCCTCCGAGGAGTGGTACAGAATGCTCCAGACGAACCCTACGCACAGGTTTACCTTCATTCGCCGATATTGATCCAAAGCATTTCACGTTGCCACCGCTTTGCTGCATCACAAGTATAATGGCGTAGACTCATTCAAGATTGATGGGAACGGACCGGCTGGGTGCCACAGTTCGCGCTTCTGAGACCATCGATTTCGAAAGCCTACTCAGGGCCGCCCGCTTGAGGCTGGGTGCCGGGCTAGGAATCGACAATTAAATGGAGCTGAATCGCAAAGTCGGCACTTCTAACGTGCTCATGGTCGATTGGTTCATCAATTGCTCAACGGCCCCCCGCTTGACGGGCCACTCGGAGATTGGTCCACGACTGGGCGTGGGCAGAGAGCCATGCGGCTGTGCTCGCACCGCCTCATTTCGTTGGTCAAGGTAGATCGTGGGCGGCTTTCACCATCATCCGCCCTTGACCCTCTTATCCTTGCTCCTTGGCCCCATCCTACCCTTCGCCCAAAGAGGATTCGGGAACCGGCAACCCCCGCAGACTCCGGCAGCGAGGCCGGCCACGCTGGCCCGGCCGCGGCGCGCCGAATGCTGCCCAAACCGCGCTATTCACCAACGTATTCACAGAGCATCCTCGCAGTCGGGCCACCTCGTGGGCGACGATCCACTGAGAGTTGAATACGCCAACTTGCATTGCATGTACCCTGCTGCAATCCAAATCCATCAGTTCCACATCGAAAAGATCCACGTTTTTCAGAGCCTCGCGGACGCGAATGGACAAGTCGCCGTGCATTCTCCAGCGCCTGCGCAGGCAGCGATCAACCTTTGCAATGAAACGAATGTTGCGGTACACAATCCGCATCGTCGGCTCCTATTCTCCCGCCCTCAAAACTCCATACGGCTCCATGAAGGCAATGTCACGATTCACGCGCACGTTGAACCGATAGCCGGGTCGAATCTTCACTGTGGGCTGGATATTCAGATTCTTGCGCGTTACCTCCATGCCCAACTGGCCGAATTGCTGGCCAAGTGCCTGAGTCGCCTCTGCGCTCGGCGACAAGACACCCGACGCCGAACTCGTCTGTGGCTGGGACATCTCGACTCCGGCCGTGAACGCGCTCAGCATCAAAGCCATCGAGACAAGCCGCACAAAATGGTTGTCCACCTGGTCGTGAAATCCGGCTGCTCCAGAGGCATCGTGGCCCACCATGCCATCGAGATCCACGCTGGAGCCGTCCGGGAAGATCAACCGCGTCCAAACAACGACAGCGCGGCTCTGACCATACGAGACCCGGTTGTCGTATTGGCCGACCAGGCGCGATCCTTGGGGGATCAACAAATACTGGCCCGTCGCCGTGTCGTACACATTCTCACGCACAACGGCCTTTACCTCACCCGGCAGGTCGGTGTTCACTTCACTCTCCAGCGTCGCCGGAATGTCCCATCCAGACTTAATTTCATACTTCGACAGAGCGCGCGCTCGCGTCGCGGAGGAATAATCCCGCTCGTCCCTGGCCCGCCTCGCCTTGTCGATGAAGCTCTCCTTATGCTCCTGAAGGTTCGCATCACTCTGATCTCCAGAGCCAGCATTTGCGGCCAACGACGACGGACTCGGTCCCCCAGTACTCCCGCCTGACACGGCTTTCGGATACTCGCCGGCGAGCTGTTGAAGAAGCGAACCCACGCCCTCGACTGGCGCGGCCCCCAGAACACCCAAACCCTTGCTGGCATTCATCCCGCTTGAAATGGAAGTACCCGCTGTACGCGCTTCGAGATCGCTTTTGTACATCTCCTCGCGCAATTCGTCCGCTGCGCTCCGGCCCGCAGGCGCCTCCGGTTGCGTGCCCGCCTGCTGATACAGCGCAACCCTGCCGTTCGTGTTTGTGGGCCTTGCCTGTGCAGGCCGTGCACCAGCGGCAATCTGCCGAGCTTCAAGAGGGGGGACAAGCGTGTCTTTCGAGTCACGGGAAGGGGCAACAAGTTCAGACGGAACACCGGCACTCTGCACATGGTCCTGAATCACATCCGGCGTACTCGGCGCAGGCTGAGCCTGAGTCTGAGACTGGTTCTGGGCTTCCTTCCTTGCGTCAATCTTCCGCTGCTCTTCGAGATCCTTCCAGACCTTCGTCCCAGTTGATTGCGCATCCGAAATCGACTGGTCATCCTTGGCGGCGTCCGCACCCTTCTTCTTTCCACCCCGAGACATCACCCCATAGACCATCACGACGAGGAATCCCAGGACTACGGCAAACAACATCCCCCGCACGGCCGGATTCAAATGCTTTCCGTCCGTGGGCCAGAAGCGCAGCTTCAAAGGCTCCTTGCTGCGCGTTGGGCTTTCGCCCTCTACTTTCGGAGACAACACAACCTCTTCGCGCTCGTTGCCATTGACTTTGTTTTCGTCCGCCATCACTTCGCCTCCGTATGCGATGTGAGCGCATCCTTGCGCTCGATCTCCACCAACTCCTGGTGTTTGCCAACACCAAGCAGCAGGGCAGCCTTCACGAACAGACGGTCCACCACAAAGGTCGTGCCCTTTACGCGGAAGTTGACCATCTCATTGCCTGCTGGGCCTTCGATAACCAACGTCGGCAGCTCCTGAAATGCGGTCACGCTCGGCATCTCGATGTAGGTTTTCTCTCCGTCATCCAGAACCCGCACGGGCCTGATCGAGTCCGCGCCAGACTTCACCTTGAAGGTGTAATCGAAATAGAGCTTGTCCACCGCATCGTTGCCGGTTTGCGAAATGCGCGAAGCCTCCACATGCTCTTTGTGCTCCTTCGCCTGCTGCTCCAGGAAAAGCTTCCACTGCAACGGCTGATCGTCGGGATAAAGGAACGCGACCCGCGAAACATATTCACCCGGCTTTGAAACCAGCCGGAGGTAGTATGTTCTCCTGTCCGTGGCAACAATCATGGTCGTATCCAACCCCGTCACCTTGGGCTTCACAACCAGAATCGGCGTAGCGGCATCGCCGGACCCCGACGAGATCGGCGTCACTACCCATCGCACCGAGTCTCCAATTTGAGGCTCTCCCAGAATCTTTTCGCCCGGCTGCAACTCGATGGAACTCACGCGAAGCGGTGTGGCAACCAACGTCGGCTGTCCAACTCCAAAGGTGTATACCACGCGCCCATCCGGCCCAGGAACCGGATTGTTCTGCTCATTCGAGAGCTTCGCTGAAAGCGCAACCGCCTCTCGCGCCGTCTCCGACAGTGCGACATCCTTTGACGGCTCCCAGCCAGGAGGAACCTTCACACCAAGTCCAACACTCGCGCCTGCCGCCCCAATCTCCACGCCTGGACCCTGTTCCAGGGCTTTCTGAAGAGCCGCAAACGGATACTTGTCCGCGGGAACGATCTCTCGACTCGCCGGCGCGGGCTTCGTCCGATTCAGCACCACCGCGCCTCCGGCCGGCGCACCCTCTTGCGCGAACCCGCAAAAGGCGCTCGCACCCATCGCAATCAACACCAGCACTCGTACCGTTTTCATACCCTCGCCTTTCTCGGCTGAATTAAAGAACCTTCGACCAGCTCACATTCGTGACATAAATCCCCAGGGGATTCACGCGCGCTAGACCCTCATCCGCGGGCGGATGAATGGAAATCGTGATGACTCCCTTGTAGTTTTGAGAGCCGGTTTGCTCGCCCTTCAGGTCGAAGGCCGTCTCCGTCCACTCGACCTCATAGCTATCCTTCGAGGACGCATAGAGAGCGCGGACATCGACCGAAACCGTCTCAGTCTGCGCCAGCTTCAACGGCGACCCATCGCGGTACCCATCGCTGATCCTGATGGCCGCTGGCGTTCCGTTACCGATCTCCGCATACACCCGCTCGATCGCATTCTTCTCGACTGCCGCATCCGACGAGACCATCCGCCAATCCTGGACCCAGGACCACAACGCCGCCCGTTTCAAACGGTCGTCGGCAACCGAGGCTTCAACCGCCGTTCCCTGACTCACCACTTTGCCCAGGTTGTCCACCGCGACGATGTAGGGAATGACCTTCGGCTTGGCCCCGATCACAATCAATCCCAGAACCGAGACCAGCGCGACCAGACTGGATGTCACCGCCGCAAGCCGCCAATTGCGCGCGGCCACAATCAAATCCCGATACCGCTCGTTCCACTCGTCGCGAGCTGCAAGATACGGGCTCTTGCCCGGACCCTTTTCTTCCACTTTTGCCTGCGATTCACTCATCATTCGCTCCTACTCTCCGTGTTGAATGTTCAGAGTCGGCGCCGACACAGTCGCCGAATCCTGCGGTAGATGTTGATGTACCTGTGCCGCGGCATTATGAACTCCCGAGATTCTCTCGCCCAACGAGCGACCTCTCACGCCGGACGCTTCCTCTCCAGCAGGACTCACAGCGCCGAGAGGAGCTTCCGTCGCCACGCCCGGCGCGACAGCCGGCGAATCACTCGTAGAACCGGCTCCCCCTGCGGACGCACTGCTGTCTGCACCGCTTACCGGGATACTGGCAGGCGTAGCTCCGCTGTCGGAAGCACTCACATCTCCAACTGGACCACTCGCGGACTCACCCCCAGCCGCAATCGCTTCACCAGCATCGGCGACACGGTTTGTTTTCCCCTGCGGGGGCACGGTTACCGAACTGCCTGTGATCGCGTTCTCTGGCACACTCGCGCCAGAGGGGGACTCACCGGCAGCCTGCCCAGGTGTCGGCGAACTATCAGCCGCAACGGAGATAGGAGGCGGGTCTACAGCGACACTCCCCCCGTCCCCACTGACCGCAGGCGGCGGCACACTGTTCATTGCGCCCTCAACGCCCGGCGCAGCACCGCTGGCGCCGCCGCCAGCCATCGTGCTGCCCATGCCCGGCATCAAGCCCCCAGCGGCTCCAGGCATGAAACTTCCGCCAACACCACTGGCTCCGCCCGCCGCGCCCGCTCCACCGCCAGCAGCCGCAGCGCCACCGGCGCTCAACAATCCCACGCCGCCAGCCACGGCACCAACTCCTGCTGTCGCAACCGCGCCTATCGTGCCTGCCACAACAGCGGCAGACATTGCTGGAGCGATCAGATCCGAACTGCCCATTTGCAGCGATCCTTGCAGGACGCTGCTGGCGAGCTTCGGCACCTGCCACGCGAGCGCCATAAACACGATGACGCTGGCCAGCAATCCAAAAAGGGATTGAAGCCCGGCTGTACTCAATGCGATTTGCGAGGCTTCCTGTACCCAGGTGTTCGATAAGGTCTGGCCCAGACCGATAATCATGTAGAGCACCATCAGCCGCACTCCCGTCGATACGACCAGGGAGATATAGCGTTCTGTGTATGGGACCGTCCAGCGGGATGCGCCGAAGCCGAGGAAGATCAACCCGGCAGACATCACCACATAGCTCTCGACCGTCGCCATGATGAATGTCAGCGTAATGACCACATACGCGAGGAAGATCAATAGTGCGCAAAACAGCGCAACAAGCGCCGGAATCAGAGAAGCAGCCGTCAGAGCGGCCCCCGCGCCGGGGACGATGACTCCAATGATTCCCCCGGCCGTTCCGGCTGTCGCGGCACTTGGCAGGCACGCGGCCAAGATCGCCCCGCTGATTTGAATGCCCGTCCACAAAATGTCCGAAGGATTCAGATACCCCGATACTCCCCCGGCCTGTTGGCCAATCTGGACGAAGCTATTGATGATCGCGGGGAACCAGGTCGATTGATTGATGAGCAGGGCGTAGAAGAAGCTGATGGTCATGAACTTTTTCAAGAAGCCCGCGATCCATCCCTCCAACTCATGCCGTTCCAGGAACAGAACGATCATTGCCCACGTAAAGTCGATAACGGCAAGAAGGCCGAACAACTTATTCGCATAGCCGAACGCGGTTGAAACCCAGGTCGTCGTTGCGTTCTTGTAGACATCGAGCAAATCCGACGGCCCCGACTGGGGCGCCGAAGTCTGCCCATAGGCAAAAGCCCCTGTTGCAATCACCAATGCGCTCAATACCAACAACGACCTGTGTCTCAGCTTCATCTCAATCGCTCCGTGTTACTGCTGTGGAACCGGGGAATACGTCCGAGTGTCCGTATTCGATCCGGTTGGGACTGTAAAGAACGTATCGTTCATGTCGCCGTCAGCCTGCGCAGAGGCCGCCTGCTGTGCCTGATACGTCGCCTTGGATGTAATGTCGGTGAGCATCAACTGGCGCAGTTTTTCGAGTTCCGCCAGTTCCTGCGCGGCCAGAGAATTCCCGACTTGCAGGGTCTGCAAGAGCGTCGTCGAATTCTGAGACTGCTGCTGCAACGTCTGCACCAACGCGGCATCGTTGTTCAACTGCGAGTATTGAAGCCCCGCGACCTTCAATGCCGAATGAGCCGTATCGAGGTTGGTTTTGTACCAGTTTCGATACAGCCCCGCGTAGTTCGTCGGGTTGGCGCTGCCATAACCGGGGAAGCGCGCATTGAACTCATCGTCCAGATTGGCCATCGAGTAGGCCAGACTATTGCCGTACTGAACAACGCCGTTCAATGCAGACAGATCGTTGGCGATGGCGCTGAAATTGAAGTTGCCGTTGGCAAGCCCTTGAACCATGGCTGTAGTTTGCTTGTATGCCTGCTCCAGGTGCTCGACTTGCATTTGCGCCTGTTCCAACTGAGTCGCATACTGCTGGACCTGCATTTCATAATGCATAACAAGCTGGATATTGTTCATGATCTGGGTCCACTCCGTGGCGATACCCGCGATCACTCCGGCATGAGCTTCGTCCACGTTCAGACCCATTGTGAACATGAATGCAGCCATGACAATACCGATGCGCACTAGCATCTTTTTCATGCGTTTCTCCCTTTCACGACACAAGTTTGAGGCCGGAGTGCTTCGCTCCATATTTGGTATCGAAGTATTCCGCCCAGTTGGCAACACCGCGCACACGCAGCCATTCCGAGACCCATCCTTCGCCGTGCATCTTGCGGATCTCGCCGATGCGAGCGCGCACCTCCGGACCGCTTACGCCCACGAACGCGAGCGCAACGGGACCGTAGCCGATATTGAAAAGCCGGCGCCCGTTCGGCGTTCGCTGGTAATACTCGCGCTTGGGCATGGCGCGAGAAATCATCTCGATCTCGCGAGCGTTGACCCCCAACATCTCGTAGTACACGCGCACCGTCTCGCTCGTGGCCTCGGGATTGGGAAGGAAGAGTTTGTTGGGGCAGGTCTCGATCAAGACATCTTTCAAAGAGGAGTTGAAAATGTCGGACCAATTCTGAGTCGATAGCATCAGCGCCGCATTCGCTTTCCGCAGCGTCTTCGCCCAGTCGCGAATGAACTCCTTGAAGAGTTCGTGCTTGAGGAAGACCCATGCTTCATCGAGAACGATCGCCGTGGGCGACCCGTCGAGGCGCTTTTCAATCTGGTGGAACAGGAACAGCAGAACCGAGACGACGGCCCGCTCGCCCATTCCCATCAAGTGCTCCATCTCGAAGACCATGAACCGGCCACGGCCAAGCACGCTCTGATTTGCCTTGGCCTCCAACAAGCCACCGAGCGAACCTTCAAGCGTGTACACCCGCAACGCATCCCGCAAGGACAGGTTCTGCAAATTCACCAGGAGTTCGGTGAAGGTTCGCGTCGTCGATTGGACGAGGAGCTGAAGCGCCTTCAATATCTCCTTGCGTTCCGCCGGTACTACCGTGTGGCCGGCCAAGGCGCACAACTGCTCGATGTATTGCGACGCCCAGGCTAAATCTCCACTCGTGTCGAGTTCCGCGAAGGGCGCAAAACTCATCCCGCCATCCTCAGCGCCCAGGTTGTAGAACTCTCCCCCTGCGGCCTGATTCAACGCCCAGGCCGAGTACCCTTTGTCGAAGACGAAGACCTGCGCATTCGGATAACGGAAGAACTGCGCCTCAATGCCGCACAACAATGTGCTCTTGCCAGCGCCCGGAGGCCCGACGACCAGCGTATGAGCCAGGTCTCCAACGTGCAGATTGAAACGGAAGACCGTAGATCCGGTGCTCGTTGCATACATCAAAGGTTCGCTATTCTTCGGCATCAATGCCGAAGAGTTCACGCGGTCTCCGGTCCAGATCGCCGCAATCGGCATACAATCGGCCAGATTCAACGTGTGCAGGATAATGCGGCGCACGTTGCGATAGCCGTCCCCAGGCAGCGTGCCGCGCCATGCTTCCACCGCGTTGAAGGTTTCAAGGCGCGCCCCGAATCCAAGATTCCTGATAATCTTCGCGACCTGCCGGGCGCGATCCTTCACGCCCTCGCTGTCTTCATCCATCAGGATGATGTTTCCCGAGTAAAGACAGAACTGCACATCGCCGCTGGACGCTTCGCCGATGGCGGCCGTCGCATCTTCCATCATCCTCAGCGCAAACGGATCGATGCGCTTGGGCGGCCTGCCCATGAGCTGGTCGATGAAGCCGCGAGCCTTCGCCGTCCACTTCTTCAGGGCATCGGTGATGATCTTCTTCGCCTCTTCCGGGTCGAGCAGGATCGCCCGCGTGTTCCACCTGTACTCGAACGGCAACGTGTCTAAAGCTGAAAGAATTCCAGGGAAACTTGTTGCCGGAAACCCGTCGATGGCCACGATCTGAATATGCTTGTCGCCTACCATCGGCTCGATGCCGGTCTTGAAGCTCACACAGCCGATCAAGTCGTGCAAGAAGACGGGGATCGCCGGAAGGATGAACGGAAAATCTTCGCCAATGACGCAACGGCGCACATACCGCGCCAGATCGCAACTGATCCACTCCGTTTCCGCCCCATCGTCCCCAACGACATGGTGTCCCAGAAGCCGCTCCACGCGCACCTGCGAACTCAGGACATCGTGGAACAACCCGAGACGATCCTTGAAATAGATGAGGGCGGTCTCGCCGGCAGTCTTGTTCTCTGCCTTGCCTCCCTGGAAGAGGAACCCCTTGACCTTTTCCTCCGTTTGCATCGGAGGAAGATAGGTGAGCGATATGTAATAGGTGCTCTCATAGTGGCGGCCTTCGGCTTTGAACTGCGCTCTGCGCTCGTCGTCTATGAGACTCGTCACCGGGTCCGGGAAGGCGCCCTGCTTGGCGTATTCGTTGACCTCGCAGCGAATCGCATCGCAATGCACCAGCCAACCAGAACCGAGCTTCAAGACGGAATTCAATCGCTCCGCAAGAGCGGCCATCTCTTCGTGAGTGGCGGAACCGAGATCCGGACCGGCATAACGCCAGGTCGCCATGAGTGCGCCATCCTGAAGGAGCAGGATGCCGTCGTCGATCATCGACGCATAGAGCAATAGATCGGGAAGGCCGGCTACCCACTTCCGGCCTTCCTCAGCCCGCGCGCCGCGAGATGCCCAGGCGATCAGGACACACGCCAAAACAGCCGCGCACGCTACAACCACAAACACCAGTCCAGAAATCATTGTGACAACCCTCTCCTTTACTTCCAGCCCCGCCGCTGGCCCATGCTCCCGCTCGACAACCGGGACTTAGCCGGGTAATACGCCTTGTACTGAAAGCTGCGCGTCGCTACATCGCGCATCTTTGGATCGACCTTCGCCAATCGAACCAGCATCGAAGTGGCCAGAGGCCAGAAGACAACGCCGATCAATATGCTCCACCACGTCATCAACGCAAAGATGAACAACGCGGAGATCATGGCGGCGCCAAGAACAAGTTCCCGGTCGCCGCCCATGAGAAGATTGGGGCGGTTGATCGACGGATGGAAGACCGTCTCTCTCGGCCCGTGCATACTAGAATCCCCCCGCCATCGCAATGACGGCGCTGGAGCCTGAAAACAGCGTGCTCATGATCGTGCCCGCGCCGACAATCACGCCGGTCGCAATCACCGCATAGCAGGATCGCTTTGCGAACTCCGACAGTTCGCCGCCAAACACCAGCGCCATGCCGCCGGCTGCGATGCCCACCACTGAAATCCCGGCCGCCACCGGCCCGGTCAACGACTGTTGCACCGTTTGCAACGGCGTTTCCCAGGGCAAGCCTGTGGTGCTCGTTGACGCATAGGCGAGCGCATTCGAGGCCAGCGCCAAGCCCGCCATTGTCAGAAACCGCCTGCCGGTCACAAGATCGACCAGCCTCCCGGCCATCTTCCGCATCTTCTTCAACATGCCCATCTCCTTATTCCCGGTTGAATGTTTTTGTCATGCAGCAACAGGGATCGCCTAAAGCTGTTCGATCTCGAAGCGTTCCCCGTCGTGCCCCTTCACCAAACAAACCTCTTTCACCTTGCGTCCGCACGGAAACTGCCGTCCGGCTTCGATGTAGACAACCAGGTGAATCGTCTCCGCGACGATCCTTGCCAAAATGTGGGTTGGGAATGGATTCGCCGTCTTCTGGCACAGGAAAACAATCCTGTTCAAACCCTCCATCGCATTGTTCGCGTGGATCGTCATCGACCCGCCAGGGTGTCCCGTGTTCCACGCTTCCATCGCGGTCAACGCTTCGGTCCCGCGGACCTCGCCAACCAATATCCGGTGGGGCTTCATGCGCAGGCAGGAACGAATCAGATCGTCCATAGGCACCGCCTTGCAGGCGGTGAGCTGCACATAGTTCTCGATGGCTACGCGCAACTCCGGCAAGTCTTCAAGAATCAGCACACGGTCATGCGGAGTGCGCTCCGCAATGCCCTGATTCAACGCATCGAGAAGAGTCGTTTTGCCAGACCCCGTGCCGCCGACCACCAAAATGTTCTTGTGATGCTCGATGGCTGTGAACAGCACATCGACGTGATTCGTCGAGCTGCGAAGCGCCTGCTCGAACGGGTCGATGCTTTGGAGGCCGTTCAGCGGGTCATCCTTATTGGTCAGGATTCCGCTCGCCGCATAATCGTAAAGACTGGGCTTCTTCTCGCCCTTCTTGCGGAATGAGAGAGAAGCCGTGCCTATCGGCACCACGGGCGCAACCAGAGCCTCCACGCGGCAATTCAGATAGGGGACATTCCCGCTGACGACTGGGCTGCTGTACGTGGCCACCATCCCGAACCCTTCCGCAATGCTCAGCGTGGCCCCGACGGCCCGCAATGGCGGAATTTCGGTCAGGACTTCAAACGGCTTGCCCTGCCGCATGATCCATGCCCGCCCGTCCGGATTCACAACCAAGTCCTCGGCCGTCCGGTCCTTCATCAGCGCGTAAACGATCTCCGGACCCAATTCGGTCATCAGCTTGTAACGCTTGCGATACTCGCTCTCGTTCTCCGAGTCGAGCCTCGAAGTCTCGATATTTTCTGCTTGAGCCGCCATCAGCCTCTCCCCGGACACAGTGCGAACCCGCCGCTGGAATCATATTGAAATACTATACGACTTCTAGCAAATGGAGCATGTCAAGCAGAACTGTAATAAATATGATACCCTTTGTCAAGTGATTTCTCTTCGGCAGCGCCCGGCAATCCGGGTGCTCGCTCAAAATACACGACTTCCGTACCCAGAAGGAGGGGCAAATGCTCCCAATCGCACTCAAGGCCGTTCAGTTCCAACTTCGGGCAATGGGCGCCGACCGCTACGAGCTGGGCGTCCGGGTCCCCCCGGAAAAATCCGGCGACGGCAAATCGCACATGAAGCTGCGCAACGGCCAGAACGACAGTGGCCTTACCATCGGCGAGGTCTTCGACAAGCTCGATTGGTGCGCCGCGGAGAATGCCAAAGGCCACCACGTCTACATCCGCCCCTCGGGGCCGAGCCAGCTCACCCTGATCGACGATCTGACCCGCAAAAGCCTCGACACTCTCCTCGAAACCGGATACACCCCGGCCTGCGTCGTCGAAACCTCCCCCGGCAACTTCCAGGCTTGGCTCAAACACGCTTGGACACTCAACAGCGAGGAAGGCACTGCCGCCGCCAAGATCCTGGCGGAACG